>Ga0136642_1000138_pt1 | contig 44445 bp, 43 predicted proteins | sample LowCatLa1302831Y_FD_115313 | JGI IMG/M metagenome (GOLD analysis project Ga0136642, IMG submission 115313) | Freshwater microbial communities from Lower Cathedral Lake, Yosemite National Park, California, USA - 13028-31Y | ecosystem: Environmental > Aquatic > Freshwater > Lake ... | reverse complement strand
TGGCTCCGCATCGCGACAAACGAGTCTCCGCACTTTCTGGCGGTCAGCTGCGGCGTCTCTCGCTTGGATTAGAACTCACGCTGGATCCGCCTTGCATGGTCTGCGACGAGGTGACCTCTGGCCTCGATCCTCAATCGGAAGATCAAATCTTGGCGCTCTTGCGTAATCTCGCGGAGACGCGCGGGAAGAGTTTCGTCTGCATCATTCATAATCTCGGCAAGCTCAACCAGTTCGACTGGGTTACGGTGGTCTATCAGGGGGATGTCGTCTTTCAGGGGTCGCCCGATACTTTACTCGGGTATTTTGGCATTCCCGACGGGCTACGCCTTTATGAGGTTTTAAATGCCTCGGACCTAGCCGCCTGGCGGGATCGCTGGGCCATCTACCAAGCCGAGCATCTGGATGCATATGAGGTAGCGGTGGCCAAGGTCGGCGCCCCAGCTGAAATCGAACCGTTGCCAGACCCCGTCGTGCCCGATGGCGTTTCGCAGTTCTTCACGTTGTTGGCTCGTCGAATGAAGCTATTCTTTCGCGATACTGGATATCTCGGCCTGACGCTCGCCATCACGTTCGGCTTCCCGCTACTCGTGATTATTTTCAATCTCGAAGGGGCATGGGATGTCCGAAAAATCCCCATGGACCGCAATACGGCCTCGATGGAGGCAGTGCAGCAAGCTCTCAACGTGCAGATTTCGAACGCTCAGTTGGCTGGGCTTGCCGCTGGGCTGGTAATGTTCCAAGTCATTCTGCTTACCTTGATGGGTGCGAATAACGGCGGCCGGGAGATCTCGGCGGAGCGCGTGCTCTATGAGAAAGAGCGCATGACTGGGTTGCGCCCTTGGTCTTATGCTTTTTCTAAGATCACTTTCGTCTCCTTGATCGCAATTTTCCAAGGCGTCTGGATGTGCTTCTTCGTGAAGCTCATTTGCCGGTTCCCGGGTCCTTGGGGTGAACAGATGGGTATTCTGGCAGCGAGTTGCGTTTCGATGTCGGTGGTTTGTCTGGGTTTCTCCGCTATGCTGACTTCGCCGGAGAAGTCGTCCCTGCTCTCCATCTACCTAGTGGGATTCCAATTGCCGCTGTCGGGGGTAGTGTTGGCCCTTCCGGACAGCTTAACCTGGGTCTGCCGGCCGTTCATTAATTCCTATTGGGGCTGGTCCGGCTACATGAAGTCCATGATGGGGCTACCTCTTTATGGCGCTTATACGGCCAGTATGCCCAATCAGAATGCTTATGTGGCAAGCAATTCACTGGGTATGACTGTGTTGCTTGTGCAGGGCTTGCTGGGCGTCTGTTTGGTCGTCTACGGCTGTCAGCAGAAGCGCTGGAATTAAGTTAGGCTGAGGCGACCCGGGAGGCTTGCTCGGCGGTGCCGCGGGGCGCCGTGACAGCGATTTTTCTTATAAGTAAAATCGCTGGAACTAATCCTAAACTTGGTTACGCTAGATAGTTAAGGAGCCCCCTCCCTTTTTCATGTCCAAGATCAACCCTCTCTTTTTCGCCCTCGGCATTCCCGTGGTGGTGATTTTTATTTTGGTCGCTGTCGTCGTCCCCCGGATGGGTGGCGGCGGCAAGTTTGCGGACCTCACGCCGTTTTCGGCCGAATCCTACCGTAAGGACTGGGCGACATTACAGGGGAATGCCTATCGCCTCGATTGTCAGGTGGAGCAGCAGTTGGCTTTCGTGGAGGGTCGCGGCCGAGTGCTCGCCGTTAAGCCCATCGAAAAAGACTCAGCACGTACAACTGGGCGCATCCCGATTTTCGTCCCGGTTTCCGCCGGCGACTCGTTCGAAGTCGGCCAGCGCTTTAAGTGTAAGCTGCGCGTCAGCCACGACCTCCTGGTCGTCGAAGGCCTCGAGCGTTTCTAATTTCCCACCATGCGTAACCTATTCCTCAGTTGCTTTGGTTGGTGTGCGATGGCCGTGCTGGGCGTCGCTCAGGCTCCTCCTCCTGGTGCCTCGGTTTCCGGCGGTGGCGGCGGTGACTTCAAGAGTTCGACCGCCGAGGGTGGTGCCGACCGTATCTTCAATGTGAATAGCGACTCCGTGGATATGGAGAATGGCACCATGCAGTGGAAGGGCAGCACGATGAATCTTGGTAACTCGCGTGCCGTGCGGGCCCGCTTCGAGCGCTACCTCGCCGCCCCCGCTGATGCCGGTGACCTCAAGCGCTATATTGCGATGATGGAGCAGATCAATGCCCTCCTTTCGCCTGCCAATATCAACCAGGAGAACTATTATCGGAATCAACAGGAGGCCTTTAACCTACTCTTTAAGGCCGCTGAATTCGACGTCGATGCGAATAACTGCCTAACGATTGCCACGCAGGTGCAGAAGATCTGGACGATGAAGTCGGAGTTCCGTCAGATTGAAATCACCAAGAACCAGCTCGAGACGCTGCGCAAAGTCCAGGAGGGTATCATCGTCAATCGTGCGGACATGATTGAGGAAGCCAACGACGCACGTTCTCAAGTAGCCACCAAGGCGAAGCCTCTCGGGAAGTCTTCGAGCGGAACCACCGAGTTGGCTTACAAGGTTAAGGATGAGGCCCGAACTCAGGCGGAAATTTTGGCTAAAAACGCGGAAATGACCGCCCTCGGGTTGAAGGCAAAAATCGAATTCCAGTCCCAGATGGTTTCTTTCCTAATGGCTCGACGCTATCGCCATTCGATGATCACGAGCGCCTTCTATCGCGTGCTCTTTAAGGGTGGCAGTCAAAATATCGTCGTGGGGGCCAAGGAGGTGAAGGAGTTCTTCCCCATTTCCGACTTCGTACCGACGCTCGAATCCTTTGACATGCTTTCGCGCGAGGCGATCAAGGATGTCTCTAAGGGGATGCTGACCGTGGATGACTTGGTGAAGCAGGGTGAGCTTTATTCCGCCTTCGAACGCTTGCAGGAAACCTTCTTCCTAGGTGAATTTGAGCCGGTGGTGATGGCCTATCCGCAGGAGAAGAAGCGCGAGATGCTCATGCTCTGGAAGGATTTGCGAGAATTACAGCGCCTGGGCGACGAGCACGATCTCGCCAATGTCGAGGGCTACGTGAACAAGGTCCGCGGTCGCGCTCGAGATTTCCCGGGAGCCCCGATTCTCTCCAAGGTGACCAACGCCATGAACGCGTCGAATATGTCGCTACTTTCGGCTAAGTCCGCCGCCATCACGGGTGACACGGCGAAGGCCGAGGCTGCCTTGGAGCGCGCAGCCAAAATCTGGCCCCAGAATCCAGGGGTGAAGGAATTCGCCATCCAAGTCGTGAATCGCCAAGACACGCTTGCCCAGAAAATCCCCGAATTTGATCGTTTGATGACGGAGTCCAAGTGGCGCGAGATCTTCAATAAGAAGCTCGAATACGCCCTAGCCTTGGCTCAGGACAAGGAGCGCTCTGAGAAGCTGCGCAAAGTTGTCAATCGCGTCGGGGAGCTCGATGCAAATATCCAGAAGGCAAACATGCTCGCCTCCCAGAATAATCCTTACCTTGCGTGGGATGTCATCGTGGAGACTTACAAGAACGAGTCCGACGATCTCGTGCTCGCAAAGACCCGCTCTGATATTGCCCCGCTCGTTGCTAACTATGCCCAGCTCATCGGGATGGCTGAGAAGTTGGAGAAGGATGGCGCTGAAGCCGCGGCCTTGGCGGCTTGGCTCTCGGCTCAAGATTTGAACCCCGCCTCGCCTGCCTGCGGTGCGGCCGTGAAGCGGCTGGCCAAATCTGTGGCTGAAAATGCCGTGGTTAAGGCTGCGGGTGCCGTGCCGGCACCACCCTCCGCTTCGGCGGGGGATGACGTTCCGGTGCCAGCGAAGAAGTAAACCTAACTCAGGCTCACGGGGTTATCTTCAAGGGGGTCGACCACCGTGATACGGAGGTCGGCCTTCCGCTGGCGTACCTCATTCATCATTTCATCGATGATAATGGTTCGGTTACATTCTTTACTGAGATGACCGAGGTAGAGCTCGGTGGTCTGCCATTCCTTGAGGCCAAGTAAGAGCTCAAGGGCTTGCGTGTTGGAGAGGTGGCCAAAGTTTCCGCGGATGCGTTGCTTGAGGCTTTGTGGACGCTTGGAGAGGTCGAGCATCTCGTCGTCGTAATTGGCTTCCAGTATGAGGACATCAGCGAGGGCGACGTGATGTTTCACGACGGTCGTCGCGTGCCCAAGGTCGGTGAGCCAGGTGACGCGTTTGCCGGGTCGTCCGTCCTCGGCTGGGCAGTCGATGGCGAAGCCGACGGGGTCCGCGGCGTCATGCGGAATCGGAATCGAAGTGATTTGCAGCCCGCCTTGTTCAAAGGTGGTGCCCGTCTCGAAGAGCTGCCAATTAACGTCTGCTTTGACGGACTCTTTGATGCGGCGGGCGGTTTCGCGATTAGCGAAGACCGGGAGGCGAGGGTTCTGACGGAGCAGGGCGCCCAGTCCGATGCAGTGGTCGGAGTGCTCGTGGGTGATGAGGACGGCGTCAATCGCCCGTGCTTCCAGGCTGATTTTCTCCAAGGACGTCATCAGCCGTGGGCCTTGAAAGCCCGCATCTAGCATTAAGCGGGTGCCGCCTGCTTCCAGGATGGAGCAATTGCCGGAACTGCTGGTGCCGAGGATGTGGAAGGCGAAAGCCATACGCGAAATCGGATGCAACCCTGTGACCGCACTGCCTTCAAGCCGCCATTCACCCTTTTCCGCTTGAGACGGGAGGCGGCAGGAGGGAAGGTAGGTCATCCCGCCATGCCCTCCCTCCCTCGCGTCATCAGCATTATCATGGGGGGCGGTCGTGGCTCCCGCCTCTACCCCCTGACCAAGGATCGCTGTAAGCCCGCGGTGCCGCTTGCCAGCAATTATCGCTTGGTCGATATCCCGATCAGCAACTGCCTCAACTCCGGCTTCAATCAAATCTTCGTCCTGACGCAGTTCAACACGGCTTCACTCCATAAGCACATTCAGCAGACGTATAAGTTCGATGGCTTCGGTCGCGGCTTCGTCGACATCCTGGCTGCGGAACAGACTGGCGACAAGGAAAGCTGGTACCAAGGTACGGCGGATGCGGTCCGGCAGAATCTTCACCACTATAATCTGAAGGACGAAGATCTGGTGCTCATCCTTTCGGGCGACCAGCTCTATCGTCTCGATTTCGACGAACTGGCCCGCCAACACGTCGAGAATGCCGCCGATGTCACCATCGCCGCTAAGGCGATGCCTTCTGATCAGGTTTCCGCTTTGGGCGTCATGCGCGTCAATCCTGACCTCCGGATTGTGGAGTTCGTCGAAAAGCCCAAAGACCCCGCAGTAATCTCTTCGCTCGTGCTCGGCGGTGCCGCGCGCGCGCGCCTTTCGGATAAGTCTGCCACGCCCTACTGCCTCGCCTCGATGGGGATTTACCTCTTCTCCGGTAAGGTCATGCGGGAGGCGCTTGCCGATCATACCCAGACCGACTTCGGTAAGGAAGTGATTCCTGGGCTACTCGCCTCGAAGCGCATGATGGCTTATGTTTTTGATGGTTATTGGGAAGATATCGGTACCGTCGGTTCTTTCTGGGAATGTAATCTCACCCTGACCGATCCAGTGCCGCCCTTTGATTTCTTCGACGGGCAGAATCCAGTGTATACGCATGCTCGTTATCTCCCTCCGGCTAAATTGAACGGCGCGCGTGCCCAGCGCGTGCTCATGGCCGACGGGGCGATTGTCGATGACTCCGAGCTTAACCGCTGTGTCATCGGGATCCGCTCCGTGATTCGCGGCGGTTCTCGTCTGGAGAATGTTGTGATGATGGGTGCCGATGCTTTTGAGCGTCCGCATGATCTCGCGAAGAATCACGGCCTTGGCCGTCCGGATGTCGGCGTGGGTCCTAATTGCCTGATCCGTAACGCGATTATCGATAAGAATGCCCGTATCGGGGCGGGTTGTCGTCTGGCCCCGACGGGTTTGCCGGAGAAGTGGGAGACGGACGCCTTGTTTGTGCGAGACGGCGTTATTGTCGTTAAAAAGGGTGCGATTGTTCCGCCAGGGACTATCGTCGGTGAATGAACGCCTACTTACCGACTTACTGGTTCACCTGGGCGTTCTTAATCATCGCTGCGGCGCTGGCGCAGGCGGCGAGCCATCTGCCGGTTTCCTATGTTAAAGATGCTTTCTTTGCGGGTCTCTTCGCCGCCATTCTTTCTGCGGCTCTCTCGAAGGTTTATGCCCGCACGGGCCCGCGTTTCGCCCCGCTGATTGGCGCCACCGCGGGAGCACTGTGGGTGGTCGCGATGTTCTTCCGGCTCCGTTGGTTCGGGTACCCCGATGACTTTGAAATGGCCCAATGGACACTGGGGACGGACATTTCCGTCCATGCCGCCGGTTTTGCCGGAGCTGCGCTGATGACCGCGCTGGTGCCCCGGCAGGGGATGGGCAAAGCTTTAGGCGCGGGCTTTCTCTTGGCTGCTGCGATGACCGTGATTCCTTACGGCACGATTCGCTGGATCGATTATCAAGTAGCCGGCCCGGTCGAGGTGGTGTTGTTTGTCTCAGCCGAGGTGCCGGCGGGTGAGTTCCCTGCACGACGGCCCGGGGCGGTCTCCGTGGTGTTGCGGCCAGAGGAAGTCCGTTTTCTGAAGGAAAGGCTGTTAGTCGTGGATGGCCCTGGCGGAGATGAGGTCTTGGACGACCAGGGGCACCGCTTTTGGCCGCTCTGGCGTCGTCGCCTAACTTATCCAGGTAATCCAGGCGGCCCCGTGCGTACGTTGATGGTGATATTGCCTCCTGGCCTGACCGACACGGATAAATGGACCATTCCGGTTCATCAGGAGCCGGATGGCTTGGCGTTGGCCCTACTGGGGGCGCAAAAGAAAGTGACGCCATTTGGCAAGCCCCTCAGTCAATCCGTCCGGCTTGAGTTGAAGTTGCTCGTGCAGAAAAAAGGCGAGGCGACGCGTTATAGTGCCATTGAAGTTCAGACTTTCCGTCTTTCTCCGGTCGGTGATCTCTACGCCTCCATTACGACCCAAGGGCTATCGGCGGAGTTTCCAGCGACCGTGCTTGAGGTTGTGCCCAGCGCTAAAACCGAAGTGAAGCCCCGCAAGCCTCGACCGAATTTCGGGCCAGCTCCTGCGCAGAAGTAAGTTAGGTCGTGGAACTCAGGAAATCCCGGTGCAGCTGGGCGTAGATACCATCGAGGGCGAGGAGCTCTTCATGTCGACCGCGCTCCATGATTTTGCCGTGTGCGAGCACCAAGACGTTATCCGCTTTACGAATCGTGCTGAGGCGATGTGCGACGACGAAACTGGTGCGTCCTTTCATCAGGCGGGCCAGGGCGACTTGTAATCGGGCTTCGGTCAAGGTGTCGACCGCGCTCGTGGCTTCATCGAGCACCAGGATACGTGGGTTGGCCAGGAGGGCGCGGGCGAAGGCTACGAGCTGCTGCTGACCAAGAGATAGTCCGCGGCCTTTTTCGGAACAGGGAGTGTGGATGCCCGCGGGCAGGTCTTCGATTAAATCGAGGCAGTCGAGATCGCGGAAGGCTTGGCGGATTTCCTCTTCGGTGGCGTCGGGGCGGGCGGCTTTGACGTTCTCGGCGATTGTGCCCGCAAAAAGGAAATTCTGTTGAAAAACAAAGCCCATCTGCCGGCGAAGGGTTTCCTGGCGTATGTCCGCTAGGTCATGGCCGTCGACCAGCACTTGGCCGCCCTGTGGGAGTTGGAATTTAGCCAAGAGCCCGACGATGGTGGATTTACCTGAGCCGGTGTGTCCGACGAGTGCAATGACTTGGCCAGCTTGGGCGGTGAAGGAGATGCCATGGAGCACGGGGCGATCCTGGATGTAGGCAAAGGTGATGTCTCGGAATTCCACGGCGCCTCGTAAAGGCGGGCATTCTTTGGCCCCTGGCTTATCCGACCAGGCGGGAGGGGTGTCGAGCAAGCGGAAGTAGCGTTCGGCACCGGCCATCGCGAGGGTCGCTTCGGAAAGCTGCGTACCGATGATGGTGATCGGGGAGAAGAATAAATCGGCAAGGAAGAAAAAGGTGACGAGATCACCCAATCCGGTGCCCGAGCCAGAGAGTGCGGCCCAGCCGCCAACGCCAATCAGTGCGGCCATGAAACCTTGGGCATTCAATTCGAGTAGCGGCAGATAGAGCGAAGTCAGGCTGGCGGTGCGCACGACGTTTCCGGCGAGGCTGCGTACAAGGCGGGTGAAGATGCCTGCGTTGGTGTCTTCGCGGGCGAAGCCCTGCGTGACGCGGATGCCTTGCACGGTTTCGGCGAGGGCGGAGGTGACGCGCGAGAAGGTTTCCTGCTGCACGCGCGAGGCATGCAGGATTTTTCCGCGGAAGTAGCCGTGCACGAGCAGCAAGCAGGGCACGATGGCGAGTAGTACCAAGAATAAGCGGGGGTTGGCCCAGAGCATTAAGCCGGCTGCACAACTCATCTGGCCGATGGAAACAAACGTGATGAAGAAGTTATTCTGGATGCCGTTACGCATGGCCTCGATATCCGAGATCATGCGGCTGATAAGGCTGCCGTGACGGCGGGAGTGGAAGAAGGAAAGCGGCTGGGTGAGCAGGTGCGCCATGAGTTTATCCCTAAGGTCGCGCAGGACGGATTCGCCGATTTGGTGTGCCAGTCGAATGCGCCAGTAGAGGGCGATGTCCCCCATGATAAAGCTGGCCGTAAAAATAAAAATCCAGCGGATGGTTTCGACGCTATCTCCAGCGGTGACGGGGCCTTTGATGATGTGGCCAACAATCCACGCCAACCCGGGGAGGGCTAAGGCCCTGAAGACGCAGAGGCAGAGGAGGGTGTTGCGTTGCTGGCGGTGGGGCTGGGTGAAGGCGAGCAAGCGGGCGATGGTCGACCAGCGAAGCGGCAATCGATCTGGCTCCTCTTCGTCGGGCCGAATCCGTCGCACCGCTATTTCTAGGCGATCTTTACTCATGCGGCTTCGCCTTCGGATTGGACCAAGATGGCGCGACGGTAATGCCCGTCTTGGTTCATCAGTTCGGCGTGGGTGCCGCTCTGGACCAGTTTACCGTGGTCAAGGACGAGGATGAGGTCGGCTCGTCGCAGGGTGCTCAGGCGGTGAGCGACGATAAACGTCGTCCGCCCGACCATCGCCGACTCCATGGCCTCCATGATTTCCTTTTCAGTTTCCGGATCGATGGCTGAGGTGGGGTCATCCAGCAATAAGACCGTGGGTTCGAGCAAGAGCGCTCGGGCGATGGCGATGCGCTGACGTTGCCCGCCGGAGAGATTGACCCCGCCTTCACCGAGGAAGGTCTCATAGCCTTCCGGTAAGGCCATGATGAATTCGTGGGCGCCGGCGATACGGGCGGCACGTTCGATGCGCTCCTGGCTAGCATCCGGATGGCCGAAGGAGATGTTGGCGGCGATGGTGTTGGAGAAGAGAAAGTTCTCTTGGAAGACCATGCCGACTTGGCGACGAAGTTCTGGCAGCGGAAGTAAACGGACATCGTGCCCATCTAGGGTGACGCGGCCTGCTTTCGGGTCATAAAAACGTGGGATGAGCGAGAGTAGGGCTGATTTGCCGGCCCCCGTTGCACCCGCGATGGCGATGCGTCGTCCGGGTTCGGCGATGAAACTCAGGTCGCGCAGCACCGTAGCATTTTCCTGATACTCAAAGCTGACATTTTCGAAAGCCACGCGCCCGAGGAATCGGCCAGGCGAGTGCGCGGAGGGAGCCGAAGCGACGCCAGGATCGGTATCGAGAATCTCGAAGATACGCTTAGCTCCGGCCAGTGAGACTTGGGCGTTATCGACCACGGCGGCGAGGGTCGTGACCTGCGCCGAGAACTGCTGTAAAAGCCCAGCGAAGGCGACCAAGCCGGTGCCAAGGGAGATGTCGCCACGCGCCACCATCCAGCCTCCGTAACCGATGAGGATGGCCATCGACAGTCGATTGAGTCCGTCGATCACCGGCCAGAAGAGGGCAATCTCACTGAAGACTTTGCGCTTCTGTAAGCGGATGTCCTCGCTCCATCCGGCGAAGCGGCCCATGACCTTCGGTTCCAGTGCGAAGCCTTTGACGACCTGGATGCCTTGCACGTTCTCGGAGAAGCCCAGGACCATGCGATCCATCAGGTCGCGGTTCTCTTCATAGGCGGGACGGACTTTGCGGGAGAAGCGAATCGCAAACCAGATTTGGAGGGGGAGGACCGAGAGGCAGGCTAACGTCAGCCGCCAGTCGGTGCGGAACATGTAGACCGAGCACGCGATGAGCGTGATGGCGATAATCGCCAGTTGCAGGAGGACGCCTTCAATGAAGATACGGACCGCGTGGGCATCGGAGGTAACCCGATTGATAATTGAGCCGCTGGCGTTGGTATCGAAGAAGCGGAAGCTCAACTGCTGGAGCTTGGCGAAGACTTGGGAGCGAAGGTTGACGACAATCCGTCCGTGGAGGAAGCGCACGGACACCAGGCCGAAGGCGAACGAAATGGCTGCCCGGATAAGGGCGGCGACCAGGATGCCGAGGGCCAGCCAAACGATAACGGCTTTATCAGACGCATCGGCAGGCACGAAAAATGGCAGGGCAGGGGCGGCGATCGTGCGATCGGCGCAATGCCTAATGAAGTCGATACCAACGCCTGCCAAGGCGATGACGGCGACGGTCAGGACGACGACCATGAGCTGCAACCCGAGTAATTGCAGGCAATCTGTGCGGTATGACCAAGCGATGCCTAACAGGCGACGCAAGGTGCCGTCGCGACCTCCGGCGGAATTATGGTCGGTGGGGGCGGACATGCTGCAGAGCTGCGCTCATCCGGCGCAGGGTTCGCTCATCGAATCATCTGCCCTTCGCGGGAGGCCTTCTTGCGGAATTCGGCGAGGATGCTCGCTGTGATCGTACCAGGCTTGCCGGTGCCAATCTTGCGGGCATCCACTTCGATAACAGGGATGACTTCGGCGGCGGTACCGGTGAGGAAGCATTCATCGGCATTCCAGACATCGTACCGGGTGATGTTCGTCTCAACCGTCGGAATCTTAAGGGTAGCGGCAATCTCCAAGGCGACTTGGCGGGTGATGCCCACGAGGGCGCCGGCATGGGAGGCCGGAGTGATGAGGCGACCTTTGTGAATCAGGAAGACGTTATCGCCAGTGCACTCGGAGACATAGCCCTGCTCGTTGAGCATGAGGCACTCGTGGAAGCCGTGTTGCTGGGCTTCCATTTTTGCCATGATGTTATTCAAGTAGTTGAGCGACTTGATCATCGGTGGCAGTGCAGCCGGGCTGATGCGGCGAGTGGGGGCGGTGATGATCTTCATGCCCGTGGTGTAGAGTTCCTCGGGGTAGAGCTTGATGGTATCGGCGATGCAAATAATCGACGGGGTGGGGCAATTCTTCGGCGAGAGGCCGAGGTCGCCGAAGCCGCGCGAGACGACGAGGCGGATGTAGCCGTCGGTGAGGTTATTCCGGCGGCAAGATTCGCAGACGATTTCGGCGATTTCCTTGCGGGACCATGGCATATCTAGACAGAGGGCCTTGGCCGACATCTCGAGTCGCTCGAGGTGTTCATCGAGCCGGAAGACGCAGCCCTTATAGAGGCGGATGCCTTCAAAGATGCCGTCACCATAGAGGAACCCGTGGTCAAAGACAGAGATTTTGGCTTCGGCTTTGGGGTAGAACTTTCCGTCGATGTAGACTTCCATGATGGTGAAAACGCCACCTTGGTGGGTGGATGAGGTTTTTTCCAGCCCGAAAGCCCCTTTCTGGCTGGTAATCTCAGATGTTCAGGCCGCTTCGCGCAGGGTCAGGCGGAATTTCCCCGAATCCTCGGGGGCGATGAGGGTAACGCATTCCGTGGTGACCGGTGCCCCGAGTAGACCGCACAGTTCGTCCGCGAGTTTAATCCGGGCTAGGCTCAGGTCATCAGCCGGCGTCTCGGGTACGAGGAAGAGGTGGGCGGATTCGTCGGGCTTCTGGCGGAGTTGATAGTGGGCAATGCCGCTGACCCCAGCGAAGGTCTGATCGATCATGCGGGTGGTGAGTATGCGACCATCGCAGGCCCGAAGGGCGTCGCGTTTACGTCCGTGCACCCAATAGCCGTCCTCCCTGTGCTCGACGTAGTCGCCAACCTCGTAGCGCAGAAGAGGGAGGTAGGGATTGGTGAGCGTGGTGACGAGTAGTTCGCCGATACCATCGGCCGCCGTCGACTCTAGGATCGCTGTTTCCGTTACAGTTCGCATGATGCCTTCGTCTTCGATGAGTAAATGGCCGGTCTCACTGGAGCCGTAGAGGTTAATGACCGGCACGCCGAAGACGCGCTCCATGATGGCCCGATGCGAAACACTGGTGTATTCGTAACTCGTCAGGATGAAACGCAGCGAGGGGAAGTGGAGACCGTGCCGTTCACAGTGGAGCGCAAACCACGCACCGTGTACGGGGTCTACATCAAGGAAGGTCGGTCGCCAGTCGGTGACTTCCTGGGCCATGCCGGCGAGTTTTTCTTCGCCGAGGGTGAAGGGGATGCGCGACTGGTTGACGAAGAGACTGTCACCTTGCGTGCGCTGATCCAGGTTTAGCCAGCGGTTGTAGCAACTGACACCGCTGCATCCGGGGGTCGTGAGGACCGCACGTCGGACAGAGGAGTGGGTGCCCAAGAGATTGGAGAGAAGGGGGTGGCGGACTAAAGCGCGGCGTTCCTGTTCGGCCCACCAGGTCTTACCAAACACCACGCGGACGCTGGCACCCGAAGTGCCCGAGGTGCTTTCCTCTTCGATTAAGCCTTGGGCCAAGAGGCTTGGGATATTCATGCCAGCCGGCAGGAAGCCTTCCGGTGAATGTTCGCGCAGCTGGCTCTTGCTGATGCGAGGTAAATCGATGAGACGCACCGTGGGTAAGGCTAACGCGTCTTGCCACTCGCTGGTGGCATAAAATGGTGCCGTACTCGCCTGACGGATGGCCTCATCTAGGCGCCCCGGACAGTCCAGAGAGGCTGTGGAGGGTGTCATTGAAATTGGCATCCTTTCAGGGTGAAAGGATGTGCTAAGAAAGCAAAACGGGGATGTCCTTTAACGGCGGAATAGTGCCATATAAAGGCATTCACCTTGCGCGGGGAACTATCGAGGTTGAACGAGGTCAGTCTGTTACCTAACCATTCCCCATGCGCTTACCCCGTCGTTCTTTTCTCCGTAAGGCAGCTGTTGCCGCTCTTGGCTTCACCATCATCCCGCGTCACGTCCTTGGCCGCGGCTTCATTCCGCCCAGCGAGACGTTAAACCACGTCATCGTGGGCTGTGGTGGCATCTCCTATTCGCACAGCGATCCGCGCATGACGGGTGCGAACCGAATTGTCGCCATTTGCGACGTCGACTCTGAGCGCGTTAAGCGGAAATTGGAAAAAATCCAGCTGGCCGGTGGCGGCAATCCAATGCAAGCGGAAGATTTTCGTGATGTCATTGCCCATGCGGACGCTGATGTGGTCCACGTTTGCACGCCCCCGCATTGGCATGGCGTTATCGCCGCCGCTGCGGCCCGTCGCGGTAAAGCGGTGTGGTGTGAAAAGCCTTTGACGCGCACGATTGGCGAAGGTCTCGCCCTCAATCGAGTCGTCCAGCAGACGGGGGTGCCTTTCCGGGTGAATACTTGGTTCCGCTTGAATCGTACAAACTACTACGGGGTGGGGCCCGCCCGCGAAATCCGGCGCGTCGTCGCCAGCGGTGTGCTCGGCGGGCCGCTCACCGTCCGCCTTGCCCCAGTCGGCGGGATTGCTTGGAAGGTGAATATGTGGACCGGTCGGCCTGACTTGAAGCCCGTGCCCGTGCCGGCAAATCTGAATTGGGACCTGTATTGTGGGCCTTCGCAGCTCATTCCGTATCACCCCCACCGAGCGCACGGTTCTTTCCGTGGCTATTGGAATTTCGACCAAGGTGGCCTCGGCGACATGGGCCAGCACTTCCTCGATCCGGTGCAATACTTTCTCGGCAAGGACAATGAGTTCCCGGTCTCGGTGGAATGTGATGCGCCGCCTCAGGATGCGATGGCCTGTGGTGTTTGGAAGACGGTCACGCTGACTTACAAGGACGGCACCCGGATTATTCTCGAATCGGAACTCGCTGAACGTAATCCCGATAACCCCTTCATGGAAGGGCCGAACGGTAAACTCTTCGCGGGGATGCGTTGCAGTAATCCGGCACTCCTCCGTAAGGCCGCGGAATTTCCGCTACCGGAGCATCAGGAAGATGATTTCGATATCTGTGCACGTGAAAAGCGTCCGTTTGGTTATGGCGTCAACGAGGCTTTCCATAGCTCCACGCTCGTCAATCTGGCCGGTCTCTCCGTCCGACTCGGTCGGAAACTTACCTTCAAGTCTGATGGCAGTGGCTTCGTGGGCGATGCCCAGGCCGATCGACTGCATTCCCCTGTCATGCGTGGCAATTGGGCCATCTGAAACTCGTTACGAATTTACTAATATGAAAAACTTTTTATCTGCGGGCATCCTGTTGGCGTCTCTTTGCGTCGCACTTCTGGCCGCTGCTCCCTCCGACGAGGTCTTCGCCGATCTCAGTGTGCCTGCGAAGCGACTCTCTGCCCAGCAGGCGATTTTCGATTACTCCCGGTCTTTCGCGCAGGCTTCCGATGAATCCAAGGCTTGGTTCAAGCGGGTGGATATCGCGCAGAAGTCGGTCGAAGACCCCGAAGCCAAGGCCTCCTTGGCCCAGACGCTTGCCTTGGATCCGGCTGTAAAAACCTTCCTGCCGATGGGTAAGAAGACTCCCGTTAACTATCCCGCCCCGGAAGGTACGACTCCCGCCACTAAACTGGCCGAGATCGAGCGCCTATTGGATTTAGAGAATCCCACGGCCGCCCGTGCAGTCATGGGTGTGGATGAGCTCGCTGCATTGGTTAAGGGTGAGGAATTCGCCATCGCTCAACGCGCTAACCGTCTATTGCGCCGCGAGAGCCCTAAACTGGCGGCCCCGTTGCTCTGGGAGCGTCTGGCCAAATCCACGCAGCGTTCGCAGGTTTTGGAAATCGAAGAGGAGATTCTCCGTTTGCCTATCTCACTGGCTGCGCAGACGACCCCGCTTACTCCCGAGGGCACTGCCCTCGCCTCTAAGGCCGCTTGGGTGCGCATTGTGACCGTCCGTGCCGCCGGTGGCAGTCGGATTCGGCAGTCCGTCAAGGCGGCCGTCCTTCCCTTACTGAAGGGCTCAGCCAATGAATTAACCGAAGCCGCCTGGGATTCTGTTCCCCGCCTCTTCGCCGAAGTGGATCGTGCTGAGTTGACCGAAGCTGCCAAGGGCCTGTCGGAGCGGCTGGCCCCGCGGGCGAAAGCTGCCTTGGAATCATTGTCAGCACAGTAGCCTAACGCTTGTCGCTTGCCGTGGAGCGGGGGGGGGATTGCTATATGGCATGCCGCCTGTTGCGAATATGGAAAACTCCCCGAACCTAATCCTCGCTGGATTCATGGGCACGGGCAAGTCGGCCCTCGGCAGGCAATTGGCCAAGCGCTGGCGTCGGCGCTTCTATGATACCGATGAGTTGGTTGAGAAACTGGCAGGCTCGTCGGTGGCCGATATCTTCGCCCAGCATGGCGAGGAGCATTTTCGCGACCTCGAGCGCAAGGTCGTCGAGGGATTGTTGCCGGAGCATGGAGGCGTGATTGCTTGTGGTGGAGGTTTAGTCGTACCCACGGGAATGGGCGAGCTCGTCCGTTCCAAGGGTATCGTCATCACTCTGTTTGCCTCGGTTGACACGATTCTCCGGCGTACGGCGGGCAATTCTCGTCGACCGCTCCTCAAGGGGGATGACCCCGAAGCCAAGATCAGGGAGCTCATGAAGAAGCGTGAGCAGGCTTACATGAAAGCGGGCATTGCCGTCTATACAGACGGACGTTCGCTTCAGCAATTGTGTGTGATTATCGAACGCGTTTACGAGCGCGAGGCGCGGGCCTTGCTCAAGGCACGTCCGAAGCCGGAGTAAGCCATGCCTGTGGCGACGGCGGCTGGTCGCGTTCGCCGTGGACGATCTCGAGGAAGTTATCCCGATGGATAGCGAACGCCCCTAGGCTGGCGAGGTGGGGAGTGGGGACTTGGCAGTCGATGAGGACGTACCCCCAGTGGATGAGGTTCTCCACGAGGGTGGCGAAGCCCACCTTGGAGGCGTCGCTCCGCGTATGAAACATGGATTCGCCATGGAAGAGTCGACCGAGGGCGACGCCATAGAGTCCGCCGACGAGTTCGTCTTTCCAGTATACTTCGACGCTGTGGGCGATGCCGTGGCGATGAAGCTCCGCATAGGCGGCAATCATTTCTTCGCTAATCCAGGTGCCATTTTGGCCAGGTCGGGAGATTTCGCCGCAGCGCCGCATCACCGTTTCAAAGTCGCGATCTATGGTCACTTTCCATCCAGACTTGCGCATGGTCTTTCGCAGGCTGTCTGTGAGGCGGAGCTCCCCGGGGAGCAAAACAAAGCGCGGGTCCGGGCACCACCATTTGACTTTTTCGCCAGGTGAGTACCAGGGGAAGACGCCGACTCGATAGGCCGCAATCAGGGCATCCGCATCCAACTTCCCACCTATGGCCACCGGCGCACGAGCCGGGCCATTAGCGGGATTACCATGCTTCCACTCGGGCATCGTCCCTTCATCAAGGGAACGATGGCACCCGGGGCAAGGTTAGTCCTTGGTGATATTGTAGACCGACGGAATGGAGATACCCAACTCGGCCGCGATTTCGCGGACCGGGGCGCCTTTCTTGCGCATGACGGCCGCCTTATTGCGCATCGCTTCGGAGATTTGAGCACGAGCACGGTTGGGGCGAGAGAGGAGTTTGAGGAGGCGACGGGCGAGCTCGTTCTTGGAAAGGCTGGCGACTTCGCGCTCGAGCAGGCTCTTGCGGTCGGTGTGCTCATCCTCCCAGGCCTGGACAGCGAGGTCGCGGGCCTTGGAGAGGGCGGCGCGGACGTAGGCGTCCTTCGTGTTGAAGGTTGAAGGGTCGAGTTCGATTTTCATGAAGTGCGGTGATGGATTGTTTTTAGCCATGGTCACTGGGTTAATTTTTAGACCTAGGTTAGAGGGCTCAACGTTTTATAATATCTCCAAATGTCAAACTTTGGTAAAAGATTTATACCTCAAATATCCCCTAAGGGTAAAAACAGGCACGTCACTTGCTCCACTCCAGCATCTTACGGAGAGGCAACTCGGCGGCGAGGCGCACTTTTTCGTCCATGATAATTTCGGGTAAACCATCGCGAAGACAATCGCGCACCTTTACCAGCGTATTCATTTTCATGAACTTACATTCATTGCAGGAGCAGCGATCCGTCGGCGCGGCGACGAACGTTTTGCCGGGCACTTCGCGCCGGAGGCGATGAATCATACCAGACTCCGTCGTGATGATGATAGTTTGGGCGGACTGCTCGCGGCACCAGCCGACCATGAGTTCAGTCGAGCAGACCATGTCCGCCATCTCTCGCACCGCCTCGGTGCATTCTGGGTGGGCGACGACGGGCGCACCCGGATGGGCAGCCTTAGCGCGAAGCAAAGCTCCGGGCGTGAACTGGACGTGGGCGTAGCAGTTGCCTGGCCAGAGTTGCATCGCTCGCCCGGTTTTGCTGGAGACCCAGCGTCCGAGGTTCTGATCCGGCACGAAAAGGATGGGGCGATCCGCCGGGACGCGATTCACGATTTTGGAAGCGTTACCGCTGGTGACAATCACGTCGCTCAAAGCCTTCACGGCAGCGCTGCAGTTGATGTAGGCCACGACGTACAGTTCAGGATTTGCGGCTTTGGCCGCCGCGAGTTTTTCCGCTGGGCACGAATCGGCGAGCGAGCAACCAGCTTCCATGTCAGGCAACAGGACCCGCCGGCCGGGATTGACGATTTTAGCCGTTTCGGCCATAAAATGCACCCCGCAGAAGACAATGGTTGATTGCTGGGCGGCAGCTGCCTTGTAAGCGAGGCCGAGGGAATCTCCGACGTAATCCGCGATTCCTTGGATGTCTTCGCACTGGTAGTTATGTGCGAGGATGATGGCGTCCTTCTCTTTTTTAAGAGCGATGACTTCCTTCTGTAAGTCTGAGAGCGGTATCCCGCCGGCCGGAAGGGGAGGGAAGATGGAGGCGGTGGGAAAGGTGATCATAGTCGGGCGATCTTGCGCTTCTGACAGCGTTCACAAAGCGCGGTGACCTGGAGTTTTTGAGAGATGGGTCGCATGCCGTGCTTGGCGGCGACGGCCTTGCCGTACCATTCCATGAAAGGGGCTTCGACTTCAACAATGGTTTCGCAACTTTCGCAGATGAGTTGGGCGCGAAAAGTCGCGCTGCCTGCTTCCGCCAGATAGTACTTATGGTCTCTGCCCACATCGACTTCCCGGACGATGCTGCTACCGATGAGCAGGGGGATGGCCCGGTAGATGGTCGCTCGCGAGACACTGCGATCGAGGGAGCGAGCTTTCTTCATCAGGTCCTCCGCCGTGTAGTGTCCCGAGATGGAACGAGCGGCCTCGAAGACCGCCATCCGCTGTCTCGTCGCCCGCAGGCCTTTCTGGGCGATGAACGCCCGGAAGGCTCCGGATTGCTCCGCGGATTCACTGGAGGGGGGCTTGGGCATGCCGATTTGAGACACTTTTGATACTGAACGGCCCCGCGTCAACACGGGACGCGTCATTGACACGGGAGCCTCCGACCCCTTCATTTACCCCCTTTTCCCTTTGGGAAAGGCTCTCCTCCTGATGTATCACAATACAGACGACCTTCGCATTCGCAGCCAGCACCCCCTGTTGACGCCTGCCCTCGTACTCCAAGACCTCCGCCCGTCGGAGAAGGCGACCGAGGTCGTGACGGCTTCCCGTAAGGATGCCGCCCGGATTATTTCCGGCCAAGATGACCGCTTGCTGGTCATTGTGGGACCTTGCTCGGTCCATGACACCAAGGCCGCCCTGGAATATGCCGCTCTCCTGCAGAAGGAGGCATCGAAGCATGCCGCCGATCTCTTGGTGGTCATGCGGGTCTATTTCGAAAAGCCGCGCACGACCGTCGGCTGGAAGGGGTTGATTAATGACCCGTTGGTGGATGGCTCTTTCCGAATTAATGATGGCCTGCGCATCGCGCGCCGCCTGCTCGCCGACATCGCGGAGATGGGCTTGCCCTCTGCCACCGAGTTTCTTGACCCAATCACCCCTCAGTATGTCGCTGATTTGGTCTCCTACGGGGCGATTGGCGCCCGGACGACGGAAAGCCAGATTCACCGCGAACTCGCCTCGGGTCTTTCGATGCCCGTCGGTTTCAAGAATGGCACGGACGGTTCGATCCAGGTTGCCGTGGATGCCTGCCTGTCCGCCCGATCATCGCACTGGTTCCCTTCGGTCACCAAGGAGGGCGTTGTGGCCATTTTTCAGACGTCGGGTAATCCTGACGCGCACATCATCTTGCGGGGCGGGTCTCGTACTGGACCTAATTATGGGGCCGAATTCGTCACGGATGCTTCTGCCCGGATTCTGAAGGCTGGCCTGACTTCGCGCCTCATCATCGATTGCTCTCACGGCAATAGCTCCAAGGATCATCGCCGTCAGCCGCTGGTCGCTTCGGACATCGCTGCGCAGGTCGCCCAGGGCTCCCCCATCATCGCGGGTGTGATGATTGAGAGCCACCTCGTCGAAGGCCGTCAGGATTGGAAGGGCCAAGAGGCCTCGACATACGGCTGTAGCATTACCGATGCTTGTATCTCTTTTGAGCAGACGATCCCGGTCCTGGCGGAACTCGCCGCCGCCGTACGCCAGCGCCGCCAAACTCCTAAGGTCTGATTTTCCGCCATGAACTCCGTACTCAAGCTCATCCTCGACGGCGAGGCCCTCGACACTGCCCAGATTGGTAAGATTCTCGGACTCGGCGCCGAAGCCGTGGAGCGTGAGCTCGCCGCACTGCGTCAGCAGGGTGTGTTGCTCGGGATGCGCCCCGTGTTGAATCCGGCATTCGAGTCGGAGCATCGCGTACGTGCGGTCATTGAGATTAAAATCCGCACCGAAGGCGTCGGCGGTTTTGACGGCATCGCGGAGCGCATTTCCAGTTTTGAACAGGTGGAGAGCTGCTACCTGATGTCGGGCGGCTACGATTTGCTGGTCGTTGTGACCGCGGACAATCTCTACAAGGTCGCTGGTTTCGTGCATGAGCGTCTGGCCCGAATTGACGGTGTCCAGGGCACCTCTACGCATTTCTTCCTCCGGGCCTACAAGAAGGACGGTTTTATTGTGAATTCCGAAGCCGCGCATCGCGACCAGCCCTCAGTCAGCCCCTGATTCTAGCCTGACATGGATTCCTCTAGCCGCTTCGTGGCGCGACATGTCGCGTCCTTGCCCAAATCGGGTATCCGCGATTTCTTCGCCATCGTCTCGAAGATGAAGGACGCGGTTTCGCTCGGTATCGGCGAACCCGACTTCGTCACCCCTTATCACATCCGTGAGGCGGCCATCGCCTCGCTTGAGAAAGGGCGCACCTCTTACACCGATAATCGCGGAACCCAGCAATTCCGTGAAGAGGTCTCCCGTTATGTGGCCAAGAACTACGGCCCCGAGTACGATCCAGAGACTGAAATCTTAGCGACCATCGGGGTTTCGGAAGCATTGGACATTCTCCTTCGCGCTGTCCTTAACCCGGGCGATAAGGTGCTCTATCACGAGCCCTGTTACGTGAGTTACGCTCCGAGTGTGGCGCTGTGTCACGCCGAGGCGATTCCCGTCCGCACCGTTTCAGCCGACCAGTTCGCGCTGAATCCGGCGGCTTTGCGCGCAGCCTGGCAGCCTGGCTGCAAGCTACTCGTCATTAATTTCCCGACCAACCCGACAGGCGGAACGGCTGAACGCGCCAAGCTCGAGGCCATCGCCAAGTTCGCCATCGAGAAGGACCTTCTGGTGGCTTCGGACGAAATCTATTCCGAGCTCACGTTTGACGGCGACCACGTGTCCATTGCCTCACTCCCGGGCATGCGGGAACGCACCATCTTCTTGCACGGTTTCTCGAAGGCTTTTGCAATGACGGGCTTCCGTATCGGTTACGCCTGCGGACCCGCTGCCGTCATCGATGGGATGCTGAAGGTCCACCAGTATGGCATCATGTGTGCTCCCATCATGAGCCAAGAGGCGGCCGTCGAAGCACTCCGTAATGGTCGCGATTCGATGCTCCACATGCGTGATAAATACCGCGAACGCCGTGACTTCATTGTCCGCCGTTTTAACGAGCTCGGCCTGCCTTGCCATCTCCCGCGGGGTGCCTTCTACGCCTTCCCGGATATCACCTCCACCGGGATGGACTCGATGACCTTCGCCCAGAAGCTGCTCGAGCAGCAAAAGGTGGCCATGGTGCCGGGTACGGCGTTCGGCGCCGCCGGAGCCGGCTTCTGCCGTGCTTCCTTCTCGACGAGTTACGAGAAGATTCATGAGGCCGGCGAGCGCATCGCCCGTTTCTTGGACACGATTCGTAAAGGTTGAGCATCCTTGCTTGCTAGCGGGGCAGGTAGGCCCGACTCTTATTTTATGGAACGGAACACAGAAATTTCGCGTGCGGTAGCCATCGTGGGCCGTCCTAACGTCGGCAAGAGCCGCCTTTTCAACCGACTGGTCGGTCGTCGCATCTCAATCGTACACGACCAGCCCGGCGTGACGCGTGACTTGATCACGGCAGATGTCTTCGAAGGTCGCTACACTTTGATGGATACGGGTGGCATCGGTTTGTATCGCGAGGAGCTGACGCCGAAAGTCGTCGCAGAAGCCGTGGAAGAGCAGGTCGACTTCGCCTTGGCCGCCGCGGCCCTCGTCTTGCTCATTGTCGATGCCTCCGAGGGTTGCACGCCCTTGGATATCGATGTGGCCGCCAAGCTACGCCAGGCGGGCAAGAAGGTCATCGTCGTCGCGAATAAGGCCGACACCGAAGAGCGTGACGGGTTGATGTCCGAGTTCTACGTCTTGGGCTTTGGTGAGCCTCTCCTGATTTCTGCTGAACACGGCCGCGGCATCCCGCAGCTAATGACCCAGATGCTCAAGGCCCTAGGGCCGGAGCCTGAAACGCCGCGCGAAGAGGGCCCTCGCCCCATTCGCCTCGCTCTCGCCGGTCGCCCTAATGTGGGTAAGAGCTCGCTCGGTAACCGCCTGCTGGGCGGCTCCCGACTCATTGTGAGCGAAGTCGCTGGAACCACACGCGATCCAGTGCGCGCGGGACTTTCCCGCACCAAGGCAGACGGATCGAAAGCCAAATTCACCTTGGTGGATACGGCCGGACGTCGCACCGCCAATAAGCGCGACACCCTGGATTTCTTTTCACAGATTCGCGCTGACGAAATTCTGGCCGAAACCGACGTCGTTTTCCTCGTACTCGACGCGGGGCAGGGAGTGACTCGTATTGATAAGCAGCTCGCCGGTGAGCTGGCGCTGCTCGGTTGTGGTATGGTCATCGTGGTCAATAAGTGGGATCTCGCGAAGACGGCTTTCCGCGAAAAGAATATCGATGGTTTCGAAGATGAAGAAGAGTTTCGCTCCAAGTTCCGTTCGGCCATTCGCCGGGAGTTGTTCTTCCTGCCCGAGCCTCCCGTTTTATTCGTTTCCGCGAAGACGGGTTTGCGTTCTGATGACGTTCTTGACGCTGCCGAAGGGGTCTTCACACGTGCGGGCACGGCGATTTCGACGGGCCGCATCAATCGCGTAGTCCAAGATTTGATGACCAAGCGTCCGCCGCGCATGGTTTCCGGTAAGCGCTTTAAGTGCTACTACGTCACCCAGATTTCCAAGCGCCCGATTCGTTTCCGCCTTTTCTGTAATTCCGAAGAACGGCTCGAGGACGCTTACCAGCGCTTCTTGGTCAAAGGAGTTCATGAGAATTTCGATCTCGCAGGTGTGCCACTCTTCTTGGACATCGTCGGCAAGCCCAAGCAGGGCACCCGTCGCGGCATGGGCACCCCTGGTGCGCCCGTTATGCCCGAAGAAGCCACTCCGCGTAAGGCCATCGCTAAAGTCGGCCCCAAGGCGGCCGCCGATCAGCCTAAGAAAGCGGTGGGCCCTTCCGGTCCTCGCTTGGGTAAGTCGAAGTCTTCCCGTGGCAAGGCCACCCCGGTTCGCAAGAAATCCTTCACCCGCTGGGATAAACCTCGTTCGCTCAAGGGGCGAGCGGCGCGCCAGGCCCGCAAGTGACGCATGCCACGGAAACTGGTCCTGCTCGGCTCGGATGAGATAGCGTTGGCGGCCTTTGCCGCTGCCCGCGCCTTGCCCAATGTGGAAGTGGTGGCGGTCTATTCGCAGCCCGATCGTCCCGCGGGGCGTGGTCAGGAAGTGCGCCCTAACCCCGTCGCGGCTTGGGCCCGCGCAGAAGGCTTAACCCTATTGCAGCCGGAGAGGCTCGAGGCGAGTGACGCGGAGTCCCTTCGGCAGATGCAGGCTAATCTCGGTGTGGTGATGGCGTACGGTCAGTTATTGAAGGATGACTTTTTGGCGGCGACTCGACTGGGCTTCGTCAATTTCCATGGTTCGTTGCTGCCACTTTTACGTGGTGCCACCCCCGTGGAGGGTGCCTTGGCGGCGGGCTTAAAGGAGACGGGTGTATCCTTGCAGCAGGTTGTCCGGAAATTGGATGCCGGCCCCATTCACGCCTCCGTCAGTACTCCTATTCTGCCCAATGAGGGCAGGGTGGCCTTGCGGGCCCGCTTGGGGGTGCTTGCGGGCGAGCTCGCTACGTGCGCTTTACCCTCAATTTTGGCGGCCACTTCGCTAGCCATGCCCCAGGACGAAGCGAAGGTCACCTATGCACGGCGATTAGCTCGGGCCGACGCGCCTCTGGATTTTCGCCAATCCGCAGCGCAGCTTCAGGGTCGTATCTTGGCGCTAGAGGGTTGGCCGGGGAGTACCTTTGATCATGTGGGGGTGACGCTCAAAGTTGGCTCAGCATTTGCAGATATAGCGATTTCCACCGAAGCCCCCGGTCGCATCCTCGCGGTAGGTCGCGACGGTATTCGGATCGCCTGTGGTTTGGGTTCATTAGTGGTGAAGTCTTTACAACGTCCTGGGGGGAAAATGTTGCCGGCGGCCGAGTTTTTAGCCGGTCATCCCTTAGTCGTCGGCGAGCAGCTGATCAGCGCCGAGATGCCCGCCTTTGTCGCTGACCGTCCGTTTCCACGGTTGCCGAAGGCGTAATCGCTTGATTCGTCCGTCTTGCTGGGGTGTCATAGCATCATGCGAGCCTTGCTACTGTGCCTCCTCTTGGCTGTGGAAGTCTCAGCTCAGCAAAAAGATCTTAAGTTTCAGCAAGTTGGGGGCGGAGCATTTTCGGGGTTCACGGAAGATGCCAAGGCCGAGAAGGCTTGGGAGGTGACCGCTAAGTTCATGAAGCCAGCGGAAGAGGCGGGTTTCTGGGACATGCAAGATCTCAAGGTGCAATCTTTCCGCGACGGTAAATCACGGGCGACTTTTACCAGCCCATCGGGCTTAATGAATCCTGCCCGCCGTGCCGCCCAGGGTTCGGCTCCAGTGCAGGCTGCGTCTGAGGCATTTAACTTGACGGGCACCGGCTGGATTTGGCGCTCCACTTCCCAGGGGGACAGTTTCGCCATCCTGACCAATGTCCTCGCTGTGCTTGATTTGGCTAAGCCGAGCGAGCGGCGGTTACGCCTGCGAGCCAAACGTATGGATGCGAGCCCCGTCACTGGCGGGACATTGATGGTTTTTGAAGGAAGCGTCATCGCCGATCGTCTCGGCGAGCGCACCACGTGTGAGCGCTTGGAATGTCTTGTCGGAGATGGCCTCGGCGGAGACTCCTCGGTACGCTCGCTCAGTGCCACGGGTAAGGTCGTCCGTACTTTAGGCGCGCAAATCCTGCGCGGCGATACGGCGAAATTCGACACCAAGACGGATACAGTTGAGGTCGTCGGTCATGTCGAAATCGAAGAACCCGAAGTCAAAGGGACGGCCCAGCGACTGCGCCATCAAGCTAAACTGGACTTCACGCAGCTCTTCTCGGGCGACGGTGTCCCCGTCAAACTACACGTGACCCGTAAAAAGGAAGAAGCTGCGGATATTTCTGGGGAGACGGTATCCATCCGGCGCGATGCCCAGGCCGGCAGCTCTATCGTCGAAGTCGAGACGAATGCGACTTACAGCTCCCCTCAAGGTTCTTTGACGGCAAGGCATTTAGTCGCCACTGAAGTGCGCGACGGCGCCCGCATTTTAGCCGCTGACGGCGCGGTGAAAGGCGAGGTTGAAGGGTCTGCGTTTGAGGCTGGTAAGGCTCGCTGGGATCGCGCCTTGCGTCAATTGGACCTCGAGGAGCTCCCGCGCATCCGAGATGCGCGAGGCATGGAGGCTGCGGGTTTTTCAATCCGCACCGACCGGCTTAAAGACCGGGTCGAAGTACGCTCGGGGCCGGGTGTGCGCGCCGCCATACGCTTGCCGGCTGGGGAGGAGGGTGGCGCCCCAGGGTTGGCTGAAGCCAACCAGGTCGTTGTCTTAACGGAAGACGGCGCGATGCAGGTCGAGCTCCTCGGGGCTGTCCATTATGTCGCCGGCCCGGTGACGACAGACTCGGATGTCATGGTGGCCTTCGCGCTGCCCCGCACTCAGCAACGAAAACAGTATGAGTTGAGTAAGGCTATCCTGACGGGACGGGTGCGCTATATCCAGCCAGGCTTCCGATGCTCAGCCGAGCGGATTGATCTCACGCCAGCGGTACAGGTAGAGGAAGTCTTAACGAAAGATGCCCTGAAGGGTCGTCCACGGTTGTTGACGCTTTCCGGCGGGGTTGCCCAGACGCGCCCCCATCTCTTCGTCACTTTCTCGAATGGTAAGAACGCTGAATTTATTTCAGATGCGGACGAAATCCTAACGACGCCGTCGTTGACGAAATTCTTTCTGCGCGGTGCCGTCGCCATGGCGACGGATGGTACCGATGCGACTTGCGACCTACTGGAAGGGCTGGCAGCGCCTGATAAGGCTGGTCATCAGGTGGCACGACAGATGATTGGCCGTGGCAATGTGCACGTCGTCGCCGGCGGTTCCTCCGCTAAGGGTCGCACGCTGGAGGTACTCCCTGAGGTGGGCATGGCTAGATTACTCGGCGACGCCCGAATCATCGATAAGTCGGGCAATGAGGGTGTCCCCGCGAAGGAGGTCACCTACGACCTCAATCGTAAGCTTTGGCGGATGGAGTCGGCTCCGGATGAGGTGAATCCCGGTCAGGTTGTTCGCCCCAAGATATTCCTCGGACCCAACTTCACCTTGCCGGAGGTCAAAAACCTCGACAAGGCTCGCTGACCGCTTCCTCCTTATGGCCATGGCTGATAACAGTGAGAAGGGTGTCATTAAGGTGCAGGCTCTCGCAAAGCACTATGACGCAAAAGTTGCCGTGCAGGATGTTAGTCTCACTTTGGGTGCGGGCGAAATCGTTGGGCTCCTCGGCCCTAATGGCGCCGGAAAAACCACCACTTTTTACATGGTTGTTGGCCTCGTGCCCGCCACTTCCGGCCGGGTATTTTTGGATGGCCGTAATATCACGACGATGCCGATGTGGCAGCGAGCCAAGAGTGGTCTCGGTTACCTGCCGCAGGAGGCCTCAATTTTTCGCAAACTAACGGTCTGGGAAAATGTCATGGCAGTGGTCGAAACGCTTAACCTCAGCGCCCAGGAGCGCAAGGATCGCACCATCCAGCAATTGACCGACCTGGGTTTAGAAAAGCTGGCCCGCCAGCCCGCCTTCACCCTTTCAGGTGGTGAGCGACGCCGCTTGGAAATCGCCCGGGCCCTCGCCACAGGCCCACGCTTTCTGTTGATGGATGAGCCTTTCAGTGGGGTGGATCCGATCTCGGTCGCTGAGGTGCAGTCGATTATTCGCAAACTCAAGGCCCGGGGCATTGGTATCCTGATTACCGACCATAATGTACGGGAAACCCTCTCCATCGTGGATCGGGCCTACCTCATCCACCAAGGTCGGGTACTTGTTTCTGGCACTCCCGCGGACATCGTAAACAATCCTGAAAGCCGCCGCCACTACTTGGGCGAAGGTTTCAAACTCTGACGCCATGTCTGACCCCGCTCCTGATACTCGCCCGGAATCCGTTTCGGTTCGCGAATTTTTCGACTCCTTTAAGGACATGCTGCAAATGGAGCTTCTCGTTGGCGGTGAAGGCTTGGATAACATGATTTCCGAGAAGTCCCTAAACCGTCCGGCGCTCGCCGTTACCGGTTACTTCAAGGAGTTTGCCCACCGTCGCCTGCAACTCTTTGGCGCGGGTGAGATGGCCTACTTGATGGACCAAAGTGCCACGGCGCGTGAAAAACTCCTCGACGATGTGTTCGCCAAGAAGATTCCGGCTGTCGTGGTTTCGCGCGGATTGCCTGCCGATGACATCCTGCTGAAGATTGCTGATCGCCATCGGGTGCCGCTCATCCGCACGCAGCTCAAATCGAAAGATTTCTCCGCTGAAGCGACGGTCCTCTTGGAGGAGAAATTTGCTCCGCGAACCAACCTCCATGCGACCCTGGTCGATATCAAAGGTATCGGTGTGCTCCTGCGTGGCGCCTCGGGTGTGGGTAAGAGTGAATGTGCGCTGGCCTTGATCGAACGCGGCCACTCGTTGGTCGCTGACGACTATGTCATCGTCACTTTAATCGCTGACCGGGAATTGCAGGGTACGTCCAAGGAACTTAACCGCGGCTACATGGAGTGCCGCGGAATTGGTATTATCAATGTCGCCTCGATCTTTGGTGTGCGTTCGGTTCGCCGGGAAAAGCGCGTGGATCTCGTGGTCACCTTCGTGCTTTGGCAGCCCGGCATGGATGAAGAGCGCTCGGGCCTCGAAGTAGAGACTTTTGAAATCCTCGGACGCAAGGTGGCCCACATGACGATTCCGGTCCGTCCGGGACGCGATATGGCCCGCCTCGTCGAAGTCGCTGCGATGGTTCACGTTCTCCGTGGAATGGGTCACGATTCGGCCAAGGAGTTCAGCGACCGGCTCATTCAGTTCATGAGCAAGGACGGCGAAAGAAAGGCCTAAGTCCTTCAGCTCTTCTTCCCGTCCCACCGACAGTCGGCCATGACGCGGAGGCAGACTTCACGTAGGTCAAACAGCGTCGACTCGATATCCTGAGCGGCTTCGGCCGAGCTGAGTTTGGCGGCGCTCGGAATGCCGGCCGTGAGACCGATAGAAAAATTGATCGCGGAGAGGGCGCGCTTCATGTGCACGAGCGCGAGCGGGAGGTCACCGGTATCGGTAGCGTTGATGGCCATGATGACCTGATGCTGGGAATCCCAGAAGGAGAGCATGATGTTCGTCGCTTCCACGGCAGTGATCGCCGGAGAGGACTCGCGACAAAGCCGTTGGAACGAATGCGAAAGCTGGATTCCGAGGGCACGGGACACGACGTAGACCGGATGCTGGTGGATACAGTAGGGCAGGTCTGGCCCTTCATTATCGTCCTCCAACACTTCATCAACAGCGTCCCCTGGAGCCCAGTCGGCATTTTCCCAGCCCATGCGGCGGGCGCTAATGTCTAAGCGATCGGGTAGGTCCTTGACCTCGGTGTAGTAGGAAAGGAAGCGGGCCACCTCGAGGTCGTTTTTCTGGAGGTAGCCAGCCCAGTCGGCTTCGCCCCAAGAGGCGTTGCCGGAACCTTCGAAGTCGCCCTGGGGGTGGTCGCCATCGTCCATGGGTGGTATCTTTAGGGGGTTTCCGCTGGTTGCAAACCCGTTGTGGCGAAAATGCCTTGTCCCCGTCGCCTCGTCCGTGGCTAATCCGCTATGGCTTTGGACCTCTCTGCTCTGACTACCGCTATTGCGGCAGGACGTGATCTCAGTCCCGCGGAGGCGACGGCGAGCGCCTTGGCCATGGTTGATGCCGGGATTTCTGATGCGGAAAAGGAAGCCTTTCTGCTCGCCCTGTCCCGTAAGGGCGAGACGGCCGCGGAGGTGACGGGTTTCGCGCAGACGTACCGCGACTTGGCTCGCCGGGTTGATTTCGGTACATGGCCGGCCCGCGGGATTGATATCGTGGGCACGGGGGGCGATCGCTCGGGCAGTTTTAATATCTCTTCGGCTAGCTCACTGATTGTGGCCGCTGCGGGCGTACCTGTACTCAAGCATGGCAATCGCTCGGTCACATCTAAATCCGGAAGTGCAGATTTCCTCGCCGGGCTCGGGGTGACCCTCGAGGCGACCGATGCCCAGTTGTTGAAGGCTATGTCCGAGGCGGGCTTTTGTTATCTCTATGCGCCGGCTTTTCATCCAGCCTTCAAGGCTGTGCTCGGGGTGCGCAAGAAGATTGCTGAAAGCGGAACGAAGACGGTCTTCAACGTCCTCGGGCCTCTGATCAACCCCGCGCGTCCTGCCTATATGGTCGTTGGCGTTTATGATGAACGCTGGGTTGAACCTTTGGCTGCCACCTTAACTGAGCTCGGCGTTAAGCGCGGCTTGGTCACCCATTCGCGGGCTGGTGGCGGCATGGATGAAATCACGACGACGGGTGAGGTGCGCGTGCGCGGTTGCGGTGAGCTTGCCACGGTCGATGCTGTTTGGTTGCCGGGCGATTTCGGCTTCAAGGCCTGCACGGTGGCTGATTTGCGCGGAGGTTCGCCGGAAGAAAACCTCGCAATGTTTAGTGACTTACTGGTGGGGGCGGTCTCCGACGGCTTGCTGGATACGCTTTGTCTTAGTGCCGGTGCCGCCCTCTGGGTTGCTGGTAAATCGAAAGACCCCTCCGAGGGGGCGACTCTTGCTCGCTCAATTATCCTCAATGGCGACTTGCGCGACGAGGCTCGCCGATTGCGCGAAGCTTATCGGGTAGCGTAATTAGTGGGCTAAAACGAGGGCGAGGGTGCGCTCTGTCGCTCCGCGGTTTCCCTGATGCCAGGCAGCGCCGTTCTGTCCGACCTCGGTGCGTCGGCGTCCATCGGAACAAAGCTGGGCAATGCGTATTTCCAGTTGCTCTACGTTTTCGACGCGAAAGGCCGCCTGCGTTTGTTCGAGCCCTCGGCAGATGTCGCGAAAGTTGGTCATCTTCGGTCCGTAGACCATCGCCACGCCTGCGGCCGCGCACTCAATCGGGGTCTGGCCACCTTCGTGCGGAGGCAGGCTCTTGCCGCAGAAGGCGATATCTGCCGCCCGGGTGAGCCGCCGGAGTTCGCCCGTGGTGTCGGCCAAGTGGATGATGGTGTCGGCGGGGGCGCTCGTCCCTCCGGTGGAGCGCTGATGCCACGCCAGACCGCTGGCGCTGGCTTCGGTGGCCACTTCGGTCCGGCGCTCGGAGTGGCGCGGGACGAGAAGTAAGCGTACATCAAGTTGGGCCGCACGGAGCTCGCGGACGATGCGGATGAGTTGGGTCTCTTCGCCCTTCCAAGTTGAGGAACCAAGTATCACCAGAGTTTGCGGATTTTCACCGAAGCCGAGCTCGCGGCGGAGTTGAGCACGCTCGGCGGCGGACATCGGAGCGTCGCCCGCCACGTCGAACTTAAGATTACCTGTGAGAACGGGCGACGCACCTAAAGTCCGGAAGCGACGACAGTCCTCATCGCTTCCGACTCCGATGGATTGGAAGTGGCTGAGTAGATAAGTGGAAATGCGCGGGAAGCGCTGATGTCGCGCAAAAGATTTATCGGAGATCCGCCCATTGATGAGTAAGGCGGGCACGCCGCGGACACGGGCTTGTGCGAGGTGTTCCGGCCAGAGTTCACCTTCGACCAAGATAATCTGGTCGGGCTGGATCCGCCGCCAGGCGAGGACGCTGCACGGCCAGAGGTCGGAGGGGAAGATGCCGATTCGGTCCGCCACGGTGAGGTAGCGTTCGAGGGCAAGCCGGTAGCCGGTGCTGGTCGTAGTCGTCAGGATGATCTCCGCCTTGCCAGACTGTTGCAGAGCCTTCAGGAATGGGCCGATGGCCTCGATTTCACCGACCGAGACGGCCTGAATCCAGACCCGGCGCTTCCCTGGTGTCTTCGGTGGTAATTTCGGGAAAAACCCCAATCTTTGGCTGAATCCAGTGCCGTAGCCGCCCCGGCGCAGCATCCTCCAGGCATAGTAGGGGAGGGCTGGGATAAGCAGCAGTGGGAAGAGAATCCGGTAGGCCCAGGACATCAGGATAGGGCGAAAGTGCCATCCCCGCTGGCCCTGTCAGTTCCAAAGCAGGGGCTTTGGGTCGATTTTCCCGCTTGCACCGAGCGGTTAGGGGTGTTTGAACCCACTTTCCACCGTTTGAAGCGACCGCCGATTGCTTCGGACATAAAACCAAAAAACTAGTCAATACACAGATCCAATGTCCCCTCCTTCGGCAGGAATCGGGATACGGAGCCAAATACCATGAACATCACAGTCAAAGATCTCCTCGATGCCGGCGTCCACTTCGGACACCAAACTCGTCGCTGGAACCCCCGCAGCCGTCCGTACATCTTCGATCACCGCAACGGTGTTTCGATTATCGACCTTGAGAAGACGCACGCGTGCCTCGTTGCCGCTGCCGCCTTCATTGAGGATGCCTCTGCCAAGGGTAAGGAAGTGCTCTTCGTTGCCACGAAGCCGCAGGCGCAGGAAGTTGTCCGTCAGGCTGCAAAGTCGACTGGCATGCCCTTCGCCGTGAATCGCTGGCTCGGCGGTACGCTCACCAACTTCGCCACCATCAAGCGCTCGCTTGATAAGTATCGCACCTACCTCCGCATGGAGCAGGACGGTTCCCTCGCTAAGATGCATAAGAAGGAGGCCGCTGCTGTGAAGCGCGAGATGTCCCGTATGCAGCGCAACTTCGAGGGCCTCCTCGAATACCGTGAACTGCCTGCTGCGATGATCGTCATCGACACCAAGCTGGAAGAAATCGCCGTCGCTGAAGCCGTCCGCCTAGGCATCCCGGTGATCGGTCTCTGCGACTCTAACTCCGACCCGACCCTCCTTAAGTTCCCTGTCCCTGGTAATGATGACGCCGCGAAGTCAATTCGCCTCATCGTCGAAGTCCTGACTCAGGCCGTCCAGACGGGCCTCGCTCGCCGCAAGGCCGTGACCCAGGATCGCAAGACGGTCACCGTGGTTTCCCGTCAGGATTCCTCCGAGTCCATCCAGCCCGAAGTGAACATCTCCGATGACGCGATGAAGATCGCTAACGAGGTTCCTGAAGTCGTGGAAGGTGCCGCTCCTGTCAAGCGCCCCAGCCCTCGTAAGTCTAAGTAATCTAGCCATGTCCGCTATCACCGCTCAGACGGTTAACGATTTGCGCCAGCGTACTGGCGCGGGCCTGATGGACTGCAAGAAGGCCCTCACTGAATCCAACGGCGACATGGAGAAGGCCGTCGAGATTCTCCGCATCAAAGGTGTCGCCACGCGCAACAAGAAAGCCGATCGCAAGGCCAGCGAGGGTATCCTCGCAGTCCAGGTCGCTGCCGATGGTCGCGCGGCCACGCTTCTCGAGCTTAATTGCGAAACCGACTTCGTCGCCAAGAACGAGAACTTCATCGCTCTCGCTAAGGAACTCGTTGGTCAGGCCGCGACGAACGGCGTCACGGGTCTCCTTGAGCAGCCGTACCATGCCGATAAGTCGCGCAAGGTGAATGATTACCTCAACGATCAGGTCCTGAAGATTGGTGAGAACCTTAAGGTTTCTCGTGTGTTGAAGTTTGAAGCTACCGGCGTGGGCCGCGTTTCGGCTTACGTCCACACGGGCGCCAAAATTGCTGTCCTCCTTGAGCTGGGTCTCCAGACGCAGGGTGCGGCCGCGAACCCTGAAGTGGCTGAACTGGCTCGCCAGCTCGCCATGCAGGTCGTCGCAAACAATGCCCGTTTCGTCCGCCGCGAAGATGTCTCCGCTGATGTCGTCGCAAAAGAACGCGAAATCGCCTCTGAGTTCACCAAGTCTGAGGCCGATAAGGCCATCGACGAAGCCAAGCGCATCGTCGAGGACTATAAGGGCCAGCTCGTTGAGCAGAAGGCTGCGAATGACGCCGAAGCGATTGCCGAACTCGAGAAGCGTATCGTCGTTGGCGAGAAGCAGATCATCGCTGCCGAATCCCGCAAGAAGGGTCAGATTGCGAACATGGAAAAAATCGTCGCCGGTCGCGTCGACAAGTTCTTCGCGGATGCTTGTCTGCTTGAGCAGGCTTACTTCCGTGATCCTGAGCAGAAGATTCTCCAGCTCCTTGCCGCCGCTAAGGGCAAGGTCGGCGAAGAAGTCTCCATCGTTCGTTTTGCCCGCTTCCAGGTGGGTGAGACCGACGCCGAGTAAGCTTCAGTCCTAAAATGGCTTAACAGGGCCGGCTCCGCGAGGAAGCCGGCCCTTTGCTTTACATACTCGCCCAGCGGGGTAGTCTGTCGGGGTGCAGTTTCGTTCCGATATCTTTTGGAAATCCGCCCGCGGTTGTTGTCCGGATTGCGGCGCCCGTGTCCGTGGGGCGGATGATCGGACCGGTCTTTTGGCCCGCCTCTGGAATACGCCGGCCTCATGCCCGTCCTGTGGTTTGGTTCTGCGACGCAAGGAAGGCTTCTTCCTCGGGGCGATTGTTTGGAATTACGGTCTAACGGCCTTCGGCGTGTTGCCGCTCATCATGTTGGCATACCGGCTGGGCTGGCTTGATCGCGAGGGGATGGTGCGCTTGGCAGTCTTGGCGATTTTTCTCGTGCCGCCCCTTATTCATGCGTTGGCGTGGCGCCTATGGGTTGGCACGTATTACGCCTTCTTGCCGGACCAATTGCCATCTGGCGGACGGCGCCTTGACGATTGATCAGTTCCGGCGTCCGGCCATCCGGGTCACTAACTCGATCAGGAATTCGCTGTCACTTTGGCTCGCTCGCAGGTGGGTGATTGCTTCCGCCGTGAGCGCATCAATCCGTTGGCGGCCAGCGGCGAGGCCATGGAGGCTCGCGTAAGTCATTTTTCCATTCTGCACATCGGCACCCACGGGCTTCCCGAGTTGGGTAGCATCCGCCGTCAGGTCGAGTTCGTCGTCCACCAGCTGGAAGGCGATACCAGCGGCCAGGCCGGCTTGGCGAAATCGTTCCACGCCGGCAGGGCTGGCACCGCCCACGAGTGCGCCCATCGCAAAAGAAGCGCTGAGCATCGCGGCGGTCTTACCGAGCAGAATATATTCGAGGCGATCAGTGCTGGGACCAGCGGCCAGGCCACCCATGTCTTCGGTTTGTCCACCGACGAGCAGGGTGGATCCCGCCGTGACGGCGAGTTCGCGCACGAGGTCGGTAGCGAGAGCGGGATTAGCCGCGTAGCCGGTGGCGATTAATTCAAAGGCCAGTGGTTGCAGCGCATCGCCGGCGAGTAGGGCCGTGGCTTCGTCAAAGGCTTTATGGCAGGATGGGCGTCCGCGGCGCAGGTCCGAATTATCCATGCACGGTAGGTCGTCATGAATCAGCGAGTAAGTGTGGATGCACTCGAGGGCGGTGGCCGCATGACGGGCGTCGGCGCTGGGCGAGAAGGCCGCGGCGGAAGCGAGGCAGAGCACGGGTCGGAGTCTTTTGCCTCCAGCGTCCAGTGAATAGCGCATGGCCGCGTGTAGTCGGGCAGGGCGCGCATCAGCAAGGGGGGTGAGATCGCGAAGGGCGTTTTCGGCCTGCTGCACCAAGGCCTCGTGCCTGGACTGGAACAGCTTCGCGTCCACGGCTTATTCCGGGTCGGCGCCCAGTTTGAAGAAGGTGGCCGTACGACCGACGGAGCCGATGACTTCGCTCTCGGTAAGCTTAGCCAGCTCCTGAGCCTGGGTATCCATCGCTTCCCGCTCCGCGGTAAAGCGTACTTTAACCAGATCGGCATTACGGAAGGCCTCTTCGAGTAGGTTGGCGATGCCGGCGTTGATGCCCGCCTTGCCGACGAATACCTTTGGGTCGAGCGTCTGGGCGAGGCTCCGCAGTTTGCCGCGTTCGGCGCCAGTGAGGCGGGGTTTGTCGTCAGAGCCAGATTCCATGCCCCCATTTCGCTTTTGCAGGGCAGGGGAGTCAACGGGCTAATCCGTTACCTGCCCCCCTTGTGGTTCTAGATGGTCTAGGCATAGTGGCGGTGATGAGTCATGGAGTGAACACGCAGCGGCCTAAGCTGATGCCATTCGCCTCAGTCGTTCCAGAAGCAAAGCCACTCGACCCGGTGGTCGTTCACGTGCGTTGCGCCCCTCATTATTCTCACAGTCTGAGAATCTGGCCGAGCACCTTTCTCCTTGATCGCGATTCTGCACACACGAGCGCGCTGGTCGGGTTTGAGAACATCTCACCGTATCCCGAATGGATGCCGGTGCCACCGGGACGGGTGCATCAGTTTACCCTCTATTTTGCGCCAATGCCTAAATCCGTGAGGGTCTTCGATCTCTCGGAGATCATTCCCGAGCCGCGAGGGTGGCATTTTCCGGGTATTGGGCGGAATGATGCGGACGTCTATTGGCTCGATTTACCCAACTAGCCCCCTGGTCTACGGCTGACGGAAAACGGGCGAATACCTCGTCCTTTGGGGGGTAGTTCCTTCTTGCTAAGCTGGGTGTCGGCTGTCATTTCCCTTGGTTATCTTCGTTAGGGAGAGGGGCGGAGCCCTTCTCACGCTGGTCGGTAGGCGAAAGCCTATTCCAGACGGATAGTCCGGCCAAACGGCGGGGCTTTCGGGAATCTCTCCCAAGTCGGCCATCAAAAACCAAAACTAACCACCACCATGTCAGTCAATAAGTCTGAAGTCATCAAGAAGCACCAGCAGGACGCTAAGGACACCGGCTCGCCCGAAGTCCAAGTCGCCCTGATTACCGCCCGCGTCACTCACCTGACCGAGCACCTGCGCACCCACCGCAAGGATTTCCACTCCCGTCGCGGCCTGATCATGCTGACGAATCGTCGTCGCAAGCTCCTCGCCTACCTGAAGTCGAGCGACTTGGACCGCTATAACGCGCTCCTCGCCAAACTCAATCTTCGCAAGTGAACGGCGCCTGCGGGCGCATCTGTTCACCACACGTCCCAGTCTAGGCTGGGACGTCCGTTTTTCACCCACCCAAACAAACCCGTCGGGCAATTCCGCCTGACACAACGCACAACAAGCAAAACACACCATGAAACAGAAACACTCCGTGACCATCGAAGAACTCGGTATCACGATCAACACCGGCTCCATCGCCCGCCTCGCCAACGGCGCCGTCACCATCAGCAAGGGAGAAACGACGCTCTTCGTCTCGGCTACCGCCGCCGAAGACCTGCGCTCTCCTGACCAGGACTTCTTCCCCTTGACCGTCGACTACCGCGAGAAGTTTGCCGCCGCCGGCCGCTTCCCGGGTGGTTACTTCCGTCGCGAAGGTAAGCCTTCCGATAAGGAAATCCTGACCTCGCGCCTTTGCGATCGTCCCCTCCGCCCGCTCTTCCCTGAAGGCTTCCTCAATGAAGTCCAGGTGATCGGCCTCCTCCTCTCGGCTGACCAAATCAACGACTCCGACGTGCTCATGGTGAACGGCGCTTCCGCCGCTCTGCTTTGCTCTGACATCCCGTGGAACGGTCCGATCGCGGGTATCCGCCTCGGTCGCGTCGCCGGCCAGTTCGTCGTCAACCCGACCCACGAACAGCAGTATGAGTCCGACTTGGACCTCATCTATGTCGGCAACGAAAGCGACATGATGATGATCGAAGGTTCGGCCGACCAGCTGCCGGAAGCCGACTTTATCGCCGCCCTCGAGTACGCTCAGAAGGCGATCCAGCCAATCATCGCCGCTCAGCGCAAGCTTGCCGCAATGTACTCCAAGACCAAGCGCGTCTTCCCGCTCGTGGTCTGTGAACCTAAGGCTCTCGCCATCTGCGAACGTGTCGCCGGTGAAGGCGAACAGCTCAAGAAGGCCATCTTCCTCGCTTCCAAGAAGGAACGTGGTGATGCCGTTAAGGCCGTGGTCGAAAAGGCCAAGGCTGCCTGTAAGGCTGAACTCGGCGACGTCTTCGACTCTCGCCAAATCAAGATGGCTTTCGAGAAGCTCCAGGAAAAGGTCTACCGCAACGCCATCATCCAGAGCGGCGAACGTGCCGACGGCCGCAAGCCTCTGGATCTCCGTGCGATCTCCTGTGAAGTCGACGTGCTTCCCCGCGTCCATGGTTCCTCGCTCTTCCAGCGCGGCGAAACCCAGGGTCTCGTCCTCGCGACCCTCGGTACCTCCAAGGATGCCCAGGAAGTCGACGCCATCACCGGAGGACCGAGCAAGCGCTCGTTCCTCCTGCACTACAACTTCCCGCCCTTCTCGGTGGGTGAGACCGGCCGTTTCGGCATGACCTCCCGCCGCGAAACCGGCCACGGCAACCTCGCCGAGCGTTCGCTGCTCTCCGTCCTGCCTTCCGAACAGGACTTCCCGTACTCCATCCGTCTCGTCTCCGAGATTATGGAGTCCAACGGCTCCACCTCGATGGCTTCCGTCTGTGGCGGCACCCTCGCTCTCCTCGACGCCGGCGTGCCCATCAAGGCCCCGGTCGCCGGCATCTCCTGCGGTCTCGTGACCGAAGACGCCGCCGGTAAGATCGTGAAGCACCGCGTACTGACCGACATCATCGGCGCCGAAGACCACTACGGCGACATGGACTTCAAGATCTGCGGCACCCGCGAAGGCATCACCGCCTTCCAGCTGGACCTTAAGATCCACGGTCTCCCGATGAGCATCGCCAAGGAAGCCATCGCCCAGAACAAGGTCTCCCGCGACGCGATCTTGGACATCATGGCCAAGACCATGCCAGCCACCCGCGCTGAGCTGAAGCCCTGCGCCCCTCGCACCCACCGTATCAAGATCCCGTCCGATAAGATCGGCGCACTCATCGGACCTGGCGGCAAAAACATCAAGCGCATCACGGAGTACACCGGTTGCCAGCTCGATATCGATCAGGACGACTCCGGTTGGGTCACGATCTTCGCAACCGATGGCGAGTCCCTCGCCCGCGCGGTCAACGAGGTCAATCTCCTCTCGGCTCAGATCGAGATCAACAAGACGTACAAGGGTATCGTCCGTTCGGTGAAGGAATTCGGCGCTTTCGTCGAATGCCTCCCCGGCCAGGAAGGGCTCGTCCACGTCTCCGAACTTGCTGACTTCCGCGTTAACAGCGTCGAAGATATCGTGAAGCTCGGCGACGAAATCATCGTCAAGTGCGTCGGCATCGACGACAAGGGTCGTGTGCGTCTCTCGCGCCGCGCCGCCATCGCTGAGAAGGAAGGTCGCGAATACGCTCCTGCCCCGAAGCCGCTGGACCGCCCTCGTGGCGATCGTCCGGACCGTCGCTAAGCCTCGGTTGAACGAACAGACAAGGCCTCGGCTCACCCCGGGGCCTTTTTTGTGCCCGCTGGCGGAGGCCTTACTTCGAAGGCTTGTCCGACGCCGTCACCCTTTCGAACCAGTCGCGCGCGGCGTTCGTCTGGGGGCAGTCGCGCAAGAGCCAGCGGTCGGTGTGCGGATGCTTGACGGATTCATTGGGAAATTTTCCGTAGAGCGCCTGCATGTCCACATCGGCGTAAGTCCAGCTGGGGGCGCTCAACTGTGCGGCTAGGAGAGATCGCACGGTGGCAGCACCGCTGCCTTGGGTGACGAGTAGGGGTCGGCCTTGTAATCGCTTCAGGCGGATCGCCGCCTCCTGCCGGTAGCGCGCTAGCGGCGAGCCCCATTCGGTGCCTTTCCATTCGGTGGCCCCATCGAAGTGATCATGCGCCCAGAGTCCGCACCAGAGCTTGGCGACCTCGTCGTCGTGCAAGCCGAGGAACGAGACACCGATGGCACCGCGTGAGAATCCGCAGAGGATGACCTTATTGGCGTCGCCGCCAAATTCGTTGCAGATGCGCGGGATATTCGTTTTGGCGTAACTTACGGTCGCATCGATATCGCCCCACCAAGTGATCTCGTTCTGATGATGATCCTTGGCCACATAGGGCAGGATGACCCAGATTGCTTTCCCGTGTGTTAGACCGTAACCGAGGGCCGCCCCTTCGGCTTGTCCCGTCGAGCCAGAGCCAGGGTAATAGTTGCCCGTGTATTCGGCGATGACTGGCCAGTGCTTACCTCGGGCCTTCCAGTCGGGCGTCCAGTCGTCCGGTAGGGCGATGAGGTGATGGACCTTGGTGCCGACGTATTCCGCGGTGATCACGGTGGCACGCTTGCCTGGTTGCGGGGCTCCTTCCGTGAGGGGAGGGACGATTAAATCAGCCGCAGTGAGTTTCGACGCCAAGACGAGAGCGAGCAGGGCGTAGCGCATGGGCTTAGGGTAGGCGGGCGTCGACGACCTGGGAGCGGCTCCAGAGGTCATGCCAGGCGCGCTTATCGCGACGGAAAAGCGGGACGTGGAAATTGATGATGCCCAGAATCATGAAAAGTGGATTCGGTAAGGCGAAGAAAGCGGCCTTCCAAGCGGAGCGAAGTAGGGCGGAGAGGAAACTGGGTGGCTCCGCCATAGGGAGTTGGATGGTCCGGAGGCTGAAGATGAGTTTACCAATGGTACGTCCTTTCATGAGCCATTCCTGCATCGTCAGGGCGCCGAGCATTGTCATGAACGTCATCGTGCCTTGAAAGGTGATCCAGATTTCCGCGGCATCTAAATCTTCCTTCTTGGGGTGAAGTGCCGCATCAACGATTCCCTGCAATTCTCTTTGGCTGCCGGTCTGCAGGGCGTGCATATACTGATTCGTCAGGCGCTGGGTCCAAGCTTCGGTTTGCTTGCGGGCGGCGAGTTCCTCGGGGCTGGCAAGTAATGCCGCCAAGGCCCAGCCGAGAAACATCAACGGAATGATATCAGCCAGACAGGCGAAGGTGCGCCACCAGTAACCCGCCGCGGGCGGCGGAATGGGGGGAGGATTAGCCACGAGCTTGAGCGCGCTCGCAGGCGTCGAGCGTGTTCTTCATCAGCATCGCCACGGTCATCGGGCCCACGCCGCCGGGGACGGGCGTGATGGCTTCGCACTTCGGCGAGACAGCGTCGAAGTCGACATCGCCGACGATGCGGTAGCCGGTCTTTTTGGTCGCATCTGGGATGCGGTTGATGCCGACGTCGATGATCACGGCGCCGGGTTTGACCATGTCAGCGGTGATGAACCGGGGCTTGCCAATTGCGGCGACGATGATGTCGGCTTGGCGGACGATGCCCGGCAGGTCCTTTGTCCGCGAGTGGGCGATGGTGACAGTGCAGTCGCAACCTTTGGCGAGGAGTAGGGCGGCGGCGGGTTTGCCGACGATGAGCGAGCGGCCGACGACGACGGCGTGCTTACCAGCGGTTTCGATGCCCGAGCGGCGAAGGAGCTCAATGACCCCGGCAGGCGTGCAGGCAGCGAAAGCTCCAGGCAGTTCTTGGACGAGGCGACCGATACTCTGCGTGCCGAAGCCGTCGACATCTTTGTCCGGCGAGACCCGGTTGAAGACTTCGGTTTCCGGCAGGTGCTTAGGGAGGGGGGCCTGAATGAGGATGCCATGGACCGAGGCGTCGGCATTTAAGGTGTCGAGGTGGGCGAAGAGTTCCTCCTTGGTGACAGTTTCGGGGAAGAGCTGGAGCGAGGCTTTCATGCCGACTTCGGCGGCGGTCTTCTGCTTCTTGGTCACATAGGAGACCGATGCCGGATCGTCGCCCACGCGGACAAAGGCGACGTGGGGGATAGTCGGGGCGAGTTTGGCGACCCGTTCCTTGACTTCAGCGAGGACCAGCTGGGCGATGGCGTTTCCGTCAATAAGGCGCATGTCCCATCAGTAGGACAAGGTGGCCGTGGAGGGCGAGAAAAGTCCGTCCCCCTCCGTTCGATTGATTGTCTCGCCCTGCATGGGTAAATGCCTCAATGCGTAGGGCGTGCCAGCCGAAGGACCCATGCGTATTCATAAGTTCCTCGCTCAGGCGGGGGTCTGCTCCCGGCGTGAGGCCGAACGCCTCGTCGCCTCGGGGTCGGTGATGATCAATGGCAAGCTGGCCGTGACCGGACAGCCCGTCGACCCGGCCGTGGACACGGTCATCTGCCAGGGGCAGCACGTGAAGCCGCTCGGGCGTACCGTGGTTCTGATGATGAACAAGCCTCGCGGCTATCTTTGCACCAACGATGACTCTCACGGTGGTCAGACGGTTTTTGACATGGTGCCGCCGGAATACGGTGCCTTGCGTCTGTTCTGCGTGGGTCGACTCGATAAGGATTCGGAAGGCCTCCTCATCCTAACCAACGATGGCGAACTGGCCAACAAGGTGATGCACCCCTCTGGTGGCGTCATAAAACGCTACGAAATTATTCTTAACCGGGATTACGACCCTACCTTGACCCCTCGGTTGCTTAAGGGGGCCGTGGAGGAGGGTGAGCACCTCCGCTTCAAGAAGGTCATTCGGCATCCCGATAACGCTGCACACTTGGAGATCCATCTCGATCAGGGGCGTAAGCGCGAAATTCGCCGACTCTTCGAGATTTTTGGTTTCCATGTAAAGGTGCTACGTCGCTTCCAAGTCGGCGGCTTGGTGTTGCGCAAGATGCCGCTGGGAGATTGTCGCCCGCTTTCCCGCAAGGAAATCGACTCGATTTTCGAGAATTAAGCCGAATCTGGTCCTTTATCCTGCTTGCCCTGCAGGAAGGTTTTTTTAACTTTTCATTACCCCTATGAACGTGAAAGCACTGCGCCTTCTCCTTCTGTTTGCCTGTACCCTTGGTCTGCAGGCATCGCCAGAGGGCACTATGAAGTTGGTCTGGGAAGATAATTTCGATGGCAAGGAGCTTGATCCTAAGAAGTGGAACACGAACGGAGTCGTCAAAATGGTTGACGGGCAGCTTTCACTCGAAATCACCCCGGGGGATAAGCCGATGTTCTGGCGAGGCTCCGGTGTGAACACGAACGGCAAGTTTAAGACCTCTGGCTACGGCTACGTCGAGGCGTCGATTCTCTTTACGAAGACCCCTGGTCACAGTGGCGGATTTTCCATTGGCAATGAAGACATGAAGGCCCCCGCGGCTGGTATGAACTTCGGGGGCGGCGGCGATAACGCCGGCCTGGGACTTTATATCGTCAATGATGAGCGCGGCCGATCGCTCAGTCCCAAGGAGAACCCGGTCCCAAAGGATGGCTACAGTAAGAAGTTTCATAAGTTCGGCTTCGCCTGGACGGCTAATGATTACCGCTGGTATGTGGATGGTCGCTTGGTACAGAAGATGACGCAGCCCGGCACGTCGAAGCCGATGGCCATCAGTTTCGGCCATGGCGGCCTCGGTGAGGCTGGTTTTGCCAAGAATTTCCCCGACCCGACCAAGGGTCCGGAGCCCATGCGGGTCGATTGGGTCAAGGTCTACCAATAGGGTAGGGCTTGCCTGCCTCCGGCCTCATATTATCTTTTTAAAGACCCCTGCCATGCGCTTCGCCCTTTTACTTTTTTTAAGCACTGCCGCGCTTTCCGCCGCGCCGAGCATGGGCTTGAAGCCGATTTGGGAGGAGAACTTTGACGGTAAGGAACTCGACCCCAAGAAATGGAATTCTTCCGGTGCCGTTAAATTAGTGGATGGAAAACTTTCGTTGGAGATTGTGGCGGCGCCAGGCGCCAAGCCAGGCTTCTGGAATGGTGCGAGTGTGAGCACCCAAGGAAAATTCGAATCCATGCAGGGATATTTTGAGGCATCCATTCGGGTGCTGCAATCGAAGGGGCGCTGGGCGGATTTCTCCGTGCGTAACGCGGACATGGGTAAAAGCCCGTCGGCAGCGATGAGTTTTACCAGTACCGGAAACGATAAAATCGACACCACTCTCTGGTTTAATGACGAGACCGGAAGCCACACTATGACTCCCAAGACGAGTCCGGTTGTGATGATGGGCGGCGTTTCGTACAAAAAATTCCATACTTACGGACTCCAGTGGACTGCGAAGTCCTATATCTTCTTCGTCGATGGTCGTCAGGTCCAACGCATGGATCGCCCGAGTCCGAAGGAGCCCATGCATATTGCTTTTTCCCATAACCTTCCCGAAGGTGGCCTGCTCAAGGATTACATGAATCCCAATATGGGTCCCGAGCCGTTGCAGGTCGACTGGGTCAAGGCTTACAAAATTCCATGAAATACCTCGCCCTACTATTTTACGCATCTTTGCTGGCCGTCGATCCGACGAACGGTAAGAAGTTGGTCTTCTCCGACGATTTTAATGGCGACACGATTGATGAGACGAAGTGGAATGTCGCTGGGAATCGCGAGGTGATCACCTTGGTCAAAGGCGGCAAGGACAAGGTTCTCCGCATTAGCCTAAAGCAGAGTGCCGACATGCTGCAGTGGAACTCAATCGATACTCGAGGTAAGTTCGAGCAGCTTTATGGTTATTTTGAGGCCTCGATGCGCGTCAATGCCTACAAGGGTCATACGAGTGGCTTTCGCATCTCATCGACGGACGAGAAGGCCACGCCCAACGCGATTTTCCTGTGGGAGGGCGTAGGTGACGATAAAGCCTGGCCTTGGGCCCGCCAGACCAATGATAACGGCCAACACGAATTCCGTCCCGAAGGAACGGGCAAACAATTTCTGAAAGCCGGCGAAGCGTCCAAGAAGTTCAACACCTATGGCATTCTTTGGACCGAGAAATCATGCATCTGGTACGTGAACGGAAAGCAGTCTTTCAAGTTCGATAAATCCGAGGTGAAAAAGCCGATGATTCTGCGTTTTGCCCACAGCGTCGGCGAATGGGAGCGCCCGAGCCTGAATCTTAAGCAGCTTCCCGACGATATTGATATCGATTGGGTTAAGGTCTGGAAGTGATCCTCATGCGCAGCCTGTTTCTCCTGCTGTTAGGTTCCGCGTCGCTGCTCGCGGTCGATCCCACCAGCGGCAAGAAAATGACTTTCTCCGAAGATTTTACGGGTGATGGGCTGGATGACTCTAAGTGGGTTATCGAAGGTAAGAAGGAGGCCATCTCGATTGTCAAAGGCGGTAAGGACAAGGTCCTGCGCATCTCTCTCGTGCAGAGTGCGGACATGATCCAAGGGAATGGTGTCAGCACCAAGGGAAAATTCGAACAGCTGTACGGATACTTTGAGGCCTCCATGCGGATGAACGCATCCAAGGGCCACACGGGTTACTTTCGCCTCGGGCCTGCCGATGGTAAGGTGATTCCGAATACTCTTGTCCTCTTTGAGGGGCTCGGCGCTGATGCCCTTTTCCCTTGGATGCGCACCGTGAATGATAACGGTCAGCATGATTACCGGCCCGAAGGTAAGATGACTCAATTCCTGAAGGCGGGTGAGGCGTCCAAGAAATTCAACACCTACGGACTGCTCTGCACCGAGAAAAGTTATATCTGGTACGTCAATGGTAAGCAGGTACACAAGGTCGACCGCGTGGAAATGAAGCTCCCGGTGAATATTACCTTTTCCCACCGCGTGGCTGAATTCGAACGTCCCAGCCTGAATCTCAAGCAGCTACCCGATGACGTGGACATCGATTGGGTTAAGGTCTGGAAGTAAGCCGTCGGTCAAAAGAGGTTTGCATCAGTACCTAGGTCGGCATCCTGCAAGGGCAACGCCATCATGTCTGCGCCCTATGATAAGAATAATCCTTTCCCGGCCCGCTTGGTCGATCGGAGGCGTTTGAGTTCCCTTGAAAGCCAGAAGGACACCCAGCATTT
>Ga0136642_1000137_pt1 | contig 44526 bp, 28 predicted proteins | sample LowCatLa1302831Y_FD_115313 | JGI IMG/M metagenome (GOLD analysis project Ga0136642, IMG submission 115313) | Freshwater microbial communities from Lower Cathedral Lake, Yosemite National Park, California, USA - 13028-31Y | ecosystem: Environmental > Aquatic > Freshwater > Lake ... | reverse complement strand
TTTAGACAGCGAAGCTGCTTTAGACAGCGAAGCTGCTTTAGACAGCGAAGCTGCTTTAGACAGCGAAGCTGCTTTAGACAGCGAAGCTGCTTTAGACAGCGAAGCTGCTTCATCTCCATATAAAGCCTTCGTAGCAGTATAACAAACAATGCCGCGAATATTAGTTTTTCCATGTGCCAATGGTGTTGGCCAAGAGATTTACTTTGCACTGCGCTACATAAAAGATATGGAGCTATACGGAGCCAATGACGGGAACACAAACATAGGTCACTTTCTGTATTCAAATTACATCAGCGATATGCCGGCAGCCGGCGGCGAGTCGATCAAAGAGTTTTTGAAACAGGTGATACGGTTTCATGGGATCCAGTTCATCATTCCCACATCAGGAGAGGCTCAGATAGCTGCTCACAATGCACAGACGGCAGCGATCGTCGTGGCGTCACCGCTCATCACAACTGGGATTTGCCAATCGAAAAAGGCCATTTATGAATTGTGTGGCAAAGGAGGAATCCGCGTCCCAGAGATATATGCGGATATCGATGAATCGTCTGTGCGTTTTCCAGTCTATGTGAAACCGGATAAGGGAGGAGAACAGCGGCGGATGTTTTCTCTCGTGAATAGCAAAACCGAACTCGCTCGCCTACCTCAAGGACATGTCATTACCGAGTACCTTCCTGGCGAAGAATTCACGGTGGATTGTTTGACAGACACCCATGGCAAACTGTTGTTCTATGGCGCGCGACGTCGGACGCTGACCCACGCCGGCGTGAGTATTCTGAACGAGACGATTGACCGCTCGATCTTTGAGGCCTTCACTGCTCGCGTCAATGCACAGATGCGGTTTGTCGGGGCATGGTTCCTACAATGCATCTATGATCGCCACGGCCAGTTGTGTCTTGTAGACGTCAATCCTCGCATCGCAGGGGCCATGTCTATTTATAGGAATCTAGGCGTCAACTTTCCTCTGGTAGCCATGTATATCCATATGAATAAGAAGCCGGTAGACATCTTGTGGATGGACATTCCTGCCAAGTGTGCTAAGATCTATCACAACCATCTCGAGTGCCCGAGCCTCGAGTATGACACCGTGTGCGTAGACCTAGATGAGACGCTCATTCTCCAAGACGGCCGTGTGAATCATAGGCTCATCGGCTTCTTATACAAGTCCATGAATGAAGGAAAGCGCATATATTTGATTACAAGACACCGGGGAGATGTGCAAGATACACTGGCGTCCAAACGCATTCATGCTCAGCTTTTTGACAAGATCGTACAGCTTCCTCAAGGGCCGAACAAAGGTGACTATATGCCGCCGCGCTCAATCTTGATCGACGACAGCTTTAGAGAAAGGAAAAAGGTCAAGGATGCGCATCCCAGTGTGTATGTGTTTGATGTGGATGCGTTAGATATGTTGGTGAATTCGTGTCCGCGCAATTTTTTGGCGTCCTAAGAAAAATATGTCTGTGCGCCTTTGCGTTTTTTTTTCTAATGGATACATTAAAACAAATGTCGTCTGTCCGAACTGTGACAGTTGGTAGCCTAACTATGACTCTCCCCGCCGCCATCATTGCGGCTGTTGGTGTTGTTTCCGCAATCACGATGGTGCTGTACCACCCCGGTCTGCTCATGCCATCGCTTGTTATGCTCGGTGTGTTCTTCATCGCGGCTTACAACGTGAACTGCACTGTGGTCGGCCACTGCGAGACCTTCGCCTGGATTCTGACTGTGTGCTTCTTGATCCTGTTGGCGTCCACCGGGGCTCTCTCTTTCTGGGCTTACAAGAACATGGACCCGGAGAAGGTTCTTAAGGGCTTGAACCTCAGCAACTTGGAGGACTTGAACGTGGTGAAGTCGATGCGCAAGACGGTTGGGCTTAAGAAGTAAATTGGGGGATGCGGGGCGCTAAAGCGCCCCCCCCATAGCCCCCATCCTAGAAATGCTCTAGGTAAAGAGAAAAACTACAAATCATTTTTATGAACAGATTACTATAAATGTGTTAAGCAACTCTCCCATGGATGGGGGCTCTGGGGGGCGAGGTACGAATGTACCGAAGCATCCCCCATTTGGGGGCTCTGGGGGGCGGAGCCCCCCATTTTAGGTGTACATAGTCAACATCGCCCGGTCCTCGCGTTTCGCATAGCGTTTCAACAATGTGTCGCTCATTGTTTCAGTAATAGACACTGGCAATGTCACAGGATCGTCGCCCATCGAGTCTTTGCGCCGAGGCTCCATGTGCGCGTCTTGTAACAGACGCTTCAAATTGATCGTCGAGTAGATGAGCTCAAGGGACCGACGCAGATTACGCACCCCTGCCTCCTCTTCGATCTTATTTACGATGTATTTGATTGTCGAATCTGCGATGCTCACCTCTCCGGGAGCAAAGGAGAACTGGCGCATCAGGCTCGGGATCAGATGGTTATTTGCAATACGGATCTTATCGTCGATCGAGTAATCGTTGACCTCGATGCGAATCAAACGATCTTTCAGAATAGGGTTGATGATGCTATCATCGTTGTAGGTGAAGATGATGATGCACTTGGACAAATCGATCGGGACGTCCGTGAAATATTTGTCGCTGAAGTTGGAGTTCTGACCGGGATCCGTCAAATGGATGAGGATATTGATGATCTCCTCACCGCGACTGGTCGTGCTCACTTTATCGAGTTCGTCGAAATAGATGATGGGGTTCATGCAGCCCGCTTTCATGACCACGTCGACGATCTTGCCCCACATCGAGCCTTCGTACGTGTAGCTGTGGCCTTCGAGGTAAGAGCCGTCGCTGGCGCCGCCAAGAGGAATGCTCACGAAAGGGATGTCGAGAGCTTTGCAGATGCCCTCTTTGACTAGGGTCGTCTTTCCTACACCAGGGCGCCCGTGAATGCCGATGACGCTGCCATTGGACTTAGGATTGACGATCCATTGCGCCAAGAAGCGAATCATCTGGTTCTTTGTCTCCTCGTGTCCGTAGACAGCACTGTCTAGAACATTCTTCGTATTGGATAAGAAGGCAGAAACCTCTTGTGGGTTGAAAGGCTGAGCATTGACTTGTCGCGTCATATCCCGGATTATTGGGACGCCTCGGTATTTGCCGAAAGGAATGTTGACGAGCGCATCGAGCCAGTTGGTGAGTTTGTGGTACTCGCCCGAAGCTGGAGACATCATTTCTTGATGCTGGAGCTTGTTAATAGCAATTGCCTTAATGTTGTCATCAATGTGCGACTGCAGGATCTTGAAACGCATCGGCATCGAAACGCGATTGAGCACCGAGATCTTGGCCTCCGATGCGTCGATGAGCGCCCGTTCTTCCTCGCTCAAGGTGTTGTAGTATTTGCGTTCATCGGTGCTGTATGAGCGTAGCACCGGGTTCACCGCTTGTCCCGTATTGGTGGTATCCGAGGCGGCACGCTGACGGGTTGTTTGTTGACGGAGTATCACGACCGGAGGGTTGGAGAAGAGCATTTGCGAGAAACGGGCAAAGTTGGCTTGAGCACGACGTTCTTGAGCAGCCTCGTCATCGGCGCCTTCGTCGTCTTCATCTTCGCACTCGCAGTTCTCCGTCGGTTCATCGCGCTCTTGCTCTTCTTCTTCCACATCATCATCTTCGTCATCATCGTATTCTTGTTCGTATAGCTCCATTTCTTCTTGAGTCGGTTCATAATCACCGTCCGAGTCGTCGTTTTCTGAATCGTCATCATCATCGTCATCATCAGCTTCTTCTTCAGATTCGTCATCGGCTTCGGTCTCATTGTCCTCGACTTCTTCGGTGTCGTCATCGGAATCATCCGACGCCGCTTTTTTGAGGGTTTGCGTAGCGATCGTTGTTTGCGTAACGACGACCACAGCCTCAGTTTCATCTTCGCCGCTCTCGACATCCAACAGCTTGCGCTTTTTCGTGCCGCCGTTCTTGTCGCTACGGGTAATCATTGAATGTGACTTGTCGGACATTTCCTGATCTTCGTCCATTTTAAACCTACTCTCAATTTTTTTCAAGTTAGATTTTTATTCACCGCACTTCCACAAAAATTGAAACGGTGCGATTAAAATCAAACTGCACGATACCTTCGCCTTCACTTAAAGCCAACACCACTCAGAAATAAATATCCATTCAAATTAAAAATGTCGATCTATAAGGAACTCTCCGTCGATCAAGACATTGACACCATCAAGGGAATTCAATTCACCTTGATGAGTCCCGATGAGATTGTTCGACGGAGTGTTGCTGAGATCTTGACGACGGATACCTTCAATGGAAATGACCCTGTCATTGGAGGCCTGTTCGACCCTCGTATGGGAGTCATCGAACATAACAAAATCTGTCGCACTTGTGAGCAAAAAAATACCTTCTGCCCTGGACACTTTGGGCACATCGTCCTTGCCAAACCGGTCTTCTTCATCCAGTTCTTTGATACCGTGCGCAAGATTCTTTGTTGCGTGTGCTTCCGTTGCTCGAACCTCCTCGTGGATGTGGACGACCTGTACGCCAAAAAGGTGCTGTCCAAGAAGGCGCCGCGCCAGAAGCGCTTCGAGCAGGTCTACAAGGTCTGCAAAAAAGGGACCGTATGTGCGCACTGCAATGCGCGTCAACCCAACAAGATCACCAAGGAAAACGTAGGACACTTGGTGCTGACGTGGAAAGCGGGTGAGTTTCCGGCCGAGGAGGTCCAGGCTGAAGAGCAGGATGAAGCGGCGGCTGTCGGAGTCCCTGCCCCTGCCCCTGCCGCAATCGATGAAGCAGAGTTGGATGGTCTCCGTCAGCAAAAGTTCTTCGCCGACGACCTCCTTCCCATCTTGACTCGCATCAACGAGAAGGACGCGGAGGCCCTTGGGTTCAACAAACAATTCAATCGCCCCGAGTGGATGGTGTGCACTGTGTTCCCGGTGCCGCCGCCGGCGGTGCGTCCCTCGGTGCGTAACGACACGGGTCAGCGCTCCGAAGACGATCTCACACACAAGTTGTGCGATATCGTCAAGACCAACAACATGCTCCGTCAGCGCATCGAGAAGAACGCGACGGACGAACAGGTCGAGTATTGGACGGTGCTGCTCCAGTACCACGTCTCGACTTTCGTGGACAACCAGATTCCTGGACTCGGACCGGCGAAACACCGCACTGGCCGTCCGTTCCGCGTGCTCCGCGAGCGCCTGAAATCCAAGGAGGGCCGTATCCGCGGCAATCTCATGGGGAAGCGTGTCGACTTCTCTGCACGTTCGGTCATTACACCGGACCCCAACATCAGCATCGACGAGCTTGGCGTGCCTCTGCGCATCGCTATGAACCTGACGTTCCCCGAGATCGTCAACGGCTACAATCGCGAGGAGCTGACCAAGTGCATGCACAATGGCCCCAACGTCTACCCTGGCGCGAAGTTCATTCGCAAGGCCAAGGACAATTACCGCACTATCGCACTCAAGCGCCCAGACCCGACTCTGGAGCTGGAGGACGGCGATGTCGTCGACCGCCATATGCGCAACGGCGACTACGTGCTATTCAATCGGCAGCCCTCGCTGCACAAGATGAGTATGATGGGACATCGTGTCCGAATCATGCCCTACGACACATTCCGTCTCAACGTGTGTGTCACCCCCTGTTTCAACGCAGATAAACTTTCAAACTCGTTACGATGCGTCGTAATGAAGCCATCGTGTCTGCAAAAGTTGGCTGCTTTCTAGGTTGGTAGAAATACCTAGGAAGGAAAACAGTTGAAATCTACCCTTGATATAACCAGCTAGTATTGCGCATCAATACCACCAGTGCGCAGTGCAACATAACCTTGTTGCGGGAAACCCCTTAGAGCCTCTTCTACCACTCTGGACTGGAAACAGTCTACGAGGACCACGGTTAACAGCCGTTCCCAAAGGTAAACAATGAAGAGGATTGGGCAATCCGCAGGCGAGCTCCTAAACCCGATATGGTAGGGTATGGAGCCGTCTCAGAGACTGAACGGGTATGGGTCGTCGATGAAGAGCTAACCACTCGGAGATGACTTAAGATACAGTCCGCCCCCTTGGGAAACCTTGGGGATATCGCGTTTGATGGCGATAAACTCTACCTTTGCTGGTAGATTTGACAAGAGCAAATCATCTTGTCGCCAAAAGGCAGTTGCTCGTGTGGTTGGTAAGGACACCACATGGGGAAAACAATGGAACCTTGCCTATAATATAACTGTCTAGTACATGTACAAAAAGCATTTAAGAACAAACCAAAAACAACAAGTATAATGCAGACTTTGGAAGAAATCAAGTGTTCGTATTGCAAGAAGCTGAAGGAGCGAACCTGCTTCATTCCTCCTGTGCAAACAAATGATACGCAGAAGCTATACAAGAGCTGTCATGATTGCAGGGAAAAGGCGAGAGTTGCTATGAGAAATCATCCAAAAAAAGATGAGTATCGAGCTAACAACAAAGCCTACAAAGAAGAACACAGTGAACGCATCAAAGCTGAACGGAGGAAGTATTTGCAAGACAACAAGGATTACGTCAAGAAAAGGTATCGTAAATATTGCGAGGACAACAAGGAGAAAATCACTCAGATTTCCATCAACTATCGCAACACTCATCCGTCGACGATGTTGAGGGAAAGATTACGAGCTCGATTGTTGGAGAACATTCATAAGAACAAGGGGACAGCTGAATATGTCGGTTCTACAGTGGAGCGGGTTAAACATTGGTTTGAGCATTGCTTCCAATACAAGGTAGGCATGGATTGGGATAAAGAATCCAGAAAGATATGGCACATTGACCACACAATGCCAATAAGTCTGTTTGATACAACAGATGATTCTGAAATTCACCTATGTTTCAACTGGAAAAATCTATTACCACTCTATGCCGCAGATAACCGACAAAAATCAGACTCCTTGATGCCTATGAAAATTGTTCTACAAGAACTCCTCGTCAAACGATACATCAAAGACAACAATATCCAAGATGATTCTGTGAATACTTACTACCAAAAATACGCATTATACTTCAAAAAATTCTTAAATGACAAAACCGTACAAGTGCAACACACCTTGTTGCGGGAAACCCCTTAGAGCCTCTTCTACCACTCTGGACTGGAAACAGTCTAAGAGGACCACGGTTAATAGCCGTACCCAAAGGTAAACAATGAAGAGGATTGGGCAATCCGCAGACGAGAGTACCTGACCCCGTATGGTAGGGAATGGTACCGTTTCAGAGACTGAACGGGTGTGGGTCGTCGATGAAGAGCTAACCACTCGGAGGCGGCTTAAGATACAGTCCAAACATGGTTCGAAAGGCCATGAAATTTCATTACCATACATCGTAATGAAATGATAACGGAGATGAATGCTCATTTACCACAATCTATCCAGACTGAAAACGAACTGATCCAGCTTGCTGCAGTTCCTACACAAATTATATCACCCCGCGACTCCAAGCCTATTATCGCGGTGGTACAAGACATCTGTACCGGTGTCTACCGTATGACCAAAGACAACATCCGCCTCACGGAGAAGAACCTCTTCAACCTCCTGGCCAACACCTCCAAATTCACGGGACAGATCCCCAAGCCTCTCAGCGTCGAGGGCGACATCAAGCTCTGGTCCGGTCGCCAGATGCTCGGCACGATCTTCCCTCCCAATGTCAATGTGCGTATGGGCAACAGCTCCTACGACAAGGACAAGAACAACGGCGACAACGGGAACTTCGTCGTCATCGAGAACGGTGAGTTCAAGCAGGGGTGCATCGACAAGACGGTCTTCCAGGATCGCACGTCGGGTCTCGTGCACACGGTCTTCAACGAAAACGGCTCGGACGAGGCGCGGCTTCTGTTTGACAACACCCAGCGCATCATCTGCGACTGGCTCGTGCAGACGGGTTTCTCAGTGGGAGTCTCGGATCTCGTCATTGAGAAGGAGACGTCGGCGGAGATCAAGAAGGCGATCAACGAGATGAAGATCAAGGCCTACGACATGATCCGCAACATCCACATGAACAACTTTGAGAACAAGTCCATTATGTCGAACTCGGAGTACTTCGAGCAGGAAATCAACGGCCTGCTCAACAAAGCCCGTGAGACAGCGAGCACGATCGGCCTCAAGCAGATTGGCGACGACAATCGTATGCTCAACATGATCCGTTCCAAGTCCAAGGGTAACACGGTCAATGTTGCGCAGATGATCGCAGCTCTCGGCCAACAAAACGTAGAAGGTAAGCGTATTCCATACGGTTTCGACGACCGCACGCTGCCTCACTTCAGTCGCTTTGATGACGGCCCCGAGTCGCGTGGGTTCGCTGAGAACTCCTTCATCAAAGGCTTGACGCCACAGGAGTTGTTCTTCCATGCTATGGGTGGGCGTGAAGGACTTATTGATAAAGTGCTTGTCAATAACAGGGAGCGTTAAAAGCGTGATACTCCCTAGTGTTTGTTTGGTTATTTCGCCAACAAATGCAACACTTACTGGATGCGGGAACATCCTTAGAGCTCAACCTACCACTTCTATATGGAAACATAGAGAAGGAACACGGTTAATCGCCGTAGCACGAAAGTGCATACTAGGTGCTATACGCACTTGGTAGCCAAAGGTAATAATGGTTGAGATTGGACAATCCGCAGTAGAATGCCTAAGCTCGTTATGATGAGAGTACGGTGTCTACTCAGAGAACGCAAAGTAGTGGGTCTGAGCGAGCTAATCACTTGCAATGAAGGCTTAAGGTACGTTCCGGCTCCTAGCGAAAGCTAGGGGGTAAACCGACAGCAGTCAAATCAGTTGCACACAATACGCAGCTGCTAATTATTGAAAATAAAAAACCAAAAGTTGTTGAGATCGGAGGCTGGATTGATAGCCATCTCAGTGACGCCAAAAACAAAGAACAGATTGTTCATTACGGAGCAGACAACGCAAACATGGAGCTGCTCGACATATCCAAGTTGGGAACAGATACCTACATCGTCTCCTCAGACAACGACGGCATCGTGAACTGGCACAAAATTACGAATATTACTCGTCATGACCCAAGTGAGTACGTCTATCAAGTGCGGACAAAATGGGGTCGCGAAGTTACAGTGGTCGCATCCGAATCCCTTCTCATCTGGAACGAAGGAACAAAGGCCTTCGAGCCCAGAAACTCAGAGGATGTTCGTATTGGCGACAAGATGCCGACGACGTTCACCGCACCAAACGTTGAATCTGTTAGCTACGTCAGCCTTCGTGATTATCTTCCAGACACCAAATATATGTATGGTACTGACTACAATGGAGGCAAGTATTCTACAAGGAAAAAATTCGAGATATTAGATGGTCGTGTTTATACGAAATGCGCTAAGCGAAACTCACAATCTCTCCAAGATAGATTTGAACTCAATCGCAATAACGGCTTCTTTATCGGACTCTATCTCGCCGAAGGAAATACTTGCAAAGACTACGTTGGAATTGCCAACAACGATTTCGAAATTCAAGAAAAGGTGCGACAATGGTTTGATGACAATGGTATCAAACATAAAACCCAGATTAAAAAGCCTAATGAAGAGAGGCCCGGATTGTCTACATCAGTTCGTGGGTATTCAACACTTCTCGTACAATTCCTGGAAAGGTTCCTTGGCAAATATTCGCAAGGAAAATACGTACCGAACGAAGCTTATCTTGCTCCAGACGAATTTGTCCAAGGACTAATCGATGGCTACATCTCTGGAGATGGATGTGTTACTGACTACCATGTTGTCGTGACATCTGTATCCAAGTCTCTCATTCACGGAATAAGTCAACTGCTAGCAAGGTACGGAATCTTTAGCAAGATTTCAACAACTCAGCAAAAATCCAACAACATTGGAAGCAAATACATCCAGCGACGATACAATTTAAGCATCCAGTCTAAGTATGTCTATAAGTTTGGAAAAAGTTTCACTTTGACACACAAAGGGAAACAAGACAAGCTTAATAAGTTGCTGGCAAGAAGCACTCTGGACAACATGTCTTTCTTGTACGAAGAACATAACAATGTCATTCTTGACAAGATCGTATCAATCAACAAGATTCTTGCTAGCTCTGACCCCCTCTACCATAAGGTCTACGACATTACCGTCCCGAGCACTCTCAATTTCCAGCTCTTCAATGGACTTCAAGTTCGCGATACATCTGATGTCGGTTATATCCAACGCAAGCTCGTCAAGGCCATGGAGGATTGCAAAATCAACCACGACCTCACCGTCCGAAACGCCTCGGGCGCCATCGTCCAGTTCCTCTACGGCGAGGACGGTATGAACTCCACCAAACTCGAGGCACAGGTCCTCGGCTACATCGAGATGGACCTCGCCAAGATGGAGTCCGAATACCTCATCTCTCACAAGGACAACCTCAAGTACATCCTCGACGACAAAACGCTCGCGGCCTTCCAGGCCGACAAGGGCGCGATCAAGCGTCTACTTGAGCATTACGAACAGATCATCGAGGATCGCGAGTTCATGATCACCAAGGTCTTCGATTGCAAGTACGAGAAACGCGTGTTCTACCCGATCAGCCTTATGCGTATCTTGCGCAATTGCGAGTCGCTCTTCCACACGGAGGACCTCAAGGTGCCTTCGGATTTGTCGCCTGTGTTCGTGTTGGATTGTTTGGAGGCTCTCGAGAAGGAGCTGTACCTGACCACCAACAATCCCGGGACAAAGCTGTTTGGCATTCTGTTGCGTGCCTACCTCTCGCCGAAGCTCCTGCTGTTCAAGCACCGCTTCAGCAAGTTGGCGTTCGAACACGTCGTCCAACAGATCAAGCTCAAGTTCTACGAGGCCATCGCGCACCCGAGTGAGATGGTGGGTGTTGTGGCAGCGCAGAGCATTGGCGAACCAGCTACTCAACTCTGTAGTTTGAAAACAACACGAATCATCATAATGAAACCCGATGCCACAATATTCCGCGGAACCATTGGTGATTTCATTGACGACCTCCTCACAAAGAATTCTAGCAGAGTTGTCGACCTCGGCCATGACAGCGTTGCTATGAACATGTCTGGCTACAAGATCATCGGCGTCGGCAATGACGAGAAGACCTCGTGGAAGGAAATCTCTGAAGTCAGCCGTCATCCCGCCAATGGAGGTATGGTCCGTGTGCACACCTACAGCGGAAAGACGACGTGTGCTACGCGCAGCCATTCCTTCTTGAAGCGCGTGGAGAAGGGCATCGTGCCTGTCTTGGGCTCGGACCTGAAACTTGGCGATCGCATCCCTGTGTCCAAGCTCACGCCCACCATCGCGAACCCGATGCAATCGATTCGCATCGGCGACGAAGACTTCCCTCTTGACCACGAGTTCGGCTGGTTTTGTGGAGCATACGCTGCGGATGGGTATGTGAATGGAAACGTTGTATCCATTAGCAAGATCATTCCTGAGTACTATCAACGCGTAATTGAATTTGGAGCAAAGCTTGGTTGCGAGATTCGTCAATATGAGCGAGAACCCCAAACCATCAAGTACAATAAATCTGAGCCTGAAAAGCTCTATCGTAGCCTGAGCACAAGCTTCAACCACCCAGCCCTCGCCAACTTCCTTGCCACCGAGTTTGGCAACGGGTCCTACAACAAGAAGGTCGGTGCCTTTGTGTACGCCTCCAATCTCGAGTTCATCCGTGGTGTCATCGGCGGCTACTTTGATGGCGACGGCAACGTCAACTGTGACTACGGAAAGCAGATGGTTCGATCAGCATCTGTATCGGAGACACTCACCGAAGACATGATAATCCTCCTCTCTTATGTCGGACTCTTTGGCTCGAAGTGCCTCGAAGTTCGGCAGGAGGCTGAGCGCGGGGACCTTCACACTATCCAGATATCCCGGAAGTACGCACGCCAGTTCAAAGATGAAGTCGGCTTCGTCGTCCATGACAAAGCACAAGCGCTCGATGAAGTTATCAACTACGTTGAACGCGACGATGCTCACAACCACCAAGAGTTGATCGACAAGATCCCTGAACTCGGAGACGCCATTGCCTACATTGGCAAGACCCTCGCGCTGCCCGGGCAGAGCCGCAACTACGGTCGCTGGACCAAGAAGGAGTCTATCGGTCGCAGCACCCTCCTCAGCTATATCACCCTCTTCGAAGAGGCCAATGCCCAGATGGACGACATCAAGATTAAGGAAGCGGTTGCAGATCGCATCGACATCCTCAAGCAAGCGGCATACAGTGATGTGGTTTGGGACGAGATCACCCACATCGAATATCTGGACGACCCCAAGGAATTCGTCTATGACTTCACCGTGCCAGGAAACGATAGTTTCATGGTGGACTGCAACGTGTTGGTGCATAACACTTTGAATTCAGTTGAATGGAATACAGAACTCCTTCTTCGTCATGGCGACGGTTCTCTTCATCGCCAAAAGATTGGCGAGTTCATCGACAACAATCTCCTCGTCAACAAAAACATTGAGGAGCACCCTCATGACACCAAGCTAGGATGGACGAAAGAGCTCGGCATTCACGTCCTATCTTGTGACGAAAACGGCAAGGTGGATTGGAATCTGGTAGAAGCTGTCACGCGTCATCCAGTTGTCAACGAGGATGGCACTAACACGCTCCTCAAGGTAAAGACATCCAGTGGTCGCGAGGTAATTGCGACCAAGGCGAAGTCTTTCCTGAAGCGTGTGAACAACAAGATCATCGGTGTTCGTGGAGAGGATTTGAACGTAGGAGACTGCCTGCCTGTCTCGACCGTTCTACCGACTGGATCGGACGTGACCACATGGAACGTAAGCAAATACCTCGACAAGCACGAGTGGTTGTTTATGTCAGAGGTCGAGAAGGCGACAACTGCCTTCTACCAAAAGAAACATGCTAAACAGTCGTGGTTTGGACCTAACCAAGGTAAGACTTTCACAGTGCCATACTCTCGTGGAGATGCATTCATGGACGCATTCGGTCTTGGCAAAGCAAGTGCAAGACGCACCAATCGCGATGACCGCAATGGATGTGTGTACCCAAAGATTTCGGGTGGAGGCAATCACCAATCAGCACACATTCCCGAACATATCCCTCTAGACAGTTTGTTCGGATTCTTCATCGGAGCATACTTATCTGAAGGCAGTTGCACTGAGCACCATATCTTGATTGCCAACGTTGATGACGATTTCAATTGTCTCATTGACGAATTCTCGGAGAAATACGGCGTCAACTATCACATTGATGATCGCATAATCAATGGAGGCCGTTCAAAGACACTTCGTCTACATTCTATGGTGCTTGCCCAGCTACTCATCAAATCTATTGGAACTGGCTCTGCAAACAAGCGTATTCCTGCAGAATTCTTGGCTGCTCCCGACGACTTCCTGAAAGGGCTTATTGATGGCTACTTCTCTGGAGATGGACACATTCCCAAGAAAGGCGTATGTGTCACTGCAACATCGGTTTGCAGAGGTCTTCTCGAAGATATCCAACAGATTCTCACCAAGTTTGGAATTCAGTCAGGCATCAAACCTCAACATGCTGCACTGAGATACAACCGTAAGAAGGGTGTGAATGCTCAACTGTCCTACATGCTGTACATTGGAGCAGCGAATACAGTTCCTTTCCGTCAGCACTTCACATTCACTCTGAAATCCAAGCAACATCGCATGGATATCATGAATGCCCCCATGAATTCGTATGCTGGCGCGGACATCATCCCGAACGTAGAAACCCAAGAATTCGGAACCATAGATGTGCATCGCTCTCAGGTCGATAACTACATTCGTCTGAGCAAGACTCCTGAGGACAAAGCCATCTTTGAAGCCATCAAGCAAGAGACAATCATCTACGACAAGGTGGTTTCAATCGAAGAAGTGGAGAATGCTTACCCACACGCCTATGACCTTACAGTTGAAGGCACCCGCAACTTCAACTTGATGAATGGTCTGGCGGTAAGAGACACTTTCCATTCATCGGGAATTTCTGCAGCTTCGAAGACGGTGCGCGGTGTGCCTCGTATCAAGGAACTCCTCAGTGTCTCCAAGAATATCAAGACGCCCGCCCTCACCATCTTCATGGACGAGACGGAAGGCCCCGTTCCCACCGTCGACGCGACGGCAAACAAACAGCGCGAGATGTTGCGCTGCAACGCCCTGCGCAACAACATCAAGACGACCTACGTCAAGGACCTGATCAAGTCGTCGAGCATCTTCTACAGTCCCTCGGACACGGAGACAGATATCGAGGACGACAAGGCCTTCGTCAACATGTACCGCGTCTTCGGAGACCTCAACTGCGAAGAGGCCCCGACGTCACCGTGGCTGCTGCGCCTCGAGTTTGACAACAACCGCATGTTTGCAGCCGGCCTGACGATGCAAGACATCCACTTTGCTCTATACAACTTCTATGAGGACAACATCCAGTGCATGTTCAGCGACGACAACGCAGACAAGCTCATCTTCCGTATCCGTCTCCGGGATCCCTCGGTGAACGACGTCATCACGGAGCTCAAAGCCTTGGAACAGAACATCATCGACAATGTGCTCGTGCGCGGAGTCAAGGGCATCCACAACGCACAGATGACCGAAATCAATGTCCAGCGCTACAACCACGCGGCGCGCCACTTCGAGAAGGCCTCTGAATGGGTCATCGGCACCTATGGCACCAACCTGCAAGAAGTCCTGGGAATGCCGGACGTGGACCCTTATCGCACGGTGTCCAACAACGTCCACGAGATATACCATACCCTTGGTATCGAGGGCGCGCGACAATGTCTTATCAACGAGATCTCAGAGTGTCTGGCGGATGTTGGTGTCAACTTCCGTCACTTGGCCCTCCTCGCAGACGTGATGACCTATAAGGGTGCGCTCCTCTCTATCGATCGCCACGGCATCAATCGCAGCGACATTGGACCTCTTGCCAAGTGCAGTTTTGAAGAGACGTCGGATATGCTCATCAAGGCCGGTACTTTCGCAGAGTACGATCCGGTGAACGGAGTGTCGGCGAACATCATGCTCGGCCAGATCCCGCCTTGCGGCACCGGTGACACGACGGTCATGATCGACGAAGAGAAGTTGCTCAACATCTTACCCAAGAAGCAGCTTCACGATATTGATGAAAACATGCCAGCAGACGAAGTGTGTACCATGGACAACCTCGAGTTCGACTTCAGCTTTAGTGCTGGCGTCTCGATGAAGAGTGTACCTGAATCGCACATCATGCTCAACGTGATCTAGTAAGGGGCACAGCCCCTTACCAACCCCCCGATGGGGGATGCCACGGCACTGAAAGTGCCTACCGCTCACTTCGTTCGACAATGCCCCCATAACCCCCATTCAGGGCGGAGACCCTTACCAATCGTAAATAACCGTAAATAAAAACCTATGTGTAATTTTTTCTTTTTCGACAAACACCTAAGGCTACAAAGTCATATATGTTATATTATAATGTCCGAACCAATTGTGTTGCCCCGGCAAAGTTCATCGCCACGCAGTCCATCTGTAAAGTTTCTCTATACATGTGGTGTCCCTACTAAAGATTGGCTCTGGATTGATCACGTTCTTCATAAAAGCAACGCCGACTTGGGACTCTTAAAGGGTCGTCTTCTGAATAAACGCTCTAAACATGTTGTCGTCAAATTTGGGATTCCAACAGTCATGCGCCATGAATACGACATCCGGGAGCTCTTAAAGGCGATCCCTAATTTTATGCGATACTACTGCAACAACTTCACTTGCGACGACACCGCTACCCATTTGTTTCAACAGAATTATGTTACGCACCCCCATATATGTAAAGGGCCAGGGGACAACATCGGCTTTGCAATCATGCCATATTATTCGCTCGGATCGATGAACAGTCATTCATGGAAGATAGATAATCTAGATATCCTGAAAAACGTATTGAAGCAGGTAGCTGGGGGCATCTTAACAGCACATGCATTATTTGGTTTCTCCCACAATGACATTCATTTAGATAATATCTTATTGCGCAGAACAAGTAAAAAGCATTTGACCTATCCTATTATTGATAGCGATCTGATGTTGCCATTGAAAGGCACATATGCCATCATCATGGATTTTGAGCGTTCTACAATAAAGCCTGCACATGATTCAGTGCCACGGCGTGCGTATGAAGCAGTCCGCAAAGTGCTGCATTTGGCTGCAACAATGGACGCGAATTCTGATCTTGCTCTAGATGTCAATGATTTACGTATTATGCGCCTAGCCTCTACAAACACGCCTGTCACTGCATCTACTGTTCAAGAAGTATGGACGGCTATAGATGGCATGACAGTCCGCTACCAAAAGAGTCAAGTTCCTCAATTTCATGCTGTAACATAAATATACTCTTTGTTTAATAATAGCAAGTTGACTCATGTCGTGGTATAAAGAATTGCAAACTATCCTCTCACTTCTCGATCCATTTGACATTATTGTCATTTTCTATTGCATTGTCATCCTCGCTATCTACCAGGCTTGCAACCCCAACCTCGATGCAGAGCGCGAGTTCTACGACGACCCCAGCACCCGCACCTATTATTACATTATCAAGTACACGCGTTACTTGCTCGATTTCGTCCTCATCTACTATGCTTACAACATCGGGAGCCTGATCATCACTCATTATACAAAAAACTTGGCTAAAATCCGATAAGCAGAGCTAGTGGGTTTCATCGTGCGCTAAAATTGTGTACTCATAAAGTAATAATGTCGGCAACATTTACTTTTGGAGCATTGCCAGTCCTTACTTATTCACCCAATTACAGGTTGAACGTGAGTACATATGTTGTGCCAGGCCTTACCGCAGGAGACATTACATACTATGTGGACAACACACATACCACCGAAAATGCATTTGTGTCTTTGAATGGGAGTCGCGCGACAATACTAGCTGCTGGGACAACCACCATCATCGCCTATGATCGCATCAACTCTTTCCAAGTCACCCGACAACTACAGATCAATAAAGCACCGCAAACGACGTTTACTTTCACAGCACCGTCGGACGTGACCTACACTGTAGGAGGCACTGTCGATTTGAGCCAATACGTTCACGCTGGCCAGAGTACGAGTGCATTAGTCTATGCATTTGACGACGGCAGCACATCTTTGCCTGAAGCGTCCTTGTCCGCATCTGTCTTGACCATTTTGGCCGCTGGTCAGGTGAACATATCCGTCACCCATCCAGGCGACAACAATTATCTTGCTGCAAGTTCCGTGACCCACTCGCTCACCATTAATAAAGCACAGCAGACGCTGGCCTTCTCACCAATCCCTGTGCAAACTTTCGGGTTCTCGCCTCTATCTATTACAGCACTCGTGACGCCTGGAGGCAGCAGCAGTCCGCCAGTGTACGCATTCCAGGATTCAGGGTCTATGACAACGACGGGGGCGACGTTAACGTTGAATGCATTCACAGGCATTGTATCGCTATCCGTGCAGAAGGCGGGCGCATACACGATCGAGATATCTCAACTGGGCGACAATGATTTCGAAGACGCGGTCGTGCAAACACAACAGGTTGTCGTACAAAAAGCGAATCAAAACATTGTGTTTCGGCAGATCACACCTATCACCTATGGAGACGTAGCCACCGTTGACATTCACAGCAATGTCACCGCGGGCGCGAGTTCGAGCCCCGTCGTATACACCATCGATTCTCCGACAACCGCAGCCACACTGAACGGCTCTGTTATTACTATTTTAACAGCCGGTGTCATTACTATCGACGTCAGCCAAGTCGCAGACGCCAATTACAACGCTGTGCCATTGCCAGGAGTCTCTCCCATCAAACAAACTTTGATCATCAACCAGGCTTCACAAACGCTCACATTTGGGTCAATTCCCATCGCGCATACAAACGATCAGCCGATCAATTTGGCCACATACACAACCGCTGGTCTAAGCATGGCACCGGTCGTGTACACATTCGAAGACAATACAACGTCGGGGCCCGTTGGTACGATCAATGGACACATGTTCACCATTGCAGGGCCAGGTATCGCAAAAATCGTTGCGAATCAAGCAGCCGACGTCAATTATAGTGCAGCTGCACCTGTGACAGCAGAGTTCTCAGTAATTGGCGAGAGTTCTTATTTATATGTCCAACTGTGTTTCTTAGAGGTACTGCAGCGCCAGGCGACGTCCGCTGAAGTCGAAGAATTTGTGCCTTTGGTCAATGACGATGGGGTCGACGCCCACCTGCAAGCTAGTCTCACAACCATACGAAATCAACTCATGCAAACGACGGAGTACCTCCAAGTGTCTGGAAGCCCCGGTACCCTTTCTTATAACCCTGCTCTTTGGACTCTGAACGTGAGTACCCTATCTGGAAGCAACTATAACGGTTGCACCCTGGGCAATGGAAAAATTGCCATGGTCACTTCGGCAGCCCACAATCAGATGACGGCTACAGTGATCACTACGAATTTCGACGAGAACACCTTCGGGCGCTACAACAACAATGTTGTGGAGACGTTTAATTATACGACTTTCGGGCTCACGATGGACCCTGCTCAAGTCGAAATGTCCAATCTCACTCAAGAATTGAACATGATGAACGGCATGTATGAAATGAAATACAAGATTAAGCCGTCGACAGCTAGTGCCATCCCGGGCACTGTTAATGTGGTACATGACATCGTCCTGCTTCGTCAATTCCCCTATTGCGTCATGCAAAATATCACTCTGACTGCGACACATGCTCAGACTCTCGATTTTTATCATCAGCTGATCACTCCGAGCACCATTGCCGATGTCAATTACAACAACAACTTCATTATGGTGCCACAGGCAGCAGGGGCGGCCAACATCCCCGTCTATTTCTTCTCTGCCAATGGCATTCTCAAAGACTCGCGCAAAAAGATCACGACGAACGTGTCTTATGTGTTCACAAACCCATCTTCGTGCACCAACAAGGGTTACAACATGCAGCGCAACAATACGGACGTTGCGTTTAATAAATTGACTCTCACACTATCTCCTCAAACAGACACTGCTACAAATGTAACCACATATACCACCAAATTTACAATCATGACGTGCACCATGTCGCAGTTTGACTTCGAGTATCCGGAGACAGAAACGACGCGCGTCCTCATCAATATTTGCAGTCGCACCGCAGCGTCTGTGCTGACCGATCATTCTCTAGCTTGGAGCAAGATGTGGACTTCCAATATGAAGATCGTTCCCAAAGATGGTATCACGGACACAGAAGCATATGCAGTGACTACTATGAACCAGAACATCACTTTCAGCTTGTACAATATATATGCCGTCATTCGCGATGATATCAACGTCGAAGTCAACCCGCTCAATTTGTCGACAGTCGATTTTACGGGCCATATCTTCTACAGTGCCGATCTGTGGCTGCTTCCCGTGTTGACGCTGCTGAGACCAAGAGCCGCGCGCACCCTTCTCGATTACCGATACTATCATCTGGACAAGGCGCGCAAGCTCGCGGCGGCCAATGGGTTTGCAGGCACCAAGTTCCCTTATGAGAATGATGTGTCGGGATATAACGACGTTTATTGGAATACAATGACGCCTCTCTATGTATTCAACACCGCAATGATTTCGGTCAGTGCATGGAGTTATTACCGCGTGACTCGAGACTTAGACTGGCTTGCGCGCAAGGGTTTCGAGATTCTCAAAGGCAACGCCGACTTTTTCGTCAGCATGCTCACGCTTGGCACGGATGGAAAGTATCATATCAAGAATGTCATGACGATGAACAACACGGTAGCGTCTGACAATGTAGTTACAAACTACTTCGCATACGAGGCGATTTTGTTTGCTATCCAAGCTACGTATGAGCTGAACTACTTTGTCGATTCAAATTGGACGACGGTCGTCAACAATATCGCTCTATCTGTTGCGACAAGTGTCGTTGACAACAATACGACGTACCTTAATGTGCTGTTAGACGACGAGAGCTACGGCCCTGATCCCACGACTGGAATTTCGCCGAGCCTCAACGTCATTGAACCATTGGTTGTGTTAATGCCTTACTATTCGCGCGACTTCTTCTCGTTCAGTTCGAATTACAACCTGGAGACCATAAAGACAAATCTGTTGTTCTATCTTGGAAAAATAAATACGAAATACAGCGAAAATGCGATCAATAAGTTAATTGTAGCGTGCATGCAGGCGACTGTGGCACAGCGTGAATCGGCTTATAACGACAAGGTCGCGGCTGCCACTGGATTCGGCAACACAATCCAGGGGGTCATAGGAACATCCGTGTTGAAACCATGGAATACCTTCACAAATTCATTGTACAGCACGCCCTATAATGACATCAGCATCAGTTCGCTGTTCTTGTTCACGTTGTTGACTAGCGTCGGTGGACTTCGTGTAACAGGAGGGATCACGCCCATGCGTTTCTATTATGAAGACTTTGGGATTGCACAGAATACGTCAAACGTGATGCCTGTCACATGGAAACTGATCAACATCACAGGAGTTGGTCCTACTCAAACAGCCTATAATTTGGTCAATCAGTTGTATTATACGGCGTCTTAATTTATTCAATCGGAGTCAGATACCAGCTCAGGCATAGAATCGTACTCTCCGGATTCAGTCTTTTTTTCTTCTTCTACAGGATGCTCTGGCGAAGCCGAAGCTGATGGCTTATTCAGGTTATAGTCACATGCAGAGTCATCGGGATCAGGCTTGGTCGCGTAGTCTTCGCAGTTGCACTCGTCGCATTTGCAATTTGCACAAGTACAATCAGCGCATTTGCATGCTTCACAAATGCAGTGGTCGCACGAACATCCTTGTTCCTCATCATCGTCTGAGTCGGTGTCATCAGTGTCGTCTGTCTCAGAGTCTTCGACCTCCGCATTATACTCAGAGACTTGTTCTTCACCGAGCGTCGTAGTATCCTCTTTTCCTTCCTCGTCCTCATCCGCGTCCTCATCCGCGTCCTCATCCGCGTCCTCATCCGCGTCTACATCTTGGTCTTTGGCTTCATTAGCACTATCAAGGTCATCGTCAGAAAAGTAAACCGCGCCTATCGCCAATGGATCACGAAAGAAAACTTTCGGAAAGACGAAGGGCGATAGTATCGCTAAGATATAGAAGATAGCCAGATACATTTTTATACTATATTGATTATCCTTGTTTTTAAATCTGTTGTTTTTTTAATATCGATGGCATTGCCAATTTTAGCGACATTCAACCCGGTGCAATATTTGTATTTGAATCCGGAATTAGAGACTTACAACAATATTCATACGGTTGAAGACGCTCAGGCCAATTACTTGAGTTATGGTCACGACAATAATCTCCTCGGAAATACCAGCAATCTTCCAGCAGATTTCGACTCGACGGTATATTACCTATTTAATTCTAATATCATCCTATCGAATCACAGCAACGTATTACCAAATGATATCATACAAACACTCTCAACTACCGACGTTAAACGCCTCAGCACCATCCATTACTTGCGGCAGGGACATTCGATCAGCAATATTCATTACAATATCGACCCACATTTTAATGAATCTTTATATCGTTCTATACAGAATGTGACTCAAGTAGAGACTATCCCACAACTATATCTTGAATATGCAACAAAAGTAGCCCGCAAAGAGCCCGTTATCGGCACCTTCGACGATTTCCGAGTTGCTATAGAGAATTACCGTTATTCAAGCCTCAATGTGTATAGCAATCTTACGGTTCAAGGAGATACATATGTATCCGGTTTTTATGCATCCATATCGAATATTGATATCCTAGGAAGCCTGAGTTTGAAGGGCGGACTCTTTGTACACGAACTTGATACGAGCAACCTGATCCTTCATACGGATAACTTTGGAGTGACGGGTGATTTTACATGTTGCAATGCTATTGTGAATGGCAATCTCACCGTTTCAGGTACACTCACCCAAATCGACACTGTCCTCCAGACTTCAGAAGAAATCACTGTGAATAACACAGACACGGCTGTAGCTCTTACTGTCAATCAAACCGGATCGACTTATGACGTCGCCCAGTTCCAGTATGCAGGTGCCCCTATCATGACGATCGCAAACACCGGCTTTGTCGGCATCGGCACGACATCGCCAAGCTCGCTCCTCGATGTCGCCGGCACGACACTCTTAGAATCCGATGCTGTTTGCAATACCAACATTGCCTCTCAAATGATTACTCTCTTCAACTCAAACCTATGTGATACTTACAAAGACAGTCGTTACAACATGTATGTGGACGCCGACAGCCAAGAATTACGCTTCTTGATCCCCGATTATTCAAACGCCTATAATTTCCGTATCGGAAACTCCAACACCTCGAATACACCTACATCAGCACTCTATATTGCTGGCAATGGCCAGGTGGGCATAAATACTGAAAACCCACTGTATTTCTGTCACATAGCAGGTGATTGTGGTATCGATACAAATATGTATGTGGCATGCAATATATATATTAGCGGCACTATATTTGGTAACTTACCGGCCGTCAAAACGGATGGTGTATTAACTATTAACAACGATTCGTATTTGAATGGGAATGTATATGTGAAGAACGGCCTGTTTTGTAAGTCTTTAGAGGCCGATGGTGTATTCGTATTAAATGGCGACGCTATCCTATCGAATAATCTATATGTATCAAGTGATATATATGCGCATTCAGGTTTAAGCGTAAGTCATAATACGAATATGTATGGATCACTGGGGATACAGATATCGAATATCAACCCTCTCGGTCCTCTTCACATAGGCCATTCCAATGGGGTCAAGATCGTTCTCGCTGATGAAGGTGGCGCAATATCGACAAACATTGGCGTGGATGCCAACTATTTCATGGAGTTCTCTTCTTCTACAGGCAACAATCCCAACGTGGTAGGAGGCTTCCGATTCCTCACATCGTCTCCAATCGGTTATAAAACACAGTGTTATATTGACACAAGCAATATTAGTTTATATGGCACACTTCAGGCAATGTCCAACTCGACCTTTGCAATGCCGTCGTCTTTCCAGCAAACCGTAGCCATCGGCGACTCGCTCACTGTAACAAACACGACCAACTCGGCCAACGTCATTGCTAATACGATGACAACGGATACACTCACCGTGAATATTATAGCTCCGGTTCAAAGCATCAATGTAGCGAACTTGGAAGCGTCGAATGTGATCGTCGACAATTGGATCCAGGTCGCCGGAGCGACGACGTTAAACAATAAGTGCACTATCAATATTGCCAACCCAGGAGTGAACGACTCTAATATCGCTCTCACTGTCAATGGCTCTGTAAGCGCTCACTATTACTACGTATCGTCGGATAAGCGTGTCAAGACCGAGATCGAGCCTGCCCGGGCAGAACTTGCAAGAGAGATGATTAGAGCCCTTGCACCTTGTCAATATAATATGAATGTCGGGGGCACGAATAAAAAGCCGTCATGGGGTCTGATTGGCCAAGAGGTCGAGAAGTTGTACCCAGAGCTCGTGGCGCGCTCTTCCAAATGCATTCCCGATGGCCGGACGCTGCAATGGAACGGAGTCCAGCATTCTTTGCCGAGTCATGACCTCGAGATTGGCCATGAACTCCATGTGCGAGGCGCTGCGGGAATCTTGCAAACGGTACATGTGATAGACATCGTGGAAGATACAGTGACATTAAACAAAATATTGGCGGAAGATCTGACGATCGCTTCACGCACGATACACGATTTCGTAAGCGTCGATTATATGCAATTGATCACGGTTCTTATGACATGTGTAAGAGACATGATCTGACCTAATTCGTAGGATTGAACAGATATTCCCAGAAGGATTGCTCTTGAGGCTTCGGCTCCGCGTACACATAATCGTCGAACTCGGAGCTCAGGACATTGGCGCTCACATTGGCGCCAAACTTGTAGTTCGCACCATTCTTGCTGTTCTTTCGGTAATTGACTATGCCTTGCACATCTTGTGATTGCGTGTGCTCCATGTTCATCAACGAGTTTTCGATCGCATCATTCAGGTACACGGTTCCTGCCACATCTGCGTCGTCTAAATTGTCGTCATCTACGCTTGTTAACTCTGCCCCGGGAATCGTGAACTGTCGCTTTCTCGTAGCCAAGTCATTGTTCAAAGAGATATATTTAGTATATACTGACGTAAAGCTAAGTACGATACGAACGATGAAATAGGCGACGATGATCGCAATCACGAAGAAGAGTGCTATGTGAAGGTATTTTGTTGTTTTCATGGTACGCACATGTTTCAATACATCATATGGATCAATATTGGGTACAGCTGCTGGCGTACTCGGCATGATCTATGAATTTAATTAGAAGAAGAAAAAAACTTACTATAACTAAAGGGTTCTTGTTCTCAGAATGGAAAACACGATACAGCATCAACTCAACATGATGGGTGAGTTGTATTATGACCTTAACCAGAGATTTCTCAAGGCAAATGAGAAGAATTTCTTACCATCTCTGTCTAAAAAGGATAAGGAATCATTCTTGTCTGGATTTTCTCAATTCTACACAAGTTTCAAAAATGATGAAAACAAGGTGGGGATTCAAGCCAAGCAACAGATTAACCTATATTATAATGTACTGTATGCAGTCAGTTTTGCATGTGTTATCTTTGTTGGATTTGTCATCAAGATTACCTACAAAAATTACTACATGCTAAAGCATCTACAGTATGTTGCTTTGATCGTGGTCATTTGCGGTTTTTACTACATGTGTTTAAAATACATTAACAGTTTAATCAATCAAATGATTGCTCTAGGTCAAACAACAGTCTATAATTTCACATATTACGACAGCACGGTCAGCAGTTTGGACGGCATCGATAAGCAAAACGATGAAAATGCGTTTAAGCATTTGCTCAAGTTCAAGCAAGCCTACAAAGAGAATGTGCTCAGCAGCAAGGAGACGAGCCTGAACAAAAAGAATATGGCGCTTGATGAAATCCGCAATTTCATCGGCGCAGAGGCGCTGTTTATGAATGCCCGGATCCAGAAACAAGTCTACTCCTCGTTTGACACGGATCAAGTCACGAATCTCTATGGCTTCCTCACGAATACTGGTCCAACTGCATATTCAGTATTGATCAACGAATACGTAGCAGCATACAACTTCACGGTCAATCCGATAACGTCAAACCGTAATACAGTCGAAACATTTGCGATCGATCCTCCTAAGAGTCTGTTGTTGAACGAGGCGGCGACGATTTCGACGACGACAGGGACGACGACAGGGACGACGACAGGGACGACGACTCCGACGATTTCGACGACGACAGGGACGACGACAGGGACGACGACTCCGACGATTCCGACGATGACAGGGACGCTGGCAGAGGACGACGTCAGCAGAGGGCGACGTCAGGGACGGACTGCGGCGCCTTCTGCGTCACCGGCAACGAAGTCTTCTGTGACACAGCCTGCGACGTCGACGCTTCCCATTACTGCATTTACCAACAATGCATCCAACAATACGATGTTGCTGAAAAACATCCTGTCGACTCATATGGTAAATCTACAAAACACGATCTTTAGCGCTACCATTCGCAAGAGCAACATGGTTCAGTTGAAGACGAATTCAGAGGCGTACGATTTCGTTAAATACGGTTTCCAAAAATGTCTGGGAGACTCTCTATCTACGATTTCCTCTGATTTCTTGAAAAAGACAATTGCTGCTATCGTGAACAAGCAAAATATCGCGAAGCCTGGTTCAGTAGAAAATGCGAACAAGACGGTGTCGAATATCAATACCATTGTCATGTTTTTGCAAAACGACTTGATGATAGCGAATCAGGCAAATTCATTAAAAGAAAATCCAAATGGTGTCATCGTTGACAAGCAATTTGTTTCGAATGACTTGTTCTCAGTGATTGTCGACAATACATCAGACCACGAATTAGATCAGCTTAAAAAGCAGATCAATAAAATTAAGGATCTCGTCGATTCAAATAAGTTGGCAGTGGCCAACGATTACAAGAGCACATTTGACCAAGGGTATGACAGCTTAACACAGTACAGCATCCTCTATTATACTCTGATAGTCGCTGTTCTATTGCTCATTGTCCAATACGCTAGGATCCAATTTAATCCAGAGGACTACGAATAGTGGGGAGAATATATAATTCACGAAAAATTTGGCGAGCTGATCGTTTTATTGTCTCATTGCAGAAACCATGACACTCAATCCTGATATCCTTGCGGAGTTCCCTTACGAGCTCGATGTATTCCAGCGTGATGCATGCGAGGCGATCGAGCGCGGCGAGCACGTGCTCGTCACGGCTCATACGAGTGCTGGAAAGAGCACTGTGGCGATGTATGCGATCGCCAAGGCCTTCCTCGAAAACAAACGGGTCATCTATACGGCCCCTGTCAAGACGCTCAGCAACCAGAAGTACGCCGAGCTCAAGAAGCGTTACGGCACTGACGCAGGCATCCAGACAGGTGATTTCAAGGTCAATCCCGATGCCCAGTGCCTCGTTATGACGACAGAGATCCTGCGCAACAGTCTGTTTCGCACCGGCGCAGAGGGCATCCACGACGACCTCGCCTATGTAATCTTCGACGAATGTCACTACATTAATGACCGGGAGCGCGGTCCAGCTTGGGAGGAGTCGATCATGAAGCTTCCCGATCATGTGCAGATGATCCTCCTATCGGCGACGATGGCGAATCCCGAGGAGTTTGCGGAATGGATCCGGCGCATCAAACAGCGCGGCATCTCGATCTCATCAACGCTCAAGCGCCCGGTGCCGTTGCGCTTCTTCTGTTTCGTACCTAATCCAGGTACTTTCTCGGAGGACTTGCCCTGGGAGGAGGCCGAGCGCGACGGCCACTTGGCGGTGATCCTCGACGGGGAGAAAGGTCCCTTCCGCACACAGACCTATGCAACCATGCAACGGCGCTACGAGCAGGCCGTGTCTCGCGAGTGGGACAACAAGAAGCGCGATCTCACGACGGGTCGCAAAGGGGTTCAAGAGAAGAACGCGGCTGCAGCAGCGTCCAAGACCCGACAGGCGTTTCAGCCGATCGCGATGCTTAATCCGTTCTTGAATTTCCTGCACATCAACCGTCAGCTTCCGGCTATCTTCTTTACCCTGTCGCGAAAGAAATGCGATATTTACGCGGATAAGGTGCAGACATGCCTGATCGAGCACGAGGAGCGTCGCGAGGTGGAGAACATCTTTGAGTTCCATATCCGTCAGCTTGAGGACGCGGAACAATATAAACAGGTGACGGACTTGAAAAAGTGGCTAATGAAGGGTGTCGGAGCGCATCATTCAGGTATGCTGCCCATTCTGAAAGAGATCGTCGAGGTGCTCTTCACTAAAGGGCTCATCAAAGTGCTCTTTGCGACCGAGACGCTGGCGATCGGTGTGAACACGCCTACGCGTGTCGTGTGTTTCCTCGACGTGTCCAAGCCATCGGGTCACGGGTCGGAGCTGCGTCCTCTCATGGTGGAGGAGTTCAAGCAGATGGCGGGGCGCGCCGGGCGCCGAGGAATCGACACGATCGGGAATGTCATCTATTTCCCGGTCAACGATCCTATCTCGATCACCGAAATGGAGACGATGATGCTGGGGTCCATAAAGAAAATCTCTTCCAAGTTTGCGATTTCGACGCACTATATATTGCGTAGCGTCAATGGTGGAGGCTCGGCATCGATTCTGGAGCAGACGCAAAACAGCCTGATGCAGCGCGAGAACAACACAATGCAGCACGGGTGTGTAGAACATTCAGCGGCTTGTACTAAAGAGCTCGAGGCGCTCACATCACGGATAGAAGAGTTAGATCCTGACAGGTCTCTAAGAACAGTACTTGATATCTCCCGTGCTGCGAAGACGAAAGGCAGCAGCCAAAGCCAACAAAAGCAACAACAGCGCAACGCGGAGAAGGCGCTGGCTGAGCTAAATAAATCGGACCGTGCCCGATACGACCAAGTAGCCAAGTTCGCAGAACAAATCGCGGGGCTGCGCCAACGGATTGCCACCCTCGAACATGATCAGCACACGATCCCGATGATGCTCGCGACGGACATCGCGACTTGCACGAGCTTCTTGGTCGAGAAGGGCTATTTGCAAGAGGAGCCGCAAGCACTCACTATCAAGGGCACCTTTGCCAACTACATCAGCCAATGTCACGAGGTCATGATCACGGAAGCTATGCTGACAAGGCGCCTCGCTGATCCTTATAAGAACGATCCACAGAACCTGGCTGCGTGGTTGGCGGTTTACATTGATGAGGGCTCCTCGGCCGAAGACACCGGGTCGACGGACCTAGGACGTGACGCGGTGGAAGTCGGGCTCGGCATATACGACGAGCTCATGCGCATCGGTTTGTCGGATGGCCTCGGTGAATTCAAGCTCTCTACCAAGTACGTGGACCCTGTGTGGGAGTGGTGCGGAGAGGCTCATTTCCAATATGTGTGCCAACAGTACGCCATCTTCGAGGGGAATATGGTGCGGGCTTTACAAAAGCTGGTGAATCTCATCGATGAGCTCAAGGCGGCGTTCGAGGCTATCAATCAACTGGACTGGGTTGTGGCACTCGACAAGACAAAAGCCCTCGTAGGCCGAGGTATTATTAACATGGACTCTATTTACATCAAGTAAGGGGGTTGCACCAAGAGACGAAAACCGAGAAATGAAAAAGTAATCAAGGCGCTAGATTCTCACATACTTACCCGCCTTCATTATATACCTCCCTCCACGTGGCCCTTCGTATATTATTCGTTCGCGACCATCTATCTTCTCTTTTCTTCCTGTACTTTTTGGCCCAGGCCTGGCCCGCCCTCCAATTGAGGGATAAACTAATTCCTTAATACCTAGACAAATTAGCACCAAACCTCTGAAAAGAAAAGAAATACCTATTGGTGGAATAAAGGGTAAGATAATAACGCCACATGCTATACCACCTACTCCATACAACATAAACCAGGCAGCGTCCCATCTACTACCTCCTCTTTGCGCAACCCGGGCATTTTTTTTCTTGCCACCTTTCTGTGCTGCATGGACCGATGTGCCTGTAATCGACAATTGATACTCGTAGTTTATGCAGCCGGATAACAGGAGTCGCCTTTGTTCGAGGGTAAATTCATTTAGAATTTTGTTTGCATTTTGTAATTTTTGAAGTATTAGTGTAGAATATTTCTGCCCTAGAGCGGCCAAATTTTCTTTTGAAGTATTTAATGTTATTTTGTTTTCAGTTATCAGCTTTAAAATATCAGCGTCTTTTTGAATTTTAGAATACTCGTTTTGTAAGTTCTCAAATAAGTTGATCAATTTGGCCTTGCTGTTGTCATCGTTCTCAAAGGTTGATTTGAACGGTTCAAATGCATTACTATATGTCTGGTATATCTTCGGATTGTGGGCAGCTGTTAACTCAGATTGAAATTTATTATTCGTGATAATCCCAATTAATGTAAGGTTTATCAATGTATTAATGTCGGCTCGTCTAGGTCCATATTTTTTAGCAAACTTAAAACCGTTTGCATCTTTTTTGTTCCTTCTGTGATTGTATACGCTATCGTTTCAGATGTCAGTCCAGCAAATGCTAGTGGTATATTTGTTGGCTCGTGAACAATCGTGTCTGAGCTCATTTTAATATTATAACACACAATTTATATTTTAATCAAATCATTGAGCATATCACATGTGAGTCGGACTTTATCGGCGAGGCGCGGCTCAGCGGGCATACGATGTATGCTAACAGTCAACTCTTGCCCGACCATCAACTCTACTTTTTCTCCGGTTTGCGGATTGCGAACTTCGAGGATGTCCTCTTGCAACAACGTGTTTGTACACATCTTGAGCATCCGTAAGGGAAAGACAATACCGTTAACACGAACGTCGACTTTGTAAGTCTTGTGTTTTTCCGAGAAACGGAACGGCAACACAGCGGCTGTTGCTTCTTGAATATCAGCCGGGAACCGGAGGATCGCCGAGTCTCGATTGAAGCGGCGGTGTTTCTTTTGTTGAGCGTTTTGATGCACGACGATGCTTTCGAACTCATCAGGCGCGATCTGCGCCTTGATAAGCCGATGCACGATTTGATCCGCATATCGCCGGATGGGCGATGTGAAGTGAGTATAATGCTCTTCGCCGATCGAGTTGTGGCGCGTGTCTTCGCCGTCTCGACTAATGACGTATTCTGCAAACAGCTGTGTTTGTCTCCGCAACAGGCCTCCTTCTAGCTCCATACGCTTTCCTGCACAAGTATTGGCCATGAGCATGAGCTTCTCTATGAGCTTGTGGCTATCTGTTATGCCAAACAAGGCTTGAAGTTGGGCTACAGACCATCGCGTATCATAGGGAACGCGGTCCGCATCTAAATCCTCATAGGCTAAGGCATGTCTAGAACGAATCACGGTCTGGACGAATTCGTAACTAACGATACTCGCATCAGATGTTATCTTCAAGATACATGATAACGCAAGCCTATCTTGACCTGGAAGCAATGAGCACTTGTCGTGTGCCAGCTGTTCCGGCAAGATGGTGACCTGCTTGTTTGGCAAGTAGACTGTAAAGGCTCTGTGGGCGGCTTCGCGATCGATGTCGCTCCCTGCCGCGAACCACGCTGTGACGTCGGCGATATGAACCCCGACTTCGTAGTAGCCCTCGCTTTTCTCGATAACATGAACTGCATCGTCTATGTCAAGGCATCCTGGAGGATCGATGCTAAAGACACATGCCTCGCGATAGTCACGACGGTCTTCAAATTCGCGGCTTTGCCATATCTCATTCACAAGACGACGGTTGCCCTCGAACAGGCGGTGGTGATGCGCTCTCACCAAGGCGTCCGCGACCGGATCCCCAGAGACGCCTAACACCATCTCGCATTGTCCACGTGGATACTTCTGATCTACGGTCCACTCAAGAAAGCTAACGAGCACGTAAACAGCGCGGCCATCGTCGACTCTGGCACCCGATGCGACGAGCATCGGCGAATAGTGCTCGGAGAGAGGGCGGAATAGATAAATCTGCATCCCTTTTTTGTTCACGCCATATTTTTGCTTATCACGTCGAATATACCCTGGGATTGGAGCCTTTGACGACTGGATGATCCCGGTCACACAGCCATCGTATACGAGCACCGTATCGCCGTGCCAAGCGCGATTGGGAGACACTTCAACGTCTCCAATGCAAGCTCGAGCTCCATGCTCGAATATACATATCTGTCCAGAAGGTTCACCAATCCCATTGTGATCTGGAAAATACTTCATTGTAATTACGTTTTGAGATCTAGAGAGGTGGTTTGCAAATTTTTTAAATCTATTTTTATAGTAATATCGTAGAATGAGTAGTACAGCTTCTAAACCTGTTGCTTCTACAGCTCCAGCAGCTCCAGTAGCTCCAGCAGCTCTTGCAGCTTCTGCTCCAGCACCTACATCTCCTGTAGTTCTTCCAGCTTCTACTGCAGCTGCTGCTAAACCTGTAGCTCTTCCAGCTTCTACTGTTCCAGGTCCAGCAACAGCTGCCGCCACAATGCCTGGACCATCCAAAGCTACAGTTCCGGCTGTAGATCCACTCATTACAGTCAAGGAAGCTTTGTCAGAAAAGGTGGATATTGCAGTTGAAAAGACATATGATTCAGAATCATCTAAAACAATCGACTGGCTAAGCAAGTTCGGTTCAGAATCAGATTCAACATTTAACATTGATAAGATCAGTGAAGCGGCTCTTCTATTGCATGCGGAAGTTCAAAAAGATACAACACTAGACAAAATTGACGAAGAAGCGCTAGTTGCCTTTGATAACTTCTTTGCGTTAGCTGGTGAAATCGACAAAGCAAACAACTATAAAGGTACCTGTGAAATTCTTGACAAAACTGCCGTCAATATTGGTGCAGAAAGCTCCAAATTAAAACTATCAGCTAACTTTGTCAAGGCTGCAAACGAATTAAGCACATTTTTCTCGAAGAGTTCTGCAAACAGCGTCAAGAAAGTGCCAGATCTGTTCAAGGCTGTTGAAGAAGAGGCTGTGAAAGCAAAAGTGGATGTCACTAAATCTACGGCCGAAGAGATATTCAAAATAGCGAACTCCTCTGTTGATGAAGCTGACAAAGCTGTTAAGGCTGCAGAAGCTGAAAAGGCAAAGGCTGTTGCTAAGGCTGAAGTGACTAAGGCTGCTAAGGACACAGCGGATAAGGCTAAGGCTGATGCCGAAGTTGATGCTACTACAAAGAAAAAAGATGAAGCTGAAGCGCTTAAACCTACTGGGTCCTCTCCAGGGTCCCTTCCTGATGCTACTGCCAAAGCAAATTATGAAAAGAAAAAAACAGAATCCGATACGGCGCAGAAACTATTTGACATTAAGAAAAGAGATGCTGAAAAAGCTGAAAAAGATTTTCAAGACGCTACTAAAACACAAGCAGCCGCAGAAACCGCTTTCAACGATGCAACTACACTTGCAAAAACCGCTAAAACAGCTGCAACGGCTGCAGAAGCCGCAAAAGTGATTCTGCTAAAAGAACTTGAATCTCCAGATCCAACTGCTTTTCCGGATCTTGCAACTGATGATTTTCAAAAAAAAGTAGATGATGCAGTTTCAAACGCAGACGATTCTATTACTAAAGCTCTTGCAGACGCTGCAAGAAAACAAGCTATCAAATCTATGATTAAGAATAAAGAAGATGCTTACAAAAAATTAAAGGATGCCCTCACTAAACTCGATGAATTATTACTAAAAGTGTCTGATTTTAAAGCCATCGTTGAGAACAATGCTTCGCCTGGTGGCTACGTCAATCGATTTGATACTATTGTAAACAAGACATGGCAAATCCGATTCATCTTTACCGAATTGAAGTCACGCGCTCTAATCAAACAGTATCGCAAGGCGCTAGACGAAATAAAAGGAAAGATTGTCACTGTCACAAATGATGGGAAAAAGAAGCTTGAAGACTTGAATAAACTACAGTCTCCTCCTGCGCAGACGAATGTGAAAAAAGAAATAAAAGGAGGGGCACCAGAAACTGATGCGATTTCGACTGATATGGTCACTGCGTATAAAGACATTCGTGATGAAATAAATAAGTTCCAAGATTCTTTGCCAGAACTTAGAAAGGCAGAAGATGGATGGTCTACATATGCTCGTAGCAATTATGCTGATGTGAAACAGCATGCTAATTTAGTCCAAAATCCACCAGCTGCATCGACTGTGAGTGATATAATTAAACAATTCGATGAATTAATTGAAGAGAGCAAGAAAAAAGTGCCGGCGGATATTGAGGAGCATATAAAATGGGCAAAAGATGATGTTCTCAAGCCATCGCCGAAAGGATCATCGTCACAAAAATCAAACACAGAGAATCAGGAACCAGATGGTGAAAACAACCCTACTCCTCGCGCACCCCCCGCTTCTTCTGGTGTTAGAGCTTCTGTAGCATCTTCTGCATCTGCTAATGTTCCTGCTAAATCTCCTGCTATGGCAGCCGCCAAGCTTGATACATTGATCGACGACTCGAACAAGGACGAGGACCGGAATGTCGGCGAAAAGCTCGACAAGGCGATCCACGTAGTCATGATCTTTGCCGTCTATGTGTTTTCGGCGGTCGTATTTGGGTCGATATTATACAAAATGAATAAGGACCTCGACTACAAGAGATCCCTGTACACCGACAATACCAACGACCTTTCTTTTGAGTTGAACCGGTTGTCGAACATGATCTCTGACCTATGCACCCTGCGCGAGGGATCCCATGACGACATTGTCGCAATTATCCATGAATATGCAAAGTCATCGGCCACAAACTTGTATTCGTTTACTGACGACGCCACATCCATGCAATATTCCTATGATCAAACCTTGGAAATGTGCCTAAGGCGCAAGAAAACAGAGTTTTACTATCAATTGAACAAAGTCATCAATATGTATCGTCGTGAAAACTTCTTCCAGCTCGACGACATGCGAGTGCCGTTCCCTTGGACAGAGGCCATCATGAATGGCGTGATGCTGATGGTGTGCATCCTGACTCTTTCGATTGTGTACATGAACTTTTCACCGTACCTGCTCGCAGACCAGATCAATGAACTGAGATCATGCGAAGCCGCCGTCGATGAGTGTGTGAATGTTGATGACAAGGACAAGGCGAAATGTGAAGCTGGTCAGCAGGCGAAGCTCAAGAAATGCAAGCTGAATGCCGAGCCATCGACCATCACACAAGAGATCATAAAGATTTCCATTCTCATGGCGGTGATTACCAGCACGATCTATATGTGCAGTGTCGTGTTAACGTCGACGATCAACTACGGCAGTTCCCTCGAGAACATATCACATCAGCTTGGTTAAGCTGCTTGCTCTTTCAACATTGATATTTTAGCGCACAACATATTGAATTCTTTGTTAAACGAGTCCACGTGAATTGTGAGCTCTACAAATTTGTCATTCGTAATCTGATATTCGGATTGCAAATGTTCTAATTCTTCTTTCATTTGTGTGATTTCGGCGGCTTCCGCGGCCTCGTTTTTTATCTGACTATCCATACAATTGTATGGTTCGCAAAACTTAAATGCTTTTAGAACTGAACCCACTTATGGATTTGCGCATGGATTATATTAGGAAAGGGATATGATACTCGAACACCGTGAACTGGGAGACGCGCTGTCCCGCATTCAACTTCTTAAACCATGTTACTACGCTTGGCGCCAGTGTTTTCATATCCAAATAGACGGTGAGGCTCTAGTAGTACAGAGCCCACTCATGTACATGCCCTATCCACCTCTTCAAGATGATCGCGGGAACTTATCCATGGACATGTGTGTGAAAACAGATGAGTCGTTCTTCGAAGCCATCGAGGCGCTGGCAGCCTATGTTCAAAAAGCGATTCATAAACGCGTTGTCGACCATCAATGGCTGGGGCCGCTGCGCGAAGACCCAGTAAGGCTGAAGATCCGCGGGATCACCTCGAATGAAATAGAATCATACGATTATGCGTGCAAGCCGCTTCCCTTTGCCAAGTTGCATAAAGAGGACTCGCTTCGACTTCTGCTGCACGTTAAATACGTTTGGATTGATCCACAGAGCAAGACATACGGTTTGAAACTCCAACCGCTTCAGATACAAAAAGTAGATCCCCCAATCCTTCAAGGCTGCATGTTTCAAGATCAACATGCCAACTTTTACAAAATGCTCAAAGCAGGGATTCCGAAAGAGGCCATCGCCCACAAGATGCAGCTCGAAGGTATCGCTGTTCCACCCGACCTTAGGCCGCCGGCATCTGCTATATCAGATGCGGCGCCGCGACGATCCTTGCCTCCACCACCACCGAGGCTACCCCCACCACCTCCTCCGAAACAGCCAAGGACACCAGAACGCGCGTTCAAACCACCTTCTATAGACATGCTGCTCCAAGCTAAATCGGGACTTCGGTCCACAAAAAATGTACCATGATAGTAGTCGACGCACGACGGTGATGCGTAGAAACAATAACATACGATTTTTCCACAACGATGGAGAGTTCTTCTCTATACACATTTTCGTTCGCGTAGGATCTATACATGAAACATCAGATCTCCAAGGCATCGCGCACTTTATGGAGCACATCAAATTCAAGGGCAGCAAGAATATGGATGGCGATGCTATAACAGGCACTTTTACGCGTCTTGGAGCAAAGTTTAACGCGTCCACATCGTATGACCGAACCGTTTTCTTTGTATGCACGCTGATAGAGCACGCGAAGCTCGTTACGGATATTCTGTTAGAGTTAGTATTTAATGCACGCTATGACCGTGTTGATATTCAAAAAGAATGCAAGGTGGTGTTGGAGGAATTGCAGATGGACAATAATCACTCGAAACTAGACATCAATAACACTGCACAGAAAGCGATCTTATCTCCTAAAAATCCTTACCATAAAGACATTATTGGAGAGGAGGAGTGCTTGAAGAAGGTGAGAGCGAAGGACTTTGTCAAGTTTCATGATAAACACTACGGAGATTTCATGGTGATGATCAATTGCCCCAAGAGTCATCACTCAAAAATAAACCGATTTGTCGAGCATAAACTTGCTAGCTGCCGCATCCCACCTGTGCCAAAGAAGCTTCCGCCGCCGAATGTGACGGCAACAGAGTACAGCGTATCCGTTCAAGTCAACGAGTCGACGCATTATTCTACGACTCTCACTTTCAAGGGTTATCCGCGATCCCATCCACGGTATTATCTTCTCGATTTTGTGGCACAGATTCTGGCGCCTGGGTTCAAAACCCTGTTGTTTGATGAACTTCGGGTCAAACGAGGACTCGTATACTCCGTTGACAGCGATTATTTCGCCTATGACGATATCGGGTTTGTATGTATATCATTTTCGTCTTCAAATAAAAACACAGACGAGATGGTGAAGATCGTCATGAAGATTATTGGCGATATGAAGCACATGCGCACTTCGCGTCTTAAAAAATATAAAGAGGCCTACATCAATTCCCTTAATTACAGTCTCACAAACAGAAGCATGCAATCCGTTTTCTATGGAGAAATGTACGATCGCGAGCCTGAGTTCAAATTGGAGAAGTTGATCCGTCAAGTGCGTTCAATTTCAAATATTGATTTGGGTAACATTGCGGATGCGATATTGAATTCTAAAAATATGGGCATAACTACTCTTGGCCAATACAAAAATTCAGATACTATGATGGATTCACTAGTCGCGTTGTTAAACAACACTAATCAGAGATAATTTTTGGGCATATACTTAATTTTATTTGTAAAGGTTATATTAGTAGTTAGTTATGAAATTGTATCAATTGTTTAAGTCAGTACCTCCGACTTCCTTCTTACAAGAGTTGTTAAACTGTTATGGCGTTCGCGGGCTAGACGATGCCAGCGAGTTTTCCAAATTTACGTTAAAGGACCGGAACACGGTCAATAAGCTTATAGACCTCTTGCCCGAAATGGTGATTTACTATATCCCGTGCAAGGCAAAGAAGTATTTAGGCGAGATCGATGAAGATCGTGCTATTACCATTTTGCGTCAATTCCTTCGATTATATGAGTACGAGCTTTCTAAGAAGGAGCGCGTCGTGCAGAAGAGGAAAATTATCTATTATTCATTGCAGCCTATGAATATTAGACCTATTTATATTCAACACGTCCATGACGTGATTTCACTCAATTAATGGCATGGGGGATGCTCGGCGCTATAGCGCCTCACCCCCCATAACCCCCAACTTGGGGCAATCCCCTTTAAAGGGTTGCTCGGCGGGTTCTTTTGGGGGTCTTAAAGGGCGGTCATGGCCTTCTTCAATGTAGGGATATGCGGCACTGGTAGCATCGGGTGACATTCCCATAGGAATCTCTTTAAATGCCCCTGGACCCCAAATGTGTTGGGAAACATGTGGAGGCAACCGCTCTTAAGACTTGTGCAGATGTGTCTATATTCGGGCTTAAGGAGATGCATAGAACTGGGAGGAAGAATACATAGTAGTTGTAGGTTAACGTCGTCGACGACATCATTATCACCGTCGTATGGTTTTTGTAGATTATTCATGTGCGTAGTAATGTAGTTGAATAGATCTAGTGCTGTAGGAGAGTAAGAGTGCTTATAGTACCATCCTCTGTGTGGAGTATGATGGAAGTAACAGTCAATGAGCCAATAGAGACCTTGGATATAGTTAGAGCATGCATCGTTAATAATGTCATGGCTGATGTCGAAGAGTTGATGGTAGTACTCAAGGCGCCATCCTTTCACACGAGGATTAATGGCACCATTTATCTTGTTAAGGAGAGGCCATGCTTGTATGAGTTCTTCGGCCTCTTTTTTTTTATCGTGCTTGCCCCCTCGGCGCATTCTGGATCGAAATACCTCTTGCATATAATCTTCGTGGACCTTGGCAAAGTGTTCGTCTTCGTTTGCAGAGAGGCGTTCCATGAGTTTCCATAAGGTACGAACATTGATTTGGTAGCGCCCAGACTCATCTCGAGTGAGAATGTGCTCACCAGAGAGTTCCACGATGTGTTTGTACTCCATAAGGAGATGTTCAAGGCCATCTTCTTTGAGTTTCAAGAAGGACAGATTCGGGACGAAGTCATTGCCCATGAAGAAGCATAAGAAGACGTAGATCATAAGAGGATCTACGCTCCCATCGCCCTCTGGAAGACCGATCGCTCGAAGATGATCGCGAATAAAGGTAGCAAGCATGCTCACATCCATGTAAAGGAACGGTTCATTGTTGGCCATGTCGTAAAACACGGGCTCGCGGAGCAAGCGAATTTGTCCGCCGCTTCGCATATTGATCATAGATAGCATGATAAGGTCTGCATCAAGGCCATAGACAACATCGGCGGGGGATGCTTCGCTCACTTCGTTCGACATGCGTTCTCCACCATGAATGGGGGCTATGGGGGGCGAAGCACCCCCATGAATGTAGTCGAAGATCTTGTGCTCCCCTTCGCCGACTTCTAAGGTGTCGCTCATGATGAAACCAATCGGTTTGGTCCGGAAATGCTCTCGAATCGCATCAGCGAGATCGGCCATAAATTGCGTCCCAGGACTGATAGCGTTGCTATCCCATTCGTCGCCAGAGGAGCAGCCTACCTTGGCCAGCTCTTGTTTCACGTAATGGCTCAGATAACGTCGCTTGCGTTGTTGCACCATCTTGGAGCGCGGTGCCAGACCATCCATGGCGATGTACAATAGGTCTTTCGGACATACAAAGCCGAGGATCAACTCGATGTATTCGATGACGGCTACGATGAGCCGGCGCTCAAACCCGGGGCCGCTAGGGATCTGATGTGCGCAATGATGGATCGCACAGTTGAAATCGAGGAAGAGCCGCGAGCAAGGCGGAGCCTTGGCGGACAATACTTTGGGAAAGTGGGTGGTGACTTTCTTGAAATAATAAGGGATTCCCATTTGATATGCAGATATTCTAATTACTATATCGACCATCTTCTTAAATCAAATTTTCGAGACAATGAAACAGTCGCGTATTTTCTTCTTATAGGATATACATACCACATGGCTGTTGGAAGTCTAAGTAAGCAAGCGTCGCTTGCTGTAGCCGGTTACATCCTGGTTGCGATCGCGGTTCTGCTCCCGACGCAGACGACCTCTGATGACAAAAATGCCCCTTACAACGCGTTCGATCGCATTCTAGTCATTTTCGCCATGCTCATCCCCATGGCCCTGTCCGTATACACGATCAATTGCCTGGTCGTTGGCAAGAGCGGTATGTGGTGTGATAAATGGTCGTGGCTGAACGCGGCGATTGTGTTTGTGTGGTCAGTGCTCATCTTTGCCATTTCGTTATATGGCTCTTTCGTGCCCCTGGATATTCCCAACACGGTCGAAAAATTCACAATTCAAAAGAAAATTTGAATAACGGAATCAATTTAAGCATAATTACCTTTGTATTTGTTATACAAACGATGGCAACCATCAACGAAACGGCTCCCATCTTGTTCATTGACCTATCCTACTACGTGTTTTATAGGTATTACGCGCTCTTGAATTGGTATAAGCTTTCGCAGCAACCTATCGACACAGGTCAGATCGCTTCGAACCCGGCGTTTCTGTCCAAATTCGAAAAGATGTTTACGGATAACATCACCAAGTTGAAAAAGCGGATGGGGATCGCAGACGCCAACGTCATCTTTGCTCGTGACTGCACGAGAGATTCTATCTGGCGAAAGAGCATATTCCCCAACTATAAGGGGACGCGCTCCGACAAATCCCGAGATTTCAACGGCTACATCTTCATCTACACCTATGACGTGATCCTCCCGCGGCTCCTGGCTCGTCACCACTATAAGTTGCTGGGGTGTGACAACGCTGAGGCCGACGATATCATCGGCATCCTCAAATTTAAACTTCGAAGCCAGTCACAGGTCCCCATCTTCATTATCACAAATGATATGGATTATTTGCAGCTCGCGGATGAATACACGCAAATCACTAACTTGCGAAACGTAGACCTCGCGAAAAAAGGCACCGGCAACGCACAGACGGACATGCTGCTTAAAATCATCGGCGGCGACTCGTCTGACAACATATCAGGTGTCTTCCCGCGCTGTTCTAAGAAGCAGGTCATGATCTACGCGACGTGTCCGGAGGAGCTCGAGAGCGCCTTTGTCAAATATCCCGAGGCACGAGAGAAGTTCCGACTCAACACTACGCTCGTCGATATCCGCATGGTACCCGATTTGATTCGCGAAAAAATTGAGGCCCTCATTTAGGGACAAGCTCCTAAAACCACATTAAATCCCTTTATAAAACCATTTAAGGCTTTCGACACTTGAACTATAAGTATGGATGACGAAGTAAATACTGAGTCTAATGATGAATTGTGGGATCTTTTTTGCGAACTCAAGAAAGGTCTCGACGATTTGCCGGACAAACCTTCTGAGAAGAGATGTTGCAACGAGACGTGTGACGGCGTTGATTTCCCCCTAGAGGACGGCAACTATTCGTGTACCAAGTGTGGAACAGTGCAAGAGCGCTTCATCGATTATACCGCGGAGTGGCGATATTATGGCAACGATGACAGCAAGAGCTCGGACCCTACGCGGTGCGGTATGCCGACGAACGAGTTCCTTCCGGGGATGTCTCTCGGGTCGGTGATCGGGATGGATAGCAAGACCAAGCTCAGCAACTATATGTTCAAGATCTCCAAGTACCAGAAGTGGACGTCGATGTCTTACAAAGAGCGTAACTTGTACAATATTATCGAGACGATGAGCTTGAAGGCTACAAATGGCGGGATTTCGAACAGCATCATCGAGCAGGCGAAGGTGTTGTACAAAAAAATCTCGGAGCTCAAGCTGTCTCGTGGCGACAATCGCGAGGGCCTCATTGCATCGAGCATCTACACGTCGTGCAAGAAAAACCAGGTCCCGCGCAGCGCTAAGGAGATCGCCAAGATGTTCAACCTCAACATCACTGTCTTGACGCGAGGCCGCAAGAAGTTCGACGACATCATGAATATGAATTTGAAGAGTTCGAACCCAGATGACTTTATCGTGCGCTTCTGTTCGAAGATGGACTTCTCTGACGAGATGATGGACATCGCGCGGCACGTCGTCAAGAAAGAGGAGGAGTATGCGATTATTTCCGAGAACGCGCCGCCGTCGATCGCCGCAGGTTGCATTTACATGGTCAACAACTGTTGTCAGCTGGGGCGCGCAAAAAAAGAGATATCGCAGGCGTGTGACGTGTCGGAGATCACGATCAACAAATGCTACAAAAAATTATATGAGTTCAGACTGCACCTGTTTCCGGAGGAAGTGATCTTGAAATATCAGATTGAGTAGGCATGGAGCAAGATGGTTTGTTTTTCTCCTCTTTCTAAAAAGTTGGCTAGGCTATATTTTTCAATGGATTCGAAAACGCGTTTTTGCTTCTTCCGAAAAAAAATTAGGGGGGGGGGTTAAACTAGTCATTACGAGAAATTAAGAACTTTAAGAACATACATTACGATATATGGTAATAATACATCATCATACCTTAATGTTAAACTCATTGATTTTCATTTCTTACAGCATTTATCTTATTTTTATTTATTGCATCGAAAAAGTCAGTGATAGTTTATTGAGTCATTGAAAAATAATGATTATAAAAAACCATTGAAAACGATATAAAATGGATTAAATGAGAATAAAACCATTGAAAACGATATAAAATGGATTAAATGAGAATAAAACCATTGAAAACGATATAAAATGGATTAAATGAGAATAAAACCATTGAATAACATGTTCATTTAAAACCATTTAAAGATTTACCAAAGTAAAAATCATATCTCAATATGCCAAATCAGCCTTATTCTTGCCCTCGTTGCGGATATTCCTCTATCTTGCGTGGGAATATCAATCAGCATTTTTATAAGAAAAAGAAAACATGCCCAGCTACTGTCAATGATATTGAACTAACAGACACCATTAAAGACTATGTCTTAAACAACCGCATCTATAAAATCAAAGATGAGGCGAAGATCATCACCCAGACAATCAATTATAATAATACAATGAACAACTATGTATCTGGTATGGACGTCGTAGACAAAATTACGCGCCTAGCTAATCATAAACAAATCGAGATTCTTGATTTTGAAGATAAGTTAGAGGCCAAATATGAGAAGTGTGTAGAACGCCTAGAAAATGATTCGTTCAAATACGACTATAATCTAGAGGCATCTGATTTCATGCTCATCGTCGACAATTTGACCAAGGCTATCCGAGGGGCTCAGCGCAATGAATTCTTGGAAGAGCTGAATGTCGTGTATGATGCGAAGCGCAAACGCATCAATGTGTACAGCGGGAAATGGGAGGAGTACCTGGTGGCGAATGGTATAGCTTACCTTGTAAATACCATCATCGATTATTACCTCGAGGCTTATGAGATTTATCTGATGCGCAAGATTGCCAAGAGTGATAGCATCTCGCAAGTCAGCGCGCTTATGAAATCGTTGCGCGATTATTATCAATTTATCGCCTGCTTCGAAATCCAGCCCTTTTGCAAGGGGAAGTGCGATAACCAGATCTTGTACAACAAAGATACAGAAGAATACGACATGGACCCTGATATTGATGGCGGGTTTGCCGTAGCGAATCGCTTTTCCGCAATGTACAACGATATTTACGGCGGGCTCACAAACACGCTGCGCAAATCCAGACAGGCAGAAATGCTTGACGTTATCAAGTCAAATTCGAAAAACAATCTTGCAGAACTGGACAAAGACATCATCGATCTCGTGAACATTGACTTTGCTTTTAAGCAGGGACTGTTCGAGCGAGGGATGATGCTTGAGGTTTAGATGCGTTTGATATATGCAAACCAAAATATACGCAACGTGATATATGGAAGAAGACTTCGACGACATCGATCCTATCGATTACGATTCTCTTTTGAGCATCGATTCTTATGAAAAAGCGGAACGTTACGTAAGATCCAGTATGACGAATGCAACGACACTGCAAATCGAAGGCATCATTAAAGCCATCTATCGTGTGTCGGGAAGAGATATCGCTCAGATATCCAGAGAGCGACTTTCTCCGCCTCCTGTCCAGAAAGGAGGCAACCGTCAAGATGCTACGTTTTATAAGTTGATGGCTTTCCTCGACACGATACATGATTTTGCTGAATCTGATACCGATATAGAGCAATTTATATCAGAATTCGGAGTCGAGCTGCCAGATGAGCTACGGCCAGAAGTGATTCACAATGAAAAGGCAGTCGTTACGATCTTGTCCAATAAGAAGCTCTTGCATTTTGGTTCTAGAGAAGTCGTCAATCCTCTTTATGATGCACGAATTTTAGAGACTTTTGACATCGAAGCTGCTTTCAACAACGATTCAGAAATGACCCTTGAGAACTTGTTCCATATGCAACATAGAAGCTTGATCGGGAAGCTCAGCTCGGGTGTATGGCAACCATTGATTACAATGGACGTTATCACGACAACGTCGGTGATTCCGGGAAGAGAAGCACCTTACCAAGTCCTCAAATTAAAGCAGATTGCTCATCTTATAGGGATCATGCGTATGATTTACGGACCCATCAGAGAGTTCCAGGTTGATTGTACAAATCAACATCTGATTATGCTCATTTGCGCTCTCGACTGGGTATCCCAAGCTCTGCTCAAGCATTTTATCACAGACCCTCCATTCGTGAACATCGCCGATGTGAAGACAAAGCTCAAGGTTCTGATAACAGAAGTGGACGTCGCAGTATCATGGACCGTTCGATACTCTGATGCCAATCTATTTGATGCAGCCATCAACACAACTCATAGATTGGCATACGATGAACGTCCGACAGGTCCTGTATTTGCTTCTCATATACCCTATCAAATCACTCTTCGCGGCATTAGGCAAGAGCCTCATAATCAAACCTACGTAGACGCCACATTTACAGATGTGGATAAAGTTTCGACAGATTTTGCCATCAGAAACAAGGAAGCCAGTCTTACGTTTTCGCTGAACGTGTTACGCTTTCTCACCACAACCACCACACGGCTACCTTCCAACAGCGTTGCTCCCGGACTCCGTGATTATGTTGCATCAAGATCGAAGCCCCTTATGTACGCCATAAAAAGAGCTGGAGACTGGGGTCAAGTCGAGCACTGCAAAAAATACAATAAGGTCTTTGTGACCTGTGATAAAATGGCGGCTCTCTATGCATGGTATCGGAAGGTACCGTTTATCTTTATGAGGACCCAGAAGCATGAAGGAACTATGACAGAGAGGGGGGTCCCAGATTTCTTTTCATATTCATTTGCTATGCGTCCTGGGCACTAAGCTGGGACGCCAGCATTGATCTGGGCAATGGCGGCTTCTCTGTGTTTCAGGGAATAAACGAGCTCATGATAAACTTGGATGAGATCAGCCAGGGTCTTGTATTGTTTGCCGGTCTGAATTTTAGGATCGGGGTCCGGACGCTTGATGCACTCTTCGACAAGATAAATGGTGTCGTGAAGGCGATTCACAGTCTCGACCTTGACGCAATTGATGACGAATTGGCGGGTCCGAGGATCTGCGATGCTTGAAGTAGGCTGCTTTTCCGCAATAGGCTGCTTTTGTTCAGGCTCTGACTTAGCATCAAGTTTAGGCGCAGCCACTTCAGGCTTTGCCTCTGACTTGGTCTCAGGCTTTGCCTCTGACTTGGTCTCAGGCTTTGCCTCTGACTTGGTCTCAGGCTTTGCCTCTGACTTGGTCTCAGGCTTTGCCTCTGACTTGGTCTCA
>Ga0136642_1000136_pt1 | contig 44686 bp, 51 predicted proteins | sample LowCatLa1302831Y_FD_115313 | JGI IMG/M metagenome (GOLD analysis project Ga0136642, IMG submission 115313) | Freshwater microbial communities from Lower Cathedral Lake, Yosemite National Park, California, USA - 13028-31Y | ecosystem: Environmental > Aquatic > Freshwater > Lake ... | reverse complement strand
CGTAACAAAAGAACGTAACAAAAGAAATGGCTTAACCACGCGGGTTACAGAAGGTTTTTTAGTGTATTGTTATATTGTAACTGAATTTTTGAGAGAGAGAGAGCCGCGTCCCTTTGCTTGTGGTGCGAAAAGCACTTGCGGAGGGCCTCTTTGCCTAGGAAGTTCACACTCAATTTCAAAAAAAAACGTAACACGTAACAATGCCGCGCTAACCCGCATGGTTAAGCCATTTCTTAATGTTACGCTTGACAATGTAAAATCATAACAAAGGCGAAAACGTAACGGAATTTCGTCACATTACCCTGAGAGTTGACTTTTTGGTTTAACCGTGTATAATCTGGTATGTGTTCAACACTAACCAATCACTAACGGAGTATGTATGGAAAAGACCCTAGGAATTAAACTGAGTGAAACTATGTTTAACCAAGTTAAACTGTATGCAACCGAGCACGATCTGAGTATGTCACAAGTTGTACGCCACGCGTTAAAAAAAATTTTACCCAGTACAACTGAGTTAAACCACGCCAAACCCGTTGCGCCTGTGCCCGTAGCCACTGCGCCTGTGCCCGACGATGATGTTGTGGGTGCCGACGGATACACAAAGGCCGAACGCAAAGCCCTGTTCGCTGAACTCGAAGCAAAGGAGAAAGCGCGGCGCGTGGCAGATGAATGGGCCGACTCCTAACATTGTTAGGTCGCTACTCCCGCTCGGAGAACTGGTATAGCAAAGCCCCAGACAAACGTAACAATGCCCTAACATTGTTAGGGCCCGCAGAAAATACGGACGCAAAAAAGCCCCATGGTTTCCCACGGGGCCTAACATTGTTAGACTAGGGTTTCCCCTAGCCTAGGGTTTTTACTTACCTTCGTTTATCAGGCTTACATCGACGCCCATCGCGCTCAGGGCTTGTTTAATACCCGCAAACGCGCCCGCTTGTTTTGTGCTCAGGCTTTCGGGCTTAGTGCATGCTTTGTAAAGTGCAGTCAGTTCTTCTACTAAGCGGAGATCAAGCGGGCGGGCCTTCGATCCCGCACCGTCGGATTCGGCTGCCCCTACTTCGGCAACCTCACCAAAAAGCCCACGTTTCACCGCGTCAGCCTTCGCGTACTGCTTTATCATTTTCCATGCGTTAGAAGGGTTGGAATAACCGATACCTTTCAGGCCTTCATAATAGGCCTTCTTTTCACCTTCAATAGCATCGGGCAATTTGCCACCGTTAGCTTCTACGTCGTACCATGCAAGGGTAGCGACATCGTTCAGACCCACCGCGTAATTTAATCGGGCACCATAGGCGCCGCGATCAGCATCAATAGCAGCCACACGAAGGGTTGCAATGGCGGAGAAGGTTGTAGGGATTGTTACATTTACATTCGACATATAAGCACCTTTGAAGTTAGGGGTTTATAAACAAAGAACCTTTCCTTGTTTATGCCCCAAGTATAACAAATTGTGATACAAAAAAGCAAATTTAAAAGGGAAAATTTATCGGGGTCAGCCTAACATTGTTAGGTAGGGTTTACCCCTACTGGGTGGGTATGGGCCCAAATACAAAGAAGGGGAGGTATGGTTCCCATACACTGGGTTGCGCTCAAACAATATTCACTTTTCAAAAAGGGCCCCCGGTGCTTTACTTTTTTCAACACCCCCCACCCCCATATATTTTGTAGCACAAAGTTACCCCACCCCCTCTATATAGAAACACCCCCGGGTAGGAGTCCCAAGAAAATTTTGACCCCCATATATTTTTTGTTGTATAGTCGGCCCCGTTGGTGACGGCGTTCTGTTTTCCTTGTAAGTTACCGGGGCTTAAATGGGGTGGTTCCCAGTCGTCATCAACACCCCTTCCCGCTAACCCGGTGCCCACAATTTATGATTGAAATCCAGCCTAGCGCAGACAAGCCTCTGCCCTTTGACCTGTCCGATGAGCAGCCCAAGACTCATGCGGATAGTATTGCTATTGCTGCAAACACCGTAGACCTAGTAGAACGCCTCGGCGGGATGCTTGATTACGACGCAAAAGATTTCCAAGCTGCTGCTGCACTGGCCACAGGCAAAGTCAAACCTAACGTGCCCACAACCATCAGCCGCACCGGTATGGCCAAAGTGCTATCGGTGGCAATCAAAGAGTACGACTTCCAAGTATTTGCGGATGTGCAGCAAGCCCGCAATTTCGTAACAAACAAGCTCGTGGCTATGGCCGACTGCGGAGACCCGAAGCTGGAACTCAAGGCCCTCGAACTTTTGGGCAAGCACAGCGACATCGGGCTTTTTACCGAGCGCTCAGAAATTACCGTGCACCACACTTCCAGCACATCGCTGGAGAACTCTATTAAAGAACGCGTAAAGCGTTTGATGAACGCAGAGATTACAGACGTGACTCCGTTCGACGATCTGGATGCGCATCTTGGTGCGATAGAAGAAGGGGAGTTTGAGGAAAACGCCCCGGGAAAGTTGATTGCTACAGATACGCAAGAACCCCCAACAGAACCAGACACTGAGTAAATTCCATAACAATATCAAATGAACCTTGATGTATCCAAAATGTCCCTTGCGGACGTCCTTAAAGTCCTTCCGAGTCTCTCGGAGTCGGACCAACGGGTGTTGGAGGCTCAGCTTGCCAAGCTCGAAGAACTCAAGAACCGGGAGTTGATGCAGGAGAAGTTCATTAAGTTTGTGGAAAAGGTCTGGCCTAGCTTCATTGCAGGTAGGCACCACAAGCGGATGGCTGAAGCGTTTGAGAGAGTGGCTCGTGGGGAGTGCAAACGGCTGATTATTAACATGCCGCCCCGCCATACGAAGTCAGAATTCGCCTCATACCTGCTCCCTGCTTGGTTTTTGGGCAAATTTCCGGGCAAAAAGGTCATTCAGACGTCCCACACTGCTGAATTGGCAGTGGGTTTTGGTCGAAAAGTGCGTAACTTGGTGGATACCGAGCAGTATCACGACATTTTTCCTGAATTGGGGCTGCAATCTGACTCAAAAGCGGCTGGCCGGTGGAACACATCCAAGGGCGGTGACTATTTTGCGATTGGTGTGGGGGGTGCGGTGACCGGTAAGGGTGCTGACCTGCTGATTATTGACGATCCGCACTCAGAACAAGAGGCTGCGATGGCAGCTACCAACCCCGAAGTCTATGATAAGGTGTATGAATGGTACACGTCAGGTCCCCGTCAGCGTTTGCAGCCCGGTGGGGCGATTGTGATCGTGATGACGCGCTGGGCTCAGCGTGATTTGACTGGGCAGGTGCTTAAAAATGCAGCGTTACGTGGCGAAACCGACTGGGAAGTTATTGAGTTTCCAGCGATCTTGCCCTCTGGCAACCCGCTTTGGCCTGAGTTTTGGAGCATGGGTGAACTATCTGCGCTACGTGAAGAATTGCCGAACTCGAAGTGGCAGGCGCAGTATCAGCAGAACCCAGTGGGTAATGAGAGCGCGATTGTTAAACGAGATTGGTGGCAGTGGTGGGAAGAAGATGAGCCTCCTGAGTGCGAGTACATCCTCCAGACGTGGGACACCGCGTTCGAGAAACATCAGCGTGCCGACTATTCAGCCGGGACGACTTGGGGCATCTTTACCCACCATAAAGACCAGTCGAAGAACATCATCCTCCTCAACACATATAAGAAGCGTGTGGAGTGGGTGGACCTGAAGCGTGACGTGCTCAAGGAGTACAACGCGTTTGAGCCTGATGGGTTGTTGATTGAGAAGAAGGCTACGGGAGCCCCGCTGATCTATGAACTCAGGGCGATGGGCATACCGGTGATGGAGTACACACCGTCTAAAGGTCAGGACAAAATTGCCCGCTTGAACTCAGTCTCGGACATAATTGCGTCTGGGAAAGTTTGGGTTCCTAAAACTCGTTGGGCTGAAGAGCTCGTGGATGAAATTGCTGCGTTCCCGTCAGGCGAACATGATGACTTGGTTGACGCAACAACACTTGCCCTAATGCGCTTTCGTCAGGGTGGGTTCCTTCGTTTGCCAAGCGATGAGCCCGAAGATATTCAATGGTTCCGAAGCCGCAATAAAGAGCGGTACTACACAGTGTAAGGACACGACATGGAAAAAGGTTTATACGCAGCGCCTATGGGCCTATCTGATTTGGCTGAACAGCCAGACTTGGAAGTAGACATCATATTGGAGCCCGGTGAAGAGGGTGAGCAAGATGACGCTGAGACTGAAGGTACTGTTGAAGACTTTGATGCCAACCTTGCAGAGTTCATGGACGAGAAGGACTTGCAGTCTTTGGGCGAAGAGCTGGTGGGTGACTTTGACAAAGATACCGGTGACCGACGCGAGTGGATTCAAACGTATGTGGATGGTATCAAGTTATTGGGCTTGAAGTACGAGGACCGGACTGAGCCATGGCAAGGTGCTTGCGGTGTATTCCACCCCATGTTGACCGAGAGCGTTGTGCGGTTTCAGTCAGAGTCCATGATGGAGACGTTCCCAGCGATGGGACCTGTCAAAACTCAGATCGTTGGAGCTATTGACGTACTCCGAGAAGAAGCAGCTGCCCGGGTTAGAGAAGACATGAACTACCAGCTCACTGAGGTGATGACTGAGTACCGCAGCGAGCATGAAAAGATGTTGTGGTCTTTGCCTTTGGCAGGTTCCGCGTTCAAGAAGGTGTACTACGACCCATCGAAAGGTCGTCAAGTTGCTACGTTCATTCCCGCTGAAGACATCGTGGTTCCGTATGGCGCATCTAATATTGAGGACGCCGAGCGTGTTACTCATGTGATGCGTAAGACTGAGAACGAGCTGAAGAAGTTGCAGCACGCTGGCTTCTATATGGACTGCGACTTGGGCGAGCCAGTAGTTGAGTTGGACGACATCGAGAAGCAGAAGGCTGAAGAGAATGGCATGAGTGCTATTCAGGACGACCGCTACCGCCTCTTGGAAATGCACGTCATGCTCGACTTGGAAGGGTTTGAGGACGAGGCGGAGAACGACAACGGTGATATGGAGGAGACAGGTATTGCTCTGCCATACGTGGTGACGCTGGAGAAAGGCTCCCGCAAAATCTTGGCTATTCGTCGTAATTGGTATGAGGATGATCCGCTCAAACTCAAGCGCCAGCATTTCGTGCACTATCAGTACATTCCGGGCTTTGGGTTCTATGGCTATGGTCTGATTCACTTGATCGGCGGTTACGCCAAGAGCGCCACGATGCTCATTCGCCAGTTGGTTGATGCTGGTACGTTGTCTAACTTGCCCGGTGGTTTGAAGTCTCGCGGCTTGCGCATCAAGGGGGATGACACTCCGATCCAGCCCGGTGAGTTCCGAGACGTGGACGTGCCGAGCGGTTCGATCCGTGACAACATTCTGCCGTTGCCATACAAAGAGCCATCGCAAGTTCTGTTCAGTTTGTTCAACCAGATTGTCCAAGAAGGACGCGCGTTTGCGTCTTCGGGTGATATGAGCGTAAGCGACATGAGCGCTCAAGCCCCAGTGGGTACCACATTGGCCCTTCTTGAGAGAACTCTGAAGGTAATGTCAGCTGTGCAGGCTCGCTTGCACTATGCGATGAAGCAGGAGTTCAAGCTCCTTAAAGTCATCATTGCCGACTACACACCGGAAGACTACGACTATGAGCCAGAAGAAGGCAACCGCGCAATCAAGAAATCCGACTATGACATGTGCGATGTCATCCCTGTCTCCGACCCTAACGCAGCCACTATGGCTCAAAAAGTCGTGCAGTACCAAGCAGTGTTGCAGTTGGCCCAAAGTGCACCGCAGTTGTATAACTTGCCCCTTTTACATCGACAAATGATTGAAGTGTTGGGGGTGAAAAACGCTAGCAAATTGGTACCGGTTGAAGATGACCAAGCACCAACTGATCCAGTGCAAGAGAACCAGAACTTACTGACCGGCAAGCCCGTGAAAGCGTTCATGGAGCAGAATCACCAAGCGCATATTGCGGTGCACCAAGCAGCAATGCAAGACCCCAAGATCATGCAGTTGGTTGGGCAGAATCCACAAGCTCAGGCGATTATGGCCGCAGCGATGGCCCACTTAAACGAGCACATTGCGTTTGAGTACCGTAAGCAGATGGAAGAGAAGATGGGCATGATCTTGCCGAGCGAAGAGAAACAGAAACATCTCTCGTCTGAGCAAGCCGACCAGATTGCAATGGCAGCAGCCCAAGCGTCGCAACAGCTTCTTCAGCAGAACAAAGGTGAGGCGCAGCAGCAGCAAGCTCAACAACAGATGCAAGACCCCGTGGTTCAGATGCAGATGCAAGAGCTACAGATCAAGCAGCAAGAGTTGCAGCTCAAGGCTCAGAAACAACAAGCAGAAGCAGCAGCCAAAGCACAACAGCTTCAGATTGAACAAGCTCGCATCATGGTCCAGAAAGAGATCGCCGCCATGCAGGTCAACGCGTCTACTACCGTGGCCAAAGACAAACTTAATCACCAGTCTCAGATAGAGACTACACGCATGGGCGTGGACGTGGGTAAAGCCAAAGCGCAGATGCAACATCAACGTGCACAAACGCAACAAAATCGTATGACTCAAAACCGCGCACCGCGTGATAAAAAGGAGTAATAGTTGGATAACAGCCGAGTGCTTGCTTACATCGCCAAGGAGATCGACAAACTCCGTGGCGACCAGAATTCCTTCCTTTCTGGAGGAGGTGCTAAAACGTTTGACGAGTATCGTCACGTCTGTGGGGTCATCCGAGGTCTGACTCATGCAGAAACCATTGTCAAAGACCTTGTGCAACGAATGGAGCAATCTGATGAGTGAACTTAATTTATCGGGGGCAATTGACCTATCTGGTCTGTTGAACAAACCGGTTGAGGATAAGGCGAAGCAACTGCCTGAACCTAAACGCTTTCACGTACTTTGTGTAGTCCCTGAGGCTATGGAGCAGTACGCCGACAGCGAAATTGGCATCATCAAATCTAGCCAAGCTATGCACTATGAAGAAGTTCTGACTTCTGTGCTATTCGTAGTGAAACTTGGTCCTGACGCGTACAAAGATGAGACTCGTTTCCCATCCGGCCCGTCATGCAAGGAAGGTGACTTTGTCATCGTTCGACCCAATTCAGGCACCCGCCTGAAGATTCATGGCCGTGAATTCCGCATCATCAATGATGACTCGGTTGAAGCAGTTGTGGAAGACCCACGCGGTATTGGCCGTGTTGCTTAATAGGAGATAAATATGGATGACTTTAAAGACGATTTTGAGTTCCCCGATGAAAAGGAAGCCAAGAAAGCTGCTGCTGAAGACGCTAAGTTTGAAGTAGAGATTGAAGACGATACACCCGCAGAAGACCGTGGCCGTAAGGCTGCGCCACCTCCTGAAGACCCAACAGATGATGAGTTAAGCTCATACGACGAAAAGGTCCAAGCACGTATCAAGAAGTTTACTCGTGGGTATCACGATGAACGTCGTGCAAAAGAAGAAGCCCTGCGTGAACGCCAAGCGGCTGAAGCCTATGCTAGACAGATACTTGAAGATAACAAGCGCCTCCAAAAGCAGCTTGCTACAGGAAGCCAAGTTCTTATTGAGACTTCTAAGTCCGCCGCAGATACTGAGTTGAACAGCGCTAAACGCGCATACAAAGAAGCCATCGAAAACGGTGATATTGATGCCCAAGCAGAGGCTCAGGCTCAGATTGCTCGCGCAACAATGCGTGTCGAACGTGCACAGGGTATGCAGCCCATTAAAGAACAAGAGTGGGCCCCACCCCCTTCGGAAGTTCAACAACCAGCGCCTTCGCGCCGTACTCAACGTTGGCTGGAAAACAACAATGATTGGTTCGGTAAAGACGATGAAATGACTATGACTGCAATGGGGCTTGACAAAAAGCTCCAACGAGAGTATGGTTCGGAGTATGTAGGGAGTGAAGAATACTTCCGTACCATCGACAAAACGATGCGCAAACGATTTCCTGAGCACTTTGAAAATGCTCAGAGCTATGAGGATGACGAAACGCCTCCACGAAAGACGTCAGAACCGGCTGAAGAGGAAACTCCCCGCCGTGCAACAAAATCCGCTACTGTTGTGGCTCCGGCCTCACGTAGCACCCCGCCTAATCGTGTTAAGTTGAAGGCATCCGAAGCAGCGATAGCTCGCCGTCTTGGGGTTCCAATCGAACAATACGCTAAACAGGTTGCTTTGCTGAAAAGAGGTGAATGATGGATAACGCTACCAAACAAAATCGACTGGCCCGTGGATTAGATGATCGTACGGTTTCGCAACGCCCAACCGCGTGGCGCTTACCCGAGACTCTGCCCAGCCCTGACCCCCGTCCCGGGTGGTCTCATCGCTGGGTTCGCACCGGTATTTTGGGGGCAGCTGACCCATCAAATATTTCTTCTAAGCTACGCGAAGGATACGAACCCTGCAAAGCAGAGGAATATCCTGAGCTCATGATGCACGCTACTACCGAAGGTCGCTTTAAAGGCAACATTGAGGTGGGTGGTTTGTTGCTCTGCCGCATCCCGTCCGAGTTCTTGGATCAACGAGCAGCGTATTACGCTAATCAGAACAAGTCTCAAATGGAATCCGTGGACAACAATTTCCTTCGTGAGAGTGATCCTCGTATGCCCTTGTTCTCGGACAAGAAGTCGAAGGTTACTTTCGGTTCTGGTTCTTAAATTTTGGAGTCTTAAATGGCATTTCCTACCGTTTCGGCACCTTATGGTCTTGATCCCGTCAATTCGCTTGACGGCAAGCCATATGCTGGTGCAACACGCCTGATTCCAGTTGCTGCTGGTTTTGCTACCGCTATTTTCAATGGCGATACAGTGCAAATCGACACTACTGGCTATCTCATCAAATCAACCTCTACTAACGCTGGCACTATCGTCGGTGTGGTCATGGGCGGTCAATACACTAACTCTTCGGGCCAATTGGTTCAAGGTCAGTACATTCCTGCTTTGGCTTCTACTGCTGCTAACCCAGCTTACGCTTACGTTGTGGACGATCAACAAGCTCTGTTCCGCGTTGCTGTTGTTACCTCTGGTACAACTATGGGCACCGCAAGCCGCGCTGATGTCGGTTCTAACGTTCCATTGGTGTTGAACGCTGGTTCTACCACCACAGGCAATTCCGCTTTTGGCGTGACTTTGACTGGTGCTGGCACTACCGCAACAATCCCAGTGCGCGTTATCGACGTTGTTGAACAGACTGCAACTGCTCCCGGTGTTTACTGCGAGTTGTTGGTGAAGATCAACGCCCACCAATACAACAACACCACTGGTGTTTAAGGAGTAAATTACCATGGCTATTTCACGCGCACAGTTACTTAAAGAACTGCTCCCCGGTCTGAACGCTTTGTTCGGTATGGAATATGCTCGCTACGGCGAAGAGCACAAAGAAATCTACGAAACCGAAACTTCTGAGCGTAGCTTTGAAGAAGAAGTTAAGTTGTCCGGTTTCTCTGCCGCTCCTGTCAAGAACGAAGGCCAATCCGTTCGTTATGACAACGCTCAAGAAGCATGGTCCACTCGATACAACCACGAGACTATCGCCCTCGGTTTCTCCATCACTGAAGAAGCTGTGGAAGATAACTTGTACGACAGCCTGTCTGCTCGTTACACCAAGTCTTTGGCTCGCGCCATGGCTTACACCAAGCAAGTTAAAGCTGCTTCCGTTTTGAACAACGGTTTCAGCGGTAGCTACTTGGGCGGTGACGGCGTGTCGTTGTTTGGTTACAACAGCTCCAACACTCTGGTTAACCACCCTCTGATTTCTGGTGGCACCAACAGCAACACCCCATCTACTCAAGCTGACTTGAACGAGACTTCTTTGGAAGCCGCCGTGATTCAAATCGCTGCTTGGACTGATGAACGTGGTCTGTTGATCGCTGCTAAGCCTAAGAAGATGGTTGTTCCACCTGCGTTGCAGTTCGTTGCTACTCGTTTGTTGGAAACTAACCTCCGTGTTGGTACAACTGACAACGACATCAACGCGATCAAGAACAATGGTGCTATCCCTGAAGGCTACACCATTAACCACTTCTTGACCGATACAAACGCTTGGTTCTTGACCACAGACGTGCCTAACGGCTTGAAGCATTTCATCCGCACTCCGTTGCAAAACTCCATGGATGGTGACTTCGACACGGGGAACGTGAGATACAAAGCACGTGAGCGATATTCGTTCGGCTGGTCGGACGCTCTCGGTATTTGGGGTAGCTCAGGTTCTAACTAAAATTAGAACTAAAAGTAGTAAAAAAGGGCCTTTCGGGGCCCTTTTTTCTTGGCCGACGCAGAAGCGCTACTTGTTACATGTGTCGTAACGCACTTGCCATATTTTCGAAAAGCGTTACGAATTTATTGTATTTCCCCATCCATCATGGTATAGTTATCCCATCAACAAGGAGCTAACTATGTTTTACGTTTATGTCTACCGCGACCCCCGCCCACTTAAAAAAGACCAGCCTGTGTATGTTGGTAAAGGCACGGGGGACCGTGATATATCACATTGGTCCAAGGGATCACACAACAAACCATTTCAGGATTTCATATCCCACTTGAAACAACGGGGGCTTGTAGCAATTCTTGACCGCGTGTTTGAAACCAAGAGTGAGGATGAAGCGTTTGCCAAAGAGATTGAATTAATTGCCTTGTATGGCCGACGCAATCTTGGCACGGGTACATTGTTTAACTTAACAGATGGGGGAGAGGGCGGAAGCGGTACGGTACGCACGCCAGCGCATAAAGCTGTTGACAGTAAATTTACCAAAGAGCATTGGCAAGACCCGGAGTACCGCACCAAGGTCGTAGCTGCGCAACAAGCCGCCCAAAGCACACCCGAGGCTCGTGCCAACAAATCTATTGCTAGTACTGAGGCGTGGGCTAAGCCTGAAACGCGTCAGAAACGCCAAGAAGGCATTAAACAAGCGCGTAGTACTGAGGCATCCAAGGCCAAGACTAGCGCCCAAGCAAAGGCCCAATGGAGTGATCCTGATTACGCTGCAAAGCAAACAGCAAACAATCAAGAGATTGCTAGCCGCGCGGAGGTAAAAGCGGCAAAAGCAGCGGCAGCAAAAGCGCTGTGGGCCAACCCAGAATGGAAAGCAAAAATGCTCGCGGCTCGCGCAGCCAAGAAGTCCAATAAGCTCATTGACACCCCGTAGATTTCGTGTATATTCACCCCAACCGGAATTTTTCGGTGTGCCAAACAGGTCCGGCTGACCTCATGCAGATTGGTGCACCACAACGCATGTAAGGAGATCCTCATGGGATTCGCAACTCACCTCGGCCCTTGGTTGTTGGGCACCACCAAAAACACTACCGGCTCTACTGCCGCCCTCACACGTAACACAGGCTGTACCGTTGTGTCTCAGTCAGCTCCTGTTGTGTTTGGCACGTTGACCGGCAACGCCATCGCTGTTCCAGCTGGCTCACAAATCGTTGACATCAAAGTCGTCACCACTACCGTGTTCAGTGCAGCAACAACCTGCGTATTGGACATTGGTGGCACAGCGTTCACAACCACTGGCACTATCACAAACGTTGGTAGCGTGGCCTTGGGTGCAAACGCAACTACCCCCGGCGGCTGGTTGAACGTCGGTGCTACTGACACATTCATCTCTTACACCTTGGCTGGCTCTGGCTTGACCACTGGTGCGGCTACTATCATCGTCACATACGCTGTGCGTGATTCAAGCGGCAACCAAGCTCAACCTGCTTCGCAACAGTAATCAACTCTCCGGGGGCTTCGGCCCCTGTTTTTTAAAGCTAAAGGAGAATTGATATGATGCAAACGGATGTAAAACAGGCGCACCTGAACCAGTCTGGTCAGATGATTATTGGACGTGCGCGTGTTAAGGCAATTGCTTTTGTGGGTACGGCCAACACGGGGCAATTTATTTTGTTCGACACCACCACTGCTCCTGTAATCACAGGAACTTACGGGCGTTCAGGCACCACGGTGACAGTCACGCAGACGGCACATGGTTTGGTAACAGGCCAAGTCATTGGTATCGACTACAACAACGGTACGGGTGGCTCACCTACGCCGGGCAACTTTGCCGTTACACGGGTAGATGCAAACACGTTTACTGTTACAGACATCAACTCAGGCACCATCACGGGCGCTGCTAACTGTCAATACACGACTGGACGTTGGTTGATGACATTTGACATTTCTGCGGGTGATACATACAACAACTCTCAGTTGTTACCCGGCGAAGGTGTTTTGGCTTTAGACGGTGTCTACATGTACGGTGCCAACATCACCGCTGTGAGCATTTTCTATGGCTGATACAGAGAAGAGCATTAACCTAGCGGGCCGCAAACTTATGGTTGCGATCCCAGCCTACGATGGCAAGCTGAACATTGATTCAGCTTTTGCCTTGTCTAATCTGGCCGTTCAGGTCCAGTCGTTGGGGGTTAAGCTCTACCTCACGCACCTCTCGGGGTGCTCACTTATTACAAAGGCTCGCAACTGTTTGGTTGCGGACTTCTTGAAGTCCGATGCAGATACGCTTCTGTTTGTCGATGCTGATGTGGTAGTTACCGCCGACGCAGTGCTCCGCCTTATGGCGTTGAGCCTTGACAAAGACATCACAGCTGGCATCTACCCACGCCGTGGCATGGACCGCAAGTTCTTCTTGGATTACTACCTCGATGAGAATGGTGGCCTTGAGTTTGACAAGAACGGATTGATGCGCGTAAGGCGCATTGGCACAGGGTTCATGATGATTCAGCGCCACGTCCTTGAGAAGATGATTGCCAATCACCCAGAGTGGGACTACTTCAACAACGTAGACAATCGTACCGACAGCGCTATCTTTGACCTGAAGATCGTAAACGGTGAGTACTATGGCGAAGACTACTTGTTCTGTGACCGCGCCACGGAAGATGGCTTCACAGTTTTCCTAGACCCCTCAATCAGCTTGCCCCACGTTGGCCAAGAGAAGTTCACTCGTGACTTTAATGAAGACGTGTTGCAGCCGTTGTTGGCCGAGCATTGCACTCCCAAACTGAAAGTTGTAAATGGCAACTAAGAAGAACCCCTCTTTGGCAGTTGGTCGCGGCGAAAAGTTGCCGGTGTCCAAAGGTGCTGGCCTGACCGCCAAGGGCCGTGCTAAATACAATGCAGCTACAGGTAGCAACTTGAAGGCTCCACAGCCACAAGGCGGCAAGCGCAAGGACTCGTTTTGCGCCCGCATGTCTGGTATGCCCGGCCCAATGAAAGACGAGAAGGGCAAGCCTACTCGCAAAGCCGCGTCTTTAGCTCGTTGGAAATGTTAAAAGGAAACACTATGCCCGCAACAACTGAAAAGCAGAAAAAGTTTATGGACGCCGCAGCGCACAATCCAGCATTTGCTAAGGCAGCGGGCGTACCGCAAAGTGTGGCCAAGGACTTTAGCGAGAAAAGCAAAGGTATGAAGTTTGGTTCGGGCTCTGGCTCTCGTGCTGACCTTCAAAAAGTAAACAAGCCGGATACTCGTCACGGCAGAAATGAACTCTTTAAAAAAGGTGGAACGACTATGGCCAAAAGCGACAGCAAAGAAGACATGAAGATGGACAAGAAGCAAGATGTTGCTCTTATTAAAAAAGCCTTCAAAGAGCACGATGCTCAAGAACATAAAGGCGGCAAGGGCACAAAGCTGGCGCTTAAAAAAGGCGGCATGACCAAGATGGCTCGTGGCGGCGGCGTTGAGTCCAAGGGTAAAACCAAAGGCAAGAACATCGCTATGTGCGGTGGCGGTATGGCTAAAGGCAAGAAATAAGGGGTTTACTATGAAAAAAGTTAAACGATACGATGAAGGCGGAGAAACTAACTCCGATTACGACGAAGAAACCCAAGCACGCGGCACTGCGGAGCTTGAAAAAATTCGTGATAGCCAACCCTCATTCAAAGAAGCCTTTGCCTCCGCACGTGCGAATGGTGATAAGACGTTTGAGTGGAACGGTAAAAAATACACTACCGAAATGGCTAAGCCAAAAGCTGCTGCCCCCGCTGCTGAAGCCCCTGCGAAACTCAAATACCAATCTTTACAAGACCGCGCTAAGTCCTATGAGGATGCCCGCGCTAAGTCCGGTGTCGGTATGTATGGCACAACCAAGTCCGAGCCAAAGGAAGAGCGTAAAGCCCTCCCGTTGAAAAGCACCAAGTCTGAGTCTGGCAATAAGTTTATGGGCTCTACAGGCTTGAAAGCTGGGGGTTCTGTGTCCGCTTCTCGCCGTGCTGATGGCATTGCTTCTAAGGGCAAAACAAAAGGACGGATGGTGTAACTATGGCACGTAAAGATTTAGGCAGTTTGGCGGCGCTAGCTGGGCTTGCGTATATGGCATCCCGTGGCAAAGGCAATGAGGAAACAACTCCCGCTGCCCCTACTACTCCGACTGCCCCTACCACTCCGGCTGTTGCTCAACAAGCAGCCCCTCAAATCGAGGATGAAAGCGACCGTGGGGCAATGACTCCAGAACAACTGGCGTATGACAAACAAATAGCAACCACAGTAGCTCGCCCACGCGCAGTGCCTAAACCTGTAGCCAAGCCTATGGGGGGTTCAGGTCGTGGCGGGCAAGGTGGGGCTACTGCGGAAGAGTTAGCCGCTTATCTTGCTAACAAAGCCAAGCCAAAATATCAATCTTTGCAAGACCGCGCTCGTGCGTATGAAGAAGAGCGAGCAAAGTCTGGTGCAGGTGGTATGTACGGCACTACTAGCAAACGTCGTGAGCCTTTGCCTACAGCGGAAGACATGGCCTATAAAAAAGGCGGTAAAGTCAAAGCTAAAAAGATGGCTTCTGGTGGCGGCGTCAAGGGCTGGGGCATTGCTCGTGGCTCACGCAAAGCAAAAAATTACTAAGGAACGATCATGTCAAAAGACAAAGTCTACACAGCAGACATGGGCCAACCCCCAAAAGAACCCGATGACGCATCCGCTGGCCGCAAGGTGAAGAAGACTGAGCCCGGTATGCCTGAGCAGCCCGGTAGCGGTATTCTGGTTGATGGCAAGCCTTTGAAGCGAGCCAAAGGTGGTTCTGTTTCCGCTTCTCGCCGTGCCGACGGTATTGCGTCCAAGGGTAAAACCCGTGGAAAGATGTGCTAAATGATGGCCAGCCGTGGCATGGGGGCCGTAAGCGCCTCCAAGATGCCTAAACCCAAGGTTATCAAGAAGCGCGACGGGGACTATCCTGTTGACGTGTACGCTGAGGGTGGTTCAGTCAATGCTGCGGGCAACTACACTAAGCCATCGCTTCGCAAGAAGATTGTGTCTCAGGTAAAAGCCGCAGCGACTCAAGGCACTGGCGCAGGTCAGTGGTCAGCCCGTAAAGCGCAGCTAGTAGCCAAAAAATATAAAGCTGCTGGCGGCGGGTATAAGGACTAAAATGAAAGCACCGCAGCAATCCCTTAAAGACTGGGGCGACCAGAAATGGCGCACTAAGTCCGGCAAACCGTCTTCCAAGACGGGGGAGCGGTATCTGCCTGAAAAGGCAATCAAGTCTCTGAGCGCTGCTGAGTACGCAGCTACTACCAAGGCAAAACGTGCGGGTAAGGCGGCAGGGAAACAGTTTGTGGCCCAGCCAAAAACCATAGCAAAGAAAACAGCAGGGTTTAGATAATGGCAATAACATCCGGCCAAACCTCATTTAACCTTGACCTCACCGAGTTGGTCGAGGAAGCGTTCGAGCGGGCTGGACGTGAGCTGCGTTCGGGGTATGACCTGCGCACTGCGCGTCGTAGTCTCAACATTATGTTCGCCGACTGGGCGAACCGTGGCATCAACATGTGGACGATTGAGCAAGGTCAGATTGACTTGGTTCAAGGGCAGAGCACCTACGCACTTCCAAACGACACAGTAGATTTGCTTGAGCACGTCATTCGTACCCAAGCTGGGCAAGTTTCCAATCAGGCTGACTTAACCATCACACGCATTAGCGTCTCTACCTATGCGACCCTCCCAAACAAACTTCAGCAAGCTCGTCCAATTCAGGTGTGGGTGCAACGGCTCGACGGCCAGACTGCGGCGGCAATCACGGCTCTTAATGGCGGCATTTCGAGTACTGACACTACCATTACGGTAGTATCCACGCAGGGTATGCCAGCAGCGGGTTTTGTAAAGATTGACTCTGAGACGATCAACTACACCGCTATCAGCGGTAACCAGCTAACAGGTTGTTTCCGTGGGCAAAATGGTACTACCGCCGCTGCGCACTCAACTGCCGCAGCTGTGTCGATGCAGAACCTTCCCGCTGTAACTGTGTGGCCTACTCCTGATGGGTCTCAGTCGTATCAATTCGTTTACTGGCGACTGCGCCGTACTCAAGATGCGGGCGGCGGTGTGAACGTCATGGACGTGCCTTTTCGGTTTATTCCTTGTATGGCTGCTGGGCTGTCGTACTACATCGCGGGCAAGATTCCCGAAGGCGCTGAGCGCATTATGATGCTGAAGCAACAGTACGATGAGGCTTGGGAGCTAGCTGCATACGAAGACCATGAGAAGGCTTCTATTCGTTTTGTCCCACGTCAGCAGTATATCGGGGGGACCTAATGGGTAACCGGTTTGCCAGCGGTAAATGGGCGATTGCTGAGTGCGACCGTTGCGATCAGCGGTTCAAGCTCAAGGTACTAAAGCGTGAGATTATCAAGACCAAAAACTATGATCTTTTAGTTTGCCCGGAGTGTTGGGACCCCGATCACCCACAGCTACAGCTAGGCATGTTTCCGGTTGATGACCCACAAGGTTTGCGTAGCCCTCGCCCTGACCGCAGCTATGTATCGTCAGGCAACACAGGTTTGCAAATTTTGAACGGTAACAGTACAAGCATTTTGGAACAAGGCTTCCAAGGTGAAGGTAGCCGCAACATACAATGGGGGTGGGCTCCAGTTGGTGGGGCAGCTTTAAATGATGCGGGGTTGACACCAAACAACCTAGCTCTTACAGTCGCCATAGGTACTGTTACCATATCAACGACGTAAGGAGTCGAACATGTCTTTTAAATCAGGCGCTCAAGGCGTAAACACCAAGGGCAAAACCAAGGGTAAGAACCTCGGTGATAGCGGCCCAACTGTAGCTACTCAAAACGGCAAAGCCGGTAAAGGTGGCAAGGGCGGTAAAACCAATGACGAGATGGAAAAACTCGGGCGTGGCATGGCCAAAGTTGCTAATCAAAAGCGAGGCTAATCATGGCTAAGATCAACAACAAACCCGCGTCTGCTTACGCCAAGCCGCACACAATGAGTGGCAAAGGTTTGACTATCCAACAACTGGAAAAGTCGCGGCAGCAAGTTGGGCAAGACCCAAACAATTTGGCTGCTAACAAAATGAAACCCGGCACACCTTCTCAACGTGTGAGCGGTGGTGATCCTGCTGCCGACGACATCAAAACTTCGGGTATTAAAATCCGTGGCACAGGTGCAGCAATCAAGGGTTTGTACGCCCGAGGGCCAATGGCTTAAAACATGAACTACACCGAGCTCGTTACTGCGGTATCCGACTACACGGAGAACACGTTTTTGACTGTTGAGATGAACACGTTCATCAAGCAGGCGGAGCAGCGCATTTACAACACGGTGCAGTTTCCTTCTTTGCGCAAGAATGTGACCGGGACGATCACGGCCAACAACAAATACCTGTCGTGCCCCCTTGATTTCTTGGCCACTTACTCTTTGGCAGTGGTAGACCCCGTTGAGGGGCAAGAGTTTTTGCTGAACAAGGATGTGAACTTCATCCGTCAGGCGTACCCAAAAGCAACGGACACAGCCATCCCGAAGTACTACGCTTTGTTTGGCCCTAATTCGACTGCGCCAAACGAGCTGTCATTCATCCTTGGCCCAACACCAGACGCTACGTATTCCGTAGAACTGCATTACTTCTTTTACCCTGAGTCGATTGTCACAGCAAATACCACATGGTTGGGTGACAATTTTGATTCCGTGCTGCTATACGGCACGCTAGTTGAAGCTAACACTTTTATGAAGGGTGAAGCGGATATGACTGCGTTGTATAACAGCAAGTACATGGAAGCCTTGCAGTTGGCTAAGCGCCTCGGGGATGGACTCGAAAGGCAAGATGCGTACCGTTCGGGGCAATTTAGACAGGCAGTGACATGACAATCGCACAAGGCGCGACAAACACATTCAAGGTTGGATTGCTTGACGGCAACTACAACTTGGCCACAGGTTCGTTCAAGATCGCGCTATACACTGGCGCGGCTTCGATTGGCCCAGACACGACTGCGTACACAACAGACGGCGAGGTTGTAGCTTCTGGGTACACCGCTGGCGGCAATCCTTTGACCATCACGCAGGTTCCGACAATCGGGAATCAATCTGGTAACGCCATTGCATATTTGTCGTTCAGCAATGTGACTTGGACATCTGCCCTAACTGCTCGCGGGGCTTTGATTTATCAAGTAGGTGGGGGCAACCCATCCGTCTGCGTACTGGACTTTGGCGCGGACAAGACTTCGACCACAATGTTCACCGTGCAGTTTCCCGCCTCCACCAACACATCCGCAATTATCCGTATTGCATAAGGAACCATAAATGCTAGTCACAACCACAAAAGGCGAGATGGACGATTCCCTTCTGGAGAAAAAAGAGGGGACAATCGACAATGAAAATGAACTCACAACGTGGGTTGAATACTGGTTGGAAGGCGAGTTGGTTCACCGATCGGCGCATGTCACGTTGAAGAAAATGCCTGCTTTTGCTGCCGGCGACACTGCATCTTTTTAAGGAAAAATCATGGCAAACACACAAAGCATGGTCACGTCGTTCCTCGGTGAACTGATGACCGCAACACACAACTTCGGCACTGCACCTACTCGGGGGGCATCTACTGCGGATACCTTCAAAGCTGCGCTGTATTTGACTACGGCCACGATCAATGCGGCCACCACTGCGTATTCTGCAACTGGCGAAGTGACAGGTACAAACTACACTGCTGGCGGTGTGACGGTGACCAATGCAACGCCTCCAGCCGCTACAAACAGTTCTGCGACTGCTGGCGTGGGTTATTGGACACCTTCTGCTTCGATCACGTATACGACTGTGACTTTGGCCACTGCGTTTGATTGCGTATTGATCTACAACTCGACGCAATCAAACAAAGCCGTCTCTGTCCACACGTTTGGTTCTCAAACAATTACCGCTGGCACGTTTACATTGACGATGCCTTCAAACACTACTACAACCGCTTTGCTGCGTTTGTCTACCACTTAAAAGGTAGATCATGGCCGGATGGGGTGTCGGCGCTTGGGGTTACGGCACTTGGGGCAATGGCGAGACCATCCTTACAGGTGACGCAGCTGCGGGCGCTGTAGGCTCGACTGGGGTTAATGTAACAGTCGCGCTTACCGGTGTTGGGGCCTCTGGCGCAGTCGGTACAGTTGTTGGCACAAGCACAGTAGCCTTGACGGGCGTAGCGGCCACAGGCACTGTTGGTACAGTTTTTCGTGGTGCGACTTCACTGGCGATTACAGGCGTTGGGGCATCGGGAGCAGTTGGTACGGTTGTTGGCTCTGAAACCATCCCAGATGTAGGTGACGCAGCAGTTGGTAATGTCGGCTCCGTTGGTTTAGTCGTTACCGTTGCCCTCACGGGCGTAAGCGCATCAGGCGCTGTTGGCACGGTTGTGCAGAGTAAATCTGTTGCCCTGTCTGGTGTTGTTGCTACAGGCGCAGTTGGCTCTGTTGTTAATTCATCCACCGTTGCGCTGTCTGGCGTATTGGCCTCCGGCGCAGTAGGCTCCGTCACTGTCGCAGAACGTCAGATCGCCCTGTCTGGTGTAGTGGCCTCGGGCAATGTGGGCACGGTTGTTGGTTCTGAAGTTGTCCCGGACACTGGAGACGGCGCGGTTGGTAATGTCGGCACAGTCGGTATTGCGGTTTCCATAGCTCTCACGGGCGTAGGCGCATCAGGCGCTGTCGGCACAGTTGTACAAAGTAAGACCGTTGCGCTGTCTGGCGTGGCCGGTACAGGCGCGGTTGGCACGGCCATCAATTCATCCACGGTTGCGCTGTCAGGGGTCTTGGTATCGGGCGCAGTTGGTACGGTTGACCAAAGCAAGACAGTCGCGGTATCCGGCGTAGCAGCCACGGGTGCAATCGACACGGTTGTTCAGGCTCATCAGGTGAGCCTGTCGGGGGTTGACGCCCTTGGCGCTGCAGGCGCTGTGATTGTTCCGTTGTCGTCCAACCAAGCCGATGGCGCAGTAGGTTCTGTTACCGCTGATCGCAGCATTGCCTTGACTGGTGTGGGCTCTACGGGCCGTGTTGGCGTAATGACGATTGCGGAGCGTATTAAAGCGCTGACCGGTGTGGCTGCAACAGGCGCGGTGGGCGATGTGATTGCGGTATATTGGAAGCCAATTCCTGACGACCAAGACGCCAACTGGCAAATTATTTCTGACGGCCAAACACCAAATTGGACGTTAATAGGTGACACGCAGACAGCAAACTGGCAAAATATCAGTAACACACAAACACCGGGCTGGAGCCAAGTCGATACAAGCGACACTCCGAACTGGCTTGAAGTAACCACTTGAGGTACACATGACAACAGCATACACATCACTCTTGGGTCTCGCCCTTCCCGTTCAAGGTGAACTCAGCGGGGTTTGGGGTGACACGGTAAATAACTCGATTACCTCCCTCTTGGACTCCGCTGTCGCAGGTACAACCACAGTCAGTACAGACGCGGACGTCACGCTCACGACTACAACCGGCGCAGCCAATACGGCACGTGAAGCGATTCTGTTGTTTTCTGGGGCTCGCACTGCACTGCGCAACGTAACAGCTCCTGCCCAGTCCAAAATCTACACGGTTATCAACGCCACCACTGGCGGTTACTCGGTTGTCTTACGCGGCGCTGGCCCCACTACGGGCGTGACGATTCTGGCGGGTGAGTCTGCGGTGTGTGCATGGAACGGCTCAGACTTTGTGAAAGTCAGCAACTCTGGTGCAAGCACGTTCTATACGATCACTGCCACAGCACCAACAACTGCATCCGCAAACAAAGGCGCGATCAACTACGGCACTTTAAGTTTTAGCGACACAGGCATTGTTCAATCTGCACAAACTAGCGTAAACAGCTACTTCCAAAACGTCATCCAAAACACCAGCGCGGGTACGGGAGCATCGGCTGAGTTCATTGCGTATAACGATCAAGGAACGGCATCTACCAACTACGCTACCGTGGGTATTAACTCAAGTGGTTACAGCGGTACAGGCTCGATTAACGCTGCTGGTTACGGTTACTTTTTGTCTGCCAGTACAGATTTGGTGTTGGGCACGATTGGCGCTAACGGTATCCACTTTACGACAAACAGTTCGGCATCTGATGCGCTGGCAATCAGTTCAACTGGCGTTATCTCAATTCCAAGTTCGGGAACAGCCAACGGTGTTGCTTATCTCAACACATCCAAGCAACTGACTACTGGTGGTGCGCTGACGTTTGATGGGGCAAATTTGGGTGTTGGTGCTACAAATCCTGTTGCAAAACTTGATGTTATCAGCAACACAACATATCAGTTACACCTTGCAACTACAACAGGCAACTATTCAAGTGCTGGTATCTATTTAGGCGCATTGGGTACATCTGACCCCAATTATTATGGTTACGTTACATACGACCAAACAAGTGAAACAACACGCATAGGAAACCGCACATCATCTGCAATTGGTGGTATCGCTTTTTATACCGGCGGCGCCTTCACTCCAGTAGAACGCGCCCGTATAGACTTTAGTGGGAATTTGCTGGTGGGGACGACAACAGCAGGCCCAGATCGTTTTCGCGTTAGTTCTCCCGGAAACACAACAAACCAAATTGGCTTGGTAAGCTCGGACGATGCTAGTGGAAACGGTTTTATTCAGTTTAGAAACTCAGCAGGAACAAGTATTGGCTCTATTGCTAGAGTCACTACAACAAATGCCGTCGCGTACAACACCACATCTGATTACCGGTTAAAAACAGTTGTTGGCGCAGTGTCTGGCGCTGGTGATCGAATTGATGCTCTCAAGCCAATTGATTATTTGTGGACAGAAGGCGGTCAACAAGACCGTGGTTTCTTGGCTCATGAATTTCAAGAAGTTTACGCAAATAGCGTCACAGGAATAAAAGACGCCGTGGATGCAGAAGGCAACCCTGTGTATCAAGCTATGCAGCCAAGCGCACCAGAAGTAATTGCTGATCTTGTTGCTGAAATCCAATCACTTCGTAAACGCCTCGCAGCAGCAGGCATCTAACCCAAAGGAAAAATAATGACAACATTCACTTGGAAAATCCCAGATACCGACTACCTCACCGCTGATGGTTTCATCACGGTGGCGCATTGGCAATGCACAGCAACAGACGGAGACTACACAGCCTCTGCCTATTCAACTTGCAGCTTTGCTCCTGCTACACCTTCAACCCCTTACGACAGCGTGACAGAGCAAGACGTTCTGAACTGGATTTGGGGTGCTGGTGTAGATAAAGACGCAGTAGAGGCATCATTGGCTCAACAGATTGAACTGCAAAAGCATCCAGTGGTTGCTGCGGGTACGCCTTGGGCTACGGCATAATTTAAACGGGGGTTAACCGCTGCCCCATCACAGCGGACACAAGGAGTAAAGCATGAGCAACAACAACAAACCTCAGCTAACAATCGACGGCGTTGACTACGATACAGACAAACTGACAGACCAACAAAAGGCCCTGTTAAGCCATGTCATGGATTTGGAGCGCAAGGTCAACTCAGCAAAATTTAATTTGGACCAACTTCAGGTGGGTCGTGACACGTTCTTCGGTATGCTGAAGCAGTCATTGGCTGAACAGCCCGCCGACGTTCAAATTTCGGAGTAACCCATGCAGGAACACGTGACCCATAAGCAGATATACGACCGACTGGTTGCTGTAGAAGCAAAGGTCGATTCGATTGACGCTAACACCAAAGACCTTGTGGCGGCTATCAATGCGGCTCAAGGGGCCATGAAAGTCTTAGGGTGGGTGGCTGATATAGCCAAGCCCGTTCTGTGGGTTTGCGCGGCGTTTGGTACGGTCGCGTTGTTCTGGTCTCAGGTTACAAAAAAGTGATGTGGATCCAATCAGTCTTCTCATGTTGGCACAAGGCGCAGTCGCTGCTATCCGTAGCGGCTGTCAAATGCTCAGTGAGGGCAAGGCTGATCTCGACAAGTTTAAAAAGACTGTTGAAGGCGGCGTCAAAGACGCTAAAGCAATTTACAAAGAAGTTACTGGACTCTGGGGATGGGTCAGGGGTTTATTCGGAAAGACTGAGAAACCTGCTGCAAGCGTTGGAAAGCCAGAAGAAGCAAAGCCAAAGCGAAAAGTCAAAGAACCAGAGCTGACATACGAAGAGTTTCAAGCGCAAGCGGTCCACGAGATTTGCGAGAACATGAAGGTGTATTTCGAGGCCATCAGAGCGCTGCAATTGCACTGCCGTGAGTTAGAGAACGAATCAGCTACCACTGACAAGGTGGCATCTGCTGCCATTGACCGAATTGAGATTGAATGGCAACTGAAGCAGTTGTCAACGCAAGTGAGAGAAGCAATGGTGTACACGCCTGAGCATCTAGGGTTACAGGACTTGTACGCTCGGTTCAACCGGATGTACGAGCAGATTTTGGAAGAGCAAGAGTTTGCCCGTGAGGTGAAAGCGAAGAAAGAACGAGACACAGCATGGCAACGCGAGTACCGCAACGAAGTGTTCAAAGCCAAGCTGGTCTACGCAGTGGCGGTGATAATCGGCCTGCTGGAGATAACGGGGTTGTATTTCACTCTATGAATGAATTTTGGCGTTGGGTTGTAATTGTCTCGCTCATCATCATAGGGTTGATGGGGTTGTCATTTTTGGCTGTGTATCAGGCCAAACAAGTAAAAAAGGCCGAAGCGATTTTGATTCGTGCTGAAGAGCGGGACAAAAAACTGCAAAAACTTTTGAAAGAAAAGGACGAAGAATAATGCTCCCCATCATCGCAGGCATCGTTGCCAACCTAATCAATAACGGCATGCACAAAGTGGCCGACGAAGTCGTCGAAAAAGGCGTTGACGCCGTTCAAGCCAAGCTGGGTATTGAGCTCAAGCCTGAAGGCGAAGCCACCCCTGAGTACAACGCCAAACTCCAAGAAGAGGCCAACAGGCACTCAGAGTTCATGGCCGAATTGGATGAGAAGTCCACGCAGCGTGCAACCGACATGTACATGCACGACGAGAGCACCAAGAAGTTCAGCCAGCACTACGCATGGTTCTTGACTGTTGTGTCATTCCTGTACTTTTTCATGGTGTCGTTCATGCCCGTGGAGAACCGCAACCGCGACTTCATCAACATCATCTTGGGCTTCTTGATCGGCACTGCGGTGAACAGTCTGATCCGATTCTTCTACGGCTCCAGCAACAAGAGCCAAGAGGACACCGACAAGAAGATGAAAGAGGTGAGCAAATGACACCTACTCTTGAGCATCTGCAAGCCGCCAAGATCAAGAACCCTGAGAAATGGCTGGACGCAATCATTGCCACCTGCCAAGAGTTTGAGATCAACACACCCCAGCGCGTAGCTGGCTTTCTGGCGCAGACTTCGCATGAGTCTGGCGGCTACACCATGTTGTCCGAGAACCTGAACTACCGTGCTGCCACGCTGGCTGCGTGTTGGCCAAACCGATTTGCCGTCCTTGGCGCTGATAAGAAACCGAAGAAAGAAAATGGAAAGTTGGTGCCTACTGCTGTTGCTAATTCTATTGCTGGCAAAGCTGAACTGATCGCAAACCTTGTCTACTCATCCCGCATGGGTAACGGCCCTGCAGAGTCTGGTGAGGGCTGGAAGTACCGTGGCCGTGGTCTGAAACAACTGACAGGGAAAGACAACTATGCGCGATGTGGGACCGCTCTTGGCGTTGATCTTGTGGGCAATCCTGACTTGCTCCTTGAACCTGTTTATGCCGCAAGAAGTGCAGGATGGTTTTGGAAAGCCAACAAGCTCTCAGACTTTGCCGATGTGGACGACATCAAAGGCATGACGAAGAAGATTAACGGTGGACTGATTGGTATAGAAGCTCGCCAAGCGTTGTACGATGCGTGCTATGGACAGTGCCGAGCCTAAGTGAGAAAATCCCACCATGCCATTACAGAAAATTTTGTTCAAGTCCGGTGTAAACCGGGAAAACACCCGCTACACCACTGAAGGCGGCTGGTATGACTGCGACAAAATTCGCTTTCGCCAAGGGAACCCTGAAAAAATTGGCGGGTGGGCGCGTATTTCTGCGGCAACGTTTTTAGGCACATGCCGTTCACTTTGGAACTGGGTCACGCTGGGCAGCCAAAACCTGCTTGGTGTTGGTACGAACTTAAAGTTCTACATTGAAAACGGCGGTGCTTACAACGACATTACCCCGCTTCGCGTTGTTCCTCCAGCAACACTGGCGAACAATCCATTCTCTACCCAAATAAACTCCACAACAGTTACTGTGACGGACGCCGCAGGTGGTTATGCCAATGGCGCTTTTGTAACGTTCAGCGGCGCTACTGCGGTGGGCGGCCTTACGCTTAACGGCGAATATCAAATCTTAACGGTCGGCACATCAACAACCACCTACACAATTACAGCAGCAAGTGTCGCAACCTCGACGGCTGTAGGCGGGGGCGCAGCGGTAGTCGCCGCTTATCAAATCAATCCCGGCCCGGCGTATGCTGTTCCGTTGGCTGGTTGGGGTGCAGGTGCTTGGGGGTCTGGCACATGGGGTATAGGCACAACATCCAATGATGCATTGCGTATTTGGACACAGAACAACTTTGGACAGAACTTGATCTTTGGCCCCCGTGGCGGGGCGCTGTATTACTGGGACGCTACTACTAGCTTAACAACTCGTGGTGTATTGTTGTCGTCCCTTCCGGGAGCGTCAGACGTTCCGTTGTACCAGAACTGGACGCTTATTTCCGATGCCAGCCGTTTTGTTATTGTGTTTGGCACTAATGATTTAGGCAGCTCGATATTGGACCCCATGCTGATCCGATGGTCTGACCAAGAAGATGCGTTGCAGTGGACGCCTAGTATCACCAACCAAGCAGGTAGCGTTCGTTTGTCCCACGGATCAAGAATTGTGACCGCCATGCAGTCGCGCCAAGAAATCGTTGTGTGGACTGATGCCTCGGTCTATTCGCTTCAATACCTTGGCCCTCCCTATGTGTGGGGTTCGCAGCTTTTATCCGACAACATCTCAATCGTTGGCCCTAATGCAACAGCGCTGGCTTCAGGTGTTATTTACTGGATGGGTGTAGACAAGTTCTATAAGTACGATGGGCGCACACAGACACTGCGTTGTGATCTACGCGAATACATTTTTAACGACATTAACCAGAGCCAGTATGAGCAAGTGTTTGCTAGCACGAACGAAGGCTTTAACGAAGTCTGGTTCTTTTACTGCTCAGCCAACTCAACAACCATCGACAAGTACGTGGTTTATAACTACGAAGAAGACGTTTGGTACTACGGTTATATGGCCCGCACAGCGTGGCTGGACTCTGGACTGCGCAACTACCCACTTGCTGCTACGTATAGCTCCAACATTGTCAACCACGAACAAGGCGTTGACGACAGCACTACAGCCACCACACTGCCTATCGAAGCGTTTATCACGACTTCTGAATTTGATATTGGGGACGGGCACAACTTTGGGTTTGTCTGGCGCATATTGCCTGACTTAACATTCCGAGGGTCCACTGCGAGCAACCCACAAGCCACCATGTACTTGATGCCATTGCAAAACTCAGGCTCCGGGTACAACGACCCTGCTTCTGAAGGCGGGGCGGATAATGGAGTAGTGACGCGTACTGCGGTAGTGCCAGTTGAGAAATTCACGGGGCAGATCAACATTCGGGTTCGTGGGCGTCAAATGGCTTTTAAGATTGCCTCCAGTGATCTAGGAGTTACGTGGCAGCTAGGTGCCCCCCGAATTGACATCAGGCCTGATGGCCGACGAGGTGGATAATGGCGCAAGCAAATGTCGTAGCCCCTCGGCTACCTAACCCCCCACATGAGTATTCGCAGCCGTTTATGGAGCAGCTCTTACGGATTCTGCGCTTGTACTTTAATCAACTAGACAACGCAAGTCCAATTTCTGCTGCAACGCAACGCAACGGAACTAAAATAACAGCAGGGCTTAGTTTCTCTCAGCCCGACCCCGCTAACCCCGGTGCTTTTGTTATCAGCCTGCCTACCGATGCAGACTTTGCCAACCTTCGTTCTGGGGACGTGTACTACGACACCTCGGGGGGTGCAGCCACTAGCTATCCCCTACGCATCAAGGCATAATATCGCCAACCAAAACCACAAGGTTTTTCGTATGAAAACAAGTTATTCCCGCCGTGAACTGTATGCCCTTGGCGAACCCATTGGGGATTCTTCTACCTATAAAACTGCTGGCCGCCGAGTTTTTGGTGGTGGCGGGGGTGGGATTTTGGGGGATATTGCAAGTGGGGTAAGCGATGCAATTTCTGGCGTCGGCGATATTGGGCAAGGCGCGATTAATGCTGTTGGTGAAGCAGGTAAAGGACTGGATCAAGGCATCCGCAGTGAAATTCCCGGTGGGTACGCTACCCTTGCTGCCTTGGCTGCGGGAACTGGTGGACTTGACGGCTTTCTCGGTTCTGCGGGAGCTGGTAGTGGTGAAGCTCTTTCCGGTATTGACTTGGGCGGTGCTGGCGGTAGTCCTGCTTCTTGGCTCAATGGTTCAGGCGCTGCGGGTGCAGGGAGCGCTACGGGCCTTTCCGGTATTGACTTAGGTGGTGCTGGCGGTAGTCCGGGAACTATGGGCGGTTCCTATGCGGATGCTATTGGCGCTGACAACATTGATGTTGGGGGCGGGTACAACCCAGCTACTGGCGCGGGTGATGCAGCTACGGCTGCGGGTGCTGCTGCAACCGGTTTAACTTCTAGCGCGGGAACTGCGTACGGATTGCCTGCTGGGGGGCTAAGCAGTTTACTCGGCAAAGGTTCTGGTTCTGGTTCCGGGGGCTTAACTCTTGGCGGAGCAGGGCTTGGCGCAGCTGGTTTGGCGGCGTTGATGAGCATGTTGAAGTCTGATAGTTCTCGCTATGGTGTGCCCGGACGTCAAGACAATGCTGGCCCTATGAGCCAGTTTAAGTACAACCCAGCTTCGTTTTCGGCCAATCGCCCTGACCCTTCAATGTTCCGTCCTCAAGGGATGCCGACTGCAAAGATTGGTTACGCGGATGGGGGCCCTATTCAAATGGGGCAAGGGGGGCCGATGGAACAAGTTCCTGACCCTGATGCAGTTCCGCCAGCAGTTAACTCAAATGTCATGATGATGGCACGAGGGGGCTTATCCAGCCTCGGGGGTTATTCCGATGGTGGTCGTTTATTGAAAGGGCCCGGCGATGGTATGTCCGACAATATCCCTGCGCAGATTGGGCGTAAGCAGCCAGCCCGGCTTGCTGATGGCGAGTTTGTAGTGCCCGCAGACGTAGTTTCTCATCTTGGTAATGGCTCCACGGATGCTGGCGCGAAACAGTTGTACAAGATGATGGATCGTATTCGCAGTGCGCGGACTGGCCGTAAGGCACAGGGCAAAGAAATCAAAGCGGATAAGTTCCTGCCGAAATGAATCTGACGCTTAAATCTATCCCAGCAAAGTACGTTACGATGCTTTGGCCGCAGATGGAGCCACACATTGCCGACGCGCTTGAAAAAGCTGAGGTTACGGAGTACGACGTTAACCACGTCAAAGAATTCTTAGAGCGCGGGCACTGGCTGGCGGTCGGGTTTTTTAGCGACGAGGATGAGATGCACGGGGCGTTGACAGTTAGCTTTGTCAGCTACCCAAATGAGCGAGTAGCGTTTGTAACGGCAATCGGCGGTCGGTTGCTTACAAGTGATGAAAACTGGAATCAGTTAAAGAACATTTGTCGTGCCCATGGCGCGGACAAGTTGCAAGCATATTCAAGGGAATCTGTAGCGCGTCTATGGAAGCGTTTGGGCTTCGAGAACCGTGCCATTTTGGTGGAAGCAAAATTATGAAAACTCAATTCTCACGCCGCGAACTTTACGCCTTTGGCGAGTCTCTTGGTGAAAGCGCAACTCGTGTTGTAGCTGGCCGACGTGTTTACGGCGGTGGCGGCGGGGGTAACTTTAACCCTTCTGCGGGCCAGAACCAGTCGATGGTGCCTAACAGCGGGGGACTTACAGTTGGTCAATCTTTGCCCATGCCTGCTTCGCAGATGAACATAGGAAACCCCTCTATTTATGCGGGCTACGGTGGCCAAAACGGGCAGAACACCTCGTTCTCCAACACATCCTCCACGCCGCAAACTCCTTCTGGCGTTAACCCAATGTCTCAAACCGATGTCCAACAAGGCATCGCTGGGTACGCGCAGCCATACGTCAACACCATGCTCGGTGCGACGATGCAAAATCTGTTTAACTATGACCAGAATGGCAACGCCACTGGCATGAAGCAGTACAACCCGTACAGCTACAACCCCGCCGACTACGTCGCTGGCTTCTCTCCATTGCAGCAACAAGCGCAAAACGGGATTGCCAATATGCAGGCCCCAGCCCAAGGGCAACAGGCTACTGACTACGCTAATAGAGCCATTCAAGGTTTGATGGGCCAGCAGTACAACCCACAAACGGGTGGGTACATGTCAGTTGGCGGTGAGCAAGCTAATGCGGCAAATGCTGGTGGTGCTCCAACCAATCAAGCGGCTCAGTTCCAAGGTCCAGACAAGCTCGGCTATCAGAGCGTTAGCAACCAAGGGCTTAACAACTACCAGATGGGGCCCGCTGAACGAGTAGGCGCTCAAAACTTTGGTGGCCAGTCTGCTCAAGACTACATGAACCCATACATGCAGAACGTTGTTGATGTCCAACAGCGCGAAGCGCAACGCAATGCAGATATTGCAAAAACGCAAACCAACGCACAAGCGGTTAAATCCGGCGCGTTTGGGGGTTCTCGCCAAGCGATTATGGATGCTGAGGCTGCACGTAACTTAGCCACTCAAAAAGGCGACATCCAAGCTCAAGGGCTTAACACCGCATACAACAACGCGCAACAGCAGTTCAATGCGGACCAAGCTCGCCAAATGGCAGCGCAGCAAGCTAACCAGCAAGCTGGGCTTACTACCGGACAAAACAACCTTAATGCGCTTTTGGGCGTGCAGAGTCTTGGTTCAGGGCAAAACTTACAGTCGCAACTTGCTAACCAACAGGCGGGTCTTACTTCTGGCCAAGCTAACCAGAACATGCAGTACAACACTGGGCTGCAAAACGCTCAGTTGGCGCAACAATCAGGCTTGGCAAATCAAGCACTGCAAGGTCAATACGGTTTGGCTAACGCCGGATACCAGCAGCAAGCTAACTTGCAAAATGCTCAACAACGACAACAAGCTAACTTGGCTAACCAATCGACGAGTCAAGCGGCTCAGAACTTGGCTGCGCAACAACAACAGTTTGGTGCTAACTACGGTATGCAAGGTTTGCAGTCAGCTCTGTCCGGCGCTAACACGCTGGGTAACTTGGGCACAACAAACCTCAACAACCAGCTTGGTATCTACAACGCACAAAACGCAGCTGGCAATCAACAACAGCAACAGCAACAAAACATCATTAACCAAGGTGTAAACAACTACAACACTGCGCAGCAGTACCCCATGACGCAGCTCAATCAGATGAAAGGTATTTTGTCTGGGTTGCCAGTCGGTACTACATCTAGCCAGCAATACCAAGCTGCGCCGACTAACTTGCAAAACCTCTTGGCTCTTGGTATGGGCGGAGCGGGTATTAGCTCGTTGTTGAACGGTGGTGGCGGTAACTCCGGTGGTGGCGGTAACTCCGGTGGTGGGTTTAATATTTCTAGTCTTTTGAACCAAGGTGCAAGTGGTATCGGGCAAGCTGGTAGTTGGCTCAACAACACATTGGGGTTGGGTTTTGCTGAAGGCGGCGACGTCAAAGGCTACAAGCAAGGCGGTGTTACCAGCGAAGAAAACGTGGCGAGCATCGCCGACTTCCTCCCAACCGCTCAGTTGCCAAAATCCCTTCAAGCTGCCCAAGGCCGTGGAGATGTAGATGCGGAAGACGCGCTTCAACAAGAAATGGCGGAGCGTGCTTCTCTCCAACGGGGTCTGGGGGGTGCGTTTAACCAACTTTCACAAGGTGCGCAACAAAACGTAATCCGTGCTGCTGGCGGGGGTGTAGTTGCGTTTGCTAAAGGTGGGCTTCAAGATACGTTGAAAGATTTATCAGCCGCAGCGGGCGAGGATATTTCCGCTAGTCCAGAAGAACGTATGCAGGGTATCCAAGCCTTAGCCCCTCAAATTCAATCGTTGTACGGCCCAAGTAAAACTGCGGGGTTAGCCGGAGAAATTGGTCAAGAGCGTGAAGACCTCAAGTCTGGCAAGAACATGAATCAAACCTACGGCATAGGTCTTTTGAAAGCCGCACAAGCTATGTTAAAACCCGGTGGGGCAATGCGTGGCTTAGGGGATGCAGGTGCTGCATTTGGGGAAGAAGTCATTAAGATGAACAAGGAAAACCGTGAGGCTGACCGTCTCTTGCGTCAATCTCAGATTACTCTGGCTGCTGCGGACCAAGCACGGGCTGACGGGCAAGTTGGGAAAGCGACGGAGCTTTACAACCAAGGGCAAGCGGACAAGAAAGACGCGCTCAACCGCAAGATTGGTGTGCTGGAGAAGAGAGCTACTATTGAAGGTGGTATCAAACAAGCCGAAATTGGTGCTTCCGCTACTCTGAACAAAAAGACAGACTTGGAACGCCTTACCGACGCGCAATACGCCAAAATGATTGAGTCAGGGGAACCCGTTAGCGCAGCTACTAAAGCACTTGCTTCAGAACGTGCAGCAAACCTCTACGGCAAAATGGCTGGCTCTACTCGCGCCGACATTGCAGACACCACTGCGCGGGAAAAAGCGACTGCTGCGGTGGATATGAGCAAGCTCACAGACCCAGTCTGGAAAGAAGCTAAGAAAAACAAAGATGTTGACGGTATGCGTGCTCGTGAAGAAGAACTGATTAACAACCGTATGGGTAAAAAATCTGAAGGGCAAGGTAGCCCAGCCCCTACGCAGCCAGCACCAGCAGCTAAAGGTCCTGACCTCAATACCTTCATGGTCGCAGCTAGAAAAGCAAACCCCGGAGTTTCCGATGCAGATTTAAAGGCATACTACGACTCTAAATACAAGTGAGGTAGTTATGCAGATCGTTGACCCGTTCGCACCCCAAGCGCAAGAGATTGTTGATCCTTTTGCGCAAAAGGCGGAAACCCCACGTATTGTTGACCCATTTGCACAACAAGCTGCGCCAAAGCCAGAAGACCAATCGTTCCTTCGGCGAGTTGCTGACGTTCCTTTAAAGGGTGCTTCGGGTTTGGCTACAGGCGTACGTTTAGTCGCCGATGCTTTCGGTGCAGGCAGTGACGTTTCCAACACCATTAAAGGTGTTGAGAACTACATCGAAGATTTGTACAGCGCACAGGCGAAGAAAGATTCCGCTGAAATTTCTCGCATCATGAAGGATGCGGAAGACAAAGGTGTCGGGGATCAAGTCAAAGCTGCGGTTAAAGCCTTTTCTGTTGCCCCTGTTGGCACAATCGTGAACGCGTTGGGAAGTTCAGCTCCTGCTATTGCCGCAGGTTTAGGTGCTTCTGTTCTTGGTGCTGGTGCGCTCGCTACTACGGCTGTTGGCGCGGGTATTGGTGCAACCATGGGTGCGGGCACGATCAAGGGCTCTATTTATGACGCAGTCAAAGGCGAGTTGGAAAAGACTGACATGCCCGCCGACCAGATTGAAGCCCGTGCTCAACTAGCTCAAAACTACAACGGCAAGAACTTAGACCAAATTTTGATGGGCGCGGGCCTAGGTGCAATCGGCGCGACTACAGGTTTTGAACCCGGCGCAGCTAGGCAGTTAGCTAAACAAGTGCTTGGTAAAGCGGCCCGTAAAGAAGCAGCGGAGGAAGCGGCGAAAGAAACTGCCAAACTTGCCGAGCGTGGAGCTATCAAGCAGGGTGCTATTACAGGCGTTAAGGAATTTGCAGGCGAAGCGGCGGAAGGCGGCCAAGAACAACTAGCCCAGAACATTGCTCTCCAACGCGAAGGTTATGACGTACCTACCATGCGCGGTGTGGTTGGGCAGGCGGCTTTAGAAGGTTTAGCCGGTGCAGGTTTAGGTTCTGTCGGCGGCGCACGAGAGGCGATGCAGGCTAAACGTGAGTTGGCCGGACAACAGGAACCGCTGCCAAAACTTAATATCGAAGAACAACGTGCATTTGCTCCTGAAGCAGCCCCTGTTGAAGAACGAGTCACTGCACGGGCACAAGAACTCCAAGATCGTGGGATGCAGCCGGATGATGCTGTTAAGGTAGCCACGCGCAATATTGCCGACGAGGATGCAAAAGCTCAAACCCCCGAAGCAGAAGTTGCGGTTGCTGACATAGCTCCAAGTCCTGAGCGCGTTGCGGAACTTACCTCAACCCTCCAACAACAATTTGACTTAACCCCAACAGAAGCTAAAGCCACTGCGGTTGAACTTGCTACAGAGGAAGCCAAAGAAGATGCGCTTACCCAAGTACCTACAACAGGAGAAACAAATGTTGGACAACCTATCACCGAGGCAGGTGGAGTCAGCCCTGAGCTGGTTGGACAGCCCAATCAAGTCGAGCCCGCCGGAGGACCTGCTCAGCCTACAGCCGATGGAGTGGTTCCTGCTGGAGAGAATGTTGCACCTACTGTTGCAGGAGAAGCAGTTGAGCCCAGTGCATTAACCGAGCCTGTTACTGAAGCACGGCCTGTTACTGAAACACAAAAAATTGTTGAACAACCACAAGAAGGAACCCAAGTTGGCATTGAAACCCCTGAAACCGTCCAAGCAGAAACGCAAGGACAAGAACCTGCCCCCGCCCCTGCCGCTGAAATAACTACCCCGCAACAGATTGCTCAAGAGCTTATTGCTATTGACGAAGGCAAAGCGGAACCCGAAGTTGAAGCCGAAGCAAAAGTAGAAAAACCTACCAAACCAGTCAAGCTGGCTAAGGCAGATCGCAAAGCGCGGGATGATGCCAACCTTCGTGAAGTTGATGCAGTTGCTGAAAAGTTTAATGCAGCGGTTGCACCACTTAGCGCGGAGGAAATAGAAAAACTTCGCGGGGAATCAAGCGCGGTAACCAGCGACACTATCAATCCAGAAGACGCATACGATCCAGTTCGTAACCGCCGACAGGCAAAAATTAAAGCTATTCGAGATGTTCTTGAGTTGCGCGAACGTATGGCGTCGGCGAGCCCCGAGATCAAGGCGCGTATCAACGACATGTTGTACAACCCTAATATTTCTAGCCAAGAGATCAATGACGTCAAAGCGGGCATGGCCCTGCAACGTAAGTACAGCGCTCAGCTCAAGGCTGCGGAAGCGCCAGCCGACGCTAAATTTAACAAAGCTACCAACGGCGCACAAGCATTGGCCATCGTCATCAAGACAGGCAACGGGTTCCAGAAGATGCTCGCTAAGCGCATCCTCCCGTTCGTGCGCAATGTTAAGTTTGTAGTTGTTGAAAAGGGTGCTGAACCTGATGCGCTGAAGACCGAGAAAGGCGCTAAGTTCTGGAAAAATGCCAGCGGTTTGTTTGTGCAGAACGACGCTACAGGCGAGCGTACAGTCTATGTGGCGGGGAGCAGCTACGGCGAACTCCAAGGCATTAATAACATCACCGTACTGCATGAACTGCTGCACGCAGCTACAAACCAGAAGTTGTACCTCGGCCTCAAGGCAATCCAAAACGGATTCTCCACCGACGCTAAACTTACTAAGGCAGTCCGAGACTTGCAAGATGTCATGCACCGAGTGCAGGACTACATCGTAGAAAACAAGGGCGCGTTGCCTCCAGCTATTGCTGAGATCATTAAGAACACCAACGGTATGGTGATTACCGATGTACGCGAGTTCTTGGCCTACGGCATGTCTGACCCAGACTTCCAAGAGTTCATGATGCAAGTGCAGGGTGTTGAGGAAGACGTCTCGTTCTTCTCCCGTTTTGTTGCTGTTGTCCGTGAATTTTTTAACATGGGTGAGGACACCACCAACGCCTTGACCGACTTGATCGTGGCTACTGATCGTTTGCTGTCGGCGCAAAAAACTTCGGATATGCGTTTGTTGGGAAGAGGCGACCAAGCCCTAGCGCAACGTGGCGAAGCTGAACTCAAGATGTCTCAGCAAAAGGTGTCTAAGGCCACGCAAAAGCAGCTCGACAAGCTGACAAAGTCTTCGTTCGCCGACAACCTTCGGGACACTGCGCCTGCGCTGACTGAGTTGCGTAGCAAAACGCAGCTTGAAAAAATTCTGGCGCGTAATATTAAGAACTTCAAGCTCGGTGCGTTGAAGCAGTTGTTGCCGTCATTGCAGACAGAGACGTTGGTGCAGTGGGCCGACCGCCTTGGCATTTCTGGTATTGCAGAGTCTTGGCAAGCTATGGGCGACATGATCGCTATGCGCACCAAACTTACGAACGCTATGGTCAAGATCAACGAGCAGTTGAACAATGTAGCAGCTAAGTCTCCTGAGCAGTACAAGAAGCTCGCCGACGTGATGCACTTCTCAACTTTGATCTCCAAGGACCCAGCTACAAACAAAACCAACCCTGCGCTGACCCGCATGTGGGAGGAGCTTAAGCCTGAGAATCAGAAGCTGTACGAAGAAATGCGCGACTTTTACAAAGACCGCCATGAGCTCTACCATGCGTTGCTCGATGAGCAGTTAGAGGCTTCGCAGCTTCCGAAAGAAGCTAAAGATAAATTGATGGCGTCTATAAAGAAGATGTACGAGGATGGCAAGAAGCTGTATCCGTATTTCCCACTGATGCGCTACGGACAGTTCTGGGTGCGTGTTGGTAGAGGCAAAGACGGCGAGTTCCACATGTTTGAAAGCGCGAGCGCCCGTGATGAGTTTGTTGACGAGCGTGTAGAGCAATTGAACGCCGCTGGGGATACGCGCACCAAGGCGCAAATGATGCAAGAGCTCGACTTGGACGAGGGCAACGATTTGACTAGCGCCCGTCGGGATGACGCCAGCGCCAGCGATATGCTGAAACAAATTTTCAACACTATTGATGCTTCTAAACAAGACGGCGAAGTCAAAGCTGAAGCGCTTAAGGATGAAATTTACCAGCTCTATTTGCAGACACTGCCCGACCGCAACTTCCGTCGTCAGTACTTAAAGCGCCAAGGTAAAGCTGGATTCTCCGGGGACATCCAACGCAACTTCATCAACACCGGCACGAACACAGCTAACCAGCTAGCTAGGATTAAGTACGGCCCAACGATCATGAGCCAGATCGAACGTGCGGAAAATGTTTTGGTGGGCAACCCAGATAAAGCCCGCCTAGGTGAGTTAGTTTCAGAGATGCGTATTCGTGCCGAGCAGCAAGCTCGTCCTGATCCAGAGAACGGTGCTTTGTTCGCTTTGTCCAAGCTGGCTAATACCTCCGCGTTCTTGTGGATGATGACCTCGGTTAAAACTATGGCCGCGCAGTTCACATCTATCCCTATCTTTGTAGTCCCTGTGTTGGCGTCTAAGCACGGCACCGCTAAAACTGCTGCGGCGTTGGGCAAATCATTGAACGTGTTTAACGGTGTCGGCATCGTGGACAAGAACGGTAACTACACTGCGCCAAGCATGGAGAACTTGAAAGGCTTAACCGCTGACGAGAAGGCCGCTGCGCAGTACATGAAAGACCGTGGGCTGAGCGACAACACAATGGCCTATGACTTAGGCAACCGACGCGATATTTCTACAGCGGCCTACAACAACAAAGCCCGAGCCATGGTGCGCCAAGTTGCAAACGCAATGACGGCTATGTTCCATCACTCAGAACGCTTGATTCGTGAAGTGACGTTCATGACTTCGTACCGCCTGAATCGTGATGCGGGCAAAACCCATGAGCAGGCACTGCGTCTGGCCGAGGCTGAGTCACACGAAGCGCTGAACAACTACCATGCCTCCAACCGCCCACGCGGTATTCTGGCTAACAAAGAACGTGAAGTCGTGCTCGACGCGCACAAACCGCTTGGTCGTGCGATCCTTCAGTTCAAGATGTATCCAGCATTTGTGACCACTTACTTTGTGCGCAACTTCTACCGCATGACGCGAGATATGGACCCTCAAGTTCGTAAAGAAGCTCGTATTCAATTCCTTGGTTCCTTGATGATGTCATTCAGCTTGGCTGGCTATGTTGGCATCCCCGGCGTTAGCTTTGCTATGGGTATTCTGCAAGGGCTATTAAATGGACTGCGCGGAGACGATGATGATGACGAGTTGGAAGGCCGCAACCTTGAGTTCTGGTTCCGCAACAAGTGGATGCCTGAGACGTTTGGTAACGTCAAGATTGGTGGCAAAGGACTCGATGAGCTGCTTGACCGTGGTGCAATCGCTGCGCTTACCGGATACGACATTACAAGTAGCTTGTCGATGAACAACATGTGGTTACCTGAACAGAAGGAACAGCCCACCGCTGTCGGTGAAATGCAGAGTTTCTTGTTGTCGTTGATGGGCCCCGGCGCGTCTCTTGCCACTCAGCAAGTGCCTAAAGCCTACGACTACTTCAACCAAGGCAAGATCATGCAGGGTATGGAGCAGCTGTCACCTGCACTGTTCCGTGGCAGCTTAACTGCGTACCGCTATGGGCAAGAAGGTGCGACTACTTCTTCCGGCGCAGTGATTAAAGAACCCAACGAGTTCACCACAGGGCAGTTGTTGGCGCAGAGCGCTGGCTTCGTAACCGAAGGGCTCCAAGCAAAACGCGAAGCTATCTTTGTACTGCAAGGTGAGATACTGAAAGTCAAACAAGAGCGCACCAAGTTGCTTGATCGCCTTGACTTGGAGATCACTAAAGGCTCTGACGAGGATGTGGAAAAAGCGTTCGAGAAAGTGTTCAAGTTCAACTCGCGCAACCCAATGGATGCAATCGACAATGACAACATCAAGCAGTCTTTGAAGAAGCAAATGGAACGCCGACTCAATTCTGATCGCGGCTTCCCCATTGACAAAAAGTACTACCCCTTCGTCATGGACCTGCTTGAGCCCAGCACAACGAAGATTGACCGAGAAAGTAAGAAATAAAAAAGCCCCGCTCAAGGCGGGGCTAACAGAGGAGAGGCAACTAACATTGTTAGTCTACGTCAAGTTCTCCAGACGCGCAACCCTTTGATGCCTTCTTCTATGGTTACTTTGGTAACCACAGCTATCTTTAGCCGCCGGGTAATTTGCGCAATAGTTTTACGGGCTTCCTTGTGGTCGATGCAGGGCACAAAGAAACTGTGCCCCACACGGAATTTCCCCCAGTTAAGCCGGTACGTTATCGTCTCTATCCGCATTGGCTATCGCGTCCAGTGGCACAAGGGTATCAAAGCTCTTCATGTTGAAGTGCAGTGCGCGGACGGGAGGTGAGTCCATCTTCATGCCCTTGGACATGCGCTTGACGATTGTGTCAATGAACACACCTTCCCCCTTGAGTTGTTTAAGCGCATCGCGGTAGTGGATTTGGAACTTCACGCAGTAATCCTTGAACGCCTTAGCAGAAATAAACAAATCCCCCGTGTCGGGCTCAAAGCGCAAGAGCAGCTCCCCCCTTGGCTCGGCTGTCGGCATAGCCCCCATCTTCGTTCGTGCGTCCACTGTGCCGTTCACCACCAGCGTATTCTGTATGTGGGAGTTCATGAAGTCGCCCAACATTACGGTCGGGTCTGATGCAGGTGGAGTTACTTCTTCACGCATATTGGCGAGCATACCGAGCAGCCACGTATAGATGGCCTTCATGTCGTAGTTGTGCAAGCCGAGTTCCTGAGAAATCAAACCACCAGCAATGTTGATGGCAGCGGCGGCTGACCAGAATCGCTCTCGTGCAGTGAACTGAACTTGCTTGTCGATGCGGGCTTGAATACTACGAACCAAGTTGGTGGCCTCTTCCAAGTTGTTGACGAGCCACTGAGCGTAAATGTCTCCGGCGTGGCCGTAGTTCTCAAGCATCTGATGATCGAACATCTGCTTGCCTTCTTCGACGCTGATGACGGTGGTGGGCTCAATCTTGTACTCAAGCAGACGCATGGACTCGCCGTCGGGAGAGTTCTTTGCCGCGCCGAGTTTCTCGTAGAAGCTGGCGTTGGATGAAGCCAGAGTCATGTTGTTCCACTTGGTGTGGTTTGCACGAAGCTCGTTGGTCTGCGACTTAGCGCGGTCCTTGCCCCTACCCTGAGATATGCTGTAAGCCAAGTCAGAGAACTCCATCGGGCTGGTGTTCGTAATCTCGTCGATTGTGTTGGGTAAGTTGTTGTGCACACCAAGGCGCATCATCTTGGCATTGAGCGTGTCCTTCCACATAGAAGACAACTCTTTGGGGTGGCCCCATACGCTATTGCACATGAACAGAGCTGTTGACTTGCCCGAACCCGACGACTTGTGGATGACGTTGATGATCGCACCGCTCAAACCTGTGAACTTCAACAAAGGGGAACCAAACGCAGTAAGTGCAGCGAACGCATGGGGCTCAAGGCCGGGCCGTGCGTACATGTTGAACACTTCTTTCCACTTTTCAAACGTACCAGTCGGCACCATCTTCTCGGCAAACGCTCGGGTGATAGCGGATGGTGGGCTGTAGAACACCCCGTCCTTTGTAATCTCTCGGTCGCCGACAATGAACTTGCTGTCGTTGTCCACCCATCCAAATTGCGTTCTCATAACTTCTGCCTTCCTTACGTACTGTAAATTTTTCATGGAAGCTACGACGAAGATCGCCAGTAGCTCGTGTTGTTTTTGCGTTGCCATCACACCGTGGTGCGATAGTTGTTTGCGCAGCTCATCCTTTGCGGAAATTGCCGTAGCAGGGACCGAAAATTCTTTTACGCCATCGTGGGGCAAGTGCAGTCGGAACAGAGCCACTTCACCCATCTCAGGGTCTTTCATCCGCTTGACCACATACAGGTCATGCTCGTACACCAGCGCCGCCTTGTCTTCTTCGTCTTCCCCCTTGCGCCAGATACCGCCGTCTTTGCTACGGAAGAAAGGGAATGGGTACTCGGGAATACGGTAGCTTATGACTTCCTCTTCCTCTGTTGCTTCTTGCTCGACGACGTACTCACCGTCTTCAACTTCAGCTTGGGCAATCTCCATGCCGAGCACGATTGGGGATTTGATCTTGCCTTTGTGTGGGCACCCTGCACATCCAGTTGGGTTAAATTTTTCAAAAGTCAAGCAGTGGTGGGGGCCACCGTTGGCAACCAACTCGGCTACTTTCCTGTCTACTTCAACGGGGTTGTACGCTGGGTAGTCTCGGGACATCATGTGGGAGGCTTTGTCTTTGTCCACGCAGAACGCAGTAATAGACAGGGCCGAGCGCCACAGTGGTTCCTCGATAGTGTCTTGATTTTGAAAGCAGTGATTGAGCTGTGCGCAACCGTTCTCTGCCTTCATCATGATGTTCTTAAACCGCTTGACTCTGTTGCCCATCAAGGCTTCCATCATGGGGCTGATGGACGGTAAGAAATCAGGTTTGTCGTCAACTGGGTCGGCAGCGCCGAGCAGCTCTTTCCATTGGTCGTACGTCAGGGTCTGCGTGTGCTCATTGAGCACCGTGACTTCCATCGGGGTGTCTTGCTTGAAATTAAATGTGCCGGGTATGCGCAGTACCCGTGCTGCTTCAAATACGGAAGAATCCACAATGAGTCCATGCTCAACGCACAGTTCACGTAGACGGTTTGCGAGGGGGAGCCAGTCGCGGCGCACAACTGTTTCTTCAATCAACCAGTAGGCGTGAACGCCGTAACCTGAGCTGACCATAATTGGGCGGGGCATACCTGCGGCGATGCAGAACTTCTTTAGTTCATCCAAGCCGATTTGCTGCGTGATATACCCTTGGATAACGCCCTTGTCGTTGGGTACGCCTTTGGTCGGGCCGCAGTCAATATCCATCCACAGTGCGCGGAAGTATGTGGCGTTATCTGCTGTGCGTTTGTTCAGTGGGCCGTACTTGGCGCAGCCGAAATACACATCAAACTTGTTGTCCACTAGCTTCTTAGCCTGTGCCTCTACTTCTTCTCTCGTATCAAAAAACTTTTGGTCTGGGTACCGTCCAAGCCCAAGCACGCAATACCGGCCATTCGTGGGCAGTACGGTGTCGAGAAGGTCGAAGTTGGCCATATTGGTTTTCTTTTAGGGACGGCAAAGCTGGGGACCGAAGTCCCCGTCAGTGCACGGATTTACTTTTTTGCCTTGAGGCGCGGGAGCAAACGCTCAATCTGTTCGCCGTGGTGTCGGCTGGGGACCGAAGTACCCCAGAACCAGTTGTAGATGGTCGCTCGACTCACATCAAGACGACCAGCTATCTCACTCACAGGAATATTAAGTTGGATGCAAGCACGGCCAAGGACAACGCCCCATGACTTGTCGTCGGCCTTTTTGTTGGCTTCAACAAGTTGGTAGCTGTATCCGTAGCTCATCGCTTACTCCTCGTCAGACCAAGCCTTGACCACGTCGTCCAAACCCTTCTTGGGGGTTGGAGTAGGGGCAGCAGCTTTAGTGCTTTCGCGTTTGACCGGCTCGGCAACATCCTCGACCACCACAGGTGCGGCAGCTTTAGGCGCAGGGGCACTCAATGCAGGAGCACGACCCGACGCATCCGCTTGATACGGAGTCATGGTGACCATCTTCTGCACTTCGGGCTTCTTAGCCACTTCACTCGTCACTGCATACTCTTGCTTGTTGATGAAGCGCGTAGGCGTAAACAAGATAGACTGGTTATCGTTCTCTTCATTGAAGCTCAGCTGAGTCACAACATAGTCCAAGCTCTTGCCGTTGTTGGCCAAGTACTTGGTGTAGCTCTCGAACGGATGGGTGTTGTCACCGACGCTCTCGCCGAACAAAGACTTTGATGCCAAGTTCAGTTGGTAGACTTCGCCTTCCAAAGAAGTACCAAAATCTTCCACCAAGTTCACAGCGATACGACGGCTGTAGCGGCAAGCCTTTGATGTACCTTGGCCCGAACCTTTGATGTTTTGAGCGCAAGTATCGCAGCGGCTAGATTGAGGGGATACAGCACCTGCATCGGGAACATTGCCGTCGTTAGAGAAGCAGTCGGGTGCGGTTGGTTCTGCGTCAGGTGTCCATGCCTTAGCGTAGAAGATGCGACCAACTTTAGGCGATGCGTTCACGATGACGACTTCAAGGTCGCCCTTGACTTTGCCCATCTCTTCGCCGCCGACCATCTTACGGAAGATACCGTTCTTAGGCACGATGCGCTTGACACCGGACTTGCCAGCGAGTTGTTTGGTGAGGTCACTGACGCCAGCGGTTTGCAGGAAGTCAGGCAGGTCTTGGTTCAAAAGTGCGAGGTTACTCATTTTTCATTTACTCCGATTATTTAGCGCGTCGTACGACGATGGTGTATTCATTCTCAACATTCAAGCCCATCGGCATAACGTCAGGGTTGTCATTGAGAAAGTCCTTCATGTTGGTTTGGTGCAAGCGTTTCTCCAGTAGGCCGAAGGCGTCATGCTCCTTGATGAAGTTGTACATAGAGTCCCAATCGCCAGTCCAGTACTTTGACTTGACCGAACGAATGATCGTTCCATGTGGGGTCTTGATGCTGTCGGCACCAATTTCTTTGCATGAGTCGAGCATCTGCTCGGCCAGCATTTTTTGCTGCTCTTCGAGGTCTTTGTCCACGTTTTCAAACTGTCGTTTGTTCTCGGCGCGGGTATCTCGAATCTTCAAGTAAATTGAAGTCAGCTTATCTAGGTCTGGCCTCTCGGCCACTTCATTTTCTTCACTCATCTAACACTCCGTTGGTTGAAAGGAAACCGACTATAGCATAGCTTTAGACATTGTCAACAGTGTCCGAAGAAATTTCTTGTCGGTACAAATCAATGATTTGTTGGTGGTTGGTTACGTTCCCCCGAAGCATCGAGTAAACCCGACGTTCGGTTTGGCTCCCACAGATGTGCACGATAGTCATTGGGTTGACCTGACCGGGGCGGTCAATACGTGCGTTCGCTTGGAGGTATGTCTCCACGCTAGTACAGGGAGCGTACCAAATGATTGTGTCGGCTGCGGTAAGGGTAAGCCCGTGGGACGCAGCTTGTGGTTGGATGATAAGCACCTTCGTAGTCGGTTGCGTTTGGAAGTCGGTAACGATTTGACTGCGTCGGTTCACAGGCACTGCGCCGTTAATCACGTCACACGTTACGCCGTTCTTGGTCAAGTGATTCTTAAGCATCTCGATGGTGTGCGTGAACGGAACAAACACAAGCACTTTGTTGCTGCTCTCATCAATGACTTCCTGCACCACGTTCATGCGGTTGGACACATCAAACTCAAGCACCTCATGGGTGTCGGTGTACACCGAGCCACAAGAAATCTGAAGCAGCTTGCTCATCTTCGTTGCAGCGTTTACTGCGGATACTTCTTCTCCCGCTGCCTCCAGCAACATCTCCTTCTTGAGAATGGCGTAGTACTTGGCTTGCTGAGGAGTCAATGGCGCATCACGGTCGATGAACGTCAAAGGCGGCAAGTCGATGCAGTCCTTCTTCTCAAAACGAATTGCTGGCTGGAGGATGCTGTGCACCGTGTTCTTGGCAGTCGGCTTTGGAACCCATTTGAACTTGGTGATCTGCTGCATCACCATGTCTTTGTACTGCCCGTGGAACATTGGGATGCCCGTTGGGTTAATCAGCTTGGCCAAGCCATACGCATCGAGCGGGGACTGTGCCGCTGGCGTACCTGTCAACATCCACAAGCCTTTGACAACTTTGTTGATGTCACGCAGAGTTTTCCAGCGAGTTGTCTGTGCGTTCTTATACGCAGACGCTTCATCTACAACGATGAGATCAAACCCCCCGTTGATGACTTCGTCCTTCACGATCTCAACACCATCGAAATTGATGATGACGAACTCGGCACCAGCGTTGATGATTTCCTTGCGCTTAGCGCGACTGCCGTGGGCTACTGCTACTGTGCGATGAATAGCGAACTTAAACAAGTCCTGTTGCCATGCCGACTTCATAATCGACAGAGGGCAGATCACTAACACTCTCTTCACAATTCTTCGCTGCATCAAATAGTCCACCGCCCAAATCACCGACGCTGTCTTACCTGTACCTTGCTCGTTAAAACAAAAAGCCTTGCGGTTGGTAATCAGGAATTGCGCTGTTTCTTTTTGGTGGTTGAATGGCTCGAACCCATGAGGACGAGGCCATTCGTATTTCTCTAGGCTCATTTTTTCTTCTTGGGTTTGTTCACCTTTACCGTGTGGTCAGAATTGCGGCTGAACGAACGGTTGGCGCTGGGGGATTTCAGTTTCAAGTTGCTCGGTGCATTGGTACCGCCCTTGCTCAGTGGCACGGTATGGTCAATGTCTTTGCCTGTGCGGTCGATACCTTTCTTGTCCATTTCGTTACGGGCACGTTGGCGCTCCATACGGGCTGGCAGTTCGCCTCGCTCAACTTGCTGTTGGTATTCCTTGGCATAGGGTCTTTTTTTATTCACGTACGGCATCGAGTTCTTTTCCTGTAATGTGGTGGCTGTCAATGGATTCTCGCGTCAGGCCAAACTCCTCGGGGGTTGCTTCCCAAAGCGGTCTGCGCCCGTCATTTTCGATCAAACGCAGGTGTTTGCCAACCGTGATACTGATCTCCATAAGCATGGCTTCTTTCTGCTTTGCGAACTCCGCTTGCATCTCCTCACGCACTATGCCGTGCACGATGCG
>Ga0136642_1000135_pt1 | contig 44842 bp, 39 predicted proteins | sample LowCatLa1302831Y_FD_115313 | JGI IMG/M metagenome (GOLD analysis project Ga0136642, IMG submission 115313) | Freshwater microbial communities from Lower Cathedral Lake, Yosemite National Park, California, USA - 13028-31Y | ecosystem: Environmental > Aquatic > Freshwater > Lake ... | reverse complement strand
GACCCGAAGCGCCGGGGTGAGCGTCACGGTCTGCTCCGGAAGCTGACCCGACTAGTGCACCAAGAAGCGCAGATCGAAGCCCGGATCAAACATCCCTCCATCCTCCTCGGACGGAAGTGGCACGAGCGCCAATCAAAGGACCGGCGGTGGAAGCAGGCGTTCACCGCAGCGCGGAACGACCATTTAAGCGCCCACGGCGGCGCCGACGAGGCGGCGGGTAATTCGACGTTGCGGATCGAACTCGGGCCGACCGAGGTGATCTCGGCTCGCCTGTGGCAGTGGTTCAAACTGCGCCACGCCGGCCAGTACCTCGGACGCTTTCGGCTCTGGGCGGACGCGTGCGTGGATCTCACCCGGGCAGTCCTCGCCAACCGGTCGGGCCGGACTTTTAAGGTGATCCCGGTCTGGTTCGACGCCCACGGCAAGAAGATCGGGCCCAAGCGCCAACAGCGGATGGAGGCCAACCAACAGCAACCCGCATCTATTCGGGGTATCCGGCGCGCGGTGACCGCGGGTCGCGAGGGTTTGACCATCGACCTGCGCAAACCCGAGGGTCGGAACCGCTGGTATATCCATGTTTCTCAGACCCGGCCGGCGGTGAAGGCTTACACTCCGAAGTCCTGGATCGGGGTCGACCTCAACTGTGACTCGCTCGCGTTCGCCCACCTCGACTGCAAAGGGAAGAGGCCTGTGGTACGCTCGTACGCCAAACTGCCGTTCCCAACCAAGGGTCCGACGGGGCCGCGGGAGATGGCGGTCTACGCCGCCATCAACGCGGTGGTGGCCAAAGCGAAGGCAGAGCAGGCGGGCATCGGTCTCGAGTTTTTGGAGTTCGAGTTCTGCAAGCGCTGGATGCGCTCGAAACTCGGGGCCCTCCTGCGTGCGATGCCGTATCGTAAAATCCGGGCAGCCTTCGAGCGTCGCTGCTTGGAGCAGGGCGTCACGCTGAGGTTTGTGCCCCCGAAGTATTCCTCGGTGCTGGGCGCGATTGTCAGCCAGCGCTGGCCCGCGCTCGGCCGCGACCAGGCGGCCGGCGTGGTGCTCGCCCTGCGGGCCAGCGAGCCCGGCAACCAGTGGCTCGAACGCACCTGCGAGCAGGTCGTTCGGGCCGAAAAAATCTCCCTCCGCTTCAACGCGAAGGGTAAGTTTGGACACAGCGCGCTTCTGGTGACGACGACCTCGCCACCCGAAGTTACGACGACCAAGGCACGCGGGCACCAGAGGGATCACCCGCGCTTCCCGGTCGAGCCTGCCCTTTACTGGCAGGTCGCTGCCGGGCGTAAAATACAGGGCGGCTTCTTGAGTCTGTTCGCAGACTTGCGGGTACAGCGCCGGGCAGCCAAGGCCCAGAAGCATTCCCACCCACCGCCGTGCTTCAAAATGCCGCATCTAATCGACGTCTCAACAGACTCCTTCCTGATGCCTTCAGGCTCTGCTTCCTTGGGCTCCGGCTCAAGTTTGCTCAGGGTGGCATAAGCGGCAACAGCAACACCTGGAGTGTTGAGCCTTATCTGATCACTGAACTCGCCCCCGGCGCCACCCGCGCCTGGACTCTCCGCTATAGCTTTGGGCCCGCGCGCACCTGAGTTCACATCTTCACCAAGCCGGTCTGCACGCACCAGCGCACCAGACTGGCCACTTCGTGCACGCCAAGCTTGTCCATAATATTGGCGCGATGTTTCTCAACCGTACGCACGCTCAAGCCCAGGCGAGTTGCCAACTCCTTTGAGGAAAATCCCTCAGCCACCAGCCGCGCCACCTCGATCTCGCGCGCTGATAGCACCTTCACTGCCTCCAGTGAGAAACTCTGCGGATCTGTCCGGGCCCCCGCCGCGACCTTAGGCAAGGCCGCTTGCGCCGTGGCCGTCGCCCCATTCGGCGGCACCTGCGACGCAAAAAACATCCCGCCCTGTATCAACGATTCCATCGCCTGCATGATGTAGCTCAACGGCTCCGCCTTATCGACAAACCCTTGGACTCCCTGCGCTACTAACCGCGCCGGTAAATCGCCGTCGGGGTGAGCCGTGAGCACTAAAATCCGCGTCTCCGGCAACCGCGCCCGTACCTCGCGCACAATCTCCAGCCCATGCAAGTCCGGTAAAAAAAGATCTACCGCTAAAAGATCCGGCTTCGTACGCAAACAATAGTCTAAGCCTGCTTTGCCTGATTCAAAAACGGCGCTTATGGCGACCCCACGCACTCGGACCAGCGCCAGTGACAGCATCTTGCGAAAGACAGGGTTGTCTTCGATTATAACAAGCCGTTTTGCCACAATCCAGCTACTGAGAAAGCAGGAGATCCTTATTTCAAGATTATAACGAATACCTTATATCTTATTGCCTACCATAATGCTCCAATTCATTCGAACTCATATTGCAAATATACCGCCACAGCTGGTATCAGCTAGTCGTATCGCTTCGGCCGGGCATGGTTTTCCTTCTCTTGGTGGTTTTTGGTTCCACCATACAACTACCGAACAAAATCCGCTTTCTTACTGACTCACTCTCTCTCTGGCCACTACCACGCCCTGCTCGTTTCTTCATGCCCGCTGACACAAAGGTTCCTACTCGCTCCGCCCTAATCGCCGCCTTCGCGACGATTTATCTCGTCTGGGGCAGCACCTACTTAGGTATGCATATCGCCGTCGAGACGATGCCGCCATTTTTGATGGCCGCGGCCCGCTTCCTAATCGCAGGGAGCATGCTTTTTGCGTTTTTGAAACTCCGCGGCGCGCCCATGCCCAGCTTACGTCAATGGCGCATCAACACACTCATCGGCACCTTGCTACTGCTCGGCGGCAATGGCGCAGTCGTCTGGGCCTCACAATATCTACCCTCAGGTATCATCGCCTTACTTATCGGCATCGGCCCGCTTTTTATCGTAATCACGGAGTGGGCGTGGCCCGGTGGCCTGCGCCCTACCCCTCGCACCTTTGCGGCCATGTTGCTCGGCTTCACGGGCGTCGTCTGGCTCGCCGCCCCGTGGCGAAATACGGCACACGGTGGCCTCCACCTCGGCGGGGTGCTCGCGATTCTAATCGGCTGCGTCGCTTGGGCGCTGGGCTCTATCACTTCGCGCCATGCAAAACATGGCGCCACGCCCGCTCAAGCGGCCGCACTCCAAATGCTCGGCGGAGGCGCCGCGCTGCTGCTCGTGGCTTGGCTCCATGGTGACTTCGCGCGCTTGGATATTAACGGGGTCAGCCCACGCTCCTGGCTAGCCTTCCTCTACCTCGTGGGTATCGGTTCGTTGGTCGGTTACTCTACCTTCGTGTGGCTCATGAAAAATTGCGCTCCCGCCCTCGTCGCCACCTACGGCTACGTCAACCCCGTCGTCGCCGTTTTCCTCGGCTGGCTGATTCAGGGTGAACCCATCAGCACCCGTACCCTCATCGCCTCCACGATCATCATCACCTCAGTCATTTTGATTACCCTAGAGAAAAACCAACCGGGCCCATCCACCCCTCGGCCTAAAAACACCCGATAATGGTTAAAATTGATCGGAACCTTGCGCCGGGCAGACTTTGCAGGAAACTACCGCTCAAGCGTTTTCTAGTATGCTAAACCTTCACCGTCTCCTAGCTCTAGCCTGTCTTACTGTACTTTGCAGCGGTTGCAGCACGATCAACAGCCGCATCGAGGAAAAATCGTCGGCTTTTGCGGCCCTAGACCCGGCAATCCAAAATAACCTTCGCCTCGGGCGGGTCGCCGTTGGCTATTCGACCGATCTAGTCTATATCGCACTAGGCACACCCGACGAACGCCTCACCAAAACCACTAAAATCGGCACGACCGAGACATGGATCTACAACAGTTACCGCCAAGAGTACCTCGGTACCGCGCACTCCGGTTATCGTAGCTACATCGTGATCGACCCTAAGACCCGTCAATCCGTGGTGTTTTACGAGCCAGTCTACAGCAGTATCTACCGCGACCGGGTCGACGAACGCATTCGCATCAGTTTCAAAGCGAGTCAGGTTGAATCCATCGAACAAGTGAAACGCTAGTAGATTTGGCGCCGCTCTGCGCCAAATCCCTCGTTAGAAAAGACTAGGCGGGAAACAGAGTTGTCACGCTGCGGCCCACTCGCATCGTCAAACGCAGCATGTCTTCGCCAACCCCGAACCACGACGATGTGGTGCACAGCGAGCCGTTTCTTCGCTCCTTGATGCGCCGCCAACTCGCCCTCTCTATCGCCTGCGCGGCCACCTTCCTCGTGGCCTTGCTGGGCTTACCCCTACTCAATTACTTCGCCCCCGCTTTCATGGCCACCCGCCTCGCCGGCTTCACCTTAAGTTGGCTCATCCTAGGGGTGCTATTTTTCCCCTTCGTCTGGATCATCTCGTACGTCTTCATTAAGCGCTCACTGCGCCTCGAAGAAGCTGAAGTTCAAGACCTCCACCACGTCTCCTCAAAATGAACCTGCCCCTCGCTTTCTTCGGCGGCGTCGATCCCTGGATCTTCACGTTCTCTTTCATCACCGTCGCCCTCACGCTCTGGATGGGCTTCCGCTCCGCGAAAACCTCTAAGACCGCCAGCGACTTCTTTGTCGCGGGGCGCTCCGTTTCCGTTGGCTGGAACGCTTCCGCGATTTCCGGTGAATACCTTTCTGCGGCCTCGTTCATGGGCATCGCCGGCATGGTGATGTCCTCGGGCTACGACGCGTTATGGTATCCCGTGTGCTACGCCTGCGGTTATCTTTTCTTACTCTTGTTCATCGCTGGGCCGCTAAGGCGCTTCGGCGCGTACACGATCCCGGATTTCGCCGAGGGTCGGTTTGATTCACCGATGTTCCGCAAGATCGCGGTGTGCTTCGTCTTATTCATCGGTTTCTTTTACACGATGCCACAGATGAAGGGCGCCGGCGTTACACTCGCGTATATTTTCCCCGGCCTGCCGTATTGGGTTGGGGTCGTGCTCGTCGGTGCCGTCATCACACTCAACGTCGCCCTCGGCGGCATGAAAGGCATTACCCTGGTCCAAGCGGTCCAATATTGGATCAAGCTTTTCGCGATCACCGTGCCTATATTCGTACTCATGGCCGTCGTCGGTTTCTATAACGGCCAGGTCGGCGCCAACCTAGCCTACGGCGAGACCAACGCTTCCGCGGCGAATCTCAACCACGCCACCGGTATCGAACGCAAACCACTCGTCGCCAAAGCTCCTGCCGACCCCGCCTGGATCGCCCCCTTTGGCCCGCTCACAACAAAGGCCGTCAACGCCGCGGCCGCCGCGCTGCCCGCCGAGCAACGTGCCGCATTCCTCGCCGAACACCAGAAGCCTTACTCGCTCGTTTACACCTACTCGCTCATCATCGCACTGGTCTGCGGTACCGCCGGCCTTCCGCACATCCTGGTGCGTTTTTACACCAATCCCGACGGCGTCGCCGCGAAAAAAACCACGATGTGGGTCATGATTCTGATCGGTGTTTTTTACGTGTTTCCCCCGGTTTTCGGCGTGATCGGACGCAATCTCATGCCGGAGCTTTACAGCGGCGTCGGCGCCAAGGGTACGGATAAGGTCGTACTCGAATTACCCACCTTGATCAGCGCCAAGTATGGCGTTGTAGGCTCAATCTTGAGCGGCATCACCTGCGCGGGTGCCTTCGCAGCTTTCATGAGCACATTCAGCGGCCTGCTCGTCTCGATGACGGGCGCACTCGCCCACGACGTCTACGGTCGCATGTTGCGCCCTAAATCTTCGTCCGCCGAGCGCATGGTCGCATTCAAACTTGCCGCCATTCTGATCGGTGGCGTGGCGGTAACACTCGGTTGTTTTGTCGAACCGCTCGAGATTAACTTCATGGTCGGCCAAGCCTTCGCCATCGCCGCAGCGAGTTATTTTCCACTGCTATTCATGAGCGTATGGTGGCGCGGCATGACAATGAAGGGCGCGGCCACAGGCATGTTGACCGGTGGCCTCTGCGCACTGGGCGCCGCCGCCCTCACCAACCTCGGAACCCTCGCCCTCGACAAGGGCCCCATGGGCAAAATCTTCGCCGGCTTCGCCCCGCTCAACGGCTACTGGGCCGAGCACCCGCTTCTGCGCATTTTGTGTGAACAGCCCGCGATCTGGAGTGTACCACTCGCGATCACACTCATGATCGTCGTCTCCAAGGCGACCTCCGCCCAAGTTCCGGCAGATATTCGCATGAAGATGCTCGTCCTACATGCGCCCGAAAAACTAGGGCTAAAACAGGAATATATCCAAGACCATCAGGCCGGCGCCGGCCATTGAGTCGCCGCGGTCCTACCGCGTTTTCAGGATTTTGGAAACAACGTACGTTCTGCGCTGAGCTCGTTGGCGAGCTCGCCGAGAAAACTCGCTCGCGTGATTTCTTTCGCGCCGAGCCGCTCCATGTGCGGGGTGAGTTGCTGAATATCCAACCACCCCTGGCCCCGCTCACGCAGGTAGCCCGCCAGAAACCAGATCGCTAATTTAGAGGCGTTATCCTCCAGGTGAAACATGCTCTCGCCACCGAAAAACCCGCCCGCATCAACGCCGTAAAGCCCACCCACGAGCGCGTCGTTTTTCCACACTTCAACGCTGTGCGCCCAGCCCGCATAGTGCAGTGCCGTGTACGCCGCAATCATCGCCGGACTGATCCAAGTGCCTTCCTGCCCCGGCCGCGGCGCCGCGGCACACGCCGCGATCACTGCCGGGAAATCGCGATCAATCGAAAAACTCCAACCCGGTTTGCGCGCGGTTTTCTCCAAAGTCCGCCCAGGGCGGAATTCATCAAACCCTAGCACCGCGCGCCTACGCGGACACGCCCACGGGATCGGCTCCTCGGGACGGCCGGGCCAAGGAAAAACCCCGCGCGCATACGCCGCGCGCAGATTTGCGACGCTCAACGCCTCCTCGCCGGTCACCGCCACGACCTCCCGGCCACGTCCAAGCTCACTCCGGCCGGGAAACGTCAAAATCGGCGGTATCATGATCGCGCTTGGGTTCGCGCGCGCCTGTCACTCGCGCTTGAGCTCACGTGTCATCAACGCGTTTAACGCGGCGGCCGGCGCCTTACCCCCAAACAAGATCGCATGCATCTCGCGCAAAATCGGCGCGTCGATCCCACGCTCCACACATAACCCATGAAACGATTCCGTCGTGCGGTAACCCTCAACGACCGTCTTGCGGTGTGCGATGAGCTCTGCCGCTTTCTGGCCTTCCCCAATCCTCTGGCCAAATTCACGATTACGGCTCCATGCGCCATGGCAGGTCGCCACCAGATCGCCGAAACCACTTAAGCCGTAAAAAGTCTCTGGCCGAGCCTCGAGCGAAGCGCCGACGCGCACCATCTCAGCCAACGCGCGAGTAAGTAGAGCAGCATTAGCGTTGTCGCCGAGTCCCAGACCCGCCGCGCAACCCGCGGCGATAGCGTATATATTTTTCAGGCAACCGCCATATTCTAGGCCCGCAAGATCGTCGCTGGTGTATACGCGTAAGGTCGGACCACTGATGGCAGTCTGAATCTCCGCGAGCAACGCCTCAGTGCCACGCGCCGCACCGAGCACCATCACCGCAGGTAACCCGCGAGCGACTTCACCCGCATTGGTGGGGCCAGTGATAGCGCCCACGGGCACATCGGGCTGCACGGCAGCAATCACCTGCGTCGGGCGTAGGTGCGAACCGACTTCAAGGCCCTTCGCCAGACTCACGATCAGACGCAAGGGGAGCGCCGCACCGCGCGCCGCTTGCACCCGCGCGGTCGTCTCGCGCAAGGCCTGTGAGGGACAAGCCAGTAAAACCACGGTTGCAGGTGCCAACGCCGCCGCGAGATCGGCGGTCACAACGAGTGAGGGCGGGAGCGTAACTCCTGGAAGATATTCTTGATTCTCGCGCGCCGCGAGCAACGCCGCAGCTTGCTCGGGGCGCCGCGGCACCAACGTCACCGGACGACCCAGACGCGCCAAGTGCACCGCAAACGCGGTACCCCAGGCTCCGGCTCCGACCACGCAAAATTTCATATGCAGGGTTTAATCAGGAAACCTCCCAAAGACACAAAAAATAAAACACGCGGGCGGCGCGTTTCAAACCGATGAGGCTTTGGTGAGGCATCGGAAATCATTTGAGAAAAGCCGGGATTTTTTCGTGGGCGATCATCGACTCAAAGCTCTCACGCGCCGTCACGAGTTCGAAAGCACTGCCCTGCACCATGACTTCAGCCGGAAGTGCGCGCGTGTTGTAACGGCTCGACATCGTGGAACCGTAGGCGCCAGCACTCATCAGAGCGATGTACTCGCCTTCCCCGACTTCTTGAAGCTGGCGATCCTTGGCGAAGCAATCGCCACTCTCGCAGATCGGACCAACGACGTCGCTGACGAGCGCGCGGCGGGTCGTATCGCGGTGCAGCGGGACGATCTCGTGATAGGCTTCGTACATGGCGGGGCGCACCAGATCGTTCATCGCCGCGTCAACAATGAGGAAGTTTTTCCCAGAGCCTCGTTTGAGGTGCTCAACGCGCGTGAGCAAGACGCCGGCGTTACCGACCATGTAGCGGCCCGGTTCGAGGAGAATTTTGAGACCCAGCGGCTGCAGCATCGGCACGAGCGCGGCGCCGTAGGCCTCTGGCGTAAGGGGACGCGTGGCCGCGGGCTGCGCGTCCCACCAAGCGGCGCTGCCACTAGCGAGCGCATCTTTGTAAACAATGCCAATGCCGCCACCAATGGAGAAATAGGTGATGCCATACTTCGCTTTCAACTCGGCAGCGAAGGGCGCGACCTTCGCAACCGCTTCAGCAAAAGGCCCGATTTCGGTGAGCTGCGAACCGATGTGCATTTGCACGCCGCGTAGCTCAATGTGGGGATATTTCGAGGCGGCTTCGTAGGCAGCGGAGGCGAACTTAAGCGGGATGCCGAACTTGTTGTCACTCTTGCCGGTGGTGATTTTCGCGTGCGTGTGAGCATCGACGTCAGGGTTAATCCGGATGGCGATCGGCGCCTTGACGCCGAGTTTACCGGCGACGTGGTTGATGCGGGCGAGCTCGGGCTCACTTTCAACGTGGAAGGAGAAAATCCCGCTCTTGAGCGCAAGCTGGATCTCGGCCTCGGTCTTGCCAACACCCGCGAATACGCTGCGTTTCACATCGGCACCCGCGGCCAGCACGCGGCGTAGCTCGCCGCCGCTCACCAAGTCAAACGCCGCACCAAGACGCGCGAAGTGGCGCAGTACCGCCAGGCCGGAGTTAGCCTTCATCGCGTAGCAAAGCTGGACATCGAGCCCGGTGAGGCTGTTGGCCAAGCGGTTGTAATTGTCCGCCATGGTGGCGGCGCTAGTGACGTAAGTCGGGGTGCCGTAGAGGCGGGCGACTTCGGCGAGATCGACAGACTCGCAGTGCAGATTTTGGCCGACGTAGTGGAAGTGGTGCATAAAAAAGCTGGAAAGATAGAAAAGGTGCGAGTTTCGCCTTGAAAAAACCAATCCAAAATTACGTTTTAATAAGCGTGCTCCGCTTCCTGCAGAAACTGCTTCATCGCCCGGCCATCCGTTTCGGATTGGCGCGGGACCGTCGCGGCAGTCGGTTGCGGGATCCGCGGTTTGTAAGTTTCATGGCGCAAAACAACCGCAGGACGCTTGATCCCGATCTGCAAGACACGGTCTTGCGCGGGCGCAAGCTGTTCCGGCATGCCTTGGTGGTGGCGGCCGTGGCCGGTGCGGCGTGGTTTGCGTTGGAAAGCGCCCAAGCGCTTTCAATTTTCTGAGCGCGGCCTTGCCGTCTGCGGCTGGAACGCCTTGCTTGGTACGCATGAAGCCCCTTCGTCTCTTTTCTCGCAGCCTCGCTCTTACGCTCGCTTTCACCTTGGTCACGCTCGTCGCGGGCTGCGGCAACGGTTTTAAACTCACGGGGGTAAACGTCAGTATCGTCGGGTTCAAACCCACCACCTCGAGTAAACTGGAAGCCACCGCGGTCATGACACTGCGTTACACTAGCGAGAATGTAATCCCGATCGGCCTCTCCGGATCGAACCACAAACTCTACCTCAATGGCGTCTACGCCGGCAAAACCCAGAGCGAGGAGCAACCCTTGGGCTTGGCCCCACTCAGCACGATCAATCAAGACGTAACGGTGAAGTTTGAGAATCTCGCCCGTCTGCAACAACTCCTAGCCGATGCCGGCCAAAAGAACGCAGCGTATAAAATCGAGAGTGTACTCCTGGTCACTAGCGGTGAAGAAAAGTTGGATATCAAAACTACCGCAACCGGCAGCGTGGATCTGAGTCCGCTCGCCCCCGTCGCGCGTTAAGCCAGTGCTTGGAGCACCCGCAATTTAAGGCAGTTCGTAAACTTCGACAATCGCTCCTCCGGTGCCACCGTCGGCACCAGAAACCTGCACGGTGTACCCCCCCGGAGGTAGGCTCACGATCAAGGCAGCGTCTTTGGCGTTAGCCACAAATCCGAAAGCGCCGACGGAAGTGAAAATAGCATTCAGCGAGGACGCATAAGTGTCATTTTCGGCGATTTTTGTGCCTGCGGCCGTGAAAAGCTCAAGTTTCGGATCGGCGATGGTGCCAGGGACCCCAAGCGCACCCAAACTAGGACCCGCTGCGCGGATCAGTAGGTTTCTTGAACCCGAGCCCGCGACGGTGAAGCCGGCAATCAAAACATCGCCGCCCGTACCGACATAGTTAAGCGCCGACAGATTAGTAAGACGGGGCGAATTGCCCGAACCGGCGTCGTAGGCTTCTACAATGACATTGCCGGCGGCTGGGCCCGAAACTTGGACTGTACGCCCCCCCTCAATCGTGGCGACTAGAGCCGCATCAAGGCTGCTCGCCGAAGGAAAACCAAACGCTCCAACCGCTGAGATCGCCGCGGAAACTGCCGCGTTGCCCTGCCAGTTATCATTGAGCGCGACTGAGGTAGAACCGTTATATAGGGCGAGCTTGGGGTCAGCCATGGTGCCAGGAACCCCGAGAGCCCCGAGTCCGGGACCAGCAGCCCGAAGGAGCACCTCTTTTTTCCCACCCGACATCGTGAGACCCACAATCAAGATCTGGTTGGCCGTAAGCGTGGTGCGCACCGCCAGATTGCTCAAATAAGCAGTGTACGGAGAAGCCACCAAAAGCGTGGCCGGACCCCCGATGACGTTACCCGCGGAATTAGAGACCACGACGTCATAACTCGCTGTGTCCGCAGCGACGAGGCTGGAGAAGCTGAGCGTGGCGTTAGTCGCACCCGGGATAGCCGTACCATTTTTGCGCCATTGGTAGGTCGGCGATCCCGTCGCCAAGACGGCAAATAGGGCGGCCGTGTTAGCGTTGGCGGTGACGCTCGTGGGTTGGGTCGTGACCACGGGTGCGGTAACCCCACCGGTCACGGTCAAGGTCACTGTATCACTGGTGACGGAACCTTGAGAGTTGGTCGCAACGAGCGTGTACGTGGCGGCATCAGCTGAAGTAGCTCCGGAGATCGTGACGATCGTAGTGGTGGCACCCGAGATAGGGCTGGAGCCCTTAAACCATTGTAAGCTCGGCGTGGGTGAACCTGCGACCGCTGCGACAAACTGAACTGTGCCGCCAACCGGCACCGTTTTAGCGGTCGGTTGCGTGGTAATCGTGGGCGCCGAGTTAGGCGCGGCCGCGATGTTAATGACGTAGGTAAACGAAGTGGATGTGTTTCTGCCGCCAGCACTTTCCCAAGCCGTGAGCGAGAGTAGGTATTGTCCAGCGTTGGCAGGAGTTCCATCAAGCTGAAGCGTAGAGGCGCCATCGATCAGTCCACTTGAGACCCCGGCCGCGGTGCTACCGTAACTCTTTATTTTTAGTCCGGGAGGCATTCCCCCATTAACGGTCCATGAACTCGCGGCGGACTGAGCTCCTTTGACCGAGAAAATAATAGTATTAAAAACCACCCCCACCGTACCGCTGGCTGGACTGGGGGTCGAAGCGCTGAGCGTCGTCGCTCCCGCCATACTGTGCACCGCGCCAAGAGCACCCAGCGTGGTCGCGGCGGCCTTGAGAACATTGCCCACGGTAGAACTAAGAACGTAATCGCCTGCCGTGGCGGCGACCCGGATGATCGGGGTGCGTTGAAGCAGTGCAATCAGCAAGGCTCCCGGGAGATTCAGCCAATGCAGGCGACGGTAGAGGACTGCGGAAAATGACATGGTGGGGAAAAGACCGATGACAACAGGGCGGAAGCAAAGTTACAAAAAATATAGCGCGGCTAGGCGGCGGGCTCAATTGCAACCACAGCCACTACCCCCCACCCCACGGCCTCCAGCCGCGGATTCGCGTGAAAAATAAACGTGCTCGGCGAGCGCAAGCGCCAACGGGTCCCGATCGGGTCGCATGGTGTAATCAGTGAGCGTGGCGCGTTCCCATGGTTGGACGCGAGCGGTGGTCGTGGCGCAGCCAGAGACAAGCGCGGTGGCGGCAAGCAAAAGAGCGAGGAGAAGTCGGGAGCGCATGGAGGGATATTTCTAAAGGGCGAATCAGTTTAGGATTTCTCGGCGAGCAAGGCGTCGAGTTCGGTGCGTAAAATCTGGTCGGTGCTTGAGCCATGGTAACCGGCGTGGATGGAGCGAACTTTGCCATCGCGGCCGATGACGTAGGTCGTAGGCATCGCGGGGACCTCGACAAGACGGACAAGGCGTTGCGCGGTATCATGGAGCGCGGGAAACGGCGGGGCCTGTTTCTTCACGAATGCAGCGTAAGCAGAGGCTTTTTCATCGACACTCACTCCGACCAAAACGACGCCGCGCGAGGCGTAATCGGTGTTGATTTTACCGAGCGCAGGGAACGAAGCTTTGCAGGGCGCACACCACGAGGCCCAGAAATCAACGACTAGAATTTTACCCTCGGTCGCGGGTATAGAGCCACCAGTGAGGCCAACAGAGGCGAGGACTGGGAACGGGTCGCCGATTTTAATTTCGGCGCGCCCGAGGAGGGCGCCAGCAAATGCTAGAGCGAAGAAAAAGGCGGAGCGCATAGAGTAAAATTTTAAGTGGCGACGTAATTAAAGAAGCCGCGGGTTTGGGCTCGAGTTGTATCAGTGAGGAGTTGTCCTTCGGCACCGGGCTGGGCCTGGATGAGCTCGAGTCCGGCCTTCACGCCAAGAACGAAGGCCGCCGTACTAAGGACACCAGCTTGCAGGCAGGTCGGCGCGATGATGGTGACTTGGCGACAGCCGTTGGCCACAGGACGGCCCGTGCGCGGATCAACGATGTGGCCGTAACGGACTCCTTCGATGACAACGTGGCGCAAATAATCACCCGAGGAAGCGACGCCTTGGCCGCGAGTGAGCGCGAGCGAGCCTTTAAGGGCTCCGGGCGCGGCGGGGTCTTCGAGTCCGATGTGCCACGCGGGGCGGCCGGGCGGTAATCCGACGGCGCGCAGGTCATGACCAAAATCAACGAGCGCGGCGGTGAGACCGTGGTCGCGCGCAATCTGGGCAACCATGTCGACAGCCCATTCTTTACCGAAGCCGCCGAAGTCGAGGGCCATGCCGGGCTCGGGGAGAAACACGTGGCCCGGGGTTCGTTGGACTTTTTTCCAACCGACGAGGCGTTGTACGGCCGCGATCTGCTCATCCGTGGGCAACCGAGGTAAAGGGGCTTTGTAATTCCAGAGGCGCAGGAGCGGGAGCGCAGTGGGATCGAGCACGCCTTGCGTCATGAAGTGGAGACGCTCGCACAGCGCGAGCAGTCCTTCCATCTCAGCGTCGATGGCGACGGGGGCGCGACCGGCCGCAGCATTGATACGGCAGATGAGGCTGTCGGGACGAAAGCGAGAGTATTTCGCTTCAAAGGCGGCGACCCATGCGACAGCGTCCGTTTCAAAAGCCTGGGCTTGGGCGGATGAGGTGGCGGTGTATTGAACTTCACAATCGGTACCAAGAGCGCTCCAGCTGAGCACGCGCAACGGCACATCGCTCGTCGCGGTAGCGGCGGCGGGTGGCGGGGCGCGGTGACTGGGAAGAACGAGGGCCACGAGCAGGTGACAGAGCGAGGGCGAACGCGCGGGGGGAGGGATTTAACTTACCAAGCGAAGCGGGCGCCGAGAGTGAAAATGTTCGCCCGGATATAAGCGCTAGCGGGGGTGACCCCGTCACGGCCACGCATGTCGTAGCGCTCTAGGGCGGCGTCGAATTGGAGCGCGTCGGTGGCGTTGAAAATGAGCTTCAGGCCGGTGTTGTAAGAGCGCAGAGCGGACAAACGGTAATCGGAGGAGTAGAACGGACCGGAGGGATTGGGCCGGCGACCGGGAAGGATCGGGGTGCGGTCGAGGTTGTAGTAATAAAAATCGGCGGCGCTCTGCTGGTAGAGACGGAAGCCGGGGCGCAGAATGATTTTTTCGCCGAGGCGTTGGAACCACGCAGTTTCAACAGTGTGAGCGCCCGTCCCAAAGGTGTCACGGTAGTACCGGTAGCTTGTTTCAAGCGCGCCACGCAGCGCGGGAAAGGCGCGGTTGAGGGATCCTAGGGTAATCCACTTGTCGCGTTCACCGGGACGATTTTCACCAAAGGTCTGGCTCAGAAAAATGCCGGGGAGTAGTTCGACGTTTTTTTCCACCAGTTTGTAGGGATCGCTGATGTAACCACTCGTGCGGCCCCAGGTGGCGTTGAGCGTGACGGAGGTCCGAGGGTCAAGGAGTTGAGTGACGCCAACAATGACGTCGTTGGAGCGTTTCTTGACCCGGTTAGGCTGAAAAAAAACTTTCACATCGTCATCGGTACCGGCGACGCCCGTGAGTAATGTGGTGTTTTTTTGGTTAAAATCAGTGAGGGCGTTCAAGGACCAGCCATTGGAGACGTAGTCACTTTCACGAGAGTTACCGAAACCCAAGGAAAGATTAACGCGTGCGAACTGGCGGGAGAAATCGGCATTCCAGGCCTTGCGGCGGTCGTGCAGCTCAGTGAGGCGGACTTGGTCGCTGCCCTTGGGAGCGGGTTCGCCGGTGGGTGTAGCGCCGGTGATCGCATCGAGGGTGCCGGTGATGCGAGCGTGATAATCGGTGCCAATATCATGCTCGATCAGCGCGGTCTGCGTCTGGACAGCGACGCGGCCGCCGGCTTCGCGGTAATCGGACCATTTATAGGCAACGGAGTTCTCGGCGCGGACGCCACGGGGCGTGAGGACAGCGAGAGCAGCAGCGAGAAGCAGGGCAGGAGACGGGCGCGAGGTCTTCACGGGCATAGCGTAAAAATAATCTGTCCGAGAGCTTAAACAAGCTCAACCACGAAGCCTCTGAACGAAAGCTTGAGCGCCCATCAGCAACCCACCCGGTGGCCCGTCGTTATTTGGCAACCTCAACGGAGCAAACGCGTAGAACAGCGCTCAACGGAGAGCCCGACGGCGGGGCATTAAGCGTGAATTGCTCGATGCTGATGTAAGGAGAGCGGGCCTGGAGATTAAGGTAGAATTTTTTTAATGCCTCCCAATCCACTTTATTGAGGGTGACTTGGAGCGAATGAACCGAGAACTGATCACCCGTGACGTCGCGTTGCTCGCCCAGACCAGGGGTGACACCGGCGGCGCGCGCCAGTTTATCAACCTCAGCGTAGAGGCGCGTGGCGTCGAGCGTCTGGGCGGCGTCGAGGCGGGCCGCCGCTTTCTGGGCGGCGGCGTCGATGGCGGTTCGGTTAGCGAGCCATTGTTTCTGCTCAGCGAGGGAAACGGTGGTGGCGCGTTGCTCACGCCAAAAAGTCCCGATACGGGTGCTGAAGCCTGAGAACCACATGACAACGCCCAGGACAGCGAAAGCGACTAGCAGAAGTTTCTCGCGGAAGAGACGAGCTAGGAAAAGAGCACGAAGGGTGCGGATCATGGCGCGGTGGTGACGGCAGATTTAACGGCGCCGACTTTAAAGGTGGTCGTGAGGGTGAAGGTGGTGGTGGGAGAACCGGGGGCGTTGCGCTGGCTGCTAATTTCGGCGTGGGCGACCTCGGGCAGTGCCTCGAGCGCGGTTTTAAAAAGCGTAATCTCGCCGCTGTTATCGGTGCGGGCATCAATCGTAACGCGTTCAAGATTCTTAGCGTCGGTAACGACCCGGGAAAAGCGGATCAGGCCTGGGATCTTAGCGGCAACCACGGAGATCATCTCCATCGGCAGAAGCCGCTTGGTGGATAAGTCTTCGATGCGCGTGGCCAGGGCCTGCGCGTTCATAATTTTCTCAACGGTGGGGCGCTGAGCAGCAAGTTGAACCAGGCGAACTTTTTGCCAAGTCGCGCGACCCGCACTGAGCGAAATTTCGCCTAGGCCCATGAGCAGGAGCGCAACCACACAACCTACGGCCACACGCCAGAACATGACGTCGCGGGCGAGGCCGCGGCGGCGCGCCACTAGCGCGGCTTTGTCGCGGACATCGAGGTTGGCGGCGATCGTGGCGGGCAGACGCGAGTTGAGTTCGCCGGCCACAAAGGTAAAATCACCATCACTCGCTGCGGCTTGAGCAATAGGAAGTGTAGCCAGGTCCAGGACCGTAGTACTGCCGCCGACCATCCGGAGCAGCTCGGCCTTGGCGGCCGCCAGCGCAGCTTCGTTGGCCGAAGCCTCATCGGTGGCAGCTGGGAGTGCAGTAGTGAAAATCTGGACGGGGCCCTCAGCCGCCGCATGGACCGCGGTGAGGCTCTCGGGGTGGGTAAGGATCAACGTGGTACCTGGGGCGAGCGGGGCGCCGAGGAGTGCGGCAAACGTGGGCAGAACCAAATCCGCTTCGTTCCAGAGATCGGTTTGTTCCGCGGTGACCCGACGGCGGTAAGCAGCGAAGATCAGGGCGGCGGTGGCACCGCTTGGGTGGTAGTAGCCGTAGTAAAGCTGGGCGATCGGGAAAGGCGCCAGAGACTCGAGGGCGAGCTCAACCTGTGTGGCGACGTCAGCGGCGGGCGTGTCAGCGGCGACCGAGATGGCGCGGGTGAAAAAGAGCGCGTCGGGCAGCAGACAGACTTTAGGCGGCGGGGGGCCGGCGCGGAGAAAGTGGAGGGGCGAATCGCTCATCGGTGAAAAGGTTGGCAGAAGTAGCAGTAGGCAGAAAGGCCGAGAAAGGCAGAATGTTTAAGAGAAAAACAAAGAGGGGCGCGTGGACTAGGGCGCGGGCGGAGGGATTGGAGGCGGTGGCAGGGGCTCGTTTTCAGAGAGCTGAAGAATCGTGAAAGGGTAATTAAGGCGCGTGCTGGCCGCCGCGGCGGTGGTGGCAGAAGTGGGTGTGGTGGTGGGCCGGGAAGTAGTGGAGACGCTGGCGGCACTCGCCGCTTGCTCCTCAGACGTGTTGGCGCGGGTATTGGTTGCGGTCGTAAGTACGGTACTGGCCCCGCCCCCTTGAGGCGAAACCACGCAATCAAGTCGATATTGAGCGCGGCCTTCCTCAACCACCACATGGATACGGAGGGCGCTGATGGTGGTACCGAAGGTAGTGGCACGGCCAGTGGAGCCAAGGAATTTACGGGCGTCGTTGGTAGCAGTGAACCATCCGGGGCCATTGTAGGCAGATTGCCCAGTGCCCGCGAGGTAGTCCGAGAGCTTAGTTTTTTGCGTTTCGTCAAATTCGCCAAGTGCAGTGAGTACATCAGATTTGGCGCCGTTGAGGTTGGTGCGTTGAAAATTGAGTAAAGACACGTTGTCGACGAAGCGCCGGTATAGGTCGTTGGGGTGGCTGGATTCGTCGAAAAAAACGGTGCGTGCCAACTCAATGGCGGCCAGTTCGCTGTAAGAACGCAGCGAGCGCAGCGGCGCGGCGTAGGGCAAGGCGGCGTGCTCGTAATCAGGGGATTGCGCAGTGGTGTAGGTGTGGTTGCGCTTCATCCAGCCGAGCATGATGTCGGTGAGCTTCTCGGCGTCGTAGCTGGTCAGACCGAAGGTGAGAAAAAGATTTTGAAGCTGATTTAAGCCCGCCTGCGGCAGAGAAATTTTACCGCTTTCGTCTTCGAAAGTAACCGTGACGGTACGGCCCTCGGTGGGCACGAAGCCGGCGAAACCTAGCGGGTCAGACCAGCCCTCGGCAGGGGTGTGCAGGCCGCTGCCGACAAGGCGAAATTCCTCGAGTACACAGAGCGTCGTCTCAAGCGCGGAATAAGCTTCTTGCCGGAGACGAAACGTGTCGGCTTCGCGGGCCTCAACAATGAGATCGTTGGAGGCTTTTTCGAGGAAAACGGTGAGCGCCAAAGCCGTAAAAATGAGTGTGACCATGACGATCACAAGCACACTGGCGCGAACGGGGGCAGCTGGAGGTGTTTTCATCGCCCGTTAAAAGTTGGGCAACCCTTGCGGGGTATTGCCGAGGTTAACAACCGTCTCACGCGTAAAGGCGCCATAGGCGAATTTGAGACGGAGGCGCTGCGGGGCGGTGTACTTGCCAGAATTGTCTTTTTTGACGGCGGTCTCAGTGGTCCAGCGGAAGAGCGCAGGGTCGTAATAATCGTAAGCGATGGCGGTGACAAAGGGCGTCAGAATCGTCTCGCGCGGCGAATCAGCGTCGAAGCGCGGCTCAAGGCGAGAATGCCACAGCAAAATAAGGCCTTCGTTTTGCCGAGCTTGGAGGGAGCACACGACTTCAGGCAACGCGGGTCCAGGCCAACTGATCAGACGGGTGCCGGCCGGCAGTTCAAAGGTGAGAAGCGTGTCAGTGACGCCACCACCGGGACGTATTTCTTGAGGCGCAACCGGGCTGGCATTGGCGCGGGCGGCGGGCGGGAGCGTGGCCGCACGTAGTTCGCGATCCAGGGCACGAGTGACGGCACGGACATGCTGCTCAAAGAGGCGAATGTCGGTGTTTTTGCCCCAAAGTTCACCCATGGAAAACACGAAGGTGTTAAGCGCGACCAACATAAGCGCCACCAGCGCGAGCGAGAGCAGAATCTCAAGTAGCGTGAATCCAGCGCGGCGGCGCACGGCGGCGAAAGTTGCGGGAGGGCGCGGGCTCATTTTTTCTTGGTGCCCTGGAGCTCCGCGATGCGGTCGCGCACGGTCTGGCGGAGCTGGGTTTTCTCGGCGGCGTCAGACCAGGTGGGACGCAGGACCGTAAAGGTCTGAGTGGTTTTTTGCGCTTCGCCGCCTTTCGACATGTCCGTGACCTCACATAGAAAGGTGACCACAAAAAGATCCGGCATCACAGTACTAGCAAGGGTGGCGCTCCAGCGAACGTGACGATTTTCGAGCGAATCAAATTCGGCGCCGGCTTCGACTTTAGTCCGGTCAGGTTGAGCGAGGAGTTGGGCGCGGGCGAAAGCGACATCTTCGTCGCGGGTGTTACCGCGGGCGACGGCTTCGTAACTATTCAAAATGTTGACGTAAGTGGAACCGAGCACAACAGCGGAGAGCGCGAAGATCATCAGCGCCACGAGCACTTCAAGCAGACTGAAGCCGGCGGATCGGGCGTGTGGCCTCAAGGAGTTAGCAGCAGACAAGCTCACGACGTGGTTTTGGGCGGTGGGAGCACGGGGGAACATGTCCACGGGTCGATCGCGATGATGTGCGCACCGCCATTGACGCGGATCTGGAGGCGAAACGGCGAGCACGTGCCGTCGGCATAAAACGCGACCCCCCCGGAAAGAGGCTCGGTTTCGACGACCGTGCCACCTAGGAGGATGGAGCCACCAGTTTTTTGGGCAGCGAGAAATTCGACAATCAGATCAGCGGCGGGACCCGAGGAGAATATGGGGAACGACTGCACGTTGCCGTCGGGCGAGGTGAGCTGAAAGGCTTTGGTTTTCTCGTCGTAGCGGAGGTTCAGATCCCGCTCGGTGTTGAGCGCGGCCTTACGGGCAGCGCGGACCGTGCTCCAAAAAACATCATCGGCGGAGGGGGGTTTCTCGGCGAGGAGCGCGGAGGATCCACCAATAAGCGCGCCCGCCAGTAAGGCAATGAGTGCGAGTGTAAGCAGCATCTCGAGCAGTGTGAAACCACCACACGGGGTACGTGAAAAGACCGGAGCGAAGCGCCCCACCCGCGCGGCCAAGCCGCCTTCTGCCGGCTGCTTGCCGCACCCAATCATGAATTATTTGCCGGGCGTGGCCGCGGCGGAATCCCAATTACCGATGTCGTCCTCGGTGCCATCGGCTTTGTCAGGGCCCTTAGAATAAAGATCATAACTACCTTTATTTTTCGTGCCCGGATAACGGTATTGATAGGGCTCACCCCAGGGATCAAGGGGCACTTTTCCGCCTTCAATGTAGGGGCCACGCCAACGGTCAGCTTTGTTGGCAGGAGCGGCGACCAAGGCGAGAATACCTTCGGTCGTCGAGGGGTAATCGCCAAGGTGGATGCGGTAGGTTGTGAGCGAGGTTTTCATGCTCTCTTTGACAAAAAGCGAGGCCGTGGTGACTTGAGCGCCACCGAAGATTTTATCGACGTTGCTGATGGCCAGACCGGCGAGGAGCCCAATGATGGCGAGCACGACGAGAATTTCGAGCAGCGTGAAGGCGCGCAGGGTGCGAGCAGAAAGACGCGCGCGGGAGCAGGATGCGGAGAGATTGGCGGACATGATCGTGTTAAGATTGAGGACTATCAGGGAGTTGTCGAGACGCTGGCGACGGCCAGGGGTTGCAGGAAAATAGCAAAGAAGCGCACTCCCTAAGCCTAGGATTCCGGCAATTATTTTTTTTGGGGGGGATCAAAAATAACAGGTCGCCGCTTTCGCTCACAGCGGCGGATTTACGCCAGGGGGAGTAAGCACCGCGTCATCAGGGGTACCGAAAATTTTATCGGGGCCGGCGGAGCGGACTTCCATGCGGTCGCTAGCAAGGGCGTGAAATCGAAAGGGGGTACCCCAGCGATCAGTGAGTTCGCCGGCAGCGTTGATCGCCGGGTGGTCGCGCGGCATGAGGGGAAGCCGGAGAGGGTTATCACCGATAAGCGCAGCAGTAATCTCGGAGTTTTCGCCGAAGGGGTGACCCACACGGGGAAAATTGATGCGCCAGTTAGTGAAGAGGTCGTTGATCAGATTGAGGTCGCCCGTAATAGTGGATCGAGGGGAGTTCAGCTCGGCCACGAGCGCGGCAGGGGCTTCGTAAACGGCCTCCACCCTCGCCCGGGAGAGTTGAGCCGAGGGATTTTTTTCGCGGCGGGTATCAACGGCTTCCGGGGTGGCGACGAGAGCGGCGGTGGGCTCGGATGCAAGGGGCAAGAGCCACCAGACCAGCAGGCCCAACAAGAGCAACAAGCCGAGGGCTGGCAGCAAGCGGCGCGAGGTCATGCGGGACGGAGCGCGCGAGCGCAGAGTAGCGCACGCGCGGCGAGTTAGAATCAGAGGAAGCCGACGTTGGCCCGAGAGAAGCGGTCAATATTAGGTAAGACCGTGGGTAGGTTGGTGGCGCTCACCCCGAACCAGGAGGCAAGGGTGGCACTGTATTCGTCAACACTGGTGGTGGGAATCCAGTTGCCTCGGGTGCCGGAGTCATCGGGACCGCTACGGATGAGTGTGGGCATCTTGCCGTAGATGTCTCCGCCTTTGACGGCACCACCGACCACAAAGTGGTGCGAGCCCCAAGCGTGGTCGGAGCCGTCGCCGTTGGTATTAAAGGTGCGGCCGAAATCGGAAGCGGTAAAAGTGGTGACTTGTTGAGCGGCCCCGAGTTCGACCGTGGCGTTATAGAAAGCGGAGACGCTACGCGAAATATCGGCAATGAGGTTGGCGTGCGCGGGCAGTTGAGAATCGTGGAGATCAAAGCCGCCTACGCGGGCAAAGAAGACTTGGCGTTTGAGGCCGAGCTGAGGAGCGGCGGCAATCAGGCGGGCAATGGTACGCAATTGCTGACCCAAGCTCGTGTTAGGGAAAGCCGTCGTGAAAGGAGCAGTTTGGGCGAAGATGCTGGAAACAAGCGCGCTATCCGAGATGGCGTTGGCAGTGAGACCGGAAAATGCGGTTTCGAACAGATTGCTATTTTTCGCGGCGAGCAGGTCGTTCTGAGCCTTGGTGCGGATAGCAGCGAACGAAGTGCCAGTAGGGGCGGTGGAACCAGTAAGATTAATGGCGCCGGTGGAACTGACAGAGTATTGGACAACGTTGCGACCGACCTGGAAGGAGTTTTGGCCGTTTAACGTAATCGACATGGAGATCGAATTATTGGAATTAAAGGTGTCGGTAAGGTCTGCGAGACGACCGCCCCAGCCAGAGACGAAGGCTTGGTCGGAAATACTGCTCTGCCATTCAACCTGTTGATCGTTGTGCGAGAACAGCGACATCGGCAGTGGGACGGAGCGCGCAAGGTATTGGGCGCGGGTAGTCGGGACCGCAAGGGTTCCGACATTGGCCATAAACGCCATCTGGCCGGAGTCGAAGAGTGATTTAAGGCCGGTGGTGTTGGTGCCGGCGACATCGGAGTTGAAGCTGGGATGCATGGCCCAGGCGCGACCGTCTGAGGTCTTGGGTTTAATACCCAACAAGGTATTTTGAGGCAGGGCGAGCGCGCCGCGACCGCCGGTAACCGAGGCGTAGCCGGTATCGGAAGTGGCCGAGCCGTAGCCATCAGCGTCGTTGGGGATAATGAAATTATTGGCGTCGTTGCCGCCCGCGAAGAAGAGGCAGACTAGGGCTTTGAAATCCGAGGGCAGTGCGCCAGAGGTGTTGGGCGTGACGGGGCCGTTGCCGGGGCTGGCGATGGCTCCGGTAAGCCGGAGTTGCGCAAGGGTGGATAACATGCCGGTGGCGCCGACGGCAGCGCAGCAGGAACCGATGAATTTGCGGCGGGCCGGATCGAAGGTGGGGTTTTTAGGATTCATGGGCGGATTATTTTTGGACGGAGCCTTCGGAGGAAGTGACGACGAGGTAGAGAGCGGAGCGGACTTTTTCGAGATCAGCAGTCGCTGTGGGCATGCGCGAAAGCGCAGAGACGATCAGGTCCGTTTCTGCCTTAGGCATAGTGCCACCGCACATGATTAAATTCATGTAATCGATCAGTTGTTGCGGAGATTTTGCCAAAGGCTGGAGGTCAGTCAGTGTGAGGCCGACGGCCGTAGCGCTGCGCGTAGAATAGATGAGGTTATACAAATAGTTCGGAGTCGTGATGGCCGTAGTGTCGGTAAAAATCTGATACTCAGGGGCGTAAAGGCCGGCGGCGGCAAGGGCACCGGGCAGGATGTAATTAGGTTCGTAGAAATTGAAGACGGTGGGGGCGCGGCCCGCGGCTTGAGCGAGTGAAGCGGTGGTGATCGTCTCGGGATTGGTCAGACTGGAGCCGTTACTGCTCGCGGTGTAACGACCGCCGTCGGAGGCTCCGGCAAAGGCGCGCAGCAGCGCAGTGGCGCGCAGGAGGGGCTCCTTGGCTTTACCATGGCTGGGAGTGTTGAGCAGCGCGGGCGAGCGGGCTTCGTAATCGGTAAGGATCGCGCGCACGACCGCGGCGAGGTCACCGCGAACGCCGGCCCCGTTGTTGGCGAACGCAGAAGCGACGCGGTAAATGTAGCCCGGGCTGGGGTTACTGGTGACGAGGCGTTGAATGAGCTGGCGGCAGATAAAAGGGCCCGTGTTAGGATGATTAAAGAGGGTATCGAGGGTGTCCTTAAGGTCTTTAGCGCCACCTTGAGTAGCAGGGATGACCTTACCCGTGACGATGGTTTTGACGGTGTCGTCGTGAAACGCGGGATAAAGCACCATCGGGCTGAGGTAATTCTCACTAAGGCCGCCACCGCCCGTGAAAGTCGGGTTCGTAGATTGGTAATAACCCCAACCGGTGAAGACCTTGGCCATCTGGACGATGGTGTCTTGGGTGTAGGTAGGAATGGGTTGGCCGTTGACGTCGAGTTTCAGGGTGCCATCAGGCTGGAGTTCATTGAGGCCAATCGTGAAAAGTTGCATGACCTCACGGGCGTAATTCTCATCCGCTTGAGTGAGTGGAACGCCCTTGGCATCGAAGGTGGCTTTGCGGTTACGAAGGGCCGTGAGGTAAATGCCCATATTGGGGTTGAGGGTAACTTCTTCCAGAAGCGTGCGGAAGTTGCCAAAGGCGCCACGGACAAGCACGTCATAGTAATTGGTGTGACCGTCTTCCCAGTTAGCGATCGTCGAGTTTTGATCGGAGGTAACAAAGATTTGGCTCAGGGCATAGGCGACGCGTTGGCGAAGCTGGTCTGGGCCGTTAACCGCGATTTTCCACCAGGCGTGTTGGCGGTGGATGCTGCCAATCCGGCTATTAGGCACCCCGGTAGTGGTATTGCCGCCAGCACCACCAGAATTATTGTTCGCGAAATCGGCGCTGGCTTCAACGAAGTGAAGCGATGCCGGAAGAGCCATCTGCTCATTCATCCAAGCGGTGTAGCCTTTGTTGGTCAGAGCGTAGATATCATCATTACGGGCGCCGAAGGTGGCTTGAGCAAGAAAGCGGGAGGCGTCTTGAGTGGTAATTTTGATAAGATCGATGGCGGCGGCGGCAACCGGAACGTTGAAGGCGGCGGTGCCTGAGCTTTTTACGAAGCCGCCTGTAAGTTCGCCGGTGGTGAAGTTGGCGGTGTCGATCGAGATCGAAATCCGACCGGCTTTGAGGGCGGCTTTCAAGTCGGCGGTGCTGTAGGTGCCGGAGGGGGCGAAGTCCCAAGCAGCATAACTGACCTGTCCTTGGGGAAGATTATAAACGTAGTTGCCGTCAATCTGGAGGTGGGCAACGACCTCAGGGGAACTGAGGTTGGAGAAAGATACGTTGATGTAGGCTGATTTCTCGTCCGGCGCGAGTTGGATGGTCCCAGTGCCGTAGGCCGTGGAACCCGTGACCGACGAGGGCGTGCGCAAGTTGGAGATAAACAGCGAGCCAGAGTTGTAAAAGAAAGAGCCGCTGGCGGTGTCGTTGCTACCAACCCCATAGGTGTTGTTGGCAACGAGGGTGAGAGTGGCGATGCGGTTGTTGAGGTTAGCGCCGTTATTCTTAGGAACGAGGCTGACCTGAGCAGTAGAAGCGCCGGAGGCGAAGCTAGCCACGCCACTCACGGGCACATAATCAACGCCGGATTGGGCAGAGCCGCTAAGCGTGTAGGATACGTTGATGGCTTTCTTCAGATCCCCGACGCGGGTAATCGTGAAAATGACGGGGGTGGTACCGCGCGAATCAGCTGCGGCGACCGCAGCTGAGACACCGACCGTCGGTAGCGTTTCTGAGGTAAGGTCGTAAACTTCGACTAGGGACACCCCGCCGGTGCCACCTACGCCGGCGACCTGGATCGTGTAGCTGCCGGGATTCAAGTCGATTAGCAGTGCAGCATCGCGACTGCCTTCAGCAAAGGGGAAGGCCCCTGCTTGGTCAAAGGCCGCGGAAACAGCCGCGGTGTTGGCCGCGGTACCCGAGGACCAGTTATCGTTGGAACCGCCAGAAATGATGACGGACTTGTCGTTAAAAATCGAAAAAACAGGGTCCACGATGGCACCTGCAACACCGAGCGCCGCAAGGGAGGGACCGGCGGCGCGGATCAACAGGCGACGCGTACCCGTACTCGGTGCGATAACCAGTCCGGAGATCAAGACACCATTGCCCGCGGCGACAACCGCGCGAGTGGATAAATTGATCAGGCGCGCGGAGCCACTGATATCATAAACTTCGAGTAGACCAATGCCAGAGGTATTGCCCACGCCGCTAACCTGCGCGGTGTAGGTGCCAGGAGAGAGGGTGGCGACGAGAGCGGCGTCGTTAGAGCCGTTGGCGGTGGTGGTGCCGAGGGCAAAGGCGCCAGCGGCCGTGGTCGTGGCCGCAAGAACCGCTTGATCGTTGTCCGTTGAGCCCCAGGTGTCGTTTTGAAGAACGAGTTGGCCGGCTCCATTGTAAATACTGAGCGTGGGATTCGCTAAAAGAGTGTTGGTGGCGAGGCCGAAGCGGGCGAGCGAATAACCCACCGCGCGAACGAGTACTTTTTTAGGCGCACCTTCGTTCACCACGAAGCCGGTAATCATGATGTTGGTACCCGTTCCGATTTGGCCGCGCGTTGAAAGATTGGCGAGACGTTGATCGTACTGGGCCGCGGAGGCGGGGTTCGGACTGACCAAAAGGAGGGCAGAAACGGATGCGACAAAAGCAGAGAAAAGGCGGCGCAATGATTTCATGGTGGGTACTTGCAGCGTGCGAGAGTTTGGACGCTTCCGGAGGCACAAAAGCGTCAGGTTTGATCTTGTTAAATTAAGTGATGTAAAACGGCTGCAAAGTCGAGCCGACTTACGCTAAAGGTAGTTAAGTAACTTATATTTAGTATTAAGGGATCATTTTATTTGCCAGCCAAGGCGCCGACAGCGGACTTGGAAGTAACTACAAAGCGGGCGGCGCCATGACTTTTAGCATTGATTCCACCTGTCCTCCCCGCGGGGAGCGATACCACCTCGTAAGACATTCTGCTCGTTTGCTACCCAGGGCCAGCTGGGTTGTTGTAGCCGTCCTCGCACTAGCCGGCCCATGCGCCGAGGGGCCGTTTCGCAATCTTAAAAACCCCAACAACAAAGATTAAGCCGAAGGGCACCGCCCCCTGGCCGCCTAACTACCCCAACTTTAATCAACGTCCACACCAACCGCCGTCGACGGTCATGACGTGGCCGCTCAAGTAATCACTCGCCGAGGAGGCCAGAAAGATGATTGCCCCTTCCATATCACTGGGTTCACCCCAACGGCCCGCCGGAATGCGGCTCAGGATTTCCTTGGAGCGGACCGCGTCGGCTTGCAGGGCAGCAGTGTTGTCGGTGCGCATGTAGCCGGGCGCAATGGCGTTCACGTTGATCCCCTTCGAGGACCATTCGTTAGAAAGCGCCTTAGTGAGTTGGCCGACGGCGCCCTTACTTGCGGCGTAACCAGGCACCGTAATACCACCGAAAAAAGTGAGCAACGAGGCGATGTTGATGATCTTGCCCGAGCCACGCGCAAGCATGTGTTTGCCGGCAGCGCGACAGGCGGTGAATACGCCGTTTAGATTGACGTCGATGACGGCGTCCCAGTCAGCGTCAGTGTGATCCGCCGCAGGCGTGCGCTTGATGATACCCGCGTTGTTAACGAGGACATCCAGGTGGCCCTGCCACGCGATCGACTCCTCGATCAGCCGCTGGACGGCGGCGCGGTCACCGAGATCCGCGGCGATAGCGTGAGCGCGAACACCGAGATTGAGCGCGGTGATTTCAGATACAACCGCCGCGAGCTTGGCGGCATCGCGGCCATTGATGATCACATCCGCCCCAGCGCGCGCGAGCGCGATAGCCATGGCTTTGCCGAGGCCTTGGGACGAGCCGGTGACAAGCGCAACTTTAGCGGCGAGGCCGAATTTTTGCTGGAGAAATAAAGACATGTTAAAAACCAGAGCCTCCAAAAAGATTAACGAAGCGAGGCGATCGGAGCGGGGTCCATATCGGAGAAGACTTGGTTGTCGCCACCCATGGCCCAGACAAAACGGTAAGCGCCGGTACCAACGCCGCAGTGAATCGACCAAGCAGGCGAAAGAACCACTTCGCGGTCGCGTACGACCAAGTGGCGCGTAGCGTGTGGCTCGCCCATGAAATGCATGGCGATGTTATCTCCGAGATCAAAATAGAGATAAATCTCCGTGCGGCGACTGTGTGTGTGCGGCGGCATCGTATTCCAGATGCTGCCAGGTTCGAACTCGGTGAAGCCGAGGACGAGCTGGCAGCTCTTGATGCCGTCGGGATGGATGTACTTCAGAATCGTACGGCGATTAGCCTTGGTGACCTCGCCGATTGGCGCGGCCGAGACGTCGGCGCGACGGGCGAGTACCGTAGGGTGTTTCGCGTGGGCCGGTGTACTGATAAAATAAAACTGGGCCTGTCCGGCTGTACCATTTTCTAGCGTAACGTCTTTTTCGCCAAGCCCGATGTAGAGACAATCAAGGGTGGCGAGCGTGTGTGCGACACCGCCAACGCGCACGATGCCGGGGCCAGCCCCGACGTTGAGGATACCAATTTCGCGGCGCTCAAGGAAAAATGAAGTGCCGATTTCCTTGTCGCTTGGAAGTCTGAGCGGTGCGCTTGTGGGGACAGCAGCGCCCACGATCATGCGATCTAAATCAGTATAATGAGCGATGACTGCACCGGGCTGGAAGAGCCCAGCGATGTGAAAGGTCTCACGAAGCTGCTCAGTGGAGAGCGTATTAGTAGCGGCGGGCGTGGGAAAATAATGGAGTTTCATAGCGAAAAATTTAAGCGCGGAGGTTGGATGAAATATTATTTAGAAGCGACCGTGATTTTAATCGGCGACGCAGCCCGAGCGGCACACGCAGCAACATAGGCATTCCAGTCGGCCTGCGATTTAAATTCGCCGGCTTTGCTCCAACCCGCGCCCGCGAAATAGCGGAGCGGTTGGCCAGAAGTGGCTTTGGCGAGGATGAGCTCATTGAGGGCATCGGCCGTGAATCCGACGAATGAGCTCACGGGCATGATCAAGGCGGTGCCCAGTTCGCCATTGGTTTTTTGCGTTACCCATTGCGTGAGTGCACCCGTGGGGGCAGAAGAAGTGAGGGCGACTTGGGCGTCCTGATTTTTATCGGCAGGAGTTTTATTCAGCCCAATCGCAACGGTGATTTCCTTGGGACTTCCCGCAGCGACGATGAAGGTGCTCTCGATTTGGTCGAGATTGTGGCCGGCATCGACGATAAAGCGTTTCACCTCGGAAACCTGCGTGCCAGCAGCATCCCAGGCTTCGTAGGTGAGCTCGAACACCGTGCGAACGGGACCGTTAGTGATAACCTTCCAGGATTTGTAATTGCGGCCGACATGGAGAGTTTTCCCATCCCAAACACCCGTGCCGCCGCAGCCGCGAGAGGGACCGACTTGGTACATATCCATACCCTCGCCTTCGTCTTTGTGGTAGTGGTCGTGGCCCTTGTTGTACCAGCGATCAACGATAAGGTAATTCACGCGCTTACACCAAACATCGAGTCCACTGGTGACTAAGACTTCTTTGGCGAGCCCGGGGGCGGCGGGCGCGGCCAGCGCGGGCCCATAAGTGCGATGTCCGATCTTATCGTTTTCCCAGCCGAAATCATCGAGACGTTCCGGCACATAGCGACCAAAAGTCTTGATCGGGAACACCGGAGCAACCGTGTCGATTTTTTCAACCGTAAAGGTCGCGGATTTTTCGCCCGCCACGAAATCGTGTTGGAAAATGAGTTCACCGTACGCAACGCCGACGCCTTTAGGATCCTTGGCTTGCGGAGCGATGTTGGTGACTTGATAAGGCAATATGTGGCCGGCGGCGTCCTTGACGGCGATGCGCTGCAACATCGCGCCCGGGAGCACGGCATTCACCTGCGACCACGGCACAACAATCGTTTCGGCAGGACGTGCAATGCCGAGATCGTGCGTGACGATGACGAGCATCTGCTCAGCGGCAGCCAACACTGAAACAGTGGCCAGAGCGGCGAGAGAATAGAACACGGGGCGGAATTTCATGGTAATTTGAAAGCTAAGGGCAAAGTTGAAGTTAGGCAGCGCCAGATGCAAAGAGCAGGATGCTTATGGAGTTAAACGGCGAGGCAAAGTTAAGGCTTAAAGATCGCTGCGCGCCGCGGTCGCCAGTTTCCACCCAGCACAAATGTCGGGTTGCGGTAATCGGCGATCAGCGCGTCGTCACTGGGTGACTGCAGTTGGCGAGAGGCCGGATGGCGCTGGCTCACATCCGCGGACTCATCGGTGGGCGTGCGACTATTGTGCTCCCAAAATTGAAGATCCGTCGTGATGCCGGGCGGCGTGCCGGCAGGCGCGGGTTGCAATTGCCAGCCCGCCGCGCCGACGGCGGAGCTGAGCACGCAATCGACCAGGACTACCTCACTGTGCGGAAACCGGTGCGGCTCAATGCGAGAGAGATAGTTATCTGTGACGCTAGGAGCGCCTTCAAACCTGCAGCGCAGGTAAACAAAACCATGATTTGTGGCGGGGTTGCGGATTTGCGTGAAATATGCGCCGCTACGTAGCGAGCGCGCGATACAGCTTTCAAAAAAAGACGGCCCTGTGCCCCACATGAAATCGACGTCGCCCTCGATCAAACAGTTAGAGAGATAGGCCTGACCGTTTATCTGAATGGTGTCTTGGAAGCTGTAGAAATCGACGTCCTTGATGATCGTACGTGCAATCGTGGTGGCGTTGACGATGAGCGCCTCAGCCTGAGTGCCGCCCTGGGGTGTGGTGTTGTGGAGCGTGAGGTTAGCGAGGGTGAAATCATTCACCCGGTGCGCGAGGAACATTCCGCGACGATAAATACTGCCCCCACGCTTGGGGGCTTCGCCACTGGGATTAGGCGTACGACCAGCGAACGGGTTGCCCCCGGAACCGTTGAATTTGGCATTATTGGGATAAGCGATGATCGTCGCGTGGCGATCTTCACCAAGAATCGTGACACCGTGTTTGTCCGTAAAGAAGATGATCTCACGGTACGTGCCTTTTCGCACCAACAACGTTACAGGGGTGGTATTGCCCAAGGGAATATAGTCGAGTGCAGCCTGCACGGTGGAAAAATCGCCAGAACCATCAGCGGCGACCGTGAGACGCGTCGCTCCGGCCACAGGCGGGGTGGGCTTGGTCGTGAAGTTCCAGGCCGTGGGCGACTCAAGGGCGGAGAAGATTTCGGTCGAATTTTTTAGTACGCCAGCATCGGCGGTGACGTAGTAACGATGCCCGTAGGCGAGCGCGCCGGGTGGCGGGCACAGGGTAACTTCGCGGTCCGTGATAAGAAGGGTGTAATAGTTGTAATGATCGAGCCCGCCGATCGACTTGGTGGCGACAACCGCGGTGACGTCGAGCGTTGCGACGATTGATTGGGTGCCGGCATCGTGAATCCGAAATTGCCCGGCCGCGCCCAGGACGGGTGCGCTAGAAAACGTCAGACGTAGCGGAGTGTCGGGGTTAACCGCAGTCGAGCCGGACGCGGGAAATAAGTGGGTGGCCGTAAAGCCCGCGTGTACGGAGGTCACGCGACAGACCGCCATGTAAACGACGAGGAGCAGAAAGCGTGGCATAGGGCAGTGAAGGTTTTGAAACAGAGAACGGCTGGGGTTAGCAAAAAAAAGCCGCACGGTAAGATTACCGCGCGGCTAAGAGAATCACAAGGCTGACAAGAGCTTAGAATGTGCCCTTCACGCCGACCGTATATTGCACGCCGAATTCTTCGCGGCGATAAGTGCGGCTCCAGCTTGGGGAGACTGGGCCGTAGCGCTGCGCGTCTTGGGCGACATTGGTCAAGTTACGCGCATTCACGAACAAACCGATGAGGTTCGAAAAGCGGTAGTTGAAGTTGATGTCGGTGTAGATGCGGGGTTTGAAGTATTCGAAGAAGCCGTCGTCGGTGTGGGCCAGACCGTTATAAGTAATGCTTTGTTGGGCGAGGCGTTGGCGACCGCGGTAGTTCCAATTCACCTGCGCACCAAATTTGTTCTTGTTGTACTTTACACCCCAGCTACCGCTAGCGGGAATAAAGTTACTGAAGTCAGCCAAGGTTGAACCTTCCAGGTGCAACTGCTGGCCGTTGGCGTAGACCGTAAAATCCTTCGTCCAGTTAGGGAAGGCATCGACGTCTAGGACTTGCGAGTAGTTGAACTCGACGCCGGAGACACGGGCCGAGCCGACATTCGAACGGGTAGCCACCGTCACCAACGCCGAGGGATTCGTCGCCGCGGCCGAGGTGAGCAAGTTAGCCGCATCGGGGATGCCGAGGGATTCAAGAAGCGCGAGCGTGGCGGTTTGCGGCACGCTGCCACCCACGAAGTCGCGGAAGTCTTTGCGGAAGGCCCCGACCGAGAATACGCCGGTCTTCGCGAAATAGTATTCAAGAGAGACGTCGTAGGCGTTGGTCTGCGTGGGCTTAAGTGCAGCGTTAACGGTGGTGATAGCGTAAGTGCCGGAGACCAAGCTCGTATCGGGCAGCGTGGTGCTAGGAATGATGTTACCCAAGTCAGGCCGGCCGATCGAACGGGCGTAAGCCGCACGAGCGACGATGTTGTGGGTTACGTTATACGAGGTATCGAAGCTCGGGTAGTACCCATCATAGGACTTGGAACGAATATCCCCGCGGTCTTTGTACTGGGCGGCGGCGCGAGCCGCGAGGTCAGGATTCAACACCAGTTGGCCGGCGGAGTTTGTAATGTAGCCGGCGCGCGGGTTGTTGAGGACCCCGTAGCCCTTGTCTTGGGTGCGCTCAAAGCGGACGCCGCCAGACATACGGAGGCGGTTGGCCAACATGCGTGCGTCAAACATCATATAGGCAGCACTGATCACTTCGCGGAAATATTTCGAATTGGTCGCGCTGTTGATTGTGGGGTTAGCCGCGCTGGCGAGGGCGAAATATTCAGGGTGTTGTTTCCAAAGCGTGAAGGCGCTGTAGGCGTCGGGATACGGGACCTGCGGCGTGCCAAAGAGGTAAGGCCCGGAGGAGTATTGCGGGTCGCTCAATTTGTAGAGACCGGCATTGTCGTCGGCCGTGTTGGCGACGCCATCGGGCCCGACGAAGTTCCAGTTGCCGCGGTTATCGAGTCGGATGTCGCGGGTTTCCTCTTGGAGATTAAGGCCTGACTTGAAGGTAACCGGGAACGATAGCCCGAGGTCACGCTTGGCGTTGACGCGGGCAGTCTTAAAGACGTCAGCCGAGTCGGCAGGATTAAAGTTTACGTTGGTAATGTTGTAGTTCGACGCGTTGGCGAGGTCGATTTTGTTCACACCAGCAGTGTCGTAGGCCGTGATCGAGGTCGGCATCAGGTAACTACCGGCGGCGATACCAGCAAAGTTAACCGTGGGGCTGGAGGCAGCCGGGAGCGCAGGATTGCCCCGCAGCGTGAGCGTCACGCCGTTAAAGTGAGCATCTTGTTCGTCGTGGTAGTGATTGGTCGCGTGAGAGAAGGCGAAGCCACCGTCGATTTTCCAGATGGGACCGTTGTGCTTGTAGGTCGTGTCCGTAGCGTAGGTGTAACCGTATTTATGACGGAAAGAGGTGCCACCGAGTACCACCGAGCCTTTGCCCAGCGCGCCGTTGACGAAGTCGGGGCTGAACGCAAGGGGCGCAGTCGAGGAGCCTACGTCGTAGGTTACAGGGCGATTACTGAAAGAGGCATTGTAGTAATTCCATTGGGCGCCGACAGACACGGTATCGGTTTTGTTCAGGCGCAGGTCCACGGTGCCGCTGATAGATTTGCGGGCGTTGTTCTTTGGGCCGTCTTGAACCTGATAGCTACGCAGGTAGGGGTTAGTGGGGCTGGCGACCGGGCCGATGGCGGCAGTGGCGTTAGGTGCCCAGTTGGGATTAGAACGGTGCTGGGGGTAATAAATGTTAGATTCCAGAAGCGCTAAGGTGTAGCCGAAGTTTTTCGAAACAGGGTTGATGTAGACAAAGTCAAAGCCGGGCTTGATTTTGCTCGAGGCTTCGTTGGTGGGGCCACGGGTTTTCTTAAAATCTTTTTCGTCACCGTTAGCACTCACGAAGGCGCGGTAGCTAAAGGAGGCCTTGGCCTGGTCGAAGGAGCTGCGGGGCACGAGATTGATCGCACCACCCAGGGCGTCAGCGGCCGTCTCAGGCGAGCGGGACTTTAGGACTTCGATACGGCCGGCGTTGTTAATGGAAATTTGCTCAAGCTCAAAGGTACGACCGGCAGAGGAAGAATTAGCGCTGGCGATACGGTTACCATTGAGCGTGACCGGGGTGTAGTTGGCGGGAACCCCGCGCACGGAAATGGTGCGCGCATCAGGCGAGACGTAGTCAATCGTAACCCCGGGAAGGAATTTTACGAAGTCACCTAGATTGCCCTCGGTGATATCACCGAACGCATCCGTGGAGACGACATTTTTGATCGTGGAGGAAAAGCGTTGTTCGTTAATCGCAATAGAGGCGGCGTCCATTTCGACGGCCGCGGCGACCTTAAAGGCGTCAAGCTTGAGCACCTCACCGTCTTTGTTCGCAGTGGATGACTTGGTGGAGAGATTGATATCGAGATTGATCGAGGCACCCGCAGGGACGGAGACGGAAATCGATTGATTTGATAAACCAGTGTAGAACGCGTTCACTTTGGCGGCGCCAGCGGGAACGTTGCTTAGGCGGAAAAGACCCGTTGAATCCGTGAACGCTTCAATCGCGGTGCCATCGACGGTGACGCGGACGTTGTTGAGGTACTTGCCGTTGTCGGTGTTAAGAACGCGGCCTTCAATCGTGCCGCTAGGGGCAGTCTGAGCGGGCGCTTGGCCAGCAAAGAGGAATAAACCTGCCAGCAAGGTGGTCAGGCGCACGAGCGTGCGCAGGGTTTGAGTGGGTTTCATGGGTTATTTTCTTAGTCTATTAGGTTACAAATATCAGGAGGCTGAACCGCTCCGTTCATCGGTTGGATTTTTAGACAGCTTGAATCAGGTTCGCGCAAAATGAGCGCCTAGCCTAAGCAATTTTTTGATCAAAAGATTCTGAGATTGGGGTGGTTAGAACTGGGTAATCAATTGGCGTAGCACCTTGGTGAGAGGCGGGAGATCAAACAACCGATGAAGTTAAGTAATGTCAAGATTCAAGGGACACGTGTCCGCATTTTCAGCATGACTTTAGCCGCGCGTAGGTTCACAAAAACCTCAATGGAACACCCCTCATCCTCTACGGACATGACTCGTTACCGCTGGGTCGTGTGTGCGCTGCTGTTTTTTGCCACCACGATCAACTACATCGATCGCCAGATTCTGGCACTGATTAAACCGATCTTGGATGAGCAACTGCGCTGGACCAATGAACAGTTCGGCTACACCAACGCGTTTTTTCAGCTCTCCTACGCTGTCAGTCTGATGATATTCGGGTGGCTGGTCGACAAATACGGCACCAAAATCGGCTACGCCGTTTCCATTGCAGCCTGGAGCCTTGCAGCTATGGGCCACGCCTTCGTTATGAGTATCGGCGGATTCTACGTTGCCCGCGTCATGCTCGGCCTCGGTGAAGGCGGTAATTTCCCCTCTGCAATCAAGGCAGTCGCCCTTTGGTTCCCGAAACGCGAACGCGCCACCGCCACTGCGATCTTTAACTCCGGTACCAACGTCGGGGCTATCATCGCCCCATTGGTCGTGCCCGCCATTGCGCTTTCCTTGGGCTGGCACTGGGCATTCATCTTCGCGGGCATCGCCGGCTTCGTCTGGCTATTCTTTTGGTTCCCGTTTTACAACGTCCCGGAGAAAATTAAGGCCATCAACGCTGCCGAGCTCGAACACATCCGCAGCGACCGCGACGACACCAGCCGCGACGGCGAGAAAGTTGCCTGGTCCGGCCTACTCGGTTACCGCCAAACCTGGGCCTTCGTCGTCGCCAAGGCGCTCACCGATCCGGTCTGGTGGTTCTTCCTCACTTGGTTGCCTGACTTTTTTAAACAGACGCGCCACCTCGATATCAAACAGAGCGGCTATATGCTAGCGACCATCTACGGCATGGCGACCGTGCTCAGTATCTTCGGCGGCTGGGTCGTTGGCGCCCTCGTAAAATCAGGCTGGAGCGTCACCCGCGCCCGCAAAACCGGCATGTTCATCTTCGCCTGCTGCGTAATCCCGATTATCTACGTAAAAGACGTCGGGGACTGGACCGCGGTCGTACTGATCGGTTTCGCCTGCGCCGCGCACCAAGCTTGGTCCGCCAATCTTTTCACAACTGCCTCCGACATGTTTCCCAAGCGTGCGGTCGCTTCCGTTGTTGGTCTCGGCGGCATGGCTGGTTCCGTCGTCGGTTTTTTCTTCCCGATTATGGCGGGCAAGCTCCTCGATAAATTTAAAGTAGAAAACAACATCTCGGGCGGTTACGGTGTGCTTTTCGCCATCTGCGCCGGCGCCTACCTCTTGGCCTTCGCGCTCCAGCACGCGCTCGCACCGAAATTCGAGATGACCAAACTCAAAGAGGCCTGATCCCCTCACCTGCCGCCGACCCTTGACCCGCGCCCAAGGGGCGGCCGGCAGCGCAGCCATTGACACTGCCGCGCGCCGCCAGAAATCTTCCGGCCTGAATCCAACGTGAGCAAAGCGCACCCATCCACCCCGCTCCCGCAGATCCGTTCCACGGCGGATTTTGCCCGCCACGTGGGTCTTGCCCGCACGACCGTTTCCCGTGTACTCAACGGCCAACCCGGCCTCAAAGCTAAGACGATCGAACGGGTCCAAGCTGCGATGGAAGCCACCGGCTTCACCCCCAACGCCTACGCGCTCCACCTTAAAGGCAAACGCACCGCCACCATCGGCATCTGCATGGAGGATCTGCTCACGCCGCCCGCCGTGCGCAAACTCGCCGCCCTCCAACGCCTCCTGCGCGAACGCAATTATGCCTCGCTGATTGAGGTGCTCGACCCCGGCGAAAGTCGCCGCGTCGTCCGGCATTTTTTATCCATGCGCGTCGATGCGGTGGTATTCATCGGGCACTTCATCGCCGAAGAAATCGCTCAACGTATCACCGAACTCACCGCCCACGGTACGCCCCACCTCGTGATCGATCACGCAGGTATCGAGGGCGCTAACACCGTTTCCCTCGACCGCGCCGGCGGCATGGTTGCCGTAGTCGATCACCTCGTCGAACTCGGGCACAAGACTTTCGGCCTACTCTCCCTCGGCGGCACTGCCCGCTCCGTGCAAGAGCGCCTCAACGGGGTCCACGCCGCACTCCAGCGTCACGGACTAGACTTCGACTCCTGTACGCAGTCCCGCGATCACCTCCACGTGCGCACCGGTGACTTCGAACACGGCCGCGCCCTCGCGGCGATCTTCGCCTCTGAGAAAAAACGCCCCACCGCCTACATCGCCCGCAACGACGAAATCGGCGTCGGCGCGCTCCACGGTTTTCAGGCCGCCGGCCTGCGCATCCCCCATGATATTTCCGTCACCGGCTTCAACAACCAGGACATCTGCGCCATGACCACGCCTAGTCTCACCAGCGTGGACCAACAGGTCGCCACCACCGCCGAAGCCGCCGCCGATCTCATTTTGAGCCAACTAAACCAAGCGCTTCGCCGAAAACCATTGCTGCGCACCATCGAGCCCCAACTCATCATCCGTGGTTCCACTGGCCCCGCCCGCCGCTAAACGCACCTGCTTGTTCGTCTTCCCCGTGAGTTCCATTGCTACTCCCGCCACCAATCCCGCCCGCTTCCTGCGGCGACTGGGCGAGATACTGCCCGCCACTCGACTGCTCGCCGGCCCCGCACAACTCGCCGCTTACGAGAGCGACGGCCTCACCGCTTTTCGCACCGCACCCCTCGCTGTCGCCATACCGGAATCGCAAACTGAAGTCATCGCGCTTGTCCGACTTTGCCACGACGAAAAAATCCCTTTCCTCGCTCGCGGCAGCGGCACAAGCCTTTCCGGTGGCTCCACGCCTGTCGCCGGCGGTCTTGTGATCGCACTCAACCGCCTCAACCGCATCCTGCGCGTCGACCCCGCCCAAAGAGTCGCCATCGTCGAACCCGGGGTGATCAACACCGCCGTAACCCTCGCCGTCGCCTCCTACGGTCTCCACTACGCACCCGATCCGTCGAGTCAGTCTATCTGCACTATCGGCGGCAACGTCGCCTTCAATTCCGGCGGCGCGCATTGTTTGAAATACGGCATGACGTCCAACCACGTCCTAGGTCTCAAAGCCGTCCTTGCCACCGGAGAGGTGGTGGAATTCGGGAGCGCCAGCCGCGAACAACTCGGACCCGATTGGTGCGGATTATTCGTCGGCAACGAAGGCCTTTTCGGCATCGCCTTAGAAATAACCTTACAGCTTTTGCCGCGCGCAGAAGTGTTTCACACGGTCCTCGCCGGCTACCGCACACTCGAACAAGCCGGTGACGCCGTCTCCGCCATCATCGCCAGCGGCCTGCTCCCCGGCGCCATCGAGATCATGGACGCACTAGCACTCGAAGCAGCCAGCGCCGCCGTGCACGCCGAATATCCGCCAGACTGCGAAGCGGTGCTCATCGTCGAACTCGAAGGCCCGCGCGAAGTCGTCGCGGCCCAACGTCCGCAACTCGACGCCCTCATCGCCGCCAGCGCCCCCGTCGAAGCCCGCCCTGCCCGCGACGCCAGCGAGCGCGCCGCCATCTGGAAAGGCCGCAAAAGCGCCTTCAGCGCCGTCGGCCGGCTCTCGCCTGATTTTATCGTACAAGACGGCGTCGTACCCCGCCGCCGACTGGGCGAAGCCCTGCGCCGCATCGCCGAGATGTCCCGCGCCGCCGGCATGCGATGCGCGAACGTTTTCCACGCCGGTGACGGCAACCTACACCCGCTCATTCTGTACAACGGCACCGAGCCCGGAGCCCTTGATCGCGCCGAAATACTCGCGGGGAAAATCTTGCACATGTGCGTGGAGATGGGCGGCTCCATTACCGGCGAACATGGCGTCGGTCTGGAGAAACGCGACTACCTCGCCACTATGTTCAATGCCGATGAACTGGATTGCCTGCACCGCCTACGCGACGCTTTCGATCCCCTTGGACTCGCCAATCCCGGAAAAATGTTTCCCGATGGCACCGCCCCCGCCCTCGCGCAACCCGGCCTCCATCCGCTGGAAAAAGCTGGCCTAATCTCCCGCGAATGAACGCCCCCCCGCTTAGGCCTACTACTCTCGCTGAGCTCAGCGCCGCCGTTTGCTCCGCCCCACGCGTTCTAGCCATCGGTGCGCGGACCAAGCCCAGACTTTCGACCGTCGGCTCCGATGTAACTCTCATCTCCACACTCGGTCTTAGCGGCATCACCGAATACCAGCCCGACGAATTCACCTTCACCGCTCTTGCCGGCACCCCCCTGCGCGACATCGCCTCCACCCTCGGCGCCCGCGGCCAATATTTACCTTTCGATCCGTACCTGCTCGAAGCCGGAGCCACTCTCGGTGGCACCCTCGCCGCCGGCCTCAGCGGCCCGGGCCGCTTCCGCTTCGGCGGCCTGCGCGATTTTATCCTAGGCGTGCGTTTCGTCGACGGCACCGGCCGCCTCGTGCGCCTCGGCGGCAAGGTCGTAAAAAATGCCGCGGGGTTCGACGTTCCAAAATTTTTCGTCGGTAGCCTCGGCCGTTTCGGCGTCTTCGGCGAACTCACGTTTAAAGTTTTCCCACGTCCTGCCGCGACGCTCACCCTACGCCTACCCGTCACCGATGCCAACGCCGCGACCCAGATTCTCACCGCCGCCGCCGGCGCCCGTTGGGAAATTGACGCTCTTGATTATTTGCCCGCCGCAGACGCCGTGGCCCTCCGTCTCGCCGGCCCCGCGAGCGCACTCCCCTTACTTGCCGCCGAGATTTTAACCCGTTTCCCAGGCGAAATCCTGAACGACGCGGCCGCCGATGCACTCTGGACCGAGCTGCGTGAACTGCATTGGACCTTCGCCAACGGCCCCCTGCTCAAGCTTGCGCTCACCCCCGTGCAATTGCCCGCGCTCGCCGCCACTGTACGCACCCACAAAGGCCGACTCCACGTCACCGCCGGAGGCAACGCCGCGCTCGTCTCGCTACCCACCCCCATCGCCAGTCTTGGCTTGGCTGCCCTCACCCTCCGCGGCCCCGGACCGCTTTGGCTGGATCCCCCCGCCACACCCGCGATCGCCGCCGCGGTAAAAACTGCCCTCGATCCACAAAATCGCTTTCCGTCGATCGCCCCCTGATGCTCCACACCATCGCCAAAGATAAGTACGGCCCGCTCACCAGCACGATGGCCCACGCCGTCGAAGCCTGCGTGCATTGCGGTTTTTGCCTCGCCGCCTGCCCGACTTATACCGAGCTCGGCCAAGAAATGGACAGCCCGCGCGGCCGCATCGTCCTGATGAAACAGGTGCTCGAGGAGAAGCTCCCCTGGGCCGCCGCCCAACCGCACGTAGATCGTTGCCTAGGTTGCCTCGCCTGCGAACCCGCCTGCCCCAGCGGCGTACCCTATCGCGACCTCATCAGTCCATTTCGCGCCGTCGCCCAGACAAAATTTAAACGCACCTTGGCCGAAAAATTGCGCCGCTTTCTCGCCGCGCAGACGATCCCGTTTCCCCGTCGTTTTCGTCTCGCCGCCGCTGCCGGTCGCCTCGGAAAACTCGTGCGTCCACTCGTACCTGCCGCGTTGCGCCCGATGATTGACCTCGTACCCGCACACCTGCCGCCCGCCACCTCTTGGTCGCACATCACCCCCGCAATCGGAGAACGTCGGGCGCGCGTCGCGCTACTCACCGGCTGCGCCCAACAAGTCCTCGCGCCCGACATCAACACCGCGACCCTCGCCGTGCTCGCACAGCAAGGCGTCGAAGTCGTCATTCCCCCTACACAAGGCTGCTGCGGCGGTCTTGCATGGCACACCGGAGACCTCGCCGCCGCCCAAGCTTTTGCCCGCAAAAACCTCGACGCCTTTCCGGCTGAAGTAGATGCGATCCTCACCAATACAGCCGGTTGCGGCTCGGCGCTCCACGAGTATCACCTAGTTCTGCGCGGCACGCCTAATGAAGCCCGGGCCGAAGCGTTCCGCCACCGCGTCATGGACGTGAGTGTTTTCCTCACCCGCCTCGGCCTGCGCGAGCCGCCTACTACCGCAAACGTCCCGCACCGCATCGCTTATCACGACGCCTGCCACCTCGCTAATGCTCAGGGCGTACGCGCCGAACCCCGCGCGCTGCTCCGCGCCATCCCCGGCACCGAAGTCATTGAGCTCGCCGATGCCCACCTTTGTTGCGGCAGCGCTGGCACCTACAACCTCGACCAACCCGAGATCGCCGCAGCTCTCGGCGAGAAAAAAGCCCGCGCCGTCATTGCGAGCGGCGCCACCGTTGTCGCTAGCGGCAACATCGGTTGCCTCACGCAACTGGCCGCGCACCTCGAGCGCCTAGGCTCGCCCATCAAAGTGCGGCACACCTTCCAAGTCCTCCGCGACGCCTACACCCCGCGGGCGTAAACCCAACCGCATGTTGAATCAGCCGGTCGGGGAGCGTCCAAGTACTGGTGCCCCCGTCCGGAATTGAACCGGAATCCAGCGTTTAGGAAACGCTTGCTCTATCCATTTGAGCTACGGGGACTCATCAGGGGGAAACTGGGTAAATTAAGGTCAAACATACATCAAGCCTCAGTCTCAATGCTCTCTGCTGACGGAGGTCATGGATGTTTGTCAGATTCACAGCTTTTAATCGAAGGAGCGCAAGCTTGCCAAGCTTAAGCTCCAGAGCGAAGCGCACCATTGACCTGCTCCGGATGGCTGACCTCAGATTTCGGTCAGCTCGACTGGGAGCACGCCTTGATACGAGGAAAAATGTGCCGTTGACATTAGGTGAGCCTCAACAAGAATCTCACTTCCAATTTAAAGCCATGAGCACCACCGAAACCACCACGCAGACCATCTCCCCGGACCAGATCCCTTTCACCACCCCGGAAGTGATGAAAAATTTCGTGACCGATACCGGCAAGATCCTGCCCCGCAAATACACCCATCTCTCCGCGAAACATCAGCGTGCTATCACCCGTACGATCAAGCACTCGCGTAACATGCTGCTCGCTAAGTAAGCCACTGCCGAGACGCCCACTTTAAGGCCGGAGTAAACACTCCGGCCTTTTTCATGTCATGCCACGAAAGTCCACCGCCCGCCTCTTCCGCGGCACCCCGCGCAATCTAAGTTACCTCGCGCGCTGCCTAAGAGCCGGTGAAATCGTGGGCGTACCAACCGAAACCGTCTACGGCCTAGCCGCCGATGCACTCAACCCCGCCGCCTGCCAAAAAATTTTCGTGGCCAAGGGCCGACCGACCACTGATCCGCTCATCGTTCACATCTCAACGTTGGCCGAGCTCGACCGCATTGCCATACCCAACGCTGCGGCGTTGCGTTTGGCCAAAAAATTCTGGCCTGGTCCACTCACGCTGATTCTACCTAAAAACCCTGCTGTACCCGCCATCGTTTCAGCAGGCTTACCCAGCGTTGCCGTGCGGATACCCGCGCACCCCCTTTTTCGCCGCCTGATCCGTCTGAGCGGTTGCCCTCTCGCCGCACCAAGCGCCAACCCCTTCGGCTACATCAGTCCGACCACCGCTGAACACGTCCGCGCCAGTCTCGGTTCTAAGATTAGCTCCATCCTCGACGGCGGCCCAGCCTACATCGGCCTGGAATCGACGATTCTAGATCTGAGAAATCCTGCTCGACCACGGCTGCTTCGGCCCGGCGCCATCTCGCGCGAGGCGCTCGCCGCTGCTCTGGGTCGGCCCGTCGCTTGGCGCCGCCCTAAGGCGACGAAATCTAACCAAGCCCAAATCGCCCCTGGGCTACTCACGCGCCATTACAGCCCGCGGACGACACTGCTCTTACATTCCCGCCTGACGCCCTCGCTCCTCGCCCAGAGCGGACCCGACGAAGCTTTTCTATTTATCGCCAAGCCCAGTGGAAGGATGGCAAAAAATATCTTTTGGCTAGATGCTCGTGGCAATCTACGCGGTGCCGCTCGACGCCTTTTTGCGCAACTTCGCGCGCTCGATACCGCGGGTTATCGAAGGCTCCACGCCGAATACGCCACGGGTGAAGGACCCGCCGAAGCCATCAACGATCGCCTACGTCGAGCCGCCGCCGTCTAACCGAAAAAAAGTCTTAAACGCCGCCGTCACTCTAGCAGAGGATTCAAAAAACTGAGCCGGCGATTGAAAGTTTCCTTAGCGTCCGACTTTTGGCCTTAGACCCGCCGGATTGCTACCGCTAATTCCGCCAACAATCGCGTGTTTTGCTCGGGCTTACCCACCGTCACTCGGATCCACTCAGGTAGCCCATAAACATTTACCGGTCGTACGATCACGCCTCGCGCTTGCAAGACACCAAACACGCGCGCCCCATCCCCGACTTTAACCAACATAAAATTCGCCACGCTCGGCACCCACTCCAGACCGAGCCCACGCAAGCCTGTCTCGATCTGCATTAGCCCCGCCCGATTCTCCCGGGCACATTTTTCAGCAAACTCGCGGTCATCCAAAGCACCCAGGGCCGCTGCCTGTGCGATCGCATTCACGTTAAACGGCTGCCGCACCCGGTTCAGTAAACCTGCCAATTCCGCTCCCGCAAAACCATAGCCTACGCGTAACGACGCGAGTCCGTATATTTTAGAAAACGTACGCAACCCAATCACCTTTCGTCCTTCGGCAATTAAGGGCCGCAAATCCATCGCCGCCTCTGGCGCGAGGTACTCGGCGTAAGCCTCATCGAAGACCGCGACCACATGCTCCGGCAACGCCCGCGCCCACGCTAATAACTCCGTCGCATCGTTCGCCGTGCCCGTGGGATTATTCGGACTCGCCACGAAAACTAATTTCGTTCGCGGCGTAATCGCCCGCGCCATCGCGCCCAGATCGTGACGCCACTGCTGGAGCGGCACCTCCACCGCCTTCGCGCCAAAGAGCAGTGTCACCAGTTTATAAACCACAAACGCCGGCCCACCGAATACGACTTCGTCACCCGCGCCCAAAAACACATGCCCGAGTAATTCGATAATTTCATTCGAACCATTGCCGATCACGTACTGATTCGCACCGAGCCCATGGACCGCAGCCAATTTTTGCCTCAAAGCAAAACACCCACCATCCGGATAAAGTTCCCCGTGCTCCAGCGCTACTTTTGCCGCAGCGACTGCTTTCGGTGATGGGCCCCATGGATTCTCGTTGGAAGCCAGCTTGATAATACCTGCCGGATCCAACCCCAGTTCACGCGCCACATCCTCGATGGGCTTTCCCGGCTCATAAATAGGCTGAGTGAGCACAGACGACTTTACTAAGGCCTCAAGTTTCATGCCGTTAGACAAACACAAATCCCCACCGCCACGAAAGCCTCAAATCATGCTCAACCCAGCATGCGTTTAACGCCGTCGACTCTCCACCCGCACCCACGCCATTCCCGCCGCCTCCGCTGCGCGCATTCCCGGTTCCGCATCTTCAAACACCAAACACCGCTCGGGCGACACGCCCATTCTCTGCGCCGCTAATAAAAACATATCCGGTGAAGGCTTACCGTGCACCACATCATCCGCGGAAACCACCACCGGAAACAACGGAGCTAACCCACTGACCTCCAGTGAACGCATGACGACATCTCGCGGCCCACCCGAAGCGATTGACACCGGCCGCGTCAATGCGACCCGCCGTGCCACCGCCACCACCGGTTCAATCAATTTAACGGCCGCTAGTTTCTCCACGAAAAATGCCTCCTTCGCATGGAAAACCTTCTCCACATCCACCGTGAGCCCGTAGTGCTGACCAATCAACTCCGCCACCCGCCGCGTCGGCACCCCGCCCAGTGAGTAAAATAAATCCTCGCTTAACGGCTCCACCAAACCCGCCCGACGCATCGCCGCATCCCACGCAACATAATGGATCGGCATCGAGTCAATCAGCGTGCCATCTAAATCAAAAATGTAGCCGGAAAAATCTCCTGCGGGAATATCCAAGTTCATGCGTAAAGGCCCACACTCCCACTCAACCCTGAACTTTCAACTCTCAACTTGCAGCACCTACTACACCCCAACGCCGCTTCCATCTTAGTGCTAGCACCACCAGCGCAATCAACGCCGGCACCTCCACTAAGGGCCCTACCACCGCCGCAAACGCAGCACCCGAAGTCAGTCCAAACACTCCCACCGCTACCGCGATTGCTAGTTCGAAATTATTTCCCGCTGCCGTAAACGAGAGCGTTGCGGCCTTTGCGTAGTCCGCCCCAGCGCGCACGCTCAACCAGAATGTCGCCGTAAACATGATCGCGAAATACACCACCAAGGGCGCGGCAATCCGCAACACATCCAGCGGTCGCGCCAAAACCTGCTGCCCTTGGAGGCTAAACATAACCACAATAGTAAACAACAAAGCCCCCAATGTAACGGGACTGATCACCGGTAAAAATTTACCGTCAAACCACGCCACCCGCGCCCCGCGCCGCAATACCAATCGCGTCAACCAGCCCGCCAAAAAAGGAATCCCCAGATAAATAAATACGCTCCACGCGATACTAGCCACCGTGATCGCAGACAAATCTAACACCCCAAGATCCACCCCCACTATCGGG
>Ga0136642_1000134_pt1 | contig 44876 bp, 41 predicted proteins | sample LowCatLa1302831Y_FD_115313 | JGI IMG/M metagenome (GOLD analysis project Ga0136642, IMG submission 115313) | Freshwater microbial communities from Lower Cathedral Lake, Yosemite National Park, California, USA - 13028-31Y | ecosystem: Environmental > Aquatic > Freshwater > Lake ... | reverse complement strand
TTTACGATAAGGACCAAACTACTCGCAGTAGCATGGTTAAGTTCTGGGTTGAACAAAACCAAGACTTGCTACCTAATGTAACTTATGTTGCCAATGAACTTGTAGATTTGGACACAGACGAAGGACAAGTTCGTTACAAAGAAATTAATGCTCTAGCGATTGCCGGTGGATACGAAGGCATCATGCTTAAAGATCCTCTTGCTGGTTACGAATGTAAGCGTAGTGTAGCATGGTTAAAGCTCAAACCGTTTATCGAAGTTAGTCTTGCTGTAGTTGGTGTTGAAGAAGGTACAGGCAAAAATGTAGGTAAACTAGGTGCATTTATTGTCGAAGGCATTGATGATGGTAAAGCTATCAGAACTAACGTAGGTTCTGGACTAACTGATAATATGCGTGAATGCTTTTGGGAAGCCGCAGATGAATTGATCGGCAACATTGTAGAAGTACGTGCCGATGCTATTACACAAAATCAAGACGGAACGTACAGTTTACGATTTCCACGCTTCAAAGGATTTAGAGGGTTTGCTCCCGGAGAGAAGATATAAATGTATGAACTATTGCGAACAGCTATTATTTCTGTTACAATAATAACTGGAGCACTTTATTTAATAAATGATGAGTCAACGACTCATACTGAAGTGTTTTGTGCATACGGAAGCCTGTTTGTAACTTTTAAACAAGACCATACAGTATGGGGAACTATGCTGTTAGATTCGAAGGGAATTCCTATTCAATGCGAAGACCATGCATTTAAAAAAGAAAGTACATTAACTTATAAAAAAGAGATAATATGACAAACGCATTTAGAGACCAAGAAAAGTTTATGAAAGCATGTGATCAAACTGTGGGTATCTGGAATCAGGCACAGTTTAGCATGTATTTAAAGTTAATAGAAGAAGAAGCAAAAGAACTGTCAATTGCATTACATGATGAAGACAAAGTAGAAACATTAGATGCACTAGTTGATATGATAGTTGTTATCATCGGAGCTATGCATAGTGCAGGATTTGATGCAGAAGGTGCATGGAAAGAAGTTATGATGACTAATTTTGCCAAGATTGATCACGACACTGGTAAAGTACGCAAACGTGAGGACGGTAAGGTCCTAAAACCAACAGGATGGGTTCCTCCTAATTTGGAACCATTTATAAAGAAAAATGTATAAATTAAGATATTGGATACATAAAAGGCTAGTATCAAAAACATTTGAAACACTAAGCGAAGCATTATTGTACTCTGTTTACAGTATTCCTTTTCAAAGTTTTCACACATTAGATAGGGTAAAAGAATGAGATCACATTATTGGACATGTAGCAAGTTTGCAGATTGGGTTCGTGGTACTAACAAACTTAGTGCCGGGACGGCTGAAGAATGGGACGACTGGACTACTGCCGCACAAATGAAACATAATTTCCGTTATTGGTTGGCCGAAGAAGGAATAGATTATGTTCAAAAATTCGTTTACTACATTCCGGACAAACTAAATGACATACGCTATTATATTAACAATCGCTGGGTTTCTCACAGCCACGCTCTTACCGCACATCCTCGAGACATCAAACCGGGTAGTTGGAGTGATGTTGGCAATCGCTTTCTTCCTTGTATGTTCAATGAGCTTGTGGATTTTGTTGAAATAGAACAAGCATGGCATCACTGTATGTGGAGTGATGATGCTAAAACTGAATTTGAAGTTCCTTGGTGGCGCAGTGGTTGGTTACGACTACGTACATGGAGAAGTCCAGAAGCTGGTATGGAATACCTCAAGTGGGCAAGCGGACTTGTAGTAGACGAAAACATGGGGTCTAATCCTAGTGAAAAAGGTTATGGCGAACCTACCTACCAAGCCAAAGCCGCTAAAGAAATTATCGAGCTTTACACTTGGTGGACTGTTACCTATCGTAATCGACCAGATCCGTATGAAGCAAGTGGCTGGAGTGCGTACTGTGATGCCATGCGTGTAAAGTATCCTGGCAGTTTCTTTTCTAGCCTAAACAGCAAAGATCCTGAAGATAAGAAAGCCAGTGATAAGTCTCATAAACTTTTGAACAAAATTGAAAAGGCATATGAAAAGGAAGATGAAGAAATGATGATTCGTCTTATCAAAATTAGACAAAGTCTCTGGACCTAATGAAAGGCGATGAAGTTCGCAAGATAAACGGCCGATTCGAATCAAAATATCTAAATGATTCCGAGTCGGTCTTTTCTGCCCTTAATGCAGTCAGTCCTAGCTTTTGTCTTGCCAAGTGGTATAATGTAAGCATACACATACCTACGGGTCGTACACACAGTTGTTATCATCCACCTACTCATACGATACCTTTAAAAGAAATTGCTGTTGATATAAGTGCATTGCACAATACAAAACACAAACAAGAACAGCGTAAACTAATGCTCAAAGGTGAACGTCCGGTCGAGTGCGGATTTTGTTGGCAAATAGAGGATAGTGGCTCACAGTTAAGCGATCGTGCATATCGTAGCAAAGACGTATACGAGCCTGGCTTGATAGAAGAGGCATTAACCACTAATAAGCCAAACCCACGCTATGTAGAAGTAAACTTTAACCAGGCTTGTAATTTTAAATGTAGTTATTGCAGTCCGCATTTAAGTACAGAATGGAACAAAGAAGTTGATAGACTTGGCCCGTATCAACTTAGTGAGGGCAAACATAACGACACACAATGGATGCGTAACCAAAACATGGTACCTGATAATGGTTTGGACAATCCTTACTTGTTAGCGTTCTGGGAATGGTTACCGCAGATATATCCTACTCTACAAACATTTCGTATGACTGGCGGCGAGCCCTTGATGGATAAAAATACATTCCGTATGTTCGACTATGTCAAAGAACATCCACATCCTAAATTACAGTTAAGTATTACCAGTAATTGCTGTCCGCCGGGAGAGCAATGGGCAAAGTTTTTAATCAGTTTAAAACAAGTCACAGATGCCGATGCAGTGGATCACTTTATGTTGTTCTGTAGTTTAGACTCATGGGGTATCCAGGCAGAGTATATTCGTAATGGTTTAGATTTTTGTACTTTATACACTAATATAACTGAGTACCTACGGGTAAGTCAAAAACATAGTCTTACATTTATTATTACATTTAATGCATTGAGTTATTCAGGCTTTGTAAAATATATCAAGAATATACACAAACTGCGTAACGAGTATTGTACAAACAGACAACTTATTTGGTTTGATATACCCATGCTTAATGATCCCATGTGGTTAAACCCTAAACTGTTGCCCGAACTGATTATAGAATTAGACGAAGCGATCAAGTATATGGACAACAATAAAGAAACAGATGCTACTCGTTTTAAAGGATTTAAGGACTTTGAAATAAGTAAAGTCCAACGATTAATCGATTGGATTAAAAGCGATACTGATTTTGATAAGAAAAAATCCATGAAGGACTTTTACCTGTTCTTTAGCCAGCATGATGAACGCAGGGGAACTAATTTTTTAAATACATTCCCCGAACTAGAAAACTTTTGGATTGAATGTGAAAAGACCTAACGAAACTGATTTAGAATATAAGAAGCGTGTGCTAGATGCTATTAGCCCTAGCTTTTGCGGAGCCAAGTGGTATAATGCTACTATATGGTTAGGTTCTGGTCAAACAACCAGTTGCCATCACCCACCTGCGCATAAAGCAGACATACAAATAATTAAATTTAATCCTAAAGCAATTCATAACACTCCTCAAAAGAAAGAAGACCGCCGTAAAATGTTAACCGGTGAGCGACCTGCAGGATGCGAATACTGCTGGAAGATTGAAGACATGGGTGTGGATGCAGTAAGTGATCGGCCGTATAAAAGTATGACTTACACCGAAGCAGATTTGTTGTTGGCAACACATACTCCAATAGAGGACGATGTTGATTTACGTACATTGGAAATTGCATTTGACCGCACTTGTCAGTTTGCCTGTAGTTACTGTAATCCAGCGTTTAGTACAACATGGGTTAAAGACATTAAAAAGAACGGACCTTATATCAATTTAGTTACAGATGGCCGTGGACATTTTACCCATGTACACGAACACGACCAACTATACGACTTCCACGAAACCAACCCTTACATCGAAGCTTTCTTTGCATGGTGGGAAAGTGATTTGTATCGCACACTGACAGAGTTACGTATCACAGGCGGCGAGCCGTTAATGAGTGGGCACACTTGGAAATTGTTTGATTGGTTTAAAGCAAACAAGAACAAAAGCAATTGCCAACTAGCACTTAATAGTAATTTAGGATTTAGTCAAGACGTTGTTGATCGTATGTTAGACAGTACCGAAGGCGTCAAGATGATGTTATACACTAGTAATGAAAGTATAGGATCACACGCTGAATATATTCGAGATGGCTTAGACTGGAATCAATGGTTTAGCAATATGGAGCATTTGCTCAAGGCAGAACGTATGCGGCTAAGCATTATGATGACTATCAATGCGTTGTGTCTTGAGAGTTTGCCTAAAATGTTGGATCAGGTTATGGCATGGAAGAAAACTTATGGGCAATGGCACATCAATTTTAGCCTTAATATATTACGTTTCCCAAGTTTCCAAAGTGCATTAACACTACCAGACCATATTAGACAACATTATAACAAACGTCTCAGTGATTGGTATGCAACTAACAAGTCTAATCCAGATTTGAACAATTTTGAAAAGAGTAACATAGAACGTCTAATAGACTACTTGGACATTGTTAAAACTCCGCACGGCGAAGGCTATGTACAGGCTACTGCACAGAAAGACTTTAAAAAGTTTTATGAACAATATGATCAACGCAGAGGTAAAAACTTCCGCAAAACATTTAGTCCTATACTTGTAGAGTGGTATGATAGCATCTAATACACTATGTCGTGCTAAATGGGCTGAAGGCACTATCTGGTTATACCAAGGTACTACTGCTAGCTGTCACCATAACCCATTTCATAAAATAACGCTGTACCCTTCTACGCCTAGTAGCATTTATAATACTCCTGAAAAGTTAGAAGAGCGTATTGCAATGCTCGTTGGCAAACGTCCGCCAGGATGTAGTTATTGTTGGGAAGCAGAAGATCGCGGGCAAATAAGTGACCGGACAATTAAAACAGAACGATTACATTTTGTTGATTATCAAAACTTGGCGGCCGATCCTCAAATATTAGAAATAGCATTTGAACGCACTTGTAATCTTGCCTGCGCATATTGTAGTCCTAGTTTTAGTAGTAAGTGGTCTAATGAAATTAAAAAGAATGGTCTTTATAAATTAAAGACAGATAGTAGATATCAAGATACTAGCATACTTCCTGAAGATAATCCTTATGTCGATGCGTTCTTTTCGTGGTGGCCTGAATTAAAAATTAAAATTAATACGTTAAGAATTACCGGTGGCGAACCTTTAATGAGTCCAAACTTTTGGAAATTTTTGTATATGCTAGATGGATTTAGGGGCACCCTTATTGTTAATAGTAATCTAATATGTCACAAAGACGAGATAGAAAGATTATTAGAAAAAACACAACACATTGATTTACGCATACATACTAGTATAGAAAGTAGTTTTAAACAAGCAGAATATGTTAGAGATGGTTTTGTAGAAAAAACTTGGATCGGTAATGTTGAAAAAGTTTTAAGCACAAAACGTATCATAGTTAATCTTAGTACTGCTATTAATAATTTGTCTGTTTGGAGTTTTGATGAGTATTTAAAAATAGCGATAGATTTAAAACTTAAATATGGAAACAAAGTAGAAACTAGTTGCAACTTTGTGCAGTATCCAAAGTTTATGAATATAGGAATAATTCCTCAATTTTATCAGCAGTCAATTGCCGGACGTATTAATAAAGTGTATAGCCCATTTAAAGATATGTTTAGCGAAGTAGAACAGCAACACATAGAACGTCTTGTTAACTTATTGTCTAACTCTCCTATTCAAGAAGCTGATTACGATTTGTTAATTGATTTAAAAAGTTTTGTTGCACAGTATGATCAACGTAGAAATAAAAACTATAAAAAGAGTTTAGACAAAGGATTTATAGAGTGGTATGACAGCATCTAATTGGTATTGCAAACTCCCGTGGACTGGGTTTAGTAATGATCCAGACGGCAAAGCACGACCTTGTTGTTTATACAAAGGTTTCATTAAAGACGAAACAGGCAAGGAAATGTATGTACAGACTCATAGTGTTAAGGAAATCTTTGCCAGCAAGTACATGAAGAATTTGCGTGAATCGTTTAGACAAGGAGCACAGCCCAAGGAGTGCGAAACTTGTATTGTAGATGAGCAAAACAACTACACTAGCAAACGTCAACGTCATATCGAAGGCGACTTTTATTTTTTACCCGACTATAATAAAGAACCAGAATTTCCAGTAGAGTATCAAATGATACTTAGTAATGCCTGTAATTTAAAGTGCCGTAGCTGTACCCCAAGCCATAGTAGTTTATGGCAAGCTGAACATAAAGTTATTTGGGGCGATACTGGTTATAAAATGCCCGAAGGTCAAAGCGGTGAAAATAACAGCGTATTGTGGAACAAACGCAGTGAGTGGATGCCCAGTGTTGCTAGATTAGAAATAGTAGGCGGAGAACCGTTTTATATTAATCGATGGAAGATTCTATGGCAAGAATTTATCGAACAAGATCTAGCTAAAAATATCAATATGGATATCAGTACCAATTGCACTATCTATGCCGGAGATATTGTTGAAGATTTAGTTAATAATTTTAGACATATCGGTCTTGGTCTCAGTATTGATGGCATGGGTAAGGTATACAACTACTTAAGGCATCCCGGCGATTGGGAGGAAGTTAAGACTAATATGTTTGCCTATAACGACATGATTAAAACTATTAATCGTAGACAGATTGGGCCTAGCATTAGTCATACTATAGGTTGGATTAACTCTTGGGAGTTACCAGAATTTCATACATTCATTAAAGAAAACATGGACGAGTTTAAGATATGGAATAATATCATACATTATCCGTCACATATGGCAGTGTACATGATTCCAGCTACCCTGAAAAATCGTATTCGTGACAAATGGGCTACATATGACTGGGGAGCATATAAAAACGACATCGCAGGTATTGTCAGTTTGATGTATAGCCAACAACCCAGTGACGATGAAATTAAACAAGCATACAAAATATTTAAACAGCATGATACTGTACGTAATGAAAATTTGTTAGATATTTTGCCAGACGACATTGTGGAAGAGATTAGACCTTATTATGAATAGAATTTGGATCTTTGGAGATAGTTTTGCCGCAAGTAAACACAAGCACTCTTGGACAAAATTGCTGAATGGACGAGTAATAAATTGTGCCAGTAATGGCAGTAGCGAATACCGAATATGGAAATCATATCAACAAGCTAAAGTAGATATTAAACCAGAAGACAAAATAATTTTTTGTCATACCAGCTACAGTCGTGTATTTTTAAAAAATACAGTAACGGATTTGTTAAGTAGATTATTGCCCAGTCATGTATTTTGCGATATAATTTTATCAGACATACAACATAAACAAGAAACAAAATTCATCAATATACTTAAAACTATCTGGGATGATACATACTTTTACGACCAATATAAACTACTAGAATACGATTTAAAACGTGTTCCTAACAGTATTCATTTAAACTTTTTTGAAGATACTGAATATAGATTTACGTATGTGTGGCACAAAGGAAATATAAATCACATGTCACAGGAAGGTAATCTTGTTATTGGTATGCATTTGAATAAACTACTATGAGAATTATCACTTTTGGAAGCAGTCATTCAGTCGGCTATGGATTACCTGATGTAAAGGATAATCCAAATTACGATACTTTAAGTAAATTTTCATATGCCAATATTACTGCTGAATATTTTGGCGTAGAACATATTAATTTGGCAAAATGCGGAAACAGTATGGATCAAATTCATGCAGATATATTGTCAACAAATTTTGAAGAAGATGATGTAATTATTTTGCAAGTAAGCACTAACCCAACTTGGTTCAAACTTATCACACCTGATAACAAGCCCTACAACATAATAAATCCTGATAGCTTAGTACACACCGGGCAAGAACACACTAGGGCTTTACACGGGTTTCTAGGCACCCTTACGGGCGACAATCATTGGCGTAGACTTTGGTTTATCCATTTTTATAGTATTATGCGTCTGCTTAGTAATAAAAAGGTAGTATGGTTTTTTGATAGATATTTAATAGAGTATTTCGAATTTGATACAGAGTTATCCAAAATGCCTGTGGATATCTTAAATCAAATAATTAATATGCGAGATAATACACCAACGTTAGTAGGTACTTACATTGGAGAAATTTATTCAAATTATCTCAATGACAACTGTCCAGAATCCGTACAGGACAACGGACACTATAGTGAAATTGGACATAGATTTTGGGCCGAGAAAGTTGTTATTCCAGCGGTTGACAAGTTAACCAAATGACACTATAATATATACATTGTTAAACAACAGGAGCAGAAATGGCTACTAAAGCACCCGCAAAAAAGTCACGTATTACTAAGAAGCAAGTAACAGCACATCGGACCCGTGCAGTTAAAGATCATAGCCCAGTTTGGGAAGGTTGTGAAACTTGGGATGCCGATACTTTCCATCGCTTTTTTAAGAAGTCTATGGACTATTACCGTTTGGAAAGTGACATCAAAACTTACAAGCCTGCTGTTGCCAAATGGATGGAAAGTGTTGGATGCACCAAAGCTGACATTACAGCGTTCAAAAAAGTAAAAGATTCGCGTGTTGGTACTACAATGGGTGCAGTTGCTTGCTGTTTGAATCGCGGCATGACTCCGTTACGTGCAGACTTTAATCAAGGTCGTGACACAGCGGCTTGGCTCCGTGCTGAAATTGTTAAAGTTATTTCTGAAGGTAAAAACGATATTGATCCAGACGAAGCCAGGGCGGCTGAAGCGACAAAGCCTGCGGTATATACTCCTTCAATCCAAGAGCGTGTCAAAGAAGCCGCTTATAGAATGACCGAAGAAATTGAAGATGCTATCGAAGGTTTCCAAACTGACCCAGAAAACTTTGATCCAAAAGCATTTAAGATGCTTAACTTGCTCAAAGGCAAAGAAGTTAAAGCCGCTCATGCAAGGATCATTAAAGGGTTCTATAGCAAGGACTTGTCCGAACTGGAGGAGTTGGCATCCGGTAATGCTGACGAACAGCTACGTGAGGGCTATAGCCACCGTACAAAGAAACAAATTAAGAACTTAATTGCGTTCTATCAAGAAATTATGAGTGCATGTGACATGTTGGCACAAGAAGCCAAAGTCAATCGTACACCACGTGCCAAGAAGGCTGTTCCGGCTGAAAAGATCGTTGCTAAACTCAAGTACATGAAGACTAATGAGCCACTAAAATTAGTATCCATTAACCCAACTGACATCATTGGAGTTGGTGAACTTTGGATCTTTAACACTAAGACTCGTAAATTGGGCAAGTATGTAGCCGCCGAATTCCAAACCTTAGGAGTTAAAGGTACTACGATTACGGGTTTTGACGAGTTTAAGAGTGTACAAAAAACTGTACGTAAACCCGAAGAGAAGCTTAAAGAATTTAAATCGGCAGGCAAAGTACAGTTGCGTAAGTTCTTAGAAGATATTAATGCTACAGATACTAAGATGAATGGTCGTATTAATGAAGACACTATTCTACTTAAAGTAGCTTAATACTAGCATTTAATACCCGCTAAGGCGGGTATTATTTTGGCTGAAGCTTCAGGGTTCCTTTGAATAAATATACAAAAGGACCAGGTACATGAGCCAACTATTCAGCATACAAGACGACAAAATTGTTATTAATAAACTAGATTTAACCAGTCTAGAAGGCGACGTTACGCACACAGGTTCGTTAACGATTAACGGAACTGAAACTGTCAACGGCGATATAACTATTACCGGGGACGTTACTGTACAGAGAAAACTTATAGTCGACGTTATACAAGCCAATCAAATTATTAATAATAATTTAACCAATAACGGCGCTAATGGGTCTACTAAATTTTTAGCCGCGACAGAAGAAGAGCTTAACGGGCAAGGTATAGCTTGGGGAACTTTAAATGTAGAAACACAATTGGCTTATAGAACGGGTGGACGTCTATGGACTAATATGAATTTTGATTTGGCTCCGGGCAACACCTACCAAATCAACAATTTAGATGTACTTACATCCAATGCACTCGGTTCAAGCGTAATAAAAAGTAGTTTGCGACAACTTGCTCCGTTAAACAATTTAACTGTCGTAGGCGACACAAATTTAGGTGATGTGTTAGTTGTTGCTAGCGATACATCTAGGGTTGGTATTAACACTGAAAACCCCAATGCGGTATTTGGTGTGGTGGCAGATAATGTGGAAGTTATACTAGGATCTCTTAACGGCGCGGCGGCGATTGGATCTTTTACTAATAATGATTTGGTTATTGTTTCCGACAACATTCCCCGTATTACTATACGTACAGGCGAAATACATATTGGTTCAAAAATCCAAACAGCTACTAATTTATATGTACATGGTACTGTTTATGCTAATGAGATTATAACTAATACAAAAACAACTAATAATGTAGAATTTAACACTGCTGATACAGGATTAGTATGGACAGATGTTCGCAGTAACAAACATTTGATAATGACTGGCTCTACATTATGGAGTAGTGAAGATATTAATTTAAGCCCCGGAAAAAGTTACAAAATTAACGACCAGTTAATGCTATCCGAAACAGCATTAGGTTCTAGTATTACATCTAGTAATTTAAGCGTACTTGGCACATTGGATAATTTAACAGTATTGGGATCAAGTAATCTTGCGACAGTCACAGCACAAGCTATACATACAACCGAACTGACAGTTAATTCTGTTAGTTTGTCTAGTATAAATTCTGACAATTTATCTATAAGTATTAACAATACTACAGCATTGGAAATTAACGAACATGCTATTTCCATCGGCAATGCACAAGCTAGTGCAAAGTCTGTTAAAGTATTTGGTAATTTAAGTATTAATATAAACACACCGGATCCAACTTTAAGTTTACAAGTTGCTGGTAACATTGGTTTTGCCGGACGTAAATTTATAACAGCAGATGCCGCACCCACAAGCGGTTTGTTTAACAAAGGCGATACATGTTGGAACACTGAACCAACTGTTGGTGGATATATGGGTTGGGTTTGCATTGTATCTGGCACTCCTGGACAGTGGGCACCGTTCGGTCTTATCAATTAAGCTAGAGCTTTATAGTTCTTAATTCCATTATAAATATTTGCTCAAAGGCGAATATAATGGGACCTATTACTACAGAATTATACAAACAAATCAAAGGTTGGAGAATCTACTCAGTCATTGCTCCGGCAATTTTTTGCGCCGTCTCGGCATTATTTTACTTACACTACGGTACAGATTTTCAAACTATCTTCTTTACTGGATTAGTTGTTTTGGGATTTTCTTGTATTACTTGGTGGCATTGGAGTTTAAGTACGATGGTTACTATGTTGGCTATTATGAAAGACACCGATGATCACTTTGAAGAAGTAGCTCGTAAATTGGAAGAGCTTCGTATACAAAATGGTGGTAAACCGGATTTAAAAATAGTTACCAATACCATTGACAAAAATACATAAGAGTATATAATTACATTATGCGGACTCAGGCATTCATCCCGCAATATAAACTCTGCATGCCATTGCTTAATCAAGGAGATTACAATGGCAAAATTTTACTCAACAAAGACTTACGGAAACGACAGAGGTTTATCATGCTGTTTTAGACAATGGCGTGCCACACACAGCCACTGCTCAACAATACATGGTTACTCAATTGGTATCAAACTGATATTTGAATGTGACACACTGGATGACAAAAACTGGTGCATGGACTTTGGCGGCTTGAAAGAATTCAAAGCATGGGCAGATCACATGTTTGATCACACTTTGGTAGTGGCTGAAGATGACCCAATGCTGGAATTTTTCAAACACATGAATGAAATGGTAGACATTGAAAGTAAAGATCATCTAAGCAAACTGCCACACGAACGTGGTGCCATATGCGATTTGCGTATTGTACCAGGAGTAGGCTGTGAAATGTTTGCCAAAATGTCTTATGATCAAATGGCTAAACTATTGGCTAGCGGAGATATGCGCTATCCAATCAATCCAACTGTAAGGATCAAATCAGTTGAAGTATTTGAACATGGTGCTAATTCGGCTACGTACGAAGGCTAAAATTTGCTGGCGCCTTTGGGCAAAAGCATTAGGCGAAAAATCAGGCAGTTCGGACGAGGAATCGGATCGAATTGCTTGCATTAGGACTGTAATTGTGTTATCATATGTGCTTACAAACTTTTTTATAATCTTAGGTGTCCTACGACACTGGTAAAGGCACAAATGAAACGTATAGGCTATGCTTGCAAATGGTTAGATGATGCTAGTGAAGTGAGAGGCATGAAGGTCAATGCCGCTAATAGAGAGCTGAATGGTCGCTCAACAACTATGCGATGGCTCCGTGAACACCCGTTGGAAGCTGAACAACGTCAATATGACCTAATGAATCACAACACCGTCGCCGCTGTTAAACAGATTGAGCGTGTGGCACAACTGCCGGCTGAGCGCAGAATGATGCGTATTGGTTCAGAAATGCTGAGTGGTTATACTGAAAAAGATTGGATCAAATGGTGGCAACATCCAGATCAACAAAGTCATTGCGAGCGGATATTTGCTCCGGTAGGCGAAGCCGCTAGAAAACATGATGTACGTATCAGCTTTCATCCTGGACAGTTCTGTGTTCTAAGCAGTGAAAATCCCGGCATTGTGGAACGATCAATTGAAGAATTCGAATATCATGCTGACATGGCTCGCTGGATGGGCTTTGGTAAAACCTTCCAGGACATGAAGATTAACGTGCATATTTCAGGCAAACGTGGTCCAGAAGGCATCAAAGAAACACTGAAGAAGCTGAGCCCTGAGGCTCGCAACTGCATCACTATTGAGAATGATGAGAACTCGTGGGGTGTTGATAGCAGTATTGAACTGGTGGATCATTGTGCGCTGGTACTGGACATTCACCATCACTGGATCCGAACTGGAGAATACATTCAGCCCACAGATGATAGAGTCAAACGCATACTTGATTCATGGCGTGGTGTTCGCCCTACTATGCATTACTCCGTGAGCCGTGAAGATGTGTTGGTGGATCATCCCGTTGATGTTATGCCGGATCATGCACAATTGCTGGCCGCAGGTTACAAGAAACAAAAGATGCGGGCACACAGTGACTGGTATTGGAATCAACCTGTGACTGATTGGGCTCTCAGCTTCTGGGATCAGTTTGACATCATGTGCGAAAGCAAGGGCAAGAACCTATCCAGTGGTCAAGTATACAACAGGGCCGTGGAACTGAAATTGGTATAAGGACAATTAAACAAATCAATGGGCAATAACAATCCTAGAAAGGGTCAACACAATACACAACGGCAAACTACTCGCCAATCAAATCCAAAGCTATCTCGAGAACAACTGATATTTAGGTTGGAGACTCTTAGGGAAGAGCTAGAAGAAAACCCCGGTATCAGCGAACATCGAAAGGTTCAGATACAAGGGGATATGGCTCGATACTCTGAGCAGTTAAACAAGTTTTAATATAAGGGCACAAGGCCCTTATATTATTTTGCCGCTTTTGGTGTGCGAGGCTTTTTGGCAGCTGGAGCTTTCTTAGCCGCAGTTTTCTTGGCTGCTGGCTTTTTAGCTGGTACCATTGATTCAACAACTGCTTGAGTAGCTTGTTCAGCAACTGGACTAACAGCCGGTGTTTCAATTTTGTACGGAACTTCCGCTTCTACTGCCTTAGGCTTAATACCAAATAGTTTTTTAATGTGATGTAACATAGTTAAATCTCCTGTTGAATATTTAGCGATAAATATCATTATGTACAACTTTATTAAGCATATCACCCTAAACGAGGGTAAGACACCTAAAACGTTAACACAAACGAGATTGCCCTATGCCAAGGATGATCTAGAGCCCAGCATGAGCGAAGAAACTATAAACTATCATTACGGCAAGTTATACAAAGGGTACGTTACTAGATTCAACGACGGAGAAGGCAATGCCGACTTCAATGAGGCAGGAGCATTTTTACACAACATTTGGTTCACTCAATTTAAAAAACCTGCTGGATCAAATCAACCTACCGGTGTAATAGACGAATTCATTACAAAACATTTCAAAACTTTTGATAATTTTAAAGATAAATTTCAAAAGGAAGCAATGTCTGTGCAAGGTAGTGGCTGGGTCTATCTAGCCCGCAATGGAGAAATAAAAACCATTACAAACCATCAGATCAAACACGATATAGTTATACTTGTGGATTGGTGGGAACATGCTTGGGCATTAGATTATCAAGCAGATAAGAAAAAGTATCTTGAAAATCAGTGGAAAATTATGGACTGGGCTATTATTAACGGCCGTGTTCCTACAGCTGGCTGATTGATTTAAGACTGCTAACTGGCATATCCCAAACCTTACGTGCTTCAACACCCTTTTCCTGGGCAAACTTTTTAGCATCACAATTACCGCATACATGATAAACACTATTGGTCAATCGATGCGGATCCATCTGTCCTTTATCTCGTTGAAACACTTCCTGACAGCAATCACATCTCATGACTAGTACAGTCTTTTTACGACTATAAGTATGCGTCTTACCTTTCTTGCTGACCCGCACATAGTGGTTTTCTCTAAATTCAGTGGTTAAGAACATCAACTATTTACATTAAGATTATAAAATAGGTTTGATAAATATCATATCGAGGGCCGACTGTGATCACAATTTCTGAATCAGCAAAGACAAAAATTAAAGATTTACTCTATGAAGAGGGTAATCCTAACTTAGCATTGCGTACTTTTGTACAAGGAGGAGGTTGTAGCGGATTCAGCTATGGCTTTACTTTTGACGAAATCGCGAACGAAGACGATTTTGAAATCCCCTTAGACGAATTCAAAGTACTTGTAGATAGCATGAGTATGCAATATCTTACAGGTGCTGAGATAGATTACAAAGAAGATTTAATGGGTAGCAGTTTTACAATAAAGAATCCCAACGCACAAACAACGTGCGGTTGCGGATCAAGTTTCGGAGTTTAATATAAATGTCACAACAAATAATTGATATCGGCGTACAAGGTAATGACGGTACTGGCGATAGTATTCGCGATTCGTTCCGTAAAGTTAATGCTAATTTTAACGAAATATATGCTGTTTTTGGCTCCGGTGGAACTATTCCGTTCACAGCCTTAAGCGATGCTCCGGGAAGTTATGCTGTAGGGCAAACGTTTGTTGCAGGTACGGTAAACGGACTAAAACGTATTTTAGCCAAGGATATTGTTGGACAAACTGGTATTACTATCGATAATAGTAGCCCAACACAACTTAAAATTATCGGACAATTATCTAACTTGGCCAACGATAAACAGCCACGTTTAGGTTATCCTATGGATGCAAATTTCCAACCAATTGGAAATATTCCAGATCCGTCTGATGCTATTGTTACACAATTTAATTCTACCTTTGCCGGACTTGCCAGTACTACCCTTGCAGGATTACCTATAAGCAAAGGTTATGCCGATAGCCATTATTTGGCAGCGGCCAACGGACAAAATGTCAACGGTCCTATTCGTTTAAGAGAAGAACCAGTAACACCAAATATTACCGATATCGACAGTCCGTTAAATCCAGCAAGCACTAGTTACGATCCAACATTGACAGGCAATTTGTTAGCCACTGAAGCTGTACAACGTAAGCACGTAGTTTATCGCGGTGGCGATACGATGACTGGTAAGCTAACATTAAGCGATCACCCAGGTTCGTCAGCTGGACAAGGTACTCCAAACGGCTCTGATGACCGACAGGCTGCAACTAAATTTTATGTAGATAATAAAACATTTGTATCGGGTATTAACTTATATGTTTCAACTAGCTCAGGAGATGATACACAACTTAAAACTCCATCGGGTAGCGAAGGAAGATTCTGGAATTATGCTTATAAGACCATCGGCGCGGCTGCTCTTCAAGCAGAAACATTAATTAATTTATCTAATGCAGAACCTGGCCCTTACCGTCAACGTATTGCTTATACAATTAGTCCTAATCAATACTACAGTTCAATCACTGGCCTTAGCTTATCCGGCGGTAATTATGCATCACAAGGATTCCTCGATGCCGCATATTTGTTAGAAACAAATAAAACATTTATACAATCAGAAACTATTGCGTATGTTAACAACAAATATGTTAACGCATTTACTTACGATCAAGCATTATTTCAAAGCAATGTAGTTGGTATTTTAAGAGCAACTAGTGAAGACTTGGTGTTAAGCACTAACTTTAAAAGTTTACAAATAGGCACTGCATATTTTAATCCACAATCAGCTAATGTTATCAGCAATCAGTTGGTTCAAACTATCGACGGTATTAACCAAGCTAAATCACAAGTATTAAGTTTTGCATACAATACAAATAATTTAACCAGTTATCTAACTAGTGTTATTAATGCTGTAAATTACGACATGTTGTTTGGTAGCAATTATCAAAGTATAATCATTGGTCGTTATTATCCAAATGCCAATACCGGTGTAACTGTAGTTGAAATGGTTGCCGCATTAAATTATTTGTACACACAAATTAATGCACTATCCATTGTTAACAGTAACAATGCAGTACAAACACTTATTAAGAATAATATCAACATAATTATCAGTATTGTACAAGGTAGTAATTCTCCTACTGTAAGTTTGCCAGCATTAAATTCTAGTGTCTATACAACTCCGGTTGGTGTTAATTCTGCTACTATTTTATTGTTGAACAATATTTCGTTTTTCCAAGCAGAAGTTATTGCCTATTTAGGTGCAACTTATCCCAAACTTTCGTTCAGCTCTGCTACTTGCAAGCGAGACGTTGGATACATTGTTGAAGCCGTTGCCTACGATCAATTGTACGGCGGTAACAGCAGAACAATTTATGCTGGCCAACGCTACTGGTATAATAGCATCCAACAAATTGCTTCGACTGAAGTAACCGCAACTGCGGCAGCAATGGCCTATTTAGGAGTCATGATGCAAGCGGCTATTCAAAATCAATCGCCTGCACAAGTTTATCAGTCGTCTGTCATACAATATCAGAATTTGAGTTATCCTAGTGGCTCGGTTCAATCATCAACTATTGCAAATCTTATTGCAATTATTAGTGGTACAAGTGTTGTTGTTACTGCAACTGCAAGTTCGAATGCATATATTACTACTGCAAGCACTAAATCATTGTCAGTGGGTATGCCAATTACATTCGGAACTCCGATAGCTATCACAGTATCTGGATTCCAGACCATTGCCGGATCCGGGCCTTATACTGTTACATTTGCAATTCCAACACAAACCACTGCACCTACAACGGCTATATCATATACCATTGCAGGTAATAGCAATACAGCTTATAACGGCGTCTTTACATGTTCAACTAGTACCAAATCTAGTATTTCTTTTACATTTGCAAGTAACCCTGGTGTATATGGTACTGGTACTACCACTGTTGTTCCATTCTTAGGAAATATCACAGGTGGTCAAACATACTATATCAATAGTATTGTTAACACAACAACATTTACAATTTCTGGTAGCCCTGGCGGAAATAACGTAGCATTAGCCAATGCCGCAGTTATTATCACAGGAACAGTTCAAGGTTTAATAGTTGCAAATACACCTCCTAATTTAGTATCACCAACAACTTCAAACGGCCCTACTGCAAGACAACTTGTTTACGGCTCGAGTGGTATCGGTAATGGTACAACATTTGCTGGATTTATTAACAACACCATTAGCTATCTAAATATACAATATCCGTATATTAATAACAGCAACGCTATTACAGGGCTGACTAATAAATTTAAAACTGTAACTGATGTATTAAATGGAGGTTTAGGAAACAGACCTAACTTTACATTCACAGCGCCGAGTAGTTTAGCGGCCAACATTGCAAACTCTGCAACGTTGATAACAAAAAATTATGCATTTGCACAAGCAGAAATTATTGGTTGGGTTAAAAATCTATCAAGTTCTTTCACTTACGTGGCCGCTGACGGTCAACAACAATTTGCCAAAGATATACAACTACTAATGGAAGCTACTGCTTACGATATGTTGTATGGTGGCAACAGCGGTTGTTATACAGCGGCTAGTCAATACTGGTACCTTAACAGCAACAATAATCTTACAAGCACTATTGACACATCGGAATCAAGTATTAAATCGCAAGCGTTTGCTTACTTACAGACTTTAATTGGAAATATTGCAACCAACAACGGCCCTGGTGCCGTATATCAAGACCGTGTAACAAACTATGTAACTTACAGTAGTAAAACCGGAACTGGGCCGTATCTTGTAACTTTAAACTTAGCAACTGCCCGTGTGATTCCAATACCAATTGGAACACTCGTAACATTACAAGGGCAATCAAACACAAGTTATAATGCTACTAATAGTGTTGTAGCCAGTACAACTACTAGTATTACCATAAGTTATGCTGCCGATCCAGGTACATGGAGTAATGCTACTCCTACTAATTATATCATTGCTCAGTTTATCGATACTTATAACTATCCAACAAAAGATGCAGATAATACAAATACCACAGTGAGTGGTTTAATTACTGCGTTATGGAACATGATGACCAGTGTTATCGCTACTAATGCTGTTCAGGTTATAACATCACCTGATTTGACTAATAGTGTATTCTCGAGTAGTGGATATACCACTGTTAGGGGTGTTATTCTAAATAATGCTACTCCTATTTCTCAAGCGGTAACTGCTTATCTAAATGCAACCTACACTGGTGGGTTTGCATATAATCAAGCAACTTGTTACAGAGACGTCGGTTACATTGTGGATGCAATGGCAATTGACTTGTTAACCGGTGGCACATATCAAAGCATTAATGCTGGTAAGAGTTACTATAAAAATTCAAGTGCTAAAACAGTTGCTATTGGTACGCAAAATAAACAAACATTAGATGCTATAGCATTTGCTCGAGACTTATCACTACAAGTATTAAATCAGCAAAGCGGTAATCGTTATCAAACATTGGTAACCCAAACTACTTATAATAGTAATAAAAATCCTAATACTGGTTATGTGGCCACAGCATCTTATGTTTCTGTTTCAAGTAAAACTTTAACTGTAAACTCAGTAAGCGGGACAATACAAACCGGTATGGTCGTAACAGGCTCCGGTTTCACCAGTGGACAAATTGTTACTGCGGTTAACGGCAATACCATTACATTAAGTACCAGCTCTGATAGTACTCCAAGCGGTACCTTAACATTTACAATAACTGCTGTTTCAACATTTACAAACAATTATGCTACAATGTTAAACATTGTTAAGAGTGGTGTAAGTGCGGCTCCTACTCCAAGTTTTGGAACTGGCATATATACCCTATCGTTTGGCAACGGCGGTAACGGTTATGTTGATCAAGGACAGACTGGCGACATTAAAATTCTTGCTGGTAAGATCATTCGAGGTATCACTAGCGGTGTGACTGGTACTATTATTGCTTACACACAAGGCGGAACCAACAGTAACGACAATGTAACTTTAAGACAAACAAGTCCTGGCTTCTGGCAAATCGTTACCACTACTGCTACTGGTACTAGTGGAACTAATACATTAACAGTAACTACTGCTTCTGGAACAACCATAGGAAATGGATTAACTACTATTCAGATAGGTATGGGAGTATCCGGTGTGTCTGGTATTCCAGCCGGAGTGACTGTAACTGGAGTCAACGGCGCTTCTATTACACTAAGTGCAAATTTAATAGCCAATGTTACTACTGGAAGCGGTACTATAACATTTGCTGAGCAATTGGAATATGCAGAAAGTGTGGGTAATCAACAAATTACCATCATGGTTGAAGCTGGTATCTATTACGAAGATTACCCAATTCGTGTGGCAGCTAACGTATCAGTGCGGGGTGACGAATTCCGTAGAACTATTGTACGTCCATTAGATCGCGTTAGTCAAAGCCCGTGGCGTAGTTTATTCTTCTATCGCGATAGTATTATCGACGGTTTACAAATTGGACCAATTAATAACGGAATAGGTGCAACTGATTATTCCCCAACTGTCAATATATCAAGTTATACTACTAAGACCGCAGGTTCTGGTAGTACATACAGAGTTACGTTTGCTATCCCAACAGCTTATGGTGTGGCTAACACAGCTTTACAATATACTATTAGTGGAAATACCAATTTAAGTTATAATGGTACGTTTTCTGCGTATGCTAGTTCAAGTGGAAGTATTACATTAATATATCCAAGCGATCCTGGCACTTATGGTACTAGTACAATTACAACCATTAACAATTTAGTTAGTGCGGCATTAAGCGGTTCAAGCGGTAGTATCACAATTACCCTTGGCGGAAATACGCAGGCCAATGTTAGTTGGTTAGGATATGTGTTCCAATCAGACGCAGTAGATTCATACGGTAAACCAGGACAGGCTGTTGTTAATAGCGTGTCTGGTAACTTCATGAATTGTACTGTAATTTATCCGTTCGCTATTCCAGGAACACTTACAATCACTAACGTTATCGGTAGTTTCCAAGTAAATGAAACTATTAGTCAGGCCAGCACTGGTGCTGTGGGTATTATTACTAGCGTGTTAAGTGGAAGTATTTCTTATACCCCAACTACTGGTACATTTGTCACAAGTAATACTGTTGTTGGATCATCTAGCGGTGCAACTGCAACAGTTAGTAGTGTGGTACTAGCAAGTATTAATGCAGGTGCTTGGCATTTATATACAACAAACAACTACGGACGTCATTACTTAAAAGATCCAACACAATTAGAAAGTTCAACTAATACAGCATTGAACAATAAAGAAATTGATATGTTCTTGTGTAATGATGCAGTCCGTATTAGTAACTTAACCGGTCAAGGGCACGGCGGCTTTATGATGGTGCTTGACCCAGAAGGTCAGATTAAATCTAAATCACCTTACGGACAAGTATGTACAAGTTTTTCACGCAGTATTAATAAACAAACATTTGCTGGCGGACAATTTGTCGACGGATTTACTGGACGATTGTTCGGAACAATTACTGGTTCAACTCCAGACGGTCTTACTGTTACTGTTACTGGCAATGCTGGTAGCGGTTTAGATGTACGTGCTCCTCAAGCACCTTGTGCATTTTATGTAACTGGTAATCGTTATCAAATTAATGCTATTACCAGCTATTCACAACTGTTCGATGTTAACTCAAATGTTATCGGTGGTACTGTAATATTTTCAATGGCAACATCAACACCCTGGACCGGCGGTACTGGGCAAGCAATTAATATCGAGATGGGTGGTAATAAGTCTATGTTGGCTAACGACTATGCTCAAGTTAATGATTTGGGCTATGCTATTTTGGCAACTAACGGCGGCATTACAGAACAAGTTTCGACCTTTACATACTATTGTTGGACAAGCTTCTGGGCGCTGAACGGCGGACAGATTCGTTCTATTGGTAGCTCAAGCGCACACGGTCAATATGCTTTACGTGCATCGGGTTACGACGTAACTGAATTACCCGATAGTGTTAATTTAGCCAATAACTTGGCACAAACTGCTAAGATTTATAACCCACCAACATTACCACAGAGTCAAACAAATAACGCATTTTATAATAGTATGAATACAGGTGCGACTACCTTGTATATTATAAATTACGATTACTATCCAACTAATATTAGTGAATTAGAAATTGACCATTCATTAGCTGGTAAAGGTATTGGACGTTATCAAGTTAATAGTATAAGTCATACTACAATTTATGTACCAACAGGAAGTGTAGGTACAGGTTATGCTGTTAATGCAGTTACATATACTGCTAGTGGATCTAGCGGTACAACACTTGTTGTTTCAAGTACTACAGGTATTGTAGCAGGAATGACTGTAAAAGGCACAGGATTTATTTCTGCGCAACAGGTCGTAACTGTTTTAGCTGACGGAATAAGTTTAATATTAGATGCGGCTCCTGATAGTACACCTAGCGGAACATTGTACATTGGCGATACTATTACTATTTCGGGTAGTTTATTAGGCGGAAAAGATGGATCATTAACTGCTAATGCAGTTATCGGTAGTAATGTAATAACAAGCGTTAGCACATTATCTGCTGTTACTCCAAGTAATGCATTATTAATTATTCCTTATAGTACGACAGGTTATGTAACTAAAACATTAGTAAGTGGAACCATATATGATGTTGTGTTTAATATTCCAACTCAATCTGCACAACCCGCAGTATCTGCCGGATATACAGTATATGGTGCAACCACAACAGCCTACAACGGAAGTGCTACAGTATCAGCTAGTTCGTTAAACACTATCACAATACGCTATGCGACCGACCCTGGCACATTTAGTCAAGCTACTAGTGCAGTTATTATGCAACCTGGATTTACAGTAAGCGGTAGTAGTAAAACTGGCAGTGCTCCAAGTGTATTAGTTACATTAACAATACCAACACAATCTGTTCCTCCATTAGTAGGCGGATACTATACTGTTGCTGGAAATAGTAACACAAGTTATAACGGGTTGTATGTTTCTACGGCAAGCACTGTGACTAGCGTTACATTGAGATATGTAACAGACCCCGGAGCATATGGTAGCGGTACAACTACCGTAACCTTCATGGGATCTACTATCCGTGGATTTGGATTACCTTTTGGATCTACTGCATTAGCAACATACACTAACAACCAAATTATTCTAAACAATGCGGCAACTGCAACTGGTGCTGGAAATACCTATACCACAAACAGTAGTAATGATATTACAATCTATATACAAACATTGATTAATAGTGCTGTTAGTACATTTACATATTCAGGTAATGGAGCATACGGTGGAAGCGCCACATATTCTAACATTGTAGCCACTTCAAGTAGTAGTACTGGCCAGTATGCCTATTTTAATATTGTTTTAACTGCTGGTAATTATTCTTCCGTTAATTTAGGCGGACAAAACGTTCTAGCACTAAACCTAAGTACAAGTTCAGGTTCAAGCGGTTACTCGAGTACAGGTTTGGCAGCTCCGTTGTACGACGGACAAATGATACAAATCCGTACATTACAAAACTTTAAATTCTACAATGTCAACAACGTTAATCCAACACGACCAAGTACTGCCGCACAGTTCAATGACAATTTGTCAAGCATCTATCGTGTATTGGCATATAATTTAACTGAAGCAACCAACGAAATATTACCTAATCACGTGGCTGTGTTGAGTACAGATCAATCGTTTGCTTATTATATTTTCCAAGCAGACACCGGTTCAATTACTAAAACTGATCCAATTGATGGCGGATCAAAAACAATGGGTGCTACTCCCGGCGATACTCGTATTGCTGTTACCACATTTGGCCCACAAAGTTATATCGACCAAGTTAATAAAGGCACATACGCATTTGCGTGGGGCGGTAGAGTACATACGATTGCTAGCTATACTCCTCCGGTAACAACTACTTATTACACAGGATACAATCCAACAGGTAGTACAGGTACCACTCTTGTTGTTGGCGGCACATTTACAGCCAATATTGCAAATAACCAAACAAGTGTCACGAATGTTTCTAGTTTCACTGGACTGGTAGTTGGAGAAATACTAAGTGCAGTTAGTGGAATACAAGCTGGTACAACTATTGTTAGTATTAATTTAAGTACCAATTCACTAACATTGAGTGCGGCAGCGACTGCAACTACTGTAGGATTATCAATTACATACGGCGGAACCAGCGGTATGTTTGCCGGTATGATTATTACAGGAACTGGTTTTACATCAGGACAAACTATTTCCAGTGTTAGCAATTCAACCACATTGATCATAAGCGCATCACCAAATAGCACTCCTAGTGGTACATTAATTTTTAGTTATTCAACTACTCCTTATATCACACTAGGCAGTATCAAATATACTATTGCCGGCGGTGGTGGTTCAACAACTACCGTTCCATTTATAGCTCAACAGAGCAGAGGACAAGTGGTAGCTACCTACTTCCCAACAGTTAGCTTTTACGGCAACACTACAAATGGTAGCACAAACATTATTAATATTAGTAGTTTAACTAATATTGGTCAAGGTGCCACTATTACTGGTGCAGGTATTCCGGGACAAGTTGTAGTAAGTGCAACAACTACCACGCAAAATATTGCGGTAACTACTAGTAGTGTAATTAGCTCAGCAGGTGTATTAACCGTTGGAACTGTTTCAAGTGGAACTGTTGCAGTCGGTATGCAATTAACTGGGCCAAACGTTGTAGTAGCACAAACCAATGCAATTAGTGGTACTAGCGGTAATGGTACCACTGCTACAATGACATTGGTCACCCCAACACCAACTTTACTAGGTACAACACAAGCAGGTTCATACTTAACCTTGAGTAGTACAACCGGCATAGCAGTTAATCAACAGATAGTGTTTACTACTGTACAACAATCTACAACCGCTACTGGAACTGTTAATTCTTCTGTTAGTCTTACTACCAGTTCAATTAGCGGTTTCCAATTAACTGTTGGAGCAGGTGCGGCAGCGATTGGACAGCAGTTAACTGGTGTTGGTGTACTGGCCGGAACATATATTGTTTCAGGTTCTGGGTCAACTTGGATTGTCAGTCAAAATCATTCAGTGCCAATTGGGCCTATAACTATTACTGCAACAACAAATTCAATCACTGTTGGAAGTACAGCAGGATTGGTAATAGGAGAACCGGTAACATTTGGTACTGCATTAGGTAACTTAGCCACAGGTACAACTTATTACATAAGTGAAGTTATCAATGCTACTAGCTTCAGCGTAGTAAGTGCATATGGTGGCACTAGTAACTTTGTAGTAACAACTACTAGTGGATCAAGTGTTGTAACCGCAGGAGCATCATTGGGCGGAATTACTTCAGGTGCAACTTATTATATTTTAAGTGTTAATACAGGAACAAATCAAATTACTGTAAGTACAGGTTACGGCAGCAGTATTCAAGGAGTAACTAGTGCTAGCGGTACATGGACCAGTGTTGCCGGTATCCCGTATGTTGCTGGCAGTACTGTTACAATTAGCGGATTAACTCCAACAGGATATAATCAAACTGCTACTGTATTGGCAAGTCCAAGTCCAACTATTACAACTTTTGCTTATACCAATGCAACAGTTGGTGCAATAACAGCCGTAACAGCCACATACGTATCAGGCGGCGTGTCAAGTACAACTGTAACTATATCCGGTGCATCAGGTGGAACTATTGCAGTTGGTATGACTATTACCGGAACTGGTTTCACTTCAGGCCAGACTGTTGCAAGTATCATCAATAGTACTAGCTTTACAATCACTGGCGGAACTAACGGCGGGTTTGCCGATAGTACTCCAAGTGGTTCATTAACATTTAAGCAATACGGCTTTGTATCAAGTAGTGGTCCTACATATATTACTGCTAACATATCAGGTAGTGGTAACGGATCTACTTGGCAAACAAGTACTAACCTTGCTGTTGCTTCAACAACTATCACTGGTACAAATAATATTGTAACAATTAGTAACCCGACAGCAGGAACCATTGTTGCTGGTAATACTTTAACTTTTGATCCTACCAGTGGAGCAAGTTTTGGCGGATTAACTAATAGTAGCACTTATTACATTAAACAAGTATTGAGTTCTACGCAGATTATATTAAATGCATACGGTTCTAATTCAAGCTATTTGTATAACGGTTATAATACCACTGCTATTCCAGTGTCAACTGCCACCGGTTCTATTACAGGCAGAACTGACAATTATATCCTCAGTACGAATACTGGCGGAACATTTACTGCTAATACTAATACAAATGGTAACACAACTCTGCTTGGTACTATAACAGTTGCCGCAAGCGGAGCACTTAATGGATTTTCATCAACTACCGTTCCTCTTCCACCAGGTACACAGATTGTAGTATCAGGCGGAACCAATGCATACATCGCCTCGGGTACTTACTATGTTGCATCAACTCCAGCGCCAACAACAACCACATTGTCTTTGGTAACTACTCAGGGCGGATCAACACCAGTAACTACCACAGCTGGTCTTAGCGATAGAACATTTACATTTGGAAATACATTTACACCTTCTAAAGTATTAACAGGTGTTCCTGCAACAGTGTTTACTTATATTGTAGTAGGTACACCAATCGGCGGCGGCAATAGCAGTCCAATTCCAGGATCAACCACAGTGGCCGCATTTGATGCCGGTAGTCAAACTATTACATTAAACAATGCGGCAACTGGTGTCCAGTCAGGGTGGACTTTTACTTATACTGCAAACACGTTAGTAATGAGTGCTCCTGCAAGTGCAACTGCCGCTAGCTCATTTATACAATCTACTACATTAAGCACAACTATGGTTGTGTACACTAATGATAGGACTCAGTACATTACATCTATTGTTAGTGCCGGTACACCTATGACTGTATTTGGCAATGGATTTACTAGCGGGCAAACCGTTATATCTGCTGTTCCAAGTGCTAGCGGTGCACCAACTACTGTAATTACATTAAGTGCTCCACCAAATAGTACACCGTTTGGAGTATTAGGATTCACAGCATTGGGTAATGCATCTGGCCCGTACTATACAACATTCACATTTGCTACACAAGCAACTGCTCCTACAGTTGACGTATATTATAATGTAACAGGTAATAGCAATAACAAATACAACGGTTGGGTTCAAGCAACTGCAAGCACAACCAGCACTATTACTCTTGCATATCAAACAGATCCAGAGAGTACAGTTGTAGTAACATACGTTCCATCAGGATCAAGTGGTACTACATTAAAAGTTTCTAGTACTACTGGCATAGTAGCAGGCATGGTTATACGCGGTGGAGGAGCTGGAGGTTTCTTTGCTGGACAAACTGTGTCTAGTGTGGGCACAGATGGTTTAACACTAACTATCAGTGCAAGCCCAGCTGGAACTCCAACAGGTAATATTACATTTACTGTTCCATATGGAACTGGTACAACATCGTTTACTAACAATGTTAGCGGTATTAGTAAACCGATGAACAGTGCTGTTTCAAGTGCGTTACAAGCTGGATACCAAGCAAATAGTTTTGCACAAATTACCACACGTATTAGTACTTGTCGTTGTTCGGCACACGATTTATTAGATATCGGCACTGGTGGTTATAATACAACCAACTATCCTTATCAAATTTACGGTAATCCGTTTATCAAAGCGGATCAAACCAAAGAAATTAAAGAAGAAACAGTCGGTCGTGTATTCTATGTAACCACTGATCAAAATGGTATTTTCCGTGTAGGACGTTACTTTACAGTTGACCAAGGTACTGGTACAGTTACATTCTCAGCTAGTATTGCGTTGAGTAACTTGAACGGTCTTGGATTTAAACGCGGTGTGGTTATTGCTGAATTTTCAACAGACTCTACAATGACTAACGATGCGTCGGATACTGTTCCAACACAAAGTGCAGTTCGTGGATATATCGATAATCGATTGGGTGTACAACAATCAGGTTCTACAACTCCAGCAACAGCATTGATTGGTAACGGTTACATGGAGCTTAAAGGTACATTGCCAATGAAAGGCAATATGTCAATGGGCGGCTACACTATTGGTAGTTTAGGAAGTCCGTTACTTGCCACCGATGCTTCAACAAAGGGTTATGTAGATAATACAGTCAGCGGAGTTAATGCTTTATCAAAACTTGGTGATGTTGCTGTTAATAATCCTGTTAACCAAAGTTTATTAGTTTATAACAGTACTACAAGCAAATGGAATAATGCTGTTTTCTCTCAAGGTGTTTCAGGTTCAGCGTTTAGCGACGTATTGATTACTTACGACGGTACTACATTAACCAGTACTTTACAAGGTGCTATTATTACTCCAACCTATGTTGGTTATAATAGTGGTACTAAACAACTAACAGTTAGTAGTACAACTGGAATTATTCCAGGTATGACTATTACCGGTATCGGATTTACAAGTTCACAAAAAGTTGTTAACATTGTCAATACTGTTATTTTAACAATAAGTGCTGATCCAGATACCACACCAAACGGTATATTAACATTTACACGAGATGGTGTTGTCATTAATAACAAGGTTTACAAATATGCGGCTATACAGCAAAGTAAACTAGCAATGACGATGGCTACTACTAACGGATATACTGCGCCTACTTATAATCTGTTAAGCCCAGGTAGCATTGTTGCAGGTAAACGTTATGTAATATCAACTGTTGGCAGCACAGATTTTACATTAATTGGAGCCGCAAGCAATACCGGCGGTTTAATATTCCAGGCGACTGGTGCAGGTACTGGTACAGGTAGTGTGACAGAACTAGACAGCATCCAAGCCAACAATGGTTTAAGCAGTTATAGCTCTTACATATTCACTGTTAACAACGGCTGGGTAACCCTTAAAGATGGTAGTGCTACTGGTTCTGCTACTACCACAGGTGTTGATGGTATTCCTCCAAGCAAATTGCAATGGATTCCTGCTAACAGTGCATTGGCAAATATTACTGCCAGTGCTCCTGGCGCCATTGCCGTAGTTACTACACAAGCGTTAGTTGCTAACGGTGACGGTATACGTAATCAGGATATTCCAACAAGTACTAGTACAACCGGTGCAATTATTCGTACACAAGCTAGCCCAACAGCAGTATACGATGTGACAGCAATTACAACTACAGGTGCTAATAATAGCCTAGTTAAAACTGACGGTTCTGGTAATATTGACATTAAAGGTATTAAATTTGCCAGCTTGCCAAGTGTTGGAAACATGATAGATAGTTCAAGTACACTATTAAGTTTCTATACTCCAAATAGCGGCTCAAGTCAGAAGTTTATGACTGCTACTTATGATAGTGGAAACACGAGATCAAACGTAGTACACTACGGACTACAAGATTTTGCTGTTCAATCTAGTATTGTTTTAATAACTGATTTACGAACCAGTTCAGCAAACAATACAACAAGTGGGACATTAAGTGGTTCATGGAGATTAAGTGCTAATAGTAGTTTTGATTTAAACACTAATTCTAACACATTAAAAGTAAAATCCATTATTACAGATGGTACAGACGGCGGCGGTTGTACAATGCAAGGTACTTATACCCTAACCGGTGCTAGTAAATTGCAAGCTACCTATGCTGACTTAGCCGAATGGTACACTTCCGATGCAGAATATATTCCAGGTACTGTATTGGTATTTGGTGGCGAAGCTGAAACTACAACTACAACTGAATTTGGTGATAGTCGTGTGGCAGGTGTAGTTACAACTAATCCAGCATACACTATGAACGACGGATTAACTGGTACTAGAGCTTGTATTGCGCTGGCAGGTCGTACTCCAGTTCGAGTATTGGGAACAATCAAAAAAGGTGACTTAATTACTACAGCAAGTGTAGCAGGTTACGGATGCAAAGCAGTAAATCCGCAATTTGGTACAATTATTGGTAAAGCATTGGCAGATAAGACAGATCCAGGGTTTGGCACTGTTGAAGTTGCCGTAGGGAGAATGTAATGACAAAACAAGTAATCAATATCGGTACCGCGGCCAATGCCAAGAACGGAGATCCGTTGCGCACGGCGTTTACTAAAATAAATGCCAACTTCACTGAACTATATGCTGGGGGCGCAGATGAGACACAGCTGACCAACGGTGCATATACACTTACCCTTGGAGCAAATGGTAACTTAACATTCCCTGACGCTACCACTACTACTGGTCAAAGCATTACTATACCCACGGGTAATTCGCTAACAGTAAATCTTTCCAACAGCTCGCCCGGCCCCACAGTCAATACCACCTTTAAGATTAACCCACTATCTATCAGATTGCAAACAGGCAATGGCGTTATTTTTTCGGGCGTTGATGGTGATGCGGCATATGCGTGGGCTTTAGATGCCCTTAATAAAACACTTTACTTTCCAGATGCTGGTGATAGTGTCTACCCTCAGATTAGATATAGCACAGGTGGCGGGGATGGTATGCAGTTGTATACCCAGAGCAAGCCTATAAAAATAACAATATCTGCACAAAGTTGGTCTTTCAATACAGATGGTAGTTTAAAATTCCCAGATGGAACTGTACAAAAGACTGCCGGAGCCAGCAAGGGATTCACTATTGCAATGGCAGTAGCATTGAGTTAACCATAAATACATAAAGAGAGCGCAAACCATGGCAATTAAAACAATCAATATTGGGCAGTACGCAAACGACGGATCTGGCGATGACCTACGTAGTGCATTTACAAAAATTAATTATAATTTTGCGCTTTTAGGCACAGATATCCCTGTTGCAGAAGCAACAAATTTAGCAACAAAAACCATTACAGTTACCAATGCTAATTCGCCAGTGGCGAATGGCCAAACATATCTTGTAACATTTGCATTTGCTGTATTAACTGTTGTGCCAGCTATTAATCAATATTACTATGTAACTGGTTGTTCAGTACCTGCATACAACGGACATTTTTATTGTACTGCAAGCAACGGCGCAACTATTACACTAGCCTATCCATATAACCCTGGAGTATTTGCACTAACTACTCCAGTGATTATTAGTAACAGTGTTGGAATTTTTGCTGATAAAAATACAAATATATTAGAATTTAACAGTATTAAAAGTAGTGACAATAGTATTAATATCGTTCCTAACACCGACGGTACTATTGATTTCAAAAGCGGACTAGGTCTGGTTAATGATACTGCTCCCCGATTAGGTGGAGATTTATTATTGAACGGACATATCATCCGTGGGGATAATAACACCGGCGATGTGCAATCTACGGTATATGGCATACGTGTTGATGTATTAAATGCCTTAGTTGGATTGTTATTGCAGAATACCTCGTTTACGATTGACATGGGGCGTATTGTTGGTAATTATTCTACTATCAATTTAGATATGAGTTACATCAATTCACCAATTTCAAATGGATTAGACTTTGGCCGTTTATCGTCAGTATAATCTAAGTATAACGGATTAACAAATGCTTAATATCTGGACAAAACCTTCAGGATATACTTGGTCAACTAATCAGTTTGGATTTGATGGCGGTACGACCTATTTTGATCAGCAACGTACAATATTTGATGTTGGCCCTATTGTAGAACGAATTAGTGTATTGTTACCATTACCTGTAATTCTTCCTACTACAGCGCCTACCGCAACTAATTCAGTACCCTACGACGGTACTGGTCATCATCCTACAGCCCCATTAAGAAATGCCGCAGGAACACCTTTTACTAGATATCCGATAAACAGTTATGTCGATGGTATATGGAAAATGCGTACTGATTTGCCTAACCCTCGAACTGTAAGTAATCTAGTAGTATATGATCCTGTTAGTCAAGGAAATCAACCCGACCCCAATGGCTACAGCGGATTTATGTACGCTTGGGGACAGTTTATAACACACGAAATAGAGTTTGCTCGTGCTGGTACACAAAATATCGACGTCATAGTTCCACCGAATGATGCTTTCTTAACACCAGGCAGTCATATTCCAGTTAACAGATTATTGCTTGCGCCGGGTACTGGACGTAATGGAATAGTAGCAAATTTTATCAACGATACTACTGGCTGGATCGATGGCACCGTGATTTACGGACTTACTTATCCTCCCGGTATTCCCCAAGGTACTACTGTATTTCAAAATCCAGTTAATTTACGCGAAGGCGGCATCAATGCTACTACAGGAAAACTACTAACGTCTAGCGGCGGTTTGTATGGACCTATCGATCCTAGCACCGGCATGTTTATATTTGGAGATCCTAGAGGAACAGAAAACCCAGATCTGACCAGTGTACAAACATTACTCATTAGAGAACATAATTGGCATGTTGCTAGATTAACTACGCAGTATCCGACTTGGACAGGCGAACAATTATATCAACGTGCCCGTGCATTAGTTATTGCCGAAGAACAAATTATTACATATAAAGAGTGGGTGCCAAAAGTCGTCGGTGCCGGAGCGATTCCTGCATATACAGGATTTAAAGACAACATAGATGCTACTATAAGAATAGAGTTAGCCGCAGCCGCCATGCGATTTGGCCATAGCATTGTGTCGGGCGCACAGGATCGGGTGGATGAACAAGGCAACATCACAGAATCGGTAACACTAGGACAAGCATTTTTCTTAACTCCTGCACAATACGAACGTAATGGCGGTGCTGATGGATTCTTAAGAAAATTGGCCAGCGATAGATCTAACAAACTAGATGCACATATTATTGAAGATTTACGTAATCTACTTAACGACCCGCCTGCCGCAATGGATCTTGCCGCAACAAATATTCAACGTGGTCGTGATTTAGGTTTACCTAGTTTAAATCAAATGAGACAAATATTAGGATTATTTGCTTATACTAGTTTTGAACAAATTACTATAGATGCCACAGTAGTTGCTGGGTTAAAAGCGGCTTATACTAATATAAATGATATAGATTTATGGATAGGTGGACTGGCAGAAGATCCAATTAACGGTGCTATGGTCGGACCTACCTTCCGAGCCATAATGATCGACCAATTAACTAAAGTACGAGACGGTGATGCTTTGTGGTGGGAAAATAAACTATGGAGTCCTGAGGATTTGTTATGGTTGCATGGTGTCACATTGTCCGACATGATACTGCGCAATACATCTACACAAGCTATGCAACCTGATGCGTTTGTAGCTGTAGAACGTGCCGATCTTTACAACGGAACAGTTGCATCTATAACTGCTAGAACATATCCTACACCTCCTGCACAACCTCCTGCACCAATAAATCCAATAACCTTTTCACTAATCTCGGGCGCACTTCCTCCAGGATTGGCCGTTGTCGGCAATACCATAAAAGGAATCCCGTACGGTGTAGTACGAGATACGACCTATACATTTTGTATAAGAGCAAGTGATGGAAAAGACATTGCTGACCGTACATTCAATATTAAAGTAGCTACAGGCGGGCCGCCTGTATGGCAAACAGACGGCGGACTATTGCCGATAGGTGTACATAATCAGCGTTATATACTAAACAACAGTTTTATCAATTACCAGTTAGTTGCTAAAGATTTAGACAATTTACCAGTTACATATTATATTGCCAGCGGCGATGGTGATCTGCCGCCAGGCGTGAGGTTAACCGCCGGCGGCACATTAACTGGATTTGTAAACCCAGTGTTAGCTATAACAGAAGCAGTTACCGGAGTAGGAGCATTTGACCAAGATTTGTATGACAGTGGATTTTATGATTTCGCCAGTAGGCCAACTAACGGTTACGATTCCTATATATACGATCAACAAACATTTGATTTTAGTACACCAACATTACCTCCGAAAAGTATTAATCAACGATATGAATTTATTGTCACTGCGGTAGCTGGAAATAAAACTATAAAACGAATGTTTGGTATTTTTGTTGTAAGTCCCGAATTACTAACAGCAGACGACGCGGCTATCTCCGACGATACCACAATATTCACAGCTGACGTTACTCCGCTCGAAGCGCCGTTATTTTCTACCGATAGCAATTTAAGCATTGTCAGAGCTAATAATTATATCACTCTTGAAATTAATACATTTACAAGTAGTACAACAGTTAGTCCTACTTTTAGTATTTTAAATTCTGCTCCGGCATGGACTGCCCTTACTCAATATACCGTAGATATCGCTGTTACATATCTTGGATCAATTTATATATGTACTACTGCACATAAATCATCCGGTACATTTAATGCAATAGTTAATAATATCACTTACTGGGTCAAGCAAGCGTTACCGCCTGGTTTGGCATTTTCTCCCGTAGGATCCGTTGTGTACCTGGCAGGCTATATTCCCTTCCAAACAAATATTAGTAAAACATATACGTTTGCTATACTTGGAACTAGAGTTGGTGCAGATATACAACCAGCAATTACTAAAAAAGTTTTTACAGTAACAGTTATTGGAGAAATTAATAATACTATTTCGTGGATTACTAATTTTAATTTAGGATCTATTCCAGCAAATTATAATAGTAATTTAAGTGTACAGGCTACTGCTCAAGATCCGAATGTCATACTAATTTACAGTCTATCAAAACAGCCTTCAGAAATTGGATTGCCGCCAGGGTTGAGCTTAGATGTAAGCGGAGAAATTACAGGAAAAGTTAATCAATTCGGTGTACAAAGTATTCATCGAGTAACTACTTTTGAAAACGGTAATTGGTATTTAGATAGGAAGTTTACAACTATAGATACCAACCATCAATATGATATTGTTGGGCCAAGAGGATTAATATTATTTGATCAAGATACAGGTTTTAATATCGACAGCGGCCGCACTTCCTTTGATAGAATTTATAAATTTACCGTTCAAGCGACTGACCAGTATGGCTTTGCTGTGAGTAAACAACAGTTTCAATTAGAAGTAAGTACCCCTAATCAAATATTATACTCTAATATTAGAACTCAGCCATATTTAAAACCCACACAACGTAGTGCATGGACAACGTTTATTAACGATCCTACTATATTTTCAATTAATAGTATATATAGACCAGCTGATCCAAACTTTGGAACAAGAACAGATTTAGGTATGTTGGTGTATGCCGGCATCGAAACTAAACAAGCGGCGGTATACATAGGAGCAATGGGTCTAAACCATAAAAATAAAAGATTCCATTTTGGATCTGTAAAAAAAGCTGTGGCTAAGATAAACAATACCACTGCCTATGAAGTAATTTATATTGAAATGATAGACCCGTTGGAGGCTAATGGTAATTCCTTGCCGCATAGCATCAAGTATAATACCTCGCGAAGTGTAAAAACTACCGCAGACATCAGTAATGCCATACAAGTAGCCGCGGTAGGAAATACTCCTGACGAACTTGCTACCAATCTTGCAACGATGAATCTTGCAGAATCTTGGTTAGATCGCCCTATTGATAATGTTACTGTAGATAGCAATGCGTTTCAAGTAAGCAATACTGGTACGAATATATTCTATCCCAGCAGTATCACCAACTGGCAACGTAATATTGAAGGTATAGGCCTTTCTGAACGTAACTATTTGCCGGCTTGGATGCGAACTATTCAACCGGGAGAAAAACAACAACTAGGATTCAAATTAGCTGTTCCGCTATGTTACTGTAAACCCGGTACTGCGGATAGCATAATTTTGAACATAAAACACAGCGGTTTTGACTTTAGAACACTGGATTATACAGTGGACCGCTACATAATAGATTCTGTGGACGGATATTCAAACGATAAATATCTAGTGTTCAAAAACGATAGGATAACCGTATGACAAACCCAACATCAAGTTTAATTAATTTCGGCTCAATTGACGCCACATACCCTGTTGCAGGGCAGGATAACAATAGCCAAGGATTCCGAGATAATTTTGGATCCATAAAATCAGGACTGGGCCAAGCTAGTACTGAAATTACAGCACTACAGCAGAATGCCGCGTTTGTAAATGCTCCTAATAACTTCGGGGGTAATACGCTTACCAACGCAATTTTTAATCAATTCTACGGAACGTTTACATCGCTTGGTACTGTTAGCACCAATCAGGACATTAATTTACAATTAGGTGCTGTTCAGTCAGTATATCTATCAAACAATGTTACGCTGACATTTAGAAACTGGCCGGCCAGCGGTTCATACGGAACTGTTCGGGTGTTTGTATTCAGCGATGGCAGTGGTGTTCGCCAACCAGCTTTTGCGACAGCGGCTGGAACTACATTAAAATACGATACAGCATTTCCAACATTACCTAATTCAGTAACACCTGGAATTGTTGTTGGCGGGGAAAAAGTATCCAGTGTTACTGTAAGCAATCCCGGTTCAGGTTATACTAGCGCAGTAGCAGTAGGATTTAGTGGTGGTAGTCAACAAGCTACTGGAACAACTGCAACTGCAACTGCAAATTATAAAGTTGTTAGTGCAACTGTAATTGGTGGATATCCTGGAAATAGCTATGCTGTAAATGACACTATTACTATCAACGCCAATACTAATGTGGTATTAAGTGTATCAAGTTTGAATCTCACATTCACTGGCAATACTACTAACGGTAATGCAACAATAACTAATATTTCAAATATTTTAAATTTAGGTGCAGGCGTAGCTCTTTCAGCTGTATCGGGCATTCCAGCTGGGGTTGAAATCAGTTCAGCCGGTGTTCAAGGAAGCGCAGGTGGTGCTAATGGCTACTATGTTAATTTAGTACTAACGTTGGACCATACTACGCCAGCAAATTGTACAGCTACAACTACAGCAAACGTTATTACCTATGCAAGTTCAACTGGGCCCATCGGTGCATTAACTGTTACTAGTGGCGGAACATTTAGTTCTCCAATTGTTGGATCTTACGATACTAGTCCAATCATTGGTGTTGGGTATGGCGCACGTTTAGTATTAAGTTTTGGTGTCAATTTGATTACTGTTACATACGGTGGTAACGGCTATACAGCTACTCCAGCTGTTACATTTACCGGTGGTGGTGGTACAAGTACAGTTGCATCGGCCGCAATTACTTCTGGCACTACTGGAAATCCAAAACTTATCGAAGCATCAAGCTACGATGGTGGTACAACTGTTTACATGCGTTATGTAGGCGAATACAAATAATGCATCCACTAGTTACTGATTTGTCTGATCTGAAAGATTCCGAGCTATATGCCAGGATTAATGATCTTACTAAAAAGTACTTCATGACTAGAAATCCAGATGTACAATGGCAAATGGCCGGCGTGTTAGACGATTTAAGATTAGAAGCCAGGACTCGTGCGGCACGCCAGACAGCCGAAATACAAAAATCGAACAATCAAAGCCTTGACAGTTTAATTAAACTCAGTTAAACTATAGGCTATGCGCCTAGACAAGTATTCCAATCCCGTTTTTAACGATCAAGACTTATTTGATGCCTTGTACAAAGGCTATGAATTTTCTGCCAACGATACATTGCTAGTTGAACAACGCAATGATACCATCAAACAATTAGAAACTCAATTAGGTTTTAAATTCTTAGAACCTTACGAAACTCATTTTGATATAGCAGACTATGATCGGGCTTGCCAAAGCAATTGGAATATGCCCGACGAGTATAAAACTCTGGATATCGAAGAATGGATTTGGTCGCAAACTCCGCCATGGGATCCACAACATATCAGAGTAACTGAAGAACTAGAGGCTTTCAAAGAACGCAACATGATAGATTTATTGCGTTGGTTAAAGTATTTTGTAGATACTTGTAGAACTGAAGGTATAGTTTGGGGTGTTGGCAGAGGATCAAGTGTAGCCAGCTATATATTGTTTTTGATAGGTGTCCATAAAATCGACAGTATCAAATATAATTTAGACTGGCAGGAATTCTTGAGATAAGTACTACTATAATCCAAGGAGATTTATATGGCAAATAACACAACAAGACAAGTATATCGAACCATGCAAGGTAAAGAAATCGATATGGGCAAACTTATTGCTCAAAATGAAATGAGTGTTGCTGTGGGCAATATGAAAGTAAATGCTCGCGGCGATCAATTAGGGCCAGGCGGGCAAATTATTAAAACTCGGGAACAGCTTGCCGCAGACCGGGAAAAATCTAACGATGCAACAGGTGGCGTATGAGTGTAGTAAAAGGCAATTTGAAACCAATCAAAGATAATATCCTGATTACGGACATGAATTTTGAAGAACAACGCACTGCCAGCGGCATTGTTGTATTAAGCGACGATGGCAAAAGCGAAGGCATTAAACCGCGTTGGGGTCGAGTCTGGGCTATTGGGCCTGAACAACATGATGTCGAAATTGGAGATTGGATTTTAATTGAGCACGGCCGTTGGACCCGTTCAGTACAAATTGAACGCGAGGATGGAGAAATTATAAAAATTCGTCGAGTAGATACAAACTGTATTATAATGACATCTAAAGAAGCTCCTCCAAACGAAATCACAGTAGGAATTGTTTCTGCAAATCATGGATCTGTTTATGATCCTAGTGACTTTACAGCACCAATGTATGAAGGACAACGGGGGTAAATTTCTTACTATTCGAGCAATAGGGCTATTGACTAGCCCTATTTTTTTCTATATAATAAGCAAAAAGGACTTTATATGTTTTTACTAACCGTAGTTTTAACTTTAGTAGCAGTTTATTTTGCCAAACGAGAATACGATGAGTACCGTTTTGGATGGGCTATGTTTTGGGCCTGTTTAGTTGGCTATGATTTACATTCACTACTTAGTATTTTATAAGGATATACAATGAATACAGACACGCAATTGGAGCGATTGTACGGCACATTTTTAGAATTCGCAGATCACATGTGCATAGAGCATAGTCCTATGGAAGTTGCCGCCATTATGATGGCACAGGCACTAACCATTTACAAAAGTGCAATGAGCGAAGATGATTATAATCGCATTGTTGATAACATTTCAGCAAGCAGAGATAAAGTTAAAACATTTGAAAGGCCAAATTTACAATGATTGAATTATGGGTAGACAAATATCGTCCAACTAAGTTGGAAGGATATGTATGGCGTGATAGCGCACAGCGCAAACAAGTTGAAAGCTGGGTAACTGAAAAGAGTATTCCGCATCTACTATTAAGTGGTACTCCTGGTATTGGCAAAACTACTATGGCTAAGATTTTAGTCAATGAAATTGGTATCGAATCTGCCGATTTATTGGAAGTTAATGCAAGCCGGGAAACTGGTATTGATTTTATCCGTAATAAAATCGTTCCGTTTATCAGTAGTATTGCATGGGGCCCATTTAAAGTTGTGCTACTAGACGAAGCAGATCGACTAAGCCCGCAAGCGCAGGACAGTTTGAAAGGTATTATTGAACAATATTCAGCATACGCTAGATTTATCCTAACTTGTAACAATGCAAACATGGTTGTTCCAGCATTACATAGTCGTTGTCAGCAGTTTCACTTTACTAAATTGGATCAAACAGAGTTTACAGTTCGTGCGGCAACTATTTTGGGAGAAGAAGAAGTAGAATTTGATTTAGAAACACTGGACTTGTATGTTAGTTCTACTTATCCGGATTTGCGTAAGTGTATCAACTTGCTACAACAAAATACCAATAGTAAACAACTGCACAGTCCGCATAAAGAAGATGCAGGTAGTTTAGATTACAAATTTGAAATGGTTGAACTGTTTAAAGCAGGTAAGATTCAAGAAGCACGTAAACTACTATGCAACAAAGCTAGACCAGAAGAGATGGGCGAGATTTATCGGTGGATGTATGACAATATCGAAATTGTTAGTAAAGATCCTGCACTACAAGATAAAGCCATTATCATCATCAAACAAGGCCTAGTAGATCATACATTAGTAATTGATCCAGAAATCAACCTGGCCGCAACACTTATTAGAATTGCTAATCTATGAAACACCGATTAATCGATGCTTATATGAAAACTGCGGAGACATTCGCAGAGCTTAGTCATGCCAGACGATTGCACGTTGGTGCTATTGTAGTCAAGGATGATCGCATTATTAGTATTGGTTATAACGGTATGCCAAGCGGTTGGGATAACGATTGCGAATATGAAATTTATGAAGATAACGGCGACGATGAGCCAATTACTATATTAAAGTCTAAACCGGAAGTATTACATGCAGAAACTAACGCCATTGCGAAACTTGCTAAGTCTAACGAATCTGGTCTGGGTGCTACTATGTTTATTACCCATGCTCCATGTTTGGACTGTGCCAAACTTATCTACCAAAGCGGTATTAGCCACGTTCTATATCGTGACGCTTATAGGGATACTGGTGGCGTTACGTTTCTCGAGAAATCGGGAATTGAAGTCACACAAGTAAAAAAGGGCCCGTAGGCCCTTTTGTTGACAATCTAAAGTATCGCTACTTTATTCTCCATAAACCGCTAACACCTCCTTCACGGCATTATGGCGTTCGATGTCCTTGGCGTCAAATCGAATGATGTCGATATGTTCCAAATATTCCTTTTGTTCGAGTAGATTGCAAAAATCAATCAGACCATTATCGCTCACTCGGTCTGCTTGTGCTAGATCGCCTGTCACTACCATTTTGGAACCCTCTCCTAAACGGGTTAGTAGCATTTTCATTTGATTCTGCGTGGCATTTTGCATTTCATCTGCAACTATGTATGCGTTTTTAAATGTACGTCCTCGCATATAAGCGAGCGGGCTTATTTCAATAGTACCTTCCTCCAGCATATTTGCTATTTCTTTTTTCTGATAATATTCGCCCAATACATCGAATATAGGTCTTGTCCATGGCGCCATTTTTTCATTTAAGTCGCCTGGTAAAAAGCCTAAATCCTCATCTACGGACACGGCGGGTCTTGTTACCACGATCTTATCAACTTTCCCTTCCTGAAACAATTTAATTCCGTACTGTACAGCCAACATGGTTTTACCCGTGCCAGCAGGGCCAATAGCAAGTACTATGCTAGTATGCTCTGCGTACAATTTACTGAGATATAGTTTCTGATTAGCGTTACGTGCATTAATGCTCACACGTTGCTTTTTTGCCGGAAGATACGGCTGAAAATCAATGATATTAACTTCTGATGTAAAACGCTTTTTCACTCGTTGTTTACTCATCTAGTTTGCTCCTACTCTTATAAAAAAGTAAGACTTGTAGTGACCGCCCTTGATAACTACAGAGGTCCTACACTATTATTTAACGAATATACAGAATAATAAACTAATACGTTATCGTTTTGAACCAGCTAAATAAGTATAGAAAACTCTGGAAGACATTATGCACCATGACATATTAGACGTGATACAAAACGTTCAAGAACTATACGAAAACAATAGTAATCTAGCCGCTTTAAAAGACTTTGAGCGTGTGCTAGACGAAATGGATATGTACGTATTTAAAAACTGGATCGATGGTGAATTAGCCTATGGGCCGCGTGTTGATCGTCATTGGATCACAGCAGGGTTTATGTGGCCAAAAGATAAAATGCCAGACCCAGAAGCAGGCAAAAGATTGCTAGAATTAGGATGCCGCATTACATATCAAAAAAGTCATTTGTTAGAAGCACGTAAAATACGCAAGCCGGAAGACATTCGCCCAGGTACAAAGAAAGGCAAGTTAGATCGCAAACCAGTTTGGGTAGTAGAAGTAACTATGCCTAAAAAATTAGTGTTTGATGTATACAAAGGTTACATGAACAAGATGCGTGAAGAAATGGGAGCTGATGGATTGAAAACTAATACCCCAACTCCATTAGATACAAATGCCGCTCAACAAATTAGTCCAATGCCAAGCGCACCTCCAATGGGTGGGGCACCTGGTGGTAGCGGTGGGGCACCTACTCCAGGCGGTGGAGCTGGAGCACCAATGGGAGCTCCTCCAGGAGGCCCAGCACCAGCAGGAGCACCAGCATAATGAATATTTCAGAAGCATTAAGACCTAATGATTTAAAACATTTAGTAAAAAATGTTTTTGATATCGATTCGCATAAAAGTAAAATTGGCAACGATAGAGATATCTGTGTGCTGTCATTTACTGTGGAAAGCAAAGATCCTGCTGATGACTTAGAAAGATTCTTCGAAATGGGTTATCAATTTGTTATGGATGCAGAAGCTACCAGCGGTGAAATGGATGATGGCAAATATCGCGTGTTTGTAGAAATAGAACGTAATAAACATATTGCAGAACAAATTGTAGAACTCGTCGATGGTCTTAAAAAGATTACCGGTATGGAAGATGTACGTTTTCGTTATCACAAAGAATTCAAAAGTGTCGAAGCAACAGAAGAAAATTTATCTAGTAAAATTCCTGTCGATCCTAACAGTTACGATCAGCAGGTACAAGAAAGTACGTTAAACAATTTTAGTAATTTTTTCCGAGATAGTTATGTCGATGACATAAGTTTACTAGGAGAAAACATTAAATTTAAACGTATATACAAAGACCCTATCGAACTTAAAATTGTCGATTTTGGAAACAAATATGACATTTATGATTCGATAACCGGAGCGATACGATTAGAAGGTAAAGACATGTCAGAGTCTTTATTTTTAACCAAGTACATTGGAGATTTTAATATCACTAAAATCGGTAATCAATACGTCTTTGAAAAAAATAACCATGCACTTATATTGGAGAAAGCACATGTCGGATTTTGAATTTAACTTTACTAAAGAAAAACTAGCACAGATTATTCCAGGTAACCCTAACTTGGACCATTGGTATGAATCACTTTGTGAAATTCTACCAGACTATGATATTAATACAGTGCCGCGTGTGGCTGCATTTTTAGCGCAATGCGCACATGAAAGTGGTGGCTTCCGTGCTATTAAAGAAAATTTAAACTACAAGGCCGCAAGTCTTTGTAAAGTATGGCCACGTTATTTTCCTAACATGGATGTTGCTAATGCTTACGCACAGCAACCAGAAAAGATTGCCAACAGAGCATACGCAAACCGTATGGGTAATGGTCCAGAAGAATCAGGGGACGGTTGGAAGTTTTGCGGCCGTGGACTTATCCAGTTAACGGGCAAGGACAACTATAGTCGTTATGCGGCTAGCACAGAACAAAGTTTAGATGAAGCAAGTGAGCACTTAACAACTTTTGAAGGTTGTGTACAAAGTGCGGCTTGGTTCTGGGAAGCAAACAATTTAAATCAGTTTGCCGACAACGGCGACATCTTAACAATGACCAAACGTATCAACGGTGGAACACTTGGTTTAGAAGATCGTCAAAAACATTACGCACACGCAATACAGGTATTACAAGGATAAGCCATGGGGCAATTTACTTGGATGTTTAGCATTATACCAGATGCAGTACTCAACTGGGTCTACTGGTTTATTATTGCATTAGGTGTTACAGGAATGTTTGCCGGATGGTTTGGCAAATTTATTCCTATGTACGGACGCTACATAGGTTTTATTAAACCAGTGGGTATTGCCTTAGTAATATTGGGTGTATGGTTACGTGGAGGTTATGATACAGAGCTAGCATGGCGTACCAAAGTTGCAGAAGCTGAAGCAAAAGTAGTAGCGGCAGAGGCTAAATCTAAAGAAACAAACACTGTTATTCAAACACAATACAGAGACAAAGTAAAAACTGTCAAAGAAGTACAAGTAGTTATACAAGAGCGTATTGTTAAAGAGGCCGCGCAAATGGATGCAGAATGTAAAGTAGATTCAAGTGCAATTAGCATTTTAAATCAAGCCGCTGGAGGTAAGAAATGAAATATATTATAGCACTAGTATTATGTTTATCAGGGTGCGCTAGTACTGTTCCAGTTACTATGAATTTTCCACAAGTTCCTGAAGAATTAAAAACATCTTGTCCAGATTTAAAAACTATCCCCGAAGGCACTACTAAACTAAGCGAAGTTGTCAGTAGCGTTAGTGAAAATTATGGCCAATATCAAGAATGTAAAATTAAGATAGATGCGTGGACACAGTGGTACAACAGTCAGAAGAAAATATTTGAGGGCATCAAATGAAAAAATTATTAGTAATTTTAGCAATATGGAGCCTTTCCGGTTGTGCATTGATTGATGCATATATGATGGCCCGCTTTGACAACAACGAATACATGTTGATCAATCGTGTACGTACCCAAGCAAACTTAGGGGCCGCCAAATGCGGTAAGCCTGAAGTAGTCGAGGAAGTAGATAGCATCTGGCGCACTACTGTAGAGTTGAAGAACTATACTCAAAGTATTCCGCACAACGAAGAAGCTACTAAAATGAGCGCAGAACTAGCAGAGATTGTTAAAGGACTTAGTGACCGTTATAAAGGCACAGGGCCAGTTAGCATGATGTATTGTACTACCAAGTTTAGCAGTATTGAGCGTAATGCTGTTACCATACAAAACATTATAGGGAAGAAACCAAGATGAGTGCAGAACAACAACTAGAAGCCCTGTTCAATACAGGCAATCCAGATTTACAGGATCTAGCTACCCGTGCAAATGATTTAAAAAATGCCCTAATTAATAGAGAAATTAGCAAGGGCGAGTTTATGGAAATGTTGCAAGATTTAGCCCATGAAAAGAATATTAACGAATCAGCACATGATTTACAAGTAAAAATAGCAGTTAATGCGGCTTTAGAAGCACTGGTAAATGTAGCAAGTATGTACTAAATAATAGTAATAGCCCAAGGAGCGAACCAAATGGCAAATGAAGTAACGAGCGAACAAAAGAAAGAAGATTGGATGAACAGTAAATGGCGTCCAATGATGGGTTGGATGTACATGGTCGTCTGTATGATGGACATGGTTATATTTCCAATTCTATGGAGTCTATTGCAGACATTTACCCATACACAAATTACACAGTGGAATCCGTTGACCTTACAAGGTGCTGGATTGTTCCATATTGCTATGGGTGCAGTTTTAGGTATTGCGGCATTCGGTCGCACACAAGAAAAATTAGGCGGAGCAAACAATGGCGGAGCACAATTACCATCAAGCGGGTTTACAGCACCTAGCGCACCTGCGACAGGATTTGGTACACCGGCAGGGGGCTTCGGTTCTCCAGCACCAACAAGTAGCTTTGGCGGAGGTGGCTTTGGAAGCACACCTACAGCGCCAGCACCAAGCACAAGTTTTACACCACCAGCAAGCTGGGGGACAACACCAATAGCAACAACAGCTAGCGGTAAAAAGGTTGTACCAGACTTTGATCAACCAGCAATCTAACAAAGGAAAAATAAAACATGTCAGCACCTACCCCGTTTCAACTAAGTCATTTAAAAATGCATCTTAGCCATCATCAAGAACATGCAAATCATCATCTGTATGTACACA
>Ga0136642_1000132_pt1 | contig 44943 bp, 39 predicted proteins | sample LowCatLa1302831Y_FD_115313 | JGI IMG/M metagenome (GOLD analysis project Ga0136642, IMG submission 115313) | Freshwater microbial communities from Lower Cathedral Lake, Yosemite National Park, California, USA - 13028-31Y | ecosystem: Environmental > Aquatic > Freshwater > Lake ... | reverse complement strand
TGGGTTTGTGATGCGATACCGCAGCGCAACTGTGGCCGATTTTCACGGCCTTCCCTGTTTCCTAGAAATTTCAAAAGAACATCAGTCAGCGCAGGTTCGTCACACTCAACCGTCAAGCAAGCCTAATCATATCAACGCATAGCGATGCGTCGATATGTGCCTTGCAATCCCCTAGGAAGCCCCGTGTGATCTTTCAGTCACCCGCGCCGCAATGAATAATTCTCAAACCGAGTCTCCCTCCTTTGCCTCCCTCCGAGAGCTCTTCCGCACACGAATCGCCGTGCTCGATGGGGCCATGGGCTCGATGATTCAGACCTACCAACTGGAGGAAAACGATTTTCGCGGAACTCGTTTTCTCGATCACCCGCACGATCTCAAAGGCAACAACGACCTGCTCGCCCTTACGCGGCCCGATATCGTGGAAAAAATCCATGCCGACTACTTCGCCGCCGGAGCCGACATGGTCGAGACCAACACGTTCAGTTCTACCACGATAGCCCAAGCCGACTATAAGCTCGAGCCCATCGTAACCGAACTCAACCACGCAGCCGTGGCCTGCGCCCGTAGAGCAGCGCAACAAGCCGAAGCCGCCAGACCCGGTCGGCGTTGCTTCGTCGCCGGAGCAATTGGGCCGCTTAACCGTACCCTTTCAATGTCGCCGGACGTGAATCGTCCGGACTTCCGCGCGGTGACCTGGGATCAAGTGGTCGGCTCGTACACCGAACAAATTCGCGCACTCATCGCCGCCGGAGTCGATACCCTGCTCGTTGAAACGATTTTTGATACCTTAAATTCCAAAGCAGCGCTCTTCGCCATAGAGCAAGTATTCGACGAAACCGGCGTGCGCTTGCCCGTGATGATTTCAGTCACAATTACCGACGCTTCGGGTCGCACGCTTTCCGGTCAAACGATCAGTGCGTTCTACCACTCGATCCGCCACGCGAAACCATTTTCTGTGGGGATCAACTGCGCCCTCGGCGGTGCCGCGATGCGACCCTACGTCGAAGAACTCGCAGCCATGGCCGAGTGCTACGTCACGTGTTACCCGAACGCTGGTCTACCCAACGCGTTTGGCGGTTACGACGAAACCCCGACCGACATGGCTGCAGTCATCGGTGAATTCGCCCGCAGCGGTTTCGTCAACATGGTGGGCGGTTGCTGCGGCTCCACGCCCGCACACATTGCCGCCATCGCCCAAGCCGTCCGGGGGCTCCCTGCGCGGCAGCCCGCCCCCGCTTCAACGGCGCTGCGCCTCAGTGGCCTCGAACCGTTGCTTGTAGCCTGATCGAAAAAAATCATCCCCGCTCTTTCGCTCCCTTTAGCATCGTGTCCACCTCCGCCTCCACTCCCTCGGCCAGCGCCGCCTCTAACTTCCTTGTCATCGGCGAGCGCACCAACATCACCGGCTCGCCGAAATTCGCCAAGGCCCTCAAAGCCGGGGACTGGGACGCCTGCCTCGCCATCGCCAAACAACAGGTCGAGAGCGGCGCCAACATCATCGACATCAATGTCGACGAGGCCCTAATCGAAGGTGAGCCCACGATGGTGAAGTTCCTCAACCTGATCGCCGCCGAGCCCGATATCTGCCGCGTACCCGTGATGGTCGATTCCTCGAAGTGGACCGTCCTCGAGGCCGGCTTACAATGCCTTCAAGGCAAAGGTATCGTAAATTCCATCTCCCTCAAAGACGGCGAAACCGAATTCCTCCGCCGCGCGCAACTCATTCTGCGCTACGGCGCAGCCGCTGTTGTCATGGCCTTCGATGAACAAGGCCAGGCCGCTACGCGTGACGAAAAAGTCCGCATCTGCACCCGCGCCTATAAACTCCTCACCGAGCGCCTCGGCTTCCCACCCGAAGACATCATTTTCGATCCCAACATCCTCACCGTCGCGACCGGTATCGAAGAACATAATAACTACGCGGTCGATTTCTTCGAGGCCACGCGGATCATCAAGCAAACTCTCCCCGGCGCTAAAGTCTCCGGCGGCGTTTCCAACGTCTCCTTCTCCTTCCGAGGTAACAACCCCGTGCGCGAAGCGATTCACACCGCGTTTCTATACCACGCCATCCGTGAAGGCATGGACATGGGCATCGTCAACGCCGGCATGCTCGGCAACTATGACCAAATCGAGCCCACGCTCCGCACCCACGTCGAAGACGTGCTCCTCAATCGGCGGCCTGAGGCCACTGACCGTCTCGTCAAATTTGCCGACGATCTGAAAGCCGCTCAAGGCGGGGCCTCCAAGACTGAAATCAAAGAGGATCTCGCTTGGCGTAACGCCTCAGTCGAAGCCCGGCTCTCGCACGCCCTCGTCAAAGGCATCGACCAATTCGTCGACGCCGACACCGAGGAATGCCGCCAGAAATACCCGCGCCCGCTCGATATCATCGAGGGTCCGCTCATGGACGGCATGCGCGTCGTCGGCGACCTCTTTGGTGCCGGCAAAATGTTTTTACCGCAAGTCGTCAAATCTGCCCGCGTGATGAAGCGCTCTGTCGCCTACCTCACGCCGTTTATGGAAGCCGAAAAAGCACGCGCTACCGCGGCTGGCGAAGCCACCCGCGCCCAAGGAAAGTTCCTCATCGCTACCGTCAAAGGCGACGTCCACGACATCGGCAAAAATATCGTCGGAGTCGTCCTCGCTTGTAACAACTACGAGGTCACCGACCTGGGTGTAATGGTCTCGTGCGACAAAATTCTCGCCAAAGCTAAGGAGCTCAACGTCGACATCATCGGCCTCTCCGGCCTCATCACCCCGTCCCTCGACGAGATGGTCCACGTCGCCAAAGAGATGAAACGCGCCGGCTTCACCATCCCGCTTCTTATCGGCGGAGCGACCACGAGCCCCGCCCACGCCGCCGTCAAAATAGCCCCAGAATACCCTGGTGGCGTCGTCCACGTCCTCGATGCCTCGCGCGTCGTCAACGTCGTCAGCTCGCTCCTCTCGCCCGAGCAAAAACCCGCCTTCATCGCAGAAAACACCGCCAAGCAAGAACGCCAACGCGAAGAATTCGCTGCTCGTCGCAACAAGCGTCCGCTCCTCTCCCTCGAGCAAGCTCGCGCCCGCAAACAGCCTTACGATTGGGCCACCGTCGACATTCCCCGCCCTGAATTCCTCGGCGCGAAAGTTTTCTCTGAAGTTCCACTCGCTGAAGTCGTTCCTTTCATCGATTGGGGCCCGTTCTTCAGCGCCTGGGAACTCCACGGGCGTTTCCCTCAAATCCTAGAAGACGATATCGTCGGGATCGAAGCGAAGAAGCTTTTCGCAGACGCCCAAAAGCTCCTCGCTCGCATCGTCGCCGAAAAACGCTTTACCGCCAATGCGATCATTGGCTTTTGGCCCTGCAACGCCGTCGGCGACGATATCGAAATCTACGCCGACGAGCAACGCAGCTCCGTACTCACGCGCTTCCACCAACTGCGTCAGCAGATGGACAAACCGGCCGATCAATTTAACCACTGCCTGGCCGACTACATCGCACCACGCGACAGTGGTCGTCTAGACTACTGCGGCGGTTTCGCGGTTACCGCCGGCCACGGCGTCGAAGAGTTTGCGGCCTCCTTCCGCACCCAAAATGATGATTACAACGCGATCATGGCGCAGGCCCTCGGCGACCGTTTAGCTGAAGCTATGGCCGAGATGTTCCACCAACGCGCCCGTCAAGCCAGCGGTTACGGCAAGCTCGAGACGTTTACACACGAGGAGCTCATCCGCGAAAAATATCGCGGCGTTCGGCCCGCCCCCGGCTACCCCGCCTGCCCCGATCACACTGAGAAACCCAATCTATTCCGTCTGCTCGGCGTAGAAGCCGCCACCGGCATCACACTCACCGAAAGCTGCGCGATGCACCCGGCCTCTTCCGTGAGCGGCTGGTATTTTAACCACCCCGATTCAAAATATTTCGGCGTCGGCAAAGTCGCTAAAGATCAAGTTGCCGACTACGCCGTGCGCAAAGGCCAAAGCCTCGCGGAAACGGAGAAATGGCTCGGGCCGTATCTTGACTACGATCCGAGTTGAATGACTTAAGGCGAGCGCGGCCGAATTTTATTTCCTCAGTGCCTCACGCCAGCGCAACCTAGCGTCATGCGCTTTGATTCCACGGAAAAACCAGCTGACGCAGGACCACGCCTCGCTTCAAGCGTGTTACAGCTCAGTACAATCTGGCTATTAATTTTAGCGCCTTTCGCCTTAGCCCAATCCGTTTCCATCGAAACGCCTGTAGCCTTAACTCCGATGGTCGTGACGGCCAGCCGAACGCCGCAAGCGCTCGCTCGCATCGCGTTTTCCACGCGCATTCTAACCAGCGCCGAACTGCTCGCCGCACCCACCACCACACTCGATGGCGCTCTGCGCGTGGTACCAGGATTTAGCCTATTTAGGCGCAGCGATAGTTTTTCCGCGAACCCGACCGCCCAAGGCGTTTCGCTCCGCGGCCTTGGGCCAAGCGGAGCGAGTCGTTCGCTCGTCCTGCTCGATGGCGTGCCACTGAACGATCCCTTCGGCGGCTGGGTACTTTGGAGTCAGTTGCCGCGTGAAAGTATTGCCGGCGCCGAGATCGTGCGCGGCGGCGGCGCGACCGCTTGGGGTAACGCTGCCCTCGGGGGCGTCATCCAACTTCTCAGCCCTACCCGCAACGAAGATCACGCAACGCTCAGTGCCAGCACGGGCGCATTCACCACGCGCCGCGCCGCACTCGGCGTCACCCGCACCCTCGGTGCAAGCTCTGTCCAAGTCTTTGGCGAGGCATTCACTACGGCCGGCTTCAATCTTGTCGCCCCCGAGCGCCGCGGCTCGATCGACGAACCAGCTGCGAGCAATCATAGCTCGTTTAACCTGCGCGCCCGCACACGCGTTGGTGAAAATCTCGAAGCCACAGTGACCACCCGCACCTTCGAGGAAACCCGGCACAACGGCACACCTTATCAACGCAACGGCTCGCGTAGCCAATTTGCCTCCGCAGGCCTCAGCGGTACGGTCTCCCCGGCTTTTATTTGGAACGCGAACGCGTATGCCCAGCGCGGCAGTTTCGCCAGCACATTCAGTTCGATTAACGCCACACGTACCGCTGAGACGCCCGCCGGCGATCAATTTTCTGTACCCTCTCAAGCGAGCGGCGCCGCTTGGTCGGGCACCTGGTTTAATACTTCCAACACCAAGACATCCTTCGGACTCGATGCCCGCACCGTACGCGGCGAGACGCAGGAAAATTTCACCTTCTCCAACGGCGCTTACACGCGCCAACGCTTCGCCGGCGGCCAGCAAGCCTTCGCCGGGCTTTTTGCGCTGCACGAATATACGCTCGTCCAAGACCTAACCCTGACCCTCGGCGCCCGAATCGATGAATGGCGCGAGACGGACGGACATCGGCGTGAATCCATCAACGCCACAGGTGCTTTAGCCCGCGACGATCATTACGCCGACCAACATGGGCTCGAATTTAGCCCCAGCCTCGGTCTCATCTGGCGCACTACGCCTGAACTCCGGCTACGCGCCGCCGCCCAACAAGCGTTTCGCCGACCGACCCTCAATGAACTTTACCGCCCCTTCCGTGCGGGCACGACCGTAACCGAATCAAATCCCGCGCTCCGGACAGAGCGCGTGACAAGCGCAGAAGTCGGCGCCGATTGGACGCGCGGTGCGTTCGGGCTCACTGCTGCCATTTTCTCAAACGATCTCCACGATGCCGTCGGCAACGTCACTATTGCGCGTGGCCCAGGCACGTTTCCCATTGTCGGCACCCTCGCCGCCGGCGGCATCGGCCGCCAACGCCTCAACCTTAACAAGACCCGCGTGCGAGGCGTCGAGCTTTCTACCAATTATCAGGTCAACGAGCGCCTGCGTTTTACTGCCGAAGCGCTGTGGGATGATGCCAGCGTAAGCCGAGCTGATGCCGCGCCTGCACTTGAGGGCAAACGCGTCGCACAGGTCCCTCGCCACACCATGACATTCGGTGGCACCTGGCGTGCCCCCGGCGGCATTACGCTGACACCACGCCTGCGCTGGATCGGGGCGCAATATGAAGACGATGAAAACACGCTAAGGCTCGGCGAGGTCGCAGTGATCGATTTAGGCGTGGTTTATCCAATCGGGCGCGGCTGGGAGCTTTTCCTAACGGGTGAAAATCTGGGGAACGTCCGGATCGAAACCGGCCGCAGTGCCGACGGAGTGGTTAATACCGGAACACCGCGTCTCGGACTGGCCGGTGTAAGAGGCTCGTGGTAATTTATCGAATGACAGCCCGCAACTTTATCGTAAGCAGGCACGCCGCTGTCGGCACGGAAACACAGAGCCCTTACCCAAAACTCACGGCGTCGGACTCACCACAGAGATCTTACCCTGAGCCTCCTTCTTTTTTCGTTTAGCGTCCCAAGCGTCGGTCGAATTGACGCCCGCCTTTTCGGCCGACGCCAATAGTACTTTGATTTGCGAGGCTTCCTCCTCAGGGCGCGTGACCGGCCCATTCGCACCCAGTAAAATCATCTTACGATACAAATTCGTCGGGGACACCCGCTCGGCCGCTATAACCAACCCCCCAGCGCCGTAGTTCTCCAGCAGGGCGCCAATCTCAAACCCGTCGCCGGCTGGGCTGGCGCGCGACAAAAGCACCGCACCCTTCGCCCACGTGAGCCCGCCGTCCGCGGTCTTCCACCAGCCTACCTCGGCGGTAGTGCCGCTGCGGCTGCCCAACAACAACCTAGTGGCCTTGGGAGAGTCGACAATCAATTCACCGTCGCCCTTTGTGATCGCACCAGAGGCGGTCCACGTCTGCCCAGTCCATTGATAATAGCGCAGCTCACCGCCGTATTTGAAGAATAAGTGCGGGTTGCCCTCCACATCAACGCGGCAAGCCCCGCGATCCGTGCGCGTGATACCACTGTTCACAATAAGAGTTTTTTGGTCGGCGTATTGTTTAGTGACAGAGACCTCGAGACGCGCCCCAGCGGCGTTGGTCCAGATACCATCCGTGCAGTTCAGCGTCATATAATAGGCGTTGTACCGGCCATTGGAATGCGCCGGGGAGTCCCCGCAGGGATGATATGATGAGATTGCCGTGATCGTGTTGCCGCGGCCTTTGGCGAACCACGCATACCACGAGTCGTGCACGTGCGCGTTGCCCGCTTGCACCTTGTGCTTGAGGACGGAAACCTCTGGCGTGAACGTCCTGCCGTCATCGGACGATTTTTGATAAACCCAGTCGCTCCGATGGGACCCATGCCGGTAGAATAAGTAGAGAGTTCCGTCGTCCATTTTCACGAATTGGGTGTAGGTCCCAAACGGGGAAATGTTGTCGAGGATCTCCCAGGCCGAGATGTCCCCGGGCTTCTTGGAGACGGCATGCGTCATCTTACCGCCGCCCGGAGTACCGAACGCATTATGCCCGAGCATCGCACTGCCACCGTGAGCCCCAAAAATCACATGGATATGGCCCTTACGATCCACGATCAGCGCCGGCTTGCCGTGGTTGTCCACGTCGCTGTTGTCCAGCCCCGCCGATTTATCCCCCATGGGATTAACCCCAGCAAGCACCGGCCCCACCATTTGCCAGCTGAAAGACACCAGTCTTTCCAGTCTGATCTCTGATGATCTCGCCCCTGTCTGGCCGCATAGCGACGGCAAGATCAAGGGCCGCGCAATCGAGCCGCTGCACGATGGGGTGCCAATTGTTGTGCAGAGCGACAAGGAGTTGTATGCGTTGCTCGCGCTCATCGATGTGTTGCGGGTCGGACGTGCGCGGGAACGCGAGTTCGCTGAAGCCGAGCTGCAAAGGAGGATTCTCAATGTCCGTTCCAGGGGCGAAAGAGATTAGAACCTACACGGGCTTGGTCGGTTTCAGCCTCTATAAGTTCTATCTTGTAGTTAGAACTCCAAGGATCTAACGTATCCGGCATGAATTACGCCGTTTCCACTCCTGCGCAGCTGCGAGCCGTGCTGCGAGCCCTGCGGGATTCCCGAAGTCTGAGCCAGGCCCAACTCGGCGACTTGATTGGCGTCAGCCAACGACGCATCGCGACCATCGAAGCCGCGCCGGGGCGGGCCAGCTTCGATCAACTTTCGCGCATCGTGGCCGCGCTCGGCGGACGGCTCGTGATCGACGATCCGTCGGCCAAGGTCCCGGCGGTTGGACCGAAGAAGCCCATGAAAGCCGCTCTTTCGGAGAAAGCAGACTGGTAACATGGCCGCCACTTCGACGCTCACGATTTGGATGAATGGTATCCGGGTGGGGACATGGTCCGTGCGCCGGGGTCAGCACGTTTTGGAGTATGATCCTACATGGATCGAGTCCGCAGCCGGCCGGCCTCTTTCGCTCTCGCTGCCCTTCACGCCCCGCAATGAGCCGATCCGCGGTGAAAAGGTGGCGCACTACTTCGACAACCTCCTCCCCGACTCGGCTCCCATCCGCAGCCGGATTCGCGCGAAATTCGCCACCGGTTCCACCGAGGCCTTCGATCTATTGGAGGCCATCGGCCGCGATTGCGTCGGAGCGGTTCAACTCTTGCCCGAAGGCGAGATACCCACCGGATTTGACCGCATTGAAGCCCAGCCACTGAGCGAACGTGGCATTGAGGAACTGATCGCCGGGAGCCTCTCTCCAGCGCGAGTTCTTGGACAAGACGAGGAGAGCGATTTTCGGATCTCGCTGGCCGGCGCGCAGGAAAAAACCGCCCTGCTCTTTCACGCAGGCCGATGGTGCCGCCCAAGGGGCGCAACACCGACCACGCATATTTTGAAGCTGCCACTCGGGCTCATCGGACATCTGCAAATGGACATGCAAGGTTCGGTGGAGAACGAATGGCTTTGCTCCCGCCTGATGCAACGCTTGGGCCTCAACACCGCACGCTGCGAAATTTTGGAGTTCGGGAAACGAAAGGTGCTGGCGGTCGAGCGTTTTGATCGGCGTCTACAACGCGCCGGCTGGATTGCCCGTCTCCCCCAAGAGGATTTTTGCCAGGCACTCGGTCTGCCCGGCACAATGAAATACGAAAGCGACGGTGGGCCGGGGATGCGCGATATCCTGCGCGTCCTCGACGCGAGCCTCGCGCCACTCGAGGACAAGCGGGCGTTCATCAAGGCGCAGATGGTTTTCTGGTTGTTGGCCGCAACCGACGGTCACGCGAAAAATTTCTCCATCTTTATCGAGCGAGGCGGAAGTCACCGCCTCACGCCCTTCTACGATGTCCTATCCGCGTGGCCGATCATCGGTCGGGGACCAAATCACCTGGAATGGCGCAAAGCCAAACTCGCGATGGCGGTGCGCAGCAAGAGCTCCCACTGGAAAATGAGCGAACTCAGGCCAAAGAGCTGGGATGCGACCGCGAAAGTTGCCGGCCTTGGCGGAAGCACGGAGCTGTGGGCAGAAATCGTTGCCGCAGGGCCCAGCGCCGTGGAGGCCGTGAGCCGTGAAATCATACCCGGATTTCCCGTAGAAATCCGCGACAAGATTTTCGACGGATTTTTGAAATCAATCCGCTCCCTCTGAACGCGTCCAGCACCCCGGATAGGGCAACCCCATGTGCGCAGCTCTCTCCGGGTAACGAATCGCGAGTAAAGCCAACTCTCTGGAGGAACTCTACGGTGCTTCCATGCGCCCGTATTCCCCCTTCCTTCAGTTTTGCGGAACCGGGTCGCTCGGGATATGGGGTGAAACGCGCGACTCAAGGGTCGCAGCCGGTCCCGGTGAGTCATCGCCTGACGCGACGGAGCAAAATTCCGCACTCTGTATTCCTCTGGGAAATGAAGCTTTAGGGCACAAAAAAGCGCCCTGTGACATCACAGAACGCTTTCTTAAAATGGAGCGGGCGAAGAGACTCGAACTCTCGACATCTTCCTTGGCAAGGAAGTGCTCTACCAACTGAGCTACACCCGCAAACTGGAGGGCTAGAAGTAGGCCGAGATTCGCCTCCGTCAACAGCTATTTTACAACCACCCCAATCTCTAACCATCTCAACAGCTTCCAAATTCATCCTGCTTCACTGGCGCCTCCAACCTAACTGGGCACGATTGCTTATTAATCCGTGACGTCGAGCTCGGGCCACTGGGTGAGCTTACGGTGCAAGGTCCGGCGGCTCACGCCCATCAAGGCAGCTGCTTTAGTCCGATTGCCTCGCGCCTTGATCAACGCTTCACGCAGCAGGAGTTTTTCATTCACTTCTACCGATAGTGACGAAGTTGCGGGCCCACTGGTGGAGAGGGGGGCTTGGGTACCACTGAGTGGTCGCGCAGCCTCGGGCCAGGCGGCCAACCCTCGGAACTTGGGATCAAGGTCGTACTCGCTGAGTTTGCCACCGCGGCGGAGCACCACGGCATTTTCGCAAAAATTACGGAGTTCACGGATATTGCCGGGCCAGGCATAGGCTTTGAGCGTAGCAATTGCGCCAGGCTCGAGTGTCAGCGACGGGTGACCGTTTTCCTTGGAGAAAAATTTTAGGTAATGCGCAAGCAAAGCCGGGATATCGTCGGGACGGGCGCGCAAAGGCGGCAACTCGATGCGGACAACGTTGAGACGAAAAAAAAGGTCTTCGCGAAACTTACCTTCACGTACCATCGCCTCGAGTTGTCGGTTAGTAGCGGCGACAAGCCGGACGTCGAGGTCGATCGGCTTAGAGCCTCCCACGCGTTCAATGGATTTAGTCTCAAGAAAGCGGAGTAGTTTTACCTGAGTGGAGAGCGAAATTTCACCAATCTCGTCGAGAAAAAGGGTGCCTCCTATAGCGGCCTCAAAACGACCAATGCGCCGTTCCGTGGCGCCAGTGAATGCACCGCGTTCGTGACCGAAGAGTTCGCTTTCCAGGAGGTTTTCCGAAAGGGCCGCACAATGAACGGCAATAAAGGGCGCGCGTGCTCGCGGGCTTGCCTGGTGGATGGCCTGGGCGATCAGCTCTTTACCCGTGCCGGATTCACCATCGATAAGTACGGTAGCGCGCGAGGGGGCGACCAGTTTTACTCGATCAAGGACCGAGAGCAGGTTGGCCGATTGGCCCACGATGCCGCTAAAGCTAAATTTCTCATCGAGGCGCTCGTGGAGTTGTTGGACTTCAACCTCAAGCGTCTTAGTCTTGAGGGCGCGTTGTATGAGGACTTCGAGCCGCTCGATATTGACCGGTTTGGTGAGAAAATCGACCGCTCCACGTTTCATGGCTTCGACGGCCGTGTCGATGTTGCCATAGGCAGTCATCATGAGGACGGCCGGGCGCTGCGGGAGCGCGAGGGCTTTGTCGATCACCTTGAGACCGGACTTGCCGGGCATACGCAGATCGGTGAGGACAACGTCAAAAGGCTGGGCATCGAGCAGGTTAAACGCTTCGTCAGCGCTAGCTGCGATAGAGACATCGTAGGAGTCGGCCAGCGCCTGCTGGAGACCCTCGCGGGTGTGTTTCTCGTCATCGACGATGAGCACGCTAGGAACCATGGTGTGATTCACGCGGGGGGCACAGAAAGCGTCAAGCCCAGCGGCTGGCCGGGCCGGCGTTCATTTTTTTACCGGCGGAGGCGCAAGGCGCTGGGCCGCAGGCGCAAGACGACTTAACATAATGCTCGGGGGCGGAGTAGAATCGACGATAGCGAGAAATTTTTCCCGGCGTTCGCTCAGGAGTTCGCGAGTCTTAGCCTGTTGAGCTTCCGTGAGTTTAAGGTCCTTGATCAGGGAATCTAACTTCATCGTGGGCGCGATCATCCAAAGCACGCCGTACAGTGAGCGTTGGCGTAGCTGCTCGATCTCTTCATCGGTCAGCGGATCAAGTTTAGCGGCGGATTGGGCGGCGCCTTTGGCGCTACGCTCGGCCCGACGTTTCTGAGCTGCGGTGTAGGTCGCAACTTGTTCGGGCGTGAGATGGGCAAGCAGGGCGCGGTCAAATTCGCCGTCGAGGGCCTCTAGGCGTTGGCGGTAGCCGTCAATTTGCGGGCGAAGCCGCTCGATCTCAGTCGCGAGTTGAGCGCGATTAATCGGAGAGCGAGCGGGAGGCGACGTTGGGGTCTTGCCAGCTGGTGTTTGCTTGACGGCGAACTCGCCCATCAGCGGGGCGGGCGGCGGGGGCAAGGGGCGGGTGCGCTCCGTCCACAGTCCCGCAGAGTACCCAGCCACAAATACAGTGACGGTCAAACCCGTGATAAGCAGGCGCTGTTTCATAAGTTGACGGCAAATTCCTCGGAATCGGCGGCGATCTGCTGCCAGCCGGCGAGATTGAAATCACTCTCCGCGGTATCTCGAGCAGAGGAATTAAAGAGCATAACCGCGATGAGACAAACCCCAGCGGTGACAGCGCTGAGGGCGAATATGCTGAGCAAAGACGGTGTAGCCTCGACTCGAGCACGAGCGGCACGGACCACGCGGTCGGCGAAGCCGGGGCGAAGTTGAGCGGAGGCGTGGCGCTGGAGTTGATCCCAGGCGCGGGTTTCAGTTTTCATGAGGTGATTGATAGTGTTCGCGGAGGTGCTCGCGTGCGCGATGAAGGCGGGCCTTCACGGCGGCGACGCTAGAACGAAGAGTGACGGCGATCTCGGCATGACTACGGCCTTCTTGCACCAAGGCGAGCAAGGCGCGGTCTTGGGGCCGAAGTTGATCGAGGGCATGGCGAAGCGCATCAAGCTCCTCGGTGTCCACGGCTCCGGAGGGTTCGGGGACGTTTTCATGCTCGGGTGCAAAGGGCGTGAAAATTCGGCGAAGTTTCTGACGCCGGAGGTGATCGATACAAGTGTTGCGTGCCAGACGGAAAAGCCACGATTCAAACTGAGACGGAGCTTGGAGACGGTCGATGGCGCGGACCATTTTAATGAAAATAAGCTGGGCGATGTCCTCGATCGCGTCGCTCCGACCGACAATCGCGTAAACAAAACCCGCCACTCGATGCTGGTAAGCAACGATAAGCTCCCGTAGGGCGTCCGGTTCACCGCGTTGCGCGCGGTGAATAAGGTCGACCGGAGGAGTCGGTTGCTTGGGTTCCATGTGGTGGTCATTGCGGTACCTTAGTATGACGCAGGGCGAAAACTAAGGATACGCAGCTTTGCGATGCAGGAAGCCGAAAGCTGAAGCAATCTTTCCTTAAGAAGAGGCGGTTTAACGCCCGAGCATGCGGACCCGACGGTCTTTACGCGGGAACTGCAGCGTGACCACGGTGCCGACACCTTCCTTGCTTTCAATTCCAACCTGCCCGCCATGTTCACGCATGATGCGCTGGACAATCATAAGACCGAGACCGTGGCCGTCGGGCTTGGTAGTGTGATAAGGCTGAAAGAGCCGCATAAGGTCCTCTTGCTTAATTCCGCTGCCGCTGTCGCCGAAGAGCAGGTAAACGGATTCATCGTCGGCCCGAGCCCGGATCTTAAGCCGGCCGCCGGGTTGCATGGCGTCCATGGCGTTTTTATTGATATTGAAAAAGACCTGCTTGAGCTGATTGCGGTCGGCCATGACCGGGGGGAGTTCGGCGAGTGCATCGGCTTCGACGGCAATGCGTCGGTCGGAAAATTCGCGGTGCTGGAACTTCAAGACCTCAGTTAGGACTTCAGCCAGATCAAGCTCCGACAAATCGGGCGGACGCGGCCGGATGGCGTCGAGAAAATTACTGATGATCCCATCAAGACGGGCGACCTCAGCGCGGCACACCGACACCGATTCCGCGAGCGACTCGGCCTCTTTCGAAACCTTAAGTTTCCTCAATTTTCGCTCCATGAGCTGGAGGTGAATAGTGAGGGAATTAAGCGGGTTGCCCAATTCATGGGCAACCCCCGCTGCTAAGAGCAGAATCGAAGAGGTGCGCTCATCCTCAAGCTGTTGCGCGGTAGTTTGTTTATCGCGGGTGACATCGGTCAGAATCACCGCGAAACGCCGCGCATCCCCTCGCCCTTCACCACGAAACGGCACCATATAAAGACGCACCGTGCGGTGCTCCGGATAGGTCAGCTCAAACTCCCGTGTGACGACCGGCAACGCCGCCGCGGTATCATCTTCAAGCGCAGCGCCTAACGAAGGTCTCAAACCAGGCACGAGACGCCAGAGAATTTGGCCCGCAAGCTCATCTTCGCCAATACCAATAAGTCGATGCGCGGCGTCATTGGCGTAGTCGATTTCGCCATCGAGTGTGATCACCAGCACCCCTTCTTGCAGCGTATTAAAAATCTCCTCAAACAACCCTCGTTCGCGCGCTAGACGTTGGACCAAGTTGGCCAGATTGACGGAGTCGAGCGAATCGAGACGCCCGAGCACCCGATCAAGCGAGGAGTTTTTCTTGCCAGCCATTTTGAAGAATTTGGTGAAGGAGACAGCGCCGGTCAACGACAGGGGTGCTGCGCAAATCGCACATTAAGCACCAAGAAAATCCATCTGCGTGGGATCAACGCGACTGGCCATAAGTTTCCGCAGGAACATCTCGCGGTGCTGCGGCGTACGCCCGAGACGCAATACCGCTTCACGATGTTCTTCGGTGCCGTAACCTTTGTGCACGGCGAAGCCGTATCCGGGAAATTGTTTATCGAGGTCGTTCATGATCCGGTCCCGCGTGACCTTGGCGATGATCGAAGCCATTGCGATACACAGGGAACGCCCATCGCCAGAGACGACACCGGTGTGCGGATAAGGGAAATTACGGAGCGGCAATCCGTCGATCAACACCCGCGACGAAACGGTCGGTTGAAACGTCGCGACTTCCTCAGGCGCGGAAAACAAATCGGGCTCGATCTTGCGTTCAAACGCGCCGGGCGGATAAATACCTTCAAGCGCGCGGCGCATGGCAATTTTAGTCGCTCCGAGGATATTAAACTGGGCGATCTCGACTACGTCAGCGGCGCCAAAATGCGCATGAATTTTTCCTTCGGCGGCGAGAGCCTCGAAGTCGATCCAGAGCGAGTCACGCTCGGTGGCCGTAAGCTGCTTGGAATCATTGATGCGCCGGACATTGGAATCGACCCAACGGCTATCGAGGAATTCGGGGGTAACAAGAACGGCACCAGCCACTACCGGCCCCGCGAGCGCTCCGCGGCCGGCTTCATCGACGCCGATGAGGCTGGCCACGCCTTGAATCTGCTTGAGATCAAAGCCGCGGAGTTGACGACGTTTGGACATGTTCGGTTGAACGATATGGTGGCGGACCAGTCGCACGTATCCTCACCATTCCATCTTGGGTGGGGGTGGTTTCAACGGCAGTTCGTCGAGTTTGCCAGCGGCGGCCACGACCTCATAGGCGGTGCGAAAATGCAGTTTGGCGTAGTCGCCAAGGGCACGCGTTCCAAATTTTTGCATGATTTGATCCGCCTGAATCTTGACGAGCGGCCCCGCACCTTTTTGGAGTTTTTCACCGAACTGCTTGGAAAGCGCGTGCATCGCGCGGATAAACTCAGCGCGGGCGACGACCGAGGCCGCAGCGACGACAGGGTCGGATTCGGCCTTGGTGCGCATCCGCAGTTCGAAATTTTGCACCCCTTTTTTCGCGAGTTCACGCTGAACGAGCGGCTGTTCAGTAAATTGGTCAAGTAGGCCCCACGGCACGGAGCGCTTGGCTAGCGCGTCACCGAGGGCGGTCGCGTGTTGCCAGGCCAAGAGACGATTGAGGTTGGCGCCGGGTCGCCCCATCAACTCGTTGTAACGCGCCATCGTGCGACAATAACAGACTTCCACGACGACGCCCTTGGTCTCGCGAATAATGGCATCGAGTCGGATGATCTGAGTATCGACGATTTTTTTCGAATCTTGCACGCCGGCTTCGCGCCAGGCGTCGATCATGGCTTTGTCGGCGATGACGGTCGCGGCGACGACGGGACCGAAAAAGTCACCCTTGCCACTCTCGTCCAGACCGGCATGCGCTTCAAACCAATCCGGGTGCAAGATCTCATCATAGCCGAGCTTCGCCGCCATGGTGATTTCAGGCTCGAGCGTCATCGTGACGAACTCCTCGGTGCCTTTGCCGGCGATAACGACAACCTTGCGCTTATCGTATGCGGTCACGTTCACATCGGTACCACGAAAGGCGAAGCGCGCGTAGGGCACTTCGAACGCTTCCCATTGTCGGGCCACGCAGAGCGCACGCAGCTTGTCCATCTGCACCTCGTCGAGCTTGATGGTGTAGGTACTGAGCTTTTTAGGTTTTTCCTCAGAAGATTCTCCGCGCTTGGCCATTAGACCACCGAGTGTCACAAAAATTACGCCGATGACACGCAAAACTTCCGCACCAAAAAATGCTGCCAGTCTTACAGCTCGGAGCGCTGAGTTTTCAGCCGCCCTGCTCAACTGGTACCAGCGACACGCGCGAATCTTACCCTGGCGAGAAAACCCTTCGCTCTACAAGACGGTTGTAAGTGAATTCATGCTGCAACAAACGCAGGTAAAAACCGTTCTACCCTACTTCGCCCGTTGGCTGGCCGAGATGCCGGATTTTACCGCGCTCGCCGCCGCTTCTGAGGCGCGTGTGCTCAAGCTCTGGGAAGGGCTCGGTTATTATTCGCGCGCGCGCAACTTGCACCGTCTCGCTCAAGCAGTAGCTGCCCGGCCCGTACCGCCCAACACTCCAGCCGAGTGGCGCGAATTGCCCGGCGTAGGGCCCTACACAGCCGCAGCGATTACCAGTATTTCCTTCGGCGCACCAGTCGCCTGCGTCGATGGCAACGTAGTTCGCATCCTCACGCGACTCACCGCCGATACCACACCGTTTCGCGACAGCACCAGTGCCGCCAAAGCCTTAAGCCCGCTCGCCGATCGCCTCGTACCCACCGCCCGCGCCGGCGACCACAACCAAGCCATGATGGAACTAGGGGCGACTGTGTGCACGAGACAAAATCCGACCTGTTTGATGTGCCCGGTCCGTAATTTTTGCGCCGCGGCCAGCCAGGGTGAGCCGCAGGCGTTTCCCCGCCTCACACCCAAGCTCATCGAACATCGTGCCGTCACGCGACTGTGGTGCGAAAGAGCCGGAGCACTACTGCTCCATCGCGCCCCCGCCAATGCCCGCCGACTCGCCTTACAACATGAACTACCGAGCACCGAGCACCTCGGAATCAGAGAGGAGATCGCCGCCAAAGGCACGTTGTTGGCCACCAAAAAACGTGGCATCACACACTACCGCATCACCGAGTCGATTTACACCTACGCGGCACCTCCTGGAAAACTAGGCGTAGAATTAGTCTGGGTGCCACTCCAAGAATTAGCAGCCATCACGCTCTCCGGCCCACACCGTCGCTGGATCACTGAAATCAACCAAAGCTCTTAACGCAGTCGCCTGATCGATCTGCAGCACTACAAGTGCAGCTAGGAGGCCATTACCCGTCTCGGACGAAAAGTGCGCCCGGGCTAAGCCTGGTAAACCCCCAGAACGCAAAAAAAACCGCCTACTGGATTTAACCAAAAGGCGGCTTAGTAACGGATTACGCGATTCTTAGTCGGCGTGGCGGCGGCGGAGCATCGCGGTGAAGGCCATGACCTTCTCGCGGCGACGGCGCTTTTCGCAAGGCTTCTCGAAGTAACGCTTGGCGCGGGTGCCCTTGATGATGTTCTCGCGCTCGAGCTTCTTCTTCATGCGACGGATCGCACGGTCGATGGGCTCGTTTTTGCGGATTTTGATTTCGATAGACATGCTCGGGAGACGGTTGGTGAAAGGAAAAGAGTGTTAACAAGCCAAGCCGCCGTGCTCGCGTCAATGGCTTTTTTCCAGCTCTGTCGCCCGCGATTTTCCGGACAAGATCTGCGGTTAATCCGGCTTTCGCCTTGCACGCGCCTCACCCGCCCCTTGCCTTGCCATACCGTGTCGTCTGCCGATCAGAATTTCGTTCACCTCCACGTCCATTCGGACTACAGCCTGCTGGACGGAGCCTGCCGCATCGACCGTCTGATGGACCGAGCCGTAGCCCTCGGCATGCCTGCCCTAGCCCTGACTGACCACGGGAATCTCTTCGGCGCCATTGATTTCTACAACACCGCCAAGTCCAAAGGCATTAAGCCGCTCGTCGGGTGCGAACTGTACCTCGTTGAAACCTCTCGCCTCGAAAAACACGGCCGCTCCGACGAGGACGGTAAGAGCATGTTCCACCTCGGCCTGCTCGCGAAAAACCTCACCGGTTACCAAAATCTACTCAAACTCGTCTCCGACGCCCATCTGAAGGGCTTTTATTACAAACCGCGCACCGACCTCGAAACCCTCGCCAAGTACGCCAACGGCTTAATCGGCTTCACCGGTTGTCTCGCCTCGCTCGTTCCCCAGCATCTTCTACACGACCGCGAGGAAGAGGCCCGTAAAGCCTGCGCCCGGTTTGTCGACATTTTCGGCCGTGAAAACTATTTCGTCGAAATCCAGGACCACGGCATCCCCGAGCAACTCAAAATCATTCCCGGCCTCCTCAAGCTCGCGGAGGAGTTTAATCTCAAGGTGATTGCCTCCAACGACGTTCACTACGTGAACGCCAGCGATGCCGGTCCACACGACGCGATGCTGTGCATCCAAACTGGCGCCAAGATCGAGGAAGAAAAACGCATGAAGTTCTCCGGACAGGAGTTCTACCTAAAGTCCCGCGCCGAGATGGAAAAACTCTTCATCGAGGTCCCCGAATCCATCACTAACACCCAACTCGTCGCCGAGATGTGCGATCTCACCATCCCTTTTCCGAAGGGCAGTGAACGTTATCCAAAATACCCTCTCCCTGTCGAAATCTCCGCCAAGACCGACCGCTCCAGTTACCTCAAAGATCTCTGCATCGCCGGCCTGCGCCGCCGCTACGGCCTCGACTACGCCTCACCCGAAAAACACCCCGATCCTAGTCTCGGAAAAACGCTCGTCGAACGTCTCGACTTCGAGCTCAGTATCATCAGCAAAACCGGTTTCATCGACTACTTCCTCGTGGTCTGGGACTTTATCGATTGGGCTCGCAAGCACGACATCCCCGTCGGCCCAGGTCGCGGCTCCGGAGCCGGCTGTCTTGTGGCCTACCTGCTGGCGATCACCAACCTCGACCCGCTCCGTTTTAAACTCCTTTTCGAGCGCTTCCTGAATCCTGAACGCGTTTCCCCGCCCGACTTCGATATCGACTTCTGCATGCGCCGCCGCGGCCAAGTCATCGACTACGTCCGCGAAAAATACGGCAAAGACTGCGTCGCCAACATCATCACCTACGGCACCCTCGGCGCCAAAATGGTCATCCGCGACATCTCGCGCGTCCACAACCTTCCTTACGCCGACGCCGACCGTCTGGCCAAGATGATCCCCGACGAACTCAACATCACACTCGAAGACGCCGTCAAAAAATCCACCGAACTTCGCGACGAAATCGCCCGCAATCCCGTCGCTAAAAAAATCTTCGACCAAGCCCGCGTGCTTGAAGGCATGGTCCGCAACACGGGTAAACACGCCGCCGGCATTATAATTACCGACCGCCCCCTCGATGAATTCGTCCCCCTGACGCTCCAGGAAGAAGACGTCACCGTGCAGTTCGATATGAACGCGGTCGGCAAACTCGGGCTGTTAAAGATGGACTTTCTGGGCCTGAAGACGCTCACCGTCATCGCAGACGCCGTGGACAACATTCGCCGCACCGCGGACCCGAAATTCGACATCGAGGCCATCTCCCTAGAAGACGCGAAGACCTTCGCCCTACTAAATTCCGGCCGAACCACTGGCGTATTCCAACTTGAATCCAGCGGCATGCAAAATCTCTGCCGTCAGATTAGCCTTTCCTCGATCGACGAGATCGTCGCGCTCATCGCCCTCTACCGCCCCGGTCCGATGGAGTGGATTCCCGACTACGTCCGCGGCAAAAAAGATCCCACCACCGTCACCTACCCGCACAAGCTGCTCGAAGAAGTCTGCCGCGAGACCTACGGTATCATGGTCTATCAAGAGCAAGTCATGGAGGCCGCCAAAATCATCGCCGGCTACACCCTCGGCGGTGCCGACATGCTCCGCCGCGCCATGGGTAAAAAAGATGCCGAAGCCATGGCCAAGGAACGCACCAAATTCGTCGAAGGCGCCCAACGCGTGAACCAGATCGATGAAAAGACGGCTAATTCGATCTTCGATATCCTAAATAAATTCGCCGGCTACGGTTTCAATAAATCCCACTCCGCCGCTTACGCCATTCTTAGTTACCAGACCGGTTTTCTCAAAGCTAACTACCCGGTCCAATTCATGGCTGCCATGCTCAGCTCCGAACTGGGCAACTCAGAAAAAGTCTCCCACTTCGTCGCCGAATGCGAGGCCATGGGCCTCAAAGTGCTCGGGCCCGACGTCAACGAATCCCGTGAAATGTTCACCCCAGTGGGCGAAAAAATCCGCTTCGGCTTAGCCGGTGTCAAAGGAGTGGGTGAACTAGCTGCGCAAAAAATCATCACCGAGCGCGACGCCAAAGGCCCCTACGGCTCATTCAAGGATTTCATCTCGCGCGTCGATGGCCGCGCCATCAACAAGCGCGTGCTCGAACATCTCGCCAAGACCGGCGCCTTTGATTTCAGCGGCGCCCTCCGGAAGAAAATCTTCGACAGCATCGACGGCGCCATGGCCACCGCCGCCAACAACGCCCGCGACCGCGCCGCCGGCCAACACAGTTTCCTCGATATGTTAGCCGAGCCCGCCCCGGCAAAAAAAGCCCCTGCCTTCGCTTCCCGCACCGCGCTCCCCGTAGCTCCCGGGACCGCCGACCTCGATGATTTCACTTCCGCAGAGCGGCTCATTTTCGAGAAAGAGCTCCTCGGCTTCTACGTCACCGGCCACCCCATGAACGTCTACGGCGGTATCACCGAAGCCCTAGACACGTTCGCCGTAGACGACCTACTAAAACAGGGCGACCGCATCGAATTTCGCCTCGCAGGCATCGTCAGCAATATCGTCAAACGACTTTCTAAAAAAGATAACCGCCCCTGGGCCGCTTTCACTCTCGCCACGAAAAACGCCTCCGTTGCCCTTAATCTCTTTGCCGATGGATACGCCGCTTACGGCGCCATCCTCGCTGAAAACGCCCCCCTCCTCGTCCTCGGCAACATCATCACCGGCACCGAAGGCCCGCGCATCAATGTCAAGGAATGCTATCCGCTCGATACCGAAGTCACGCGCCTGGTCAAAAAAGTTACCTGGCTACTACACCCCGAGCACCCCGAGTTACCCGCCTTTCTGCGCCTCTTGCGCGAAACGCTCAATAAACAGGTCGGCGACACCCGCGTTGAATTCGCTTTTCTCTTCGAGAAACGCGTCGCCCCTCACGCCGAAGCCAGCACTGCGCTCACGTGGAAACTCAACGGCTCTACCTTCCAGCAACTCCGCGCCCACCCTGCTGTCGCGGGCGTCCAACTGCAGACACGCCCCCTAGAACTCAAGAATGACCGCAAGTGGTCAAAAAAATCTTAATACCGACTTTGGGAAATAACGTTTCCACTTTGGCTAGGTTTCGTGTGTCTGGTGGTGACACATGATCGACCAGGCCCTGCTCAACCACGCCGCTGGCGTGCTCAAAACCATTTCGGCCGACCAACGCGCCGACACCGCACTGCGTTTCTACTTCGAAACGCACCGCTACCTCCAGCCCCCCGCCCGGCGCGTCATCAGCCACACGGTATTTATCTATTTCCGCTGGCTGCAGTGGCTCGACGAAAAAGCCTCCCCGCAGAAACGCCTGGAACAAGCCGTCACCTTCCACGAGCGCTTCACTGCAGATCCCAAGTCGATCAAAGCCGAAGCCCTCGCCGCCCTCGCCGTTCCCGCTTGGTTAAAAGCCGAGATGGATCTGCCCGCCGACCACCTGCGCCAACTCCAACGCGACCCGACGCTCTGGCTCCGCGCCCGCCCAGGCCGCGCCGCCGGTCTCGCCAAATCCCTCTTCGCCGCCGAAACCACTCCGCGTGCGCCGGACGCCGTGCGCTTCACCGGTGTCTCCGATCTATTCAAAACCGAACAATTCAAAACCGGCGAATTCGAGATCCAAGACCTCGCCTCGCAACTGGTCAGCGTCGCCGCCGCCCCCACCCCCGGCGAGACCTGGTGGGACGCCTGCGCCGGTGAAGGCGGTAAAACCCTCCACCTCGCCGACCTCATGATGAACAAGGGCGTTGTTTGGGCCACCGACCGCAACGAGAAGCGCATCGACACCCTCAAACGTCGTGCCGCCCGCGCCAAACTTTTCAACTACCGCACCGCTTTCTGGGACGGCTCAGCCCGCCTCCCCACCAAGACCAAGTTCGATGGCATCCTCCTTGACGCTCCGTGCAGCGGTATTGGCACGTGGCAGCGCAACCCCCACGCCCGCTGGACCACCACGCTGGCCGACGTCACCGAACTAGCCGCCACGCAACTGGCGATGCTTAACCACCTCGCCGGCTCCCTCAAACCCGGGGGCCGCCTCGTTTATTCGGTCTGCACCCTCACCCGCAGCGAGACCACCGCCATCACCGCCGCCTTCTCTGCTGCACACCCCGAGCTAGAACCGCTCCCCCTCACCGCCCTCGGTTCCCCAAACGCTGAACTCGCGCTTCTCCCTCACGAGCTGAACGCCAACGGCATGTTTATCGCTACGTGGCTGCGCAAAAAATAACCGCCGCTACCGTCCGCGACGACTTCAACGACCCCGTCGCCGTCATCCATTACGCCCGAGCCGCGCACCACCTCGGCCTGTGGGCTTCGGAGCGCACTCTCATCGAGCGGTACTTCACCGATCCAGCCGCCCCAATCCTAGAAGCAGGCTGCGGTGCTGGGCGGGCCACGCTCGGCCTATGGGATGCAGGCTACCAAAACCTCACGGCCTTCGACTTCGCCACCGAGCTGCTGGATCAAGCCCGCAGCCTCGCCGCCGAACGAGGAGCCGCCGCCATCCGCTTCGTCCACGCCGACGCTACCGCCCTAAAAAAAAGTCAGCTTATAGGTGACACACCCTACAACGGTGCTCTGTTTCTTTTTAACGGGCTCATGCAGATTCCTGGTCGCGAAAATCGTCGCACCGCCCTGCTTGGTCTCAAGGCGCTATGCCGACCCGGCGCGCCCTTGCTTTTCACGACGCACGATCGCGAGCAAAACCAAGTTGAGCGCGCGCTCTGGCGGCTTGAGGCCCTTCGCTGGGAACGCGGCGAACAAGACCTGCGCCTACTTGAATTTGGCGACCGTTATTTTGAGGAAATAGGCACGGGCCGCACGTTCATGCACCTGCCCGACCGCGCCGAAATTTTAGCCGATCTCGCCGCGACGGGCTGGGCGCACACCTACGACGCACTCCGCAAAGTCGTCGCCAAAGAATCCCGCGCCGTCCGCGATTTCTCAGACGAATGCCGTTTCTGGGTCGCGCATAAAATTTAACTTCCCTTATCTTTATAACCAACGGTAAATTTTACCATGCTTCGGCGCCTACCCCTCGTCCTGTTTGCCACGCTGGCGTTTACTACGAACTTAGTCGCTACGCCCAACGTGAAACCCACCGCGCCCGAATACCCCAAGCTGGGGCCCGATCTTTACGATCCAAAATCTGACGGCAAAGCGCAGATCGCCGCCGCTCTCAGCACCGCGAAAGCCGAAAAGAAAAACGTCCTCCTTATGTTTGGCGCCAACTGGTGCATCTGGTGTCGCCGGCTTGACCATACCTTTGCAAGCGAACCCAAAATCGCGGCCGCGCTGAAAGAAAATTACATCCTCGTGCTAATCGATTCCAACTGGCGCAACGGGACCAAACGCAACGAAGACCTCAACCGGCGCTACGGCAATCCACTCAAAGAAGGCCTTCCCGTACTCGTCGTCCTCGACGCCGCCGGCCAGCAACTCACGACTCAGGAAACCGGCGCCCTCGAAGACGGCGGCTCCGCCCACGATCCGGCCAAGGTCCGCGCCTTCCTCGCCCGCTGGGCACCTAAGCGTTAAAGTAAATTGGGTATGCAGTTGACTCCTGTTGTGAAAATGACTTTCTGGGTTTTATTCTCGCCCTTCAGGTGGTCGGTTTGTTTCGGCTTTGGCCTTGTGGTTTGGTAGGGTTTAACCGTTCTATTTCAGTGTGCGCTGCGTCTAAGAGACCCCTCGGATTATTTTGTGTCGGCTGTTCCAGTAAATGGTGCACGGCAATTTTTATCTGAGGATGTGCTTTAATTTCGGCGTCAAGCAGTGGGCGGGAGATTATGTCGAAAGGCACAATGGTGGTGCCGACCGAATCTTTGACACGACGACAGTTTCTAGGGTTAAGATCGAGGATGAGGTGAAATTGTCCGCCGTTTCTGACGATCACCGGCAATACGGAAGTATCGTTGTCGAATTGCTTTTCGGGATCTTCTCCTTGGGCCGGCAACGGCATGTGCCCATGGCGGATTGCCCAATTGTGGAGTTCGTGCGCCGTAGGCTCTTCGTTGCCAAAGTCTACCTGTTTGAATACGACGTCGCCACTTTCTGTGAAAGCTACAATTTCAGTTGGGGCAAGCCCAGGAAGCGTTGCGGCGGCAAGACTTCGTTCAAAAATAGGAATCTGATTGAGGGCGTTGGAAAATAGGTGTTCTCCAATTCTGGGGTATAGGGGCCCGCCATCTTTGATTGGAGGAATGTCGAGCATTGCCTCGTTGACTGGTGCGACCTTGTAGACGATCCCGAAGCCGTCTTGGTAGGCTTTTGATTCGCTTCCTGCACCGTAGAATACCCATTGAGGCGCAGTGGGCGTGTTATGTTGGATTTGGATGTGACGCTGTATGCCAAGGGCCGATAGTTCGAGCCCCGTGATTTGCTTTGCGGCATTGACCAGCTGCTCATTCGAGCATTTCCCTTTTTCAAACAAGGCGTATGCTTGTTTTAGAGCTTTTATTTTGGCGTCTGGAGTTGTGATAAGGAGTTGTATTTTACTTGGGTGCGCCAGTGGGACTAGGATTTGGGATTCTGTTATTAACTGAGCGATTGTGGGATGGGTGGCTTTTAGGGATTCCAGCAACTCTTTGTTAGCCGAAAGCAGTAGGAAGGTAATGAGGCCTTGCTCTCTTGGCGGAAGTGATCCGAAGGGTTTGTTCGGAGCTGGTTTCGGCAGTCTGAATGTCGGATTCAAGAGCTGTTGGCGCAACTTGATCCCAATATTGTATAATTGAATGGCTTTGCTCGCCGATAGATGCGGCGAGTGCGACGTAATGAGGGGAGCGTCTTGCGTGAGATTTGTCGGCCCCCCAAAGAATCGGTCTGTGTTCATTGTCGGTTTGTTGGTTTGGTCTCATCTGCTTTTAGGCCTAGTGATTCTAGTAGTTCTATATCTTGTCTGGCCGTAATTTTGCGGAGGTAGCTTTGAGCAAATGGATTGATTCTCTTCATGGACAGGATGACGGTTTTGATTCGTAGGTCCTCTGTCCGGATATTCTCGGTTTGAGCCCGGATTATCGGGGCGAGAACGAACCTGTGAAGTGGTTCATTGTTATTCATTCTTGAGTTTGGCATGAGAGTGTAAGTTGACTTTTTAGTGCGTAAGCCAGGTTCAATAACCTCCGTGCTTTGCCCCTTGGGGGAAATCTGTGTAATTGGAACGGGCTGGTGTGCTACCGCCTGTTGAATCAGCCGGTAAAATAGAAGTCCCCGGCTGCTGGATGATCGGCGATTAAAACGGAAGACGAACTCATCGAGGTAGTATTGTAGCATATCCCGACCTACGGCTCCTTGATGCGTCCCCTGCAGCCATCGCTTTAGAAGTGCCGCGACTCGGTGGACGTGCGGCAGTAGGTTCTTGCCTACTTGCGGGGTATGGCGAGAAACCGTGTGGTTATATCCGCGGGCGGACACACCAACGTAGCTGGACAATCCGTCTGTTACGATGTCACTACCTCGCTCCACGAGTTCATCGATAGAGTTTAGCAAGGTTTCTGCCGTAACATCTGGGATGGCTTTAAGACGGATGCGTCCGATTGTCACTCCGTGAATCTCAGCAGCTATAAAGACCAGTGATTTTCCGTAGGCTCCGCGGCCACGTTTACCTGGCTTCACGCCACCAACAAAGGTCTCGTCCACTTCGACCTCACCGGTCAGTCTATTGCGGCCAGGCAGGACCATTGCGCGTCGCATGCGGTGTAGCCACTCCCATGCGGTATGATAGCTGCCAAACCCCATTGCCCGCTGCAATCCGAGGGCGCTGAGTCCGTTCTTTTGTTCGCAGACATGCCAGGCTACCTCCAGCCATGTCTTGAGTGGGTATCTCGTTCGATGAAGTAGTGTTCCTTCGGTTAGACTCTGTTGGTGCCCACAATTTTTGCATTCCCAGAGTCGGCGGCGGCTTAGCCATAGCTCGCTGCGGCGGCAGTTGCTACATTCTACTCCTGTAGGCCAACGCATAGCAGCTAGATAGGAGAAACATGCCTCCTCGGATTGAAACATGGAGTCGAATTCGCGGCGGTTAGCTGGGTATTCTGGGAAGGCCACTGCACAGAATTATGTACGCTTAGTTACAGGAGTCAACTGCATACCCAATTAAAGTAATGGCATACTTTGCTGTGCTTACCGATCAAACTGATGCCTGATTGAAATCTATGCATCAGATGATATGATGAAGCGATATGAGGACTACTCTCGATATAGACGAAGCTATTCTTAACGCGGCCAAGGATATAGCTAAAACCACGAATAGCACAGCCGGAGAGGTGATATCCCAACTCGCAAGGAAAGGTCTCGCTGCGAGCTCTGCCCAAGGCTTCCGAAATAAATCGGGATTTCCTGTCTTTTCAGTACCGGTTGAGGCCGACCCATTTACCTCCTCAACCGTAAAATCAATTCTCTCAAAAGAAGGTCTATGAAAGGCTATCTGCTGGATGTTAATATCCTCGTCGCGCTGGCTTGGCCGAACCACACGCAACACGTGGTGGCCCACAACTGGTTTGCCAAGAATCGTTCCGACGGCTGGGGAACATGCATGGTCACCCAACTCGGTTTCGTGCGATTCAGTTCACACCCGGCGGTTAAGTATTGTGTGTCGACTCAGGGCGCGTTGCAAAAATTGACGGAGATCGTGGATCAGCCGGGCCATTCATTCTGGGCTGAGCCAACCAACGGATACGCTAACAACGTGTTTCTGCAAACGCGCCCAAATACTCTGACGCACACCCAGGTTACCGACAGCTACCTTGCGAGCGTGGCCATGTTTAACCAAGGAACACTTGTCACCCTCGACCGAGACCTGAGCCGAACTTACGGCAAGTATTCCGTGCTCGTTGCGCCGTGAGCCGTGGGGTCTGGCGCAGGGGCGACGCGAACGAGAGCAGTTAGCAACCCCAATGATAACCTCAAAGAAAGCACGGTAAAGCAGACCATTTCTTGGACCGTACTCATGAGCAAAAAATGCGCGATTGTACGATGATCGGCTAGTGTCTGATTACTGCCGCAAATTCGTTTTCGCCACCGAATAACGCAGATAATCACCACACTTGCTACGTCCTCGGCTCGAGCTACCGTCAAAATCATGCTCGCCGCCTTCTCCGATCGCCAGTGGCTCTGGCTCTCCGCCGGTTTTTATTTCGCGGGTTTTGTACTCGGCACGTGGTCCCTATTGCGCCGCGGGCGCCCGTCCGGCGTGTTGGTATACGCGCTCATCGCCGCCGGCTACGGTCTCCAGCTCGCCGGCCTCGGTCTCCGCGGAGGCGCGGTCGGAGGCTGCCCATTGGGCAACACTTTTGAACTATTTCAATTCACCGCGTGGTCCGCAATCTCACTGTATCTGGTAATTGGCGTGGCGTTCCGTTCGAGTGTACTCGGTTATTTTACGGCCAGTCTCGCGGCTACACTCACGCTCGTATCACTCTCCATCCCCGCATGGGACAGCGGCCGACGCCTACGCTTTTTTGGTCACAATCCTTGGATCGAACTTCACGCCGCCCTCGCGCTTTTTAGCTACGGAGTTTTCGCCCTACTCGCGCTGACCTCGCTCATGTTGCTACTGCGGCATTTTTCTCTAAAATCTAAAAATCTCGGCGGCTTATTTTCGTTTCTACCCTCTATGGTCGACCTCGACCAAATCGGCCTGCGCCTCCTCTCGACGGGCGTGGTTCTTCTGGCGGCTTCGCTCGCTGTCGGCGCCAACTACTGGCTACGCGATCCAGCCAGCGCTAGCATCGGCAAACTCCTTATCACAGTCGCGGTGTGGCTGGCAGCCAGCATCGCGCTCATCCTACGCCTACGCGGACGCCTGCTAGCCAAACGTTTCGCTTGGACCGGCCTACTCCTTTTCGCCGCTGCTCTACTTTCGCTGTGGCCAATTGATTCCAGCCGCCACGCCGTTACCGTCCCGTCCACTCCGATCAACTCTCCGACCCGTCCATGAGCAGCCCTGGATTTTTTCTCCTCGGCACCACGCATCAGCGTGCGCCGCTCGCCGTACGCGAAAAGCTCGCCCTCGATGCAGAAGCATCAGCCGCATTGCAAGCTGAGCTCGCCTCCATCGCCGGCCTGCGGGAGCTGACTATTCTCAACACCTGCAACCGTATTGAATTTTACGGCGTCGCCGAGACAACCGATACCCTAGCTCGCCTCGAAGCCGTGTACTGCGCACGCCAATGTTTCTCGCCCGAGGAATTCGCCTCATTTCGTCTGAGTCTAGCCGGCCAAGAGGCGATCCAACATCTCTTCGAAGTCGCTACCGGCCTTGACTCGCAGATGCTCGGCGAGACCGAAATTTTTGGCCAAGTTAAAGCCGCGTACGCAACCGCCCAAACACGCCAATCCACTGGTCCCGTCCTCAACCGCATTTTCCAAAAAACCTTTCAGGCTGCTAAATACGTACGCACGCAGACCGCGATTACCGTAGGACAAGTCAGCATAGCTAATGTAGCAGTTGATCTTGCGCACAATATTTTCGGCGACCTCAAAGCCACGCGTATTTTACTGCTCGGCGCGGGTGATATTGGTGAAAAAACCGCTAAGGCTTTCCAAAGCCGAGGCGCTGCTTCGCTTACAGTTTCCAGTCGTAGCTTTGAGCACGCGATGGAACTCGCCACGGCATTCGGTGCGAGCGCCATGCCCTTCGACCAACGCGAAGTGCGCCTCGCTGAATTCGACGTCGTCGTCGGCTCCACCGCCGCGCCCGAAACGGTAGTCTCCGTCGAGGCCGTCGCCACCGCCCTCCGCAAACGCCCCGCTCGTCCGCTCTTCTTTATCGATCTCGCCTTGCCGCGTGACATCGAAGCGAGTGTCGCCGACCTCGAAAACGCATTCCTCTACAACCTAGACGACCTCGCTAAAATCGCCGAATCCCACCGCGTCGCTCGTCTCGCCGAAGTCGAACGCGCCCGCGCCATGCTCACGGAAAAATCAGCCGCGCTCTGGCAACAAGTCTCGGCCCAAGGCGCTCCTCATGCGCCCACACCCGCCGCTGGAAAACCCGCCGTTTCGCCGGCTTGAGCGCGCTCAATCTCCGCCCAGTTGGCGGTGCAACCACGCCGCCGCGGTGCCGCCCGTCGGGCGACTCAATAAGACTCGTAAACGTGCCGCGCGCTCCATCGTTTGTGCCCGACGAGCCGGATCGTTTAAGCCTGCGGCAATCTGCTCAGCCAAGGCCTGCGGCGTCGCCGCGCCTTGAATAAATTCAGGGTACATCGGTTCGTTCAGCAGCAGATTCGCGATGCCGAGATATTTGATTTTCACGAGCATCCGTCCGAGCAGGTACGTTAAAACATTCGCCCGATAAGCGATCGCACCCGGAATTCCCGCAAGCGCGCAATGCATCGACATCGTCCCACTCGAAGTGAGCACCGCCGACGCCGCTACCGGCGTGCCCGTAGGCACCATCTGCAATTCCGCCGGCGGATGCGCCGCGCGCAGTACATTCAAAATATCCGCGCTCGGATAAAGCACGGTCGCCGGACGGCCCCTACCACCCCGAGAAAATTCTGCATATCCCGCCAGCAACACCGGAAAAATCCGTGCCACGGCTTGCTTACGGCTGCCCGGCAGCAAAAGCACCGGTCCCGCCGGATCATAACTCACCGGTGCCGCGTAATCAGGCGCGAGAAACGGATGCCCCACAAATTCAACCGGCAGCGCGGTGTCCGCGTAGCAGGTAACTTCGAAGGGGAAAATTACTGCCAACGCATCCAGGTCGCGCCCCATCGCAAAACGCCGTTTCGCTTTCCACGCCCAAATTTGCGGCGAGATGTAGAAGAGCGTCTTGATTACGCCGCCACCTTTAACGGAAAGCCCGCGATCCCGCAGTGCGGCCGCGAGCCGCAAATTCATACCCGGATAATCGACAAACAGCACCGCGCGCGGCCCATAAGCACCTATCCAGCGCAGCGTCTCCTCCATCAGCGTTTTGAAAAACGAATAGTTTTTCAAAACCTCAACAAGACCCACGACCGAGGAGGCCGTAAGATCAAACAAGAGCTGCGCGCCCGCCGCCGCCAACTCCGACCCACCCAGCGCCGCGACGCGCACACCCGGTTGCGCGGCGCGTAATTCGCGCACGAGGCGCGCCGCGTGTTCGTCACCGGAATGCTCCCCGGCGATAATCAACACATCGACCGCTCCATCCACGGGAGCGGGAAGTCGGAAAGGTAGCATCGCCCCGCTCATCGTCAGCGTTTCTGCGCCCGAATCTGCTCGGTGATCGTGATCGCCACTTCCAGCGCTGATTTACCGAGGGCCGCGCCGACTTTTGGCTGCCGCGCCTGCGCCACACTCTCGACAAAAGACGCTAATTCGAGCGCGAGTGGTTCACCTTTTTCGATGGGAATTTCCTTCACCGGAATCGAACTCACATCACCGGCCTTCACGAGACCCACTTTCATTTTGAGCCCATAAGCGATAATATCGCTCTTCTTCACGAGATGACCTTTTTGCTCCATGAAGTTGAGCGAGAGATAAGCGTTATCCTGAAACACGCGAATCTCACGGGCCTTCTTGAGGCTCATGCGGCTCGCGCTAAGATTGGCCACGCAGCCGTTTTCAAACTGGATGCGAGCGTTAGCGATGTCCTCGGTTTTAGAAAGAACGCTGACGCCCACACTGTCGATGCGCACGATGGGCGATTTCACTAATGCGAGCGTGATACCGATGTCGTGAATCATCAAATCGAGCACGACGCCGACTTCAGTACCGCGCGGTTGATACGGTGCGAGGCGTTCGGCGGTGAGGTATTGCGGGTGATCTACCTGTTTTTCCAAAAAGGCCATCACGGGGTTGAAATGCTCGATGTGACCTACTTGGACGAGGCAACCGTGTTGCCGGGCCGCAGCCAAAACCTGTTCCGCTTCCTCAAGCGAAGCGCAGATCGGTTTCTCGATCAGAAGATGCGTTTTCCGGGCAAGGAGCGGTAAAGCGACTTCAGCGTGACGATCCGTAGGGACAACCACTGAAACCGCGTCACAGGCGTCACCGAGCGCCTCCAGCGTAGCGAAACGGCGACAGTTGAACTTGGCACAGATTTCGGCGGCACGAGCGTCGTTAGCCTCGTAAATGCCGATAAATTCAACGCCGGGCAGGCTCGCGTAGATACGCGCGTGGTGCTGGCCGAGGGAGCCGACCCCGACGACGCCGCAGCGGATTTTGGGTTTAGCCATGAGCAAAGGTTCCGCCGCGCAAATGCAGTTGGCGATGCGTTTTTTGAGCGTGCGCGGTATTGTGGGTCACGAGCACAAGAGAGGTTTTTGTCTCCGCGCAAAGCCCAAGCAGCAGCTCGATCACGGCATCCCCAGTGCGTTCGTCGAGATTACCCGTGGGCTCGTCAGCGAGAATAAGGCGAGGCGAATTCATGAGCGCACGAGCCACGGCAACACGTTGACGCTCACCGCCAGACAGCTGCGCCGGCAAATGCGTCATGCGCTCCAGAAGGCCAACCTTGGCGAGCAAATCATCCGCCCGCGCACGAGCGGCAGCGTCGATCCCTCCCAGTAGGCGACGCGCCATTAGCACGTTTTCCCGAGAGTTGAGCTCAGGCATGAGATAAAATGATTGAAACACGATCCCGAGAAACTTCGCCCGGCGCTTCGTGCTCGTATCAGGCAGACCCGCCCACGCCAACGTACCTGCGTCGGGCGCATCGAGTCCGGCGAGGAGTTGCAGCAGCGTCGATTTTCCTGAACCAGATTCGCCGCGAATGCTCACGCTTTCGCCCGCTGCGACATCGAGATCAATACCCGTAAGCACCTCGAGACGGCGCTCGCCGCTGATAAACGTTTTGCGTAATCCACGCGCCGTGAGAATAACATCACTCATTGCGCAAGGCCTCCACCGGTTTGAGCCGTGCTGCGCGCCACGCCGGCAATAGTCCGGCCAAGGTTGAAATCACTACGGAACAGACGACAATCATGATAACGTCGCCCACTGATGTATGCGCAGGCAATTGGCTGAATTGGTAAAAGCGGGTGAGCACTTCCTCGCTCGAGGTAAGCCGAGTGAAGCCCTCGACGAGCGCATTGCGAAAATGCAGCGTACCAAAACCCAGTACGAGCCCCGCCATCGTGCCCGCAGAGCCGATCAAAAGTCCCTGCACACAAAAACATGCGGCAACTTGCCGCGGCTCCGCGCCGAGTGCCCCAAGCAGCCCAATCTCACGGGTTTTTCTCACCACTGAGATCAACAGCGAACTGGTCACGGAAAAAGCTGACACGATAATAATAAAAGTGAGCAGGAAAAAAATCATGTTCTTCTCCAGCTGCAAGATGAAGAGAAAATCCTGATTGGCTTCGATCCAAGAACGAGCACGAGCGCGCGCTGCCGGTGGCAGCGAGGCGTTGATCAAGCTCGCTACCGCGTCGGCGTCAGCCTTCGGGGCAATCTTAACGTTGATGCCGTGAATCGCACCCCCGAGCCCGTAGAGCTCCTGCATCTGCCGCAACGTCACAAGCACAACCGAGCTATCGAGTTGTTGGTGACCCACCTCAAAAATACCGACGACCCGCAATTCACGAGGCAGGAACACTTCATCGTTTTTTAATTTTTCGAGTAACAGCGGAGAATACACTTCGACTTTGCTGCCCATGCGCGCGCCAATTGAGAGCGCCAGCTTAGAACTAAGAATGATCGAGTCGTCGTCGAGATCCTCGAGGCGACCGAGGCGAATGAATTTATCCAACGGCACGACCGCACCCACCCGATTCACGTCAATACCCTGCATCGCTGGATACGCCGGTTTGCGCTCGTGTTCGAGCATCACAACGCCTTCGGCAAATGGGGTAGTTGCCACCACGCCGGGAATCGTTGCTAGGCGCGCTTGCAAGCCAGCGGCGTCGCTGATCAGGCCCTCGGCGCGCACCTGGACTTCGCCCTGCGTGTCCACGATCATACGACGAATTTCGTAACCAAATCCCCCCATTACGCTCGTGGAAATCACGAGCAGCGCCACGCCCAAAGCCACGCCCAGCACCGAGATCGCCGTGAAAAACGGAAACTTCCGCCCCGTGGGGAAGAGTTGTTTCAGAGCGAGGTAGAGGTACCAGGGCACGGAGAACTAGGCGGTCGGTTTCGGCGAAGCGAAGACCTTGTCGAGCGCTACTGGAGCAACCGTTTCGATTTTTACTTCGCCGCGCTGGCGCAGTTGCGGGAAAAGAATCACGTCGCGGATGCTCTCTGCGCCCGTGAGTAAAATACATAGTCGATCAATACCAACACCCATGCCGCCGGCAGGCGGCATGCCGTGTTCCAGCGCGAGGAGAAAGTCTTGGTCGATGTTTTGTTTTTCTTCGCCGGCCTGCGCTTCAAACATAGCCCGCTGTACGTCGGGATCGTTCTGCTCGGAATAAGCAGGCGCGACTTCCATGCCACCAATCGTGAGCTCAAATACGTCAATGGTCGTTGGATCATCGAGGCTGATTTTAGCCAACGGACACAACTCCTTAGGGAGTTTCATGACGAAGGTTGGCTGAATTAGCGTAGGCTCGATCTTCTTCGAGAAAATTTCGTTCGTAATTTCAAACTCTTCCCATTTCGGATCGACGTGCAGACCCAGTTTTTCGGCGCCGGCGATTTTCTCCGGCTTGCTGCGAGCAAACCACTCGGAGTCACCCGTCGTTTCACGGATGAGATCTTTGTAATTTACTTCCCGCCATTCGCCGCCGAAGTCGATTTCCTGCCCACTTGCAGCGTGCTTGATCTTAGTCGTACCGAGTACCTCGCTACAGAGCGATGTGAGCATATTTTTAATGAGCGTCATCATCCCGCGGTGGTCGCTGTAAGCCTGATAAACCTCGAGCATAGTGAACTCAGGGTTATGGCGGCGTGAAACGCCTTCATTGCGGAAATTACGACCGATCTCGTACACGCGGTCAAAACCACCGACGAGCATCCTCTTAAGGTAAAGCTCAAGCGAGATGCGAAGCACGAAATCCACGCCCAGCGCGTTGTGGTGCGTCTGAAATGGCCGTGCCGCCGCGCCGCCCGCGACGCTCTGCAACACCGGCGTTTCCACTTCAATAAATTGCTGCGCGTCGAGAAAACGGCGAATGTGCGACACGATCTTCGAGCGCAGCAGCAGCCGCGCCCGCGATTCTGCGTTCACGATCAAATCAAGATAACGCTGACGATACACCTGCTCCGCATCGCTCAGCCCATGCCATTTCTCCGGCAGCGGCCGCAGCGCCTTCGCTACCAACGTGCAGCTTTCAACGCGCACGGTAACTTCTCCGGTCTTCGTCACAAAAAGCGTGCCTTTCACGCCGATGATGTCGCCGAGATCGAGTTTCTTAAACATCGCGAAGGTTTCATCACCCACGACGTCTTTCTTGAGATACAATTGGATCAGGCCTTGCTGATCTAAAATTTTGGCGAACTGGCTCTTACCCATATCTCGAATCGTCACGAGTCGGCCCGCGACGGAGACCGTCACGGTGTTATCCTGACCGACGACGTGGAGCTTGATCGCGTCTTGCGAAAAATGCGTCTGCGCTACGCTGGCGCGGAACGGGTCGAAGCCCCCAACGCGCATCTCGGCGAGCTTTTGGCGCCGCACGGCATGCTGGTCGTGGGAAATATCAAGGGGAGTGTCGCTCATGGAAGGATTTATAATCCACGCCGTTTCCCTCGGGGCAAACGGAAATTCCAAGCCGCTTAACCCACCCCCCCCTACAGACGCCAAATTATTAACTTTCCGCCCCGACCTCATCTTAAGAACCTGTTCAGGTGAAACCCCTCAACCGCCGCCAATTCCTGGGTACCGCCGCACTCGGCGCGACTGCCCTCTCCGCCCTCCGCACCCAAGCCGCCGATACGAAAGCCACCCCAGCTTCGAATCTGACCTCGCCCGCGTCCGCGTCCGCCGCCCAGCGCGTGGTTAAACTGGGTCTCATCGGCTGCGGCTGGTGGGGGATGGTCGATGTCAAAGCCGCCTTTAAAGCCGGCGGAGTCCAAATCGTCGCACTCTGCGATATCGATAGCGAACACCTCGCTAGCACCGCCATTGAAATTGAGGCCCTGCAAGGTTCCCGCCCCCTTACGTTCAAACACTACCCCGATCTGCTCGCCGTACCCGGGCTCGAAGGCGTCATCATCGCCACCCCACCCCAGTGGCACGCATTGCCTTTCATCGCAGCGGTGCAACGCGGGCTCGACGTCTACTGCGAAAAACCCCTTGCCTATGACATTCGCGAAGGCCGCGCCATGGTCGATGCCGCCGCAAAAAGTCGCAGCATTGTGCAAATCGGTTTTCAACGCCGTCAAAGCGCCGCCATCCACGCGGTCCGGGACTTCATCGCCGCCGGCTCACTCGGCCGCATCGTCAACGTCGATGCCCAAATCCACTTTACCGCCGGCACCGCCAACCCTGCGCCCGTCACGCCGCCGACTACTCTGGATTGGGAGCTGTGGTGCGGACCCGGCCCGCTCATCGCCTACAGCGCCCAAGTCGGCCACAAAAACTGGCGTCTAGAAAAAACCTACGGTCAAGGCCACCTCTTCGACTGGGGCATTCACTTGATCGATGCCACACGCTTCATCCTTAACGAAACTGCCCCTCGCTCCATCAGCGCCACCGGCGGACTTTATCAGCTGCAAGGCAAGATCACGACCCCCGACACGCTGACAGCCCATTTCGAATTTGCCCGTTGCCCTGTCACGTGGCGCCATCGCCTCTGGGGTTCGGCCGAAATCACGCCCGAGCTCAATAACGGCATCTTTTTGTACGGGGAAAAAGGCACGATCTTCGTCAACGACACAAAATGGATCCATCTACCCGGCACCAAAGGCGCCGAGCGTCAGGTTCACGAGGTCAAAGGCGACATGAGCGCTACCCATCTCGGTGAATTCCTCGATGGCATGCGCCAACGCAAAGCCACTAGCGGCACCATTGCCGACGCGCATCTTTCCACCAGCGCCGTGAAACTCGCGATGATCGCCTACGAAACCGGCGAGCGTCTCGCCTGGGATGCCCAAACCGAACAGATTACCAATTCCCCCGGCGCGGCTAAACTGCTTAAGCGCGCCTATCGCGCACCCTACCAACACCCGCACGCAGGCTGAGGCAATCGCCCGTTACCGGGCCAGCAACGGTAAGGCCGCACTCAGGAGTCGCTCGAAATCGGCCGCGCCTTTGGCGGCATTTTCGAGCGTGTGCGCGTGCGTGAGTTGTTCATCGGAGAGTCCCGCGCCCATGTTGGTAATACACGACACACCGACGACTTTGAGGCCGCAATGCCGCGCGATCAGGCACTCGGGCACGCTGGACATCCCGACTGCATCCGCGCCCCAGATCTGGGCCATGCGGATCTCCGCTGGCGTCTCAAATGACGGCCCGCGAAACGCCATGTAAACGCCACGGTGAAGTGGGATTTTTTCCTTTGCCGCCGCGACCGCAATTTTCTGCGACAGCTGAGGATCCCAAGCGTCGCTCATCCCGAAAAAGCGCGGGCCGAAACTTTCGTCGTTCACACCCGTCAGCGGATTTAGCCCGAGAAAATTAATATGATCCGTGATCAACATCAGCTGACTCACACCGATCGACGCGCGTAAACTTCCTGCCGCATTCGACAAAAATAAAGTCTCCACTTCTGCGGCGCGCAAGGTCCGTACCATCGTTTTTAGCGGATACGGGTCGTCGGTCTCATAAAAATGTTTCCGGCCCTTGAGCACGATCACCGGCACACCATTGAGTAATCCTGCGACCAACGCCCCTGTGTGGCCCATCACCGTCAACACTGGAAATCCCGGTAACTCCGCGTACGGTACCGTCACGGCTTGCTCGATGCGATCGGCAAGTCCACCGAGGCCTGATCCTAAGATGATCGCGATCTTAGGGGCGCGACCGGCCAACGCAGCGGTCAAAATTTCGCCCGAGCGTTTCACGTTTGCGAGATGGAGTTGCGACACAGTCATGGCTTAGAGTTAGCCGAAGCCCGCCCTACTGTAACGCCCGGAGTTGCGCTGACCTGAAAATTCCGCGCACTATGAACCAATGCCCGCGTCCGCCCAAAATATCATTCCACCTGCCGCCTCGCCGAAAGTCGCGGTCGTCGACTGGGGTCGAACGGTCTATGAACCCGCCCGGCTTGCGCAAGAATCGCTTGTCGCCCAACGCCTCGCGGGCGAGATAGGCGACACGCTGGTGTTCACGGAACACGATCCGGTTTTTACCGTCGGGCTCCGCACCGGCGCCGAACAACACCTCGTTTGGGACGTCGCCCGTCTCGCCTCCGAGGGCCTCGAAGTCGTCAAAACCAACCGCGGCGGCGACATCACCTATCATGGTCCCGGCCAACTCGTAGGTTATCCCATTGTATCGCTGAGCGCGCACCAAGACCTCCACGCTTACCTACGTTTTTTGGAAGAAGTGCTCATTAACAGCGTCGGCACCCTCGGCCTCGTCGCCACCCGCCGACCCGGCCTCACCGGCATCTGGATCGGCCCTCGCAAGGTCGCTGCACTCGGCGTCGCCGTTCGTCGATGGGTTACCTACCACGGCTTCGCCCTCAACGTTAACGTCCACCTCCCCCACTTCGCCGGTATCGTCCCCTGTGGCATCGCCGCGAGCGACGGCACCGTCACCTCGCTCCACGCCGAACTCGGCCAAACACAGGACCTCGCCGAGGTTAAAGCGATCCTCGCCCACGAATTTCGCGCGCTCTGGCCCGCCTTTCTCGGCTCCGGCAACGCTTCCTAATCCACCGTTCGCGTCACCCTCATTTTTGCTACAATCAGCGGCCCAAGAGCCCGTTCGCCGTTAAATCGCTTTCCCCCGCCCCTTTCTCCCTTCACGCTGAACCTTCATTCATGGACACCACGCGTAAACCTTCCTGGCTCCGCGCCAAACTCCCCAGCGGCCCCGGCTACCAAGCTGTCCGCTCTCTCGTGGATGAACACAAACTCCACACCGTCTGCCAGAGCGCGCAATGTCCCAACCTCGGGGAATGCTGGTCCCGCGGCACCGCCACCGTGATGATCCTCGGCAACATCTGCACGCGCTCCTGTAATTTCTGCGCCATCCAGACCGGCCGGCCGACTGAACTCGATCTCGGCGAACCCGCCCGCGTCGCCGATGCCGTCGCTAAAATGGGCCTGCGCCATTGCGTGATCACTTCCGTTGCCCGTGACGAACTCGCCGACGGCGGCGCCGCCGTGTGGGCCGCCACCATTCGTGCAGTCCGCCACCGCAACCCACAGACCGCCATCGAAGTCCTCACGCCCGATTGGAAGGGTAAACTCCACGACCTCGACACCGTCCTCGACGCCAAGCCTGACATTTTTAACCACAACCTGGAAACCGTCGAGCGCCTCCAGAAACCCGTCCGCGTCCAAGCCCGCTACGAACGCTCGCGCTCCGTCCTCCAACACGCCAAATCCCGCGGCTTCACCACCAAGACCGGCATCATGCTCGGCCTCGGCGAAACGCAGGCCGAGATCGAGCGCACGCTTCAAGACATCGCCGTCGACAAGACCGACATCCTCACAATCGGCCAATACCTTCAACCCACGCCGCAACACCTCAAAGTCGAGCGCTGGGCCCACCCCGATGAGTTCGCCCACTGGAAACAATTCGGCCTCGCCCTGGGCATCGGCGTCGTGGAGAGCGGCGCGATGGTCCGCTCCAGTTATCACGCCGACGAACAGTCGCAGAAATACACCGGCCTAGACCATCTGAACACGCAGAACACCTTGGCAGGCGCCTAAGCGCCGAAGCGCACCACGATTGCTTTAGAGCCCGAGGTTCAACTCGCCTTCGGGCGCAGGTTTTTTCTTTTTCGGGCGAGGCTCGACCCACAGTCGGATCACCAGTTCCGCGAGATTTTTCATACTGGTGCGCTTCATGCCTTCGTGGCGCGCCGCCTCTTTAAACACCGGCACGACCCCGCTGCGCTCCACGTAGTAACGCCATAACTCACCATCTAAGCGCGCCGCCGCCGCATGGTCGTCGTTCTCCGCTTTCACGATTCCTCGAACTTTTTCCTGCCAGAACTGTCTCTCGTCACGATGACCTTGCCAATAATCGAAGATTCTCTGCTCAAACCGGTTCAAACTCATAGCGCCACCGTGAGTCTCCTCGCCCCGAAAACAACCGCAAAACCAAGCGCCACACCGACGTTGCGTTCTACCTCCTTTCGTTACTAACCTATTAATAACATCTACCACCCCTTATTCTATATGTGGCAAAAACTCCAAGAGCAGCTCCTTGTTATTCTCGTCATCGTCGTCGTCGTCGTTGGCGCCGCGTTCTGGCTAAATCAAAAAACCGTCACCGAGCTCCAAACCCAACAGGAGCTGAAACTCGCACCGCTACGCGCGCAGAACGAAGCTCTCAAGGCTTCTTCCGATGAAAATCGCCGCGCCCTCGATGCAACCAACAAACTCCTCAAAGACGCCATCGCCAAGCGTGAGTCCGATCTCTTCCGTACCGACGAAGAAGTCCAAAAGCTCAACGTTGAGCGCATGGACGCCCTTGCCGAAGCCATCGCCAAAAAAGTCCAGCCTTACAACCCGCTCCCCAAGTCTCCCGAGGAAGCAGAGAAAATGCAGAATGAGCAGGTCGACAAAGTTTCCACGCGCATGACGGAGAAGATTTCTCCGATTCTTGCTGAGATGTCCAAGGACCAAAACTTAACCCGCGAATCCATTACCGCTTACAGCCAACGCATCTCCGACCAAGTCAGTAACGTCCTGACCTCCGAGCTCGCGAAGAATCAGCAACTCAACAACAACCTCCAAGCCACCCAAGCAGCCGCGCAAGAGGCGATGAAGCTCTCCCACGAGATCACTGCGCTGTACCTCAGTTCTTTCAAGGACCAAGGCCTGATCACCCGACTGCTCTCATTGCCGGCCAACGTCGTCAAAGACGCCGCCAGTCTGAGTATCGTCTCCAGCAGTGATCGCAAAAAGGTCGAGCAAGAGTTAATCACCAAGATGGCTGAAATCGAAAAGCGCCTCAACGAGATCCAGGCTCAAGCGCCCAAGAAATAATCCGCCACGTTTCCTAATTTAACCGGCGCCGATCGCGGCGCCGGTTTTTTTGTGCCTTCATCCGGGGCGAAACCTCAGCTCAACCAACGCGAGAGGTGCTCAGCCACAAAGGCATCGTCGGTTAGTTCGGGATACGCTGAAGTCACGCGCGTCAATTCCTCGGATTGGCCCGGCGACAACACTTCGTGAGGGTTTAAACACAGATTCGTTGGCACGAGCCCCTGGCGACGCAGCACTTCCAAAATACCAGGAATACAGCCCGCAAATTTATTAGCCGAATCAAACAGCGCCGCATTCATGTCGGTCACTGCGATCGCCTTATCCAGCCAATTCGGGTCGAGCGCGGAATTGCGCCGTACGTGTTTAAGATCGTTAAGCAACGCCACAGCCTTGCTCGTCCACACGCCCCAATGCCCGAGCAGCCCCCCGGCGATATGACGTGTCACTTTATTTCCGCCGACCTTGAAAGTAAACGGGGTCAATAGATCAACTACTATACTGTCGTCGTTACCGGTATAAATCGCGATATCAGAGCGCCCCGCCTCAACCACAGCACGCACCACATCAATCGTTTGATAACGATTAAACGGCGCGATTTTAATCGCGACCACGTTGGGAATCTCCGCGAAGCGCCGCCAAAACGTATAATTGAGCAAGCGTCCGCCCGCTGCGGGTTGCAGATAAAAACCAACGACTGGGAACACTTTCGCCACGCGCCGACAATGTGCGATCATTTCGTCTTCGGTGTCATTTTTGTACGCCGACAAACTCAAGAGCCCCGCGTGATAGCCGTAGCTTTGCGCAATGTCGGCCTCGCGTAGCGCCTGATCGCTGCGACCGCATACGCCGGCAATTTTGATAAAAGACCGAGGCGTTTTCCTAAGTTCTTCGTCGATCGTGAGTGCGGCTAACTCAAGCACAGGTTTGAACAAACCATGCTGTGGCTCGCGTATCTCGAACTGAGTCGAATGCACACCCACCGCGAGACCGCCGACGCCCGAGGCCATATAGTAACGCGTGATCGCTCGCTGGTGGCGCTCCGAAAATTTGCGCTGAGCATCGAGCGCCAATGGTTGCGCCGGGATCGCGTGGCCGTTGATAAGGTGAGAGCGGATATCAGAGATCGTCATAACTGCTGATTTTCAAAATTTGCCGTCGCGCGCTTCGAAATGCGTGGGCTTACCCAACAAGCGTCCGCCCGCACTCACGTGCTGCGCCACGAGCGCGATTAGCTCGTCCAAGGTCTTCGTCGGGGGGCCAAAGAGCCGGATCGAATCGCTCGCATCCGCTAGCCACGCTTCTTTAGCCGGGGTACCTTTCAACACCGGAGCTTTCCCGAAAATCGCGCTAAATTTTTCCGCCACCAAGCGGATGGAAATTTTCTCTGCTCCGGTAACGTTCAATATCTTTGGCGGGTTCGCTGTGTGCTCAAGACATTGGATCGCCCGCGCACAGGCGTCGCCCTGCCAGATGAGATTAAAAGCGCCCATCGTGATATCCACTGGGGTACCGCGCAGTACGGCTGTACCCACATCCACGAGTACACCGTAGCGCAATTCCACCGCGTAATTCAAGCGGTACATTAACTGCCGTGTCCCGTGTTTCTGGGCAAAATGCCCAAAGACGCGTTCACGCCCGACGCAGGTGCTCGCGTATTCGCCAAGAAAAGCCACTGGGGTAGTCTCGTTGGCGCCGGGTCCATCGACTGATACGAACGGATACACGCAGCCCGTGGAAAACACCACTATGCGCGAAGCCTTAAAATGCTCAGCGACGAGTGAGGGTACAATCGTGTTTTGGATCCATGTTTCACCAGGGGCGCTGTCCGTACCAAATTTTTGTCCTGCGAGGTATTCGACATTGGCCACGCGAGGGAGTCGGGCCACTTGCGCCGCATCAGCCAGATCGCAAGAAATAGGTTCCACGCCGCCGCGCCTTAAGGCCTCCGCCGCCTCGGGGCGACTAAACCGCGACACGCCGTAAACTTTATTGTCTCGCTTGCCGGCGGCATCCAGCGCCCGGCGCAACATCAACGCGGTTGTCGTCCCCATTTTCCCGCCCACGCCCAAAACCATGAAATCTCCCTCTAGGGCCTGCACCGTTGCAATGGCTCCAGGGGTCGGTTCTGAGAGGAGCGCTTCGATCTGTTCGTCGTTTAAAGGAGGGGTAGACATGAAATTTCGGAAGATTAAGAATGGACGAAAGCCGTAATTACGCACCTGTTTTCCGTCGCGCCCCCTCGGAAAAGCCAAGCGCAATCGTAGCGAAATTTCATGCGCATCATCGACGCCCACACGCATCCCGTCTTCATGCACGACGGAGCCACTCCTGCCGCCGCTCGCCGGCTGGTCGCCCACGGCCGCGCCCATGGCATCGTCAAGATGGTCGCTCTCGGCGATGTTCTCGTCCACGGCCGCCTGCCCAGTGCTGCTCAATGTCGGCGCATCAATGATGAAACCGCCCAGCTTAAGCGCTGGCACCCAGATTATTTCATCGGGTTCTGTTGTCTCAATCCGACCTTAGGCGCGCGAGCGGTTGAGCGCGAGGTGGAGCGTTGTGTGACGCAGCATGGTTTTCGAGGCATCAAACTGGAGATCTCCAACAACGCTCGCGATGCCTGCATGGGCGCGGTCATGGCGGCCGCTCGTCGTTGGAATCTGATCGTGCTTCAACATACCTGGAGCCAGACCAACATCCACCAACGTCGTTTTCACAGCGACCCAGCGGATACAGCATGGCTTGCGCGGCGTCATCCCGATGTCTCCGTGATCATGGCGCACCTGACGGGCTGCGGCTACCGTGGCGTACTTGAAGCCAAGGGTCTGCCTAATCTTTTTGTCGATACCTCGGGGGCTTTTCCCGAAGCTGAGATTCTCGATTTCGCCGTTCAAGAGTTCGGCGCCGAGCGCATCCTCTACGGCTCCGATTTACCGATTCGCGAAACCAGCGTCACCGTCGGTCGTGTCCTCGGCGCCCGCCTCACCGCCCAGCAGCGCCGCCTCATTCTCCACGGCAACGCCGCAAAACTTTTCCGCCTCTAACATGTTCATCGACGCCAATGCCGCCTTGGGTCCCTGGCCTTTCGCGCCGCTGACCGAGCGCACCGCGCCCCAACTGGTCGCGCACCTCAAAACCCACGGGGTCAACCGCGCCCTCGTTTCACATCTTGGCGCCGTTTTCCTCCCAGAACCCATGCCAGCCAACCGCGCCCTGTTTGCCGCCATTCGTCGCACACCCGCGTTGCTACCGGTTCCCGTGATTAACCCTGCCCTCGCCACCTGGCGCGAGCACCTAAGCACCTGCTGCGCCGCTGCACCCATCCGAGCAGTAAAAATCATCCCCGCCTACCACAACTACTCGCTGCGCCACCCGGCACTCACGCCGTTCGTCGCCGCAGTCAACGCCGCCGGCCTCCGCCTCATCGTCACCACCCGCCTCGAAGACGAACGACATCGCTACCACGCGCTCGGCATCAAGGGCATCCCTATCGCCCAAGTCGCTGCTTTCCTCGCACGTTTTCCCGCCACGCATTTTGTCTGCTCAGGACTGTATAAACCCGAAATCGAAACGCTCGCCGCCACGCACCAGAATTTCTCCGCCGATATCGCCTTCGCCGAGTGGTTAAATACCCTCGCTTTGCTCACCCAAAAAATCCCCGCTCGCCGCCTCCTGCTCGGCACCAACAGCCCACTTTTCGACACCCACGCTCAAGTCGATAAACTCCGCCTCTGCCGCCTTCCCGCCAAAACCCTCGCCCTCATCGGTAGCGCGAACGCCACCCGACTCTTCGGCCTCTGAGATCTCCCTCTGCCTTCGTTTACTTTTTTTCTTCTACTTTTAGCTTTTACTGATGCCCATCGTCGACGAACCACTTCCCCGCCCGCGCCGTTGGGGCGCGCCCGAGCTGGCCCGCCTGAGCGCGATGGTAGATCAAGATTCCTTGTTTTATTGGCAAGGTCCGCAAACCGCCGCACTTGCAACCGAGTTTCGCCGTCACTACCCGTTTGCCCATCTCTTCGCCACCTCCTCTGGCTCCGCCGCACTGCACGTCGCCATCGCCTCCCTGCGCCTGCGCCCCGGCGATGAAGTGATTGTCCCACCCATCACCGACATGGGCTCAGTCATCGGCATTCTATACCAACAGGGCGTGCCCGTCTTTGCCGACGTCGATCCGGCCACCTACAACCTAGACCCCGCCGCCGTCCGCCGCGCACTCACCACCCGCACCCGCGCGATCATGGTCGTACACCTCGCCGGTAATCCCGCTGATACTACCGCCCTCGCCGCCCTCGCCCGCGAGCACGGCCTCGCCCTAATCGAGGACTGCGCTCAAGCGTGGGGCGCCCTCCACCAAGGCCGCCCCGTCGGCCTCGACGCCGATCTGGCCTGCTATTCCTTCAACGACTACAAACACCTCAGCTGCGGCGACGGTGGCATTGTCGCCACCAGCCGGCCCGACTTGGGCCCCACCCTCGCACCTTGGGGCGACAAACACTACGATCGCACCACGCCCGGCTACCGCGACCCCGCCGAACTCGCCCCCAACTACCGCATGAGCGAGCCCCAAGCCGTCGTCGCCGCCGCGCAACTCACACGCCTCGACACTATCATCACCCGCCGCCACCACGCCGGAGGTTTTCTCGCGGCGCTACTCGCCGATCTTCCCGGCGTTCTCCCACCCTACGTCGACCCTGGA
>Ga0136642_1000131_pt1 | contig 45315 bp, 48 predicted proteins | sample LowCatLa1302831Y_FD_115313 | JGI IMG/M metagenome (GOLD analysis project Ga0136642, IMG submission 115313) | Freshwater microbial communities from Lower Cathedral Lake, Yosemite National Park, California, USA - 13028-31Y | ecosystem: Environmental > Aquatic > Freshwater > Lake ... | reverse complement strand
CGACGGCGCAACCAGCGTCACCAGTTCGACCACCTCGATCTGCACCGTGACTAACGGGGTTGTTTCCTACGTCGGTGTCGGCACGTGCACCCTGGTGGCGCACGTGGCTAGTGGCACCAATTACTCGAATCTCAACGGTGAGAGCCAGAGCTTCGCGGTGGCGGGTTCCAAGCCGTCAGCGCCCGGCGCTCCTTCCCTCGTTGACAACCATGGCTCGTTTAGCGTCACATGGACGGCGCCTTCAAATACTGGAGGCTATGCAGTGACCTACGTGGTCGAGGAGAAGACTAATTACGGGACCTTCACCCAGGTGGCATCTGGTCTGTCGGTTCTACGATTTACCTTTGCGGGTACCTCTGCTCTTAATACCTATTCCTTCGCGATTGTGGCGGTGAACAGTATCGGTCGCAGCCTCTGGTCGACTCCCGCTTGGTTAGAAGCCGCCGCGGTGGTCGCCTCGGCCCCGGGCACCCCGTCAATAACCGATCGACACGGCTCGTTCGTTGTGAGCTGGACTGCACCATCGAACAATGGTGGCGACAATCTGAAGTATGTCGTCAAAGAAAAAATAAACGACGGTTCCTATGTCCAAATTGCCTCCGGCCTCACGCTTACCCAATTCACTGTCCGCGGAACACTCGCGAGGAACACCTACTCCTTCATGGTGGCTGCGATAAACACGGCGGGTCGTGGGCTGTGGTCTCCCGTAGCGTCACTGCGGGCAGTGGCGACGCTGCCGTCAGCTCCGCTCACCTTGAATGTGCGATCTGGTAAGGGCTTTTTCTACGTAAATTGGACGCCTTCGCTCGCCAGTGGTGGTGACAACGTGAGCTATACGGTGAAAGAAAAGCTCAATAATGGCGCGTGGACGCAGGTGTATAGCGGTCGCTCCACTTCGATCTATACCGCCGCGACCTCAAAATCTTCGTACATCTTTGAAGTCAGTGCGGTGAACAGCGCGGGGCAAAGTGTCTGGCTGGTATCGGGACCCGTCAGGGGCTTGTAGAAAATACGCGCTGGCAGAATCGTTTTTGAATTTAAAGAACAATGTTGCTGCGGCTCCTGACCCAGCGGCGAGGTCGTGCCAAGCCCGTCACCGAAGGGCGGTATCGTGTAAGTACCCCCATCAGAAGGTTTCGCTATGAGTGAGTCCACGATTATTTACACGCACACCGACGAAGCGCCCGCCTTGGCCACGTATTCTTTGCTGCCCATTGTCACGGCCTTCGCCCGAACGGCCGGTGTGAGCGTCACGACGCGGGATATTTCTTTGGCGGGACGAATCTTGGCCATTTTCCCCGATTTTCTTCTTGCCGACCAGCGGATTGCGGACGATTTGGCTGAATTGGGCGAGGAAGTTAACCGCCCGGAAGCCAACATCATCAAATTGCCCAACATCTCAGCCTCGGTGCCGCAGCTCAAGGAGGCCATTGCAGAACTCCAGAGCCAAGGCTTTGCAGTTCCGACGTATCCGGACGAGCCATCAACCGATCAGGAACGTGAAATTCTTGCTCGCTACAAAAAAGTTTCCGGATCGGCCGTGAACCCCGTTCTGCGCCAGGGAAATTCGGATCGTCGCGCACCCCTGTCGGTGAAAAACTACGCCAAGAGTCACCCGCACTCCATGGGGGCATGGTCGGCGGACTCCACGACGCGGGTTGCGCACATGTCAACGGGTGATTTCTTCTCCAACGAAGAGTCAGTGACCATGACGAGCGCGGACACCTTGACTATTGAACTGATCGACGCGCAGGGGTCCGCAACTGCTTTGCGCACACCCTTACCGGTTAAGGAAGGCGAAGTGATCGACGCCACCAAGATGGACGTGGCAGCGCTGCGGCTATTTCTGGGTGAGCAGATTGTCGCCGCGGCGAATCTCGGTGTGCTTTTTTCGGTGCACTTAAAAGCGACCATGATGAAGGTTTCGGACCCCATCATGTTCGGACACGTTGTGACCACGTTCTTCCCTACGACCTTTGCGAAGTACGGTCAGCAACTCGCTGACGCGGGACTCCGAGCGAACGACGGTCTCGCGGGAATTTTTGCGGGACTTGACGCATTGCCAAATGGTGTCGATATTCGGGCAAGTTTCACTCAGGAGCTCGCTCATGGTCCCGCCCTGGCCATGGTGGATTCCTCCCAGGGGATAACGAATCTGCACGCGCCGAACGATGTGATCGTGGACGCCTCGATGCCCGCCATGATTCGCACGTCGGGGCACATGTGGAATGCGGCCGGTGACGAAGCCGACACCCTGGCGGTCATTCCTGACCAGAGTTACGCCACTATTTATCAAGTGGTGATCGAGGATTGTCAGCGTCACGGTGCGTTCGATCCCACCACCATGGGATCAGTTCCCAACGTTGGCTTGATGGCGCAGGCGGCCGAAGAATACGGCAGCCACGACAAGACCTTCGAAATTACTCACGCCGGGACGGTGCACGTGACGAATTCTTCCGGCGCGGTTGTGTTTGCAGTGGCGGTGGCGGCGGGGGATATTTTCCGCATGTGCCAGACCAAAGACATTCCAATTCGCGACTGGGTCAAATTGGCGGTGAGCCGTTCACGTTTGAGCGGTGACCCCGCTATTTTCTGGCTGGATGAGAACCGTCCCCACGACGCCCAACTGATCGGCAAGGTGCGGAATTACCTCACCGAACATGACACCACGGGACTGGACATCCAGATTCTCGCGCCCGCTCTCGCGATGTCGCAGACTTTGGACCGAGTGCGACGCGGTCTCAATACCATCTCGGTGACGGGCAACGTCCTGCGTGACTACTTGACGGACCTTTTCCCGATCATGGAACTGGGAACCAGCGCCAAGATGCTATCCATCGTTCCGCTCATTGCTGGTGGGGGCCTCTTCGAAACAGGTGCGGGTGGTTCGGCACCGAAGCACGTTGAGCAATTCGAGAAGCAGAATTATCTTCGCTGGGATTCCCTCGGAGAGTTTCTGGCTCTGGCATCAAGCTTTGAGCACCTCGCCCAGCGCACTGGTAATGCGCGCGCCCAAGCACTCGCCGATACCTTGGACCGCGCCACGGGTCGCTTCTTGGACGAAGACCGATCACCCGGACGCAAACTCGGCACCATAGACAACCGGGGGAGTCACTACTACCTCGCGCAGTATTGGGCTCACGAACTTGCCCATCACGACGACGACGCCCTCGCGAATTCTTTCGGTCCGGTCGCCGACGCCTTAGCCGTGAATGAAGAAAAGATTCTGGCAGAGCTCCTGGCCGTGCAAGGTCAGAGTGTTGACCTAGGCGGATACTTCCACCCCAATTCAGAACTGGCCGATCGGGCGATGCGTCCTTCGTCCACGCTGAACGCGATTATTGACGCGCTCTAGGGCTTTCGGTCTCGACGCGGCTTAGTCCTGACGGGGACTCCGATCCGGAAGGTTGTGGGTCAGCAAATTCTCGATTTCTTCGGGAGTGCAGGGAACTTCCGTGTCGATAATGCACCACGCGTCTGGTTGTTCAATTTCGTTGGGCTTCTCGCAAATAATGGCGTAGTCGCCCACTGTGCGGAATCCGAGAATTAACTGGTGGTGGCTGACGTCGAGGTAGCGAGCCGCGATGCGCAGCAAGGGATATGCACCACCGCGGTGGGCGGGACTCCAGCGGTAGCGCTGGCCCTTGCGTTCGACGTACAAGTATTCGTGTCGTGACTCGAAGCCGGCACTGGCAATGGAGAGATCGGTGAGAATTTCTTCTCGACTCACCCATTTCCGGATACTTTCCACCGACGCGCGTCGTAGGTCATTGATATGGTCACTCATTATTGCCTCCTCATCGTTCTTGGCATTGCCACCGTGCCTGTCGGTCGGTTGGCGGAGTGTCATCGGGCCAAGCCCCTCAACTCCTCTGGATGTCAACCACGACTATAGGGAGGGGCTGTGACATGGCCGGTGTCGAACAAAAACCGCTAAGTTGCCCAAGGAATTCATAAGGAAAGAGAACTCATGACAACGGTATTTTTGACGGGAGTAACCGGCTATATCGCCAAGCATTGTTGCCTGACCCTTCTCAACCAGGGCTACGACGTTCGCGCTTCGCTGCGCAGTCTTGATCGTGCCGATGAAGTTCGCGCAGCCGTCACCACTCACCTCACCAACCCCCATGACCTCGATAAGCGACTGACTTTCGTGGCCTTGGATCTCACACAGGACGCGGGCTGGTCTGAAGCCCTCGCGGGAGTGGACGTATTGATGCACACGGCATCTCCCTTCCCGATTGAAAGCCCCAGCAGCGACGACGAGCTGATTCGACCAGCGGTGGATGGAACTCTGCGTGCTCTGCGTGCCGCTCACGCCGCGGGGGTCGCCCGCGTGATTCTGACGTCGAGCGTGGCTGCGATTGACGGCCACGGTGCGCCGGACGTGGTAGTCGACGAAAGCATGTGGACCGACGTGGAGAGCCCTGCGACGGCGGCCTATTCCAAATCCAAGACCCTGGCTGAGCGAGCCGCATGGGATTTCGTGGAAAATGAGGCTCCGGAAATGGCCTTAACCACTATCAACCCCGTTCTCGTCCTGGGCGCGCCACTGGACAAGAACTTCGGCGCCTCGGTGTCGATTATTGAGCTCCTGCTCAACCGTGCCTACCCCATGCTGCCTCAGCTCGAGTTGGGTGTGGTGGACGTACGCGACGTCGCCACCATGCACGTCGCTGCGATCACCACTGAGGCAACCAAGGGTGAACGTCTTATTGCCTGCGCCGGTGCGGCGTCATTTCTCGAATTGTCCAAGGGTCTCGCCGAAGACTTCCCGACTCGATCGATTATTACCCGCCAGGCGCCCAACGCTCTGGTCTGGTTCCTAGGAATATTTGACGCACGCTTGCGCAGTATCCGAGGTGGTTTGGGCAAGTCCACCCGCATCAGTTCGGCCAAGGCGCAGTCTCTCTTGGGCATCACCTTCATCACCCCTCGCCTGTCAACGCGCGAGACCGCTGCTTTCCTCATTGACAACGGCTTGCTGAAGAAATAGCGAGGCGTTACAGGGACTGACTACCTTGGGGACGTGGACGTACCGTGCATTCCCCAAGAAACCAGATGCGGCTGTGGCACACCTCGTTACGGCTACACCACCTGTCCGTTTTGCCGCACGGAGAACACCGTGTGCTGGGCGGCGACTACGTATAGTTGCTCGCGCTGCGGAGTCAGGAATCCGGTCTCCTGAGGGGTAGGTTGGCACTAGCGCAACGCTGCGCTGCCATAAGGAGAACGATGACCGATCGCACCTACCCCGCCTGCATTCGCGAACTATACGAAAGCTAAATCTTTGGCGAAGCCGTCTTCGCAGCCTTGGTAGGGAGCGCCCGAAATGAGCGCGAGGCTTATCACATTGGGAGTCTTTTGCAGCTGGAGACGGAAACCAAGGCCCGCCTCCGCCCCTTCTTGATGAAGCACGGTATCTCTTTAGACGAAACCATGGAACTTCCTCCCATGAGCGATTTTGTGACGGGCTATCTGTCCCTGAGCTGGGCGGACTTTATGAAAGCCAATGTGCCGGTCATTCAAAACTTCTTGACCAGTTTTGAAGAGATTGTCAGAATCGGTCCGAAAGAAGATTTCGATGTCTTGCAGTCGATGGTCGCCCACGAGTCAGCAATTCTGAAGTGGGCCAGCCTCGAATCGGAAGGCGAAAATGATCACTCTCTGGACGACGTTGTCGCCCAATTGGAATGGCCGTTGAAGCCCTAGGCGGCGAGTAATTCGCGCTCGTCGAGGAATTCCCACCAGGCCTGGCCCACAGTGGTCAGACCGGCAACGACATCCTCTCGACGAGGGCTAAGACTTTCCAGAGCTTCCATGGTCCAGCGAGCGTGGTCGCCTTCGATGCTGCCGTGCTCATCCCAGAAACGAACCGCGTCCGCCGTAGCGCCGTAGCGGGCAGTCAAGCCCGCGGACTTGGAGTCAGCAATCCCGGCACCCTGGTGCTCGTAGGCCAGCAGGCCGGCCAGAGCGGTTGTCGTACCCGCGGCGAGGACGTCGGTGTAGGCGGCGACTAGTCGCGACATGGCGGGCGAAATCTCAACGTCGCCGGCTTCGTAGTGAGCGGCGAAGGCCTCGAAGAGTTCGAGGTGACTGGGCGATGCGGTTTCGTCGCGCAGGTTGTCGGCAACGAGCGTAGAAACCGTGTGGGGGAGATCGGTGGCCAAAAGGGCTTCGAGGAACTCCGGCAGCATGGTTTCGAAGTAGCGGTACTGCTCGGCGTAGCTCGTGAGTTCTGATCGCGAGAGCTCGCCCTTTTCCCAACGTTGGTAAAAGGGGTGGTTGAGCAGTTGGCGGTCAGCGAGGACCTCGGTGATGAGTTGTTCAATGTTGGTCATGTGCCGAATTTAGCACCGCAGCATTGGCAATCTGCAGATACGCACCATCAATTTTTGGCCAGGCTGCTCCCGTGCGGCAGGCCGAATAAGTTCAATCAGCGATAGTGGGGCGGTTTTTCGAAACGTTCGGCGTTGAGGCGGCGTAACTCTTCTTTGAGTCGCTCCACTTCCGCCCTGAGGGTGGCTACGGTCTCGAGTAATTCTTCGCGGGTGGGGTCTTCGCTCATGAGGGTTGATTGCAACGCCATGGTCCGGTCATGACCGCATCGATAGCCGCCACCGAGGCGGCGACCCGTGCTTCGTGATCGATGCCACTGGCTTCGATCCAGGGAGTTCCCTGCTGTGCGAGGGCTTCGCGGAAACGATCCGTCATGGCTTCGCGCAGATGTTCACCGTCACGCACTCCGTCTTGTTCGAAACTCACGCCCTGGTGATTGGTCAAGATGTACAGCGCCCGTGGTTGGTGCTGGGAAAAGGCCGCAACGTCGGCAGTGGATTTACCCATGTAGCGCTCTTGCCATACCAAAGTTGCCCAGGAATCAGTGTCACAGAACAGCACCGGACCACCGGCATTCGCGGCGGCATCTTCGAGGTGATTCTGTTCACGGACGATGTCAACGAAGTCCTTGTCGCTCCACTCCAAGTCCCACATGGTGGGCTCCTCGCCACCGTTCAAGGCGCGTTCGGCGCGCAATTTATTCAATTTGATCCAGGACATGTCACGACCGAACTCGCGAACCCACTGTGAAAGTCCGTACGGGCCACCGCGGGCACGGTATTCGTTACGCAAGCGCTTGGTCAGAGTGGTCGTCCCGGTGGATTCGGCACCGACGATGACCACGCGCTTGGCCAACCAGCCGCGAACGTCGGGGCGCACGTCATCCCAGTGCCCGGCGGGGTCGTGGCGGATGTCGCTCGAGGAATAAAAGAAGGGTTCACGCGAATTGCCGAGATTGACCAAGTGGGCGTGAAAGCGACGGGCCAATTCGGGACCGTAGCTTGCCGGCGTGAACACTGCATCGACGGGGGCGGAGTTTCCCGTCTGGCTGATGGCATCACGCAACACGCGTTCGTGCAAATCCCAGATAGCGGGATCGGCGTAGTCGACGGGATGTGGGTCGTAGGCACCGACCACGGTGATATGAGGAAACCACGCGTGCGCCGCACGTAACCAGGCCACGCGGGTGGAGATGGGGATAACTTCACGGTCAGAGCCGGTGACGACCACCGTCAAGGTCTTGGAAGACCGCGCTGCGGTATCGATCAAAAAGTGGTGGCCCTCGTGAGGGGGATTGAATTTCCCAACGATGAGACTGTGCGCGGCCTTCACGACCTCAAGGCTAGACGAAGGCCCTTGGCTCACTTATTGGCGGTGTCGGTGAGAGACCACGTTGCTCCCGTGGGAGTGTCGTTGACTTCCACGCCGGCGTGAATCAATACGTCACGAAGTTGATCGGCAAGAGGGTACTGACTCGCGGCCCGGGCCGCGGCCCGGGCCGCGAGAACTCCCTCGACCAAAGGGGCCGCGAGAATAAAACCGTCGCCACCACGTGTCGCTAAATCGATGAGACGAGCGAGAGCGGGGAGTGATTCGTCGCCCCCGTGCAGAACGATCTCGGCGAGTTCGGCCGGCCCGGTCGCAACGTTCGTGGTGCTCGTCGGTGCGGCCACAACTGACGGGGTGGAATTACGTAGCCCGGACAACTCGTGAACCTCGCCCTGGGCCAGAATTGTCTCGGTTCCCCCGACGCGCCAGTACGCCCGTCCCTTCCCGGTCACTTCGAGAGTGTCGCTGGCGAGATTGATGACCACGGCAGTGTGCTCATCAATACCGAGGACGCCGACCCCCTCGGGAAGCTGCGCTTCGAGCGCACGGAGGCGCGTGTCGCCGAGATAACAAAATCGCGTGTCGTGATTCTGACCTTCGGCATTGTCGTAATGAGGAATGACGGCGCAGCGCAAGCCGGCAGCCGACAAAAGATCGAGGCCGTCCATCCAGAAAGGCGCGTCGCCGACTTTATATATCTCGTAGACGGGCGCAGTAAAGGCGCCCAAAGTGAGGGCCGCGGCGGATGCGAAGCAGACCACCCCCCCACGAGCCAGCACTTCAGCCAAGGGGACGGTGACGCCTGCCGGTCCCCACTGCTTCATGGCGTAACTCGGGCTACCAGGTCCAGCGAATACGTAGGTGGCGTCAGCGATTTTCTGGCGCACCCCTTCGCGGTCGAGTTCGCTGGAGTTCGCGAAAGATCGAAAGCTAACCGCCTCCATGCGCACCTGAAGCGACACGTCGAAATACGACACGATTTTCTCGGTAAGTTGCGGGACGTTCTCTTGGAAGCCGTAGGGCGTGTCAAGGTTCACGGCACGAATGGAGTCGAGTTGGTCGAGAACGCGTCGGTGCACCTTCACCATGCCGGGCGCCGTTTCTCCGGATCCGAGGATGACAATGGTGCCGAGACTCACGCTTTAAATGTAGTCCCGTCACTGCACGCATCCATCGGGGCTACATTCACAGTATGAGTAACGTACGCGCAATTCGCCTGAGAGGATCGGCCCGCCGGGGTGTGAGTGGACTACTTCTTATTGACGCCGTGGCCTCGACCTACCTGCTGTGCCGAGGAGTCGAGAAGCACAACGTCATGGGGCAATTGGGTGTCCTCGCCCTCGTGAGTCTCGCGGCGGGAGTGATATTTGGTCTGCGTGCTCGTTTGGTACCAATTTGGCTGGCCCCCGTTATTACTTGGGGCGTGGCTGTCGTCCCCGTGTTGGTCACCGAAGTATTGGTACGTGGATTCGTGCACGGTGTCGTCAACGCCGCGGTGACGATGAGTCTGGGGTGGATCGTTATTGGTCTGACTCAATCCGTCTGTCTGGCCGTGACGGCGATTCCGCTCACCCTTCTCCATCAACGACGCCAGAACGACGAGGTCACCATTTTGCGACCAGGCGAGTGGCGCTAGTTCTCTAGCTGCTCACCGAGTCGGCGAAGGTTGCCGCTCCAGATTTTTCGCAGAATGGGATGGGCCACCGTCACCCCGATTGGTCCCGCCATCCACCAAGGAAATGTCAGTTTTTCGCGCCAGACCATATGTGTTTCACTTTCCGAGGCGGCGATCAAGGTGAATTCACCCCGCCCGCGCACGAGGCCACGGTGCTCGACACCCATCACTTCGAGATCGTGCCACGTAGTGATGGTCATTTCGTCCTGCGTGACGAAGGGTCCGATCTTGGTGCGGCAGGTGAACTGCACACCGACACCTTCGCGGTGCGGGGTGAGAAAGTCAATGGACACTGCGTCGGCCATCCACTTCACGTGCCGGTCAATGTGGCGCAGTTCTTCCCAGAGATCAGCGCGCGAACACGGGTAGGTGCGCTCGACGCGCACTTCTCCCCAGCTCATTGATTCACGGCGAGGCCGAGGCGCTGCCAGTCGTCGGTAGGGGGGGTGGCGAGGTCCGTGCCGAGCACCTGGAGACACACGTGGTTGGCTCCCGCTGACTGGTGTTCACGAATGTTGGCGAGAATGGCTTCTTCATCGCCGTGAATAACCAAGGCGTCGCAGAGACGCTCGCTGCCACCCCGCACTAAGTCCTCGTCGGTAAAGCCCATGCGCAACCAGTTATTGCGGTAATTCGGCAGACCGGTGTAAATCTCGAGATAGGCGTGCGCCCGCTCGAGGAACGTCTCGCGTGATTGTCCGAGCACCACGGCCTGCTCCACCCCAACGAACTTGTTACCGACCGCGGCGCGGGCGATGGCGGTGTGCTCTGGGGTGACGAGGTAGGGGTGCACACCATCAGCCAACTCCGCACCGAGGGCCAACATCTTGGGGCCGAGCGCTGCGATGACCCGCGCGACACGGTGCTGGCCTTCGGGAGCGAACATGGGTGCGGCGTCCATGGCGGTCAAATACTCGCGCATGGCGGCAACGGGCGCGGCGTAGTTGTGACCACGCATACGTTCGACGAGTGGCTGATGACTGACACCGAGGCCGAGAACGAATCGATCGTGATAGGCCGCGTTCAAGGTCCGCGAAGCGTTAGCCGCGTTAACCGCATCACGGGCCCAGATGTTGGCGATGCCGGTGGCGATAGTGATCGTGGAGCTGCCGCTCAAGAGCAGCGACGCGTTGGTGAAGGCTTCGCGACCCCAGGCCTCGGGGATCCAGAGAGCCGAATACCCGAAGGATTCGAGTTGGCTGGCGATCTCGGCGCTGTCACCGGCCGGGAGGGATTCGTGGGTGGTGGTCCAAATACCCACCGTCCCGTCAAGTCGCGCGAGGGAGTCGGGAAGGCTTGTGCTCATAGGGGCATCTTAGAAAGGTTTCGGCACGCATCGGCCACCGATAACAATGGGGGCATGCTTCTCACCGCCCTCGTCATTTCCGCCCTCGTCTTCGTGGGGGCGCTGAATGCCACCTTCCCGTTGCGTCGAACAAAACTCAGCGTGCCGTCCTATCTCGTGGGGTGGATCACCCAAGAGCTGTATTGGGCAGCGATCCTTCTCGAAGCGGGCCTGCTCTACGGCGTCGGTTCTCGGCAATGGCCGACGACGTCGGCGATGTTCCTGCCCTTTGTTCTTCTCGCGACCGGGACGCTGCTACTCAACCTGCTCTTCTGCGTGAACATGAATCTCATGCACGCGCGCGTGGGCCGGGCCATCACCTCCAGTGTGCAAATGCCCTTGGTCATGCCGCGGCGGCGTGATGACCGCCACGGATCGTGGTGGCGGACGGCGCTCATGTTGTCGCCGCATCCGCGAAGCATGCGTCTCGACAAGGACGTCGTCTACGGCCCGGCCGAACGTAATCGCCTCGATGTCTGGCGTGGGCCGCAGGACCTTAAGGACGCGCCCGTTCTCTTTTTCATTCATGGTGGCGCGTGGATCGTGGGCGATAAACGTGAACAGGGTCGTCCCTTGCTGCACGAACTGCTGCAACACGGCTTCGTCGTGGTGACCTGCAACTACTCCCTCTCGCCGGCGGCCGTGTGGCCCGCACATATCCAAGACGTGACGCGCGCACTCACCTGGGTGAAGAACACCATTGAGGAGTACGGGGGAAGCCCGGATCGTGTCGTGATTTCGGGAATGTCGGCCGGCGGGCAACTCGCCTCGCTGGCAGCCCTCTTGGGCAACGACACGCCGTGGCGACCTAACGATCTTCCCGTCGATACGGACCTCCGAGTTCGCGGTTGTATTTCGCACTACGGAACTTTGGAAATGACCGGTGACGACACGGTGTGGCGTCGACACGGCCATGGTCTTAGGGAACTGCTGAGCGAACAAGTGATGTGTGTTTCACCAACAGAGCAGCCCGAGGTCTACCGCGCGGCCTCACCGACATACGCCGTGCACCCGACGGCTCCGCCCTTCATGGTGATTCAGGGAAGCATCGACTCCTTGGTGGACGTCAACGTGGCGCGCGACTTCGTGGACCGCTTCACCCACCAGGCGGTGGCACCTATTCATTACCTCGAGTTGCCCCTGACCCAACACGCCACCGACCTCACGGCGTCGCCACGGACGTCGGCGACCACCAGAGCCTGCGTCGCCTTCGCCCACGCGGTGACGTCCGCACCGGCCACCTTGCCCGCGGAAATACTGGCGGCCTACCAGGTGCCACCCGCCACCTTGCGCGTGGACGACGCGACGGGCACCGTCGACGTTCGCGTGTGGGCCGAACGCCATGGTGGTGGCTTCGTGCTCACGGCGCATAACCCCAACTCCGTGCTGACTGATCCGGGTGTGAATTTTCGTCGCGAGATGCAATTGCGACGTCAGCTCGACGATCTGGGACTGAATTATTCCCTCAGTACCAGAGTCTCTTCGAGCGACTGGCCCGATGAACGCGGGGTGGCCATCACCGGAATTGATGTAGCCCTGGCGCGGTCACTATCCGAAGCGTGGGGACAACACGCCTTCTACGACGTAAGCCCGGAGGCGGTGGTGGTGCGTCGCTCGCGCGACGCCGCGGTGATTCGCTAGATAGATTCGGCGAAAGTCACCACGAGCGAAGTGTCCTCATCAGCAATCTCGTAACTAATGTCGCTCATTGATCCCGCGTCGCAGAGGTCACGCTGAGCACGCTGCAGATCTTCGACGATCTCGGCACGTGCGCGAACCACGCAGCGTGAAATAGCCGTCCGTTGGGACACTTTGGCCTCAGTCTTCTCGCGACGAATGAGAGCCATGGTTTCACCCACGGATTGCGAGAGGCGTCCGACGTTTTCGGTCGATCCCCGTGCCTGTAACTCCTCCACCGTGGGCCAGACGGCCACGTGCACCGAGTCGTCGTGCCACCAACTCCACACCTCGGCGGTCACGAAGGGAAGGAAGGGCGCCAAGAGTCGCTGGAGCACGCTCAGGGTCAGGGCCAAGGTGGCGATGGCGCTTTGAGTCGGCGGACTGTCGAGATCTCCGTAGGAACGCACCTTCACCAATTCGACATAGTCGTCGCAGAAGGACCAGAAGAAGGCTTCCGTTCGCTCGAGGGCGCGAGCGTAGTCGAAGGATTCGAAGGCGGTGGTGGCGTCAGTAATGAGTTTGCTCAACTGTCCGAGTAGATCGACATCGAGTGGTTCGTTAATGCACGAGGCGTCGGGAATAGACAAGCCTTCGAGTCGTCCGAGGGCAAATTTTGAAGCGTTCAGTACCTTGATGGCCAAGCGTCGCCCGACCTTCATCTGACCTACGTCAATGGCGGTGTCGGTGCCGGGACGTCCCGAGGCTGCCCAGTAGCGCAGGGCGTCGGCGCCGTACTCTTCGACCAGTGGCATAGGGGTGACCACGTTGCCGACTGACTTGGACATCTTCTTTCGGTCCGGGTCCAAGACCCAGCCGGAGATCATGGCGTTAGTGAAGGGCAGGGAGTCGTGTTGGAGATGACTGCGCACGACCGTGGAAAAGAGCCAGGTGCGAATAATTTCGTGGGCCTGTGGTCGCAGGTCCATCGGGAAGACGCGGTCGAAGAGGTCGGTGCCCCAGTGGCCGGCAATCTGTGGGGTGAGGGAACTCGTGGCCCACGTGTCCATGACGTCGGGGTCACCGGTGAAGCCCAGGGGCTGGTCCCGCTGGTCGGCGCTGTAGCCCGCGGGAACGTCACTCGACGGATCGATGGGCAATGACGAGACAGGAGCTACGAGGGGCTGGTCAAAAAGAATGTCCCCCGCGCCGTCAAGGGGATACCAGACGGGGAACGGAACTCCGAAGAAGCGTTGTCGGGAAATATTCCAGTCGGTGTTGAGTCCTTCAGTCCACGACGTGAAGCGGTGCTTCATGAAGTCGGGGTGCCAGTTCAACTCTTCACCACGTGTCAGCAGTTCCTTGCGATGCGCCAAGGTGCGCACAAACCACTGACGTGAGGTCACAATTTCGAGGGGTCGCTCACCTTTTTCGTAGAATTTCACGGGATGAGTGATGGCGCGTGGTTCGCCGATTAAGGCCGCGGTCTCGGTCAAACGGGTGACCACTACTTCGCGGGCCTGCTTGACCGTCTTGCCTTCTACCAAGGCGTAGTTTTCCTTGGCCTCTGCAAGATTCGCGCAGGGCCAGCCATCCTCACCGAAGCCGGCGGGGAGAAATCTACCGTCACGACCGATGAGCGCGCGGGTCGGCAAACGCAGCTCGCGCCACCAGGTCACGTCGGTGGTGTCACCGAAAGTGCAGATCATGGCAATACCCGATCCCTTTTCGGGATCCGCGAGTTCGTGCGCGACGACGGGAACCTCGACGTGGAAGAGCGGGGTGCGCACACTGCGGCCAAAGAGTCCTAGGTAGCGCGGGTCGTCGGGGTGAGCTACCAAGGCGACGCAACTCGGGAGAAGTTCGGGACGGGTGGTTTCGATATCTACCGAACCCGAACCGTCGGCATAGTCAAAGCGCACCCGGTGATACGCGCCGGGCAGGTCACGGTCTTCCAGCTCGGCCTGGGAAACGGCGGTACGAAAGTCCACGTCCCAGAGAGTCGGGGCCACCGACGAGTAGACCTCGCCGCGAGTGAGCATTTCGAGAAACGCCCGCTGTGATATGGCCTGGGCGTGCGGCGAGATGGTGGAGTACTCCAGTGACCAGTCAACACTGAGGCCGAGGTTGCGCCAGAGGTTTTTGAAAATCTCCTCGTCGGTTGCGGTGAGACGCTGACACAGCTCCACGAAATTTTTGCGGGAGATGGAAATCTTTTGTTTGTCGGGTGTCGCGGGGGCTTCAAAGTCGGGGTCGTAGGGGAGCGAGGGGTCGCAGCGAACGCCGTAGTAGTTCTCCACGCGACGTTCGGTGGGCAAGCCGTTGTCGTCCCAGCCCATCGGGTAGAAGACGTCGCGGCCCCGCATGCGGTGAAATCGAGCGATGGTGTCAGCGTGGGTGTAACTAAAGACGTGGCCGATATGTAGCGATCCCGACACCGTGGGAGGAGGGGTATCGATGGAAAAGACGTTGTCGCGCGTGGCCTGGCGATTGAAGGCGTGGGTGGATTCGGATTCCCAGCGGGCCAGCCAGTTTCCCTCGAGACCGTCAATGGTCGGCTTTTCCGGCAAAGTTTTAACGAGGGCTGCGGGAAGCTTTTCCATGAGTGTCGTAGTTTAGATGAGTGGTCCGACTCTACGATTCCCTCTCCGGCGATGTCCGTGAGCTCGCCCTGCGCGACGCGGGGCGAGTCTCCATCTACGTCTGCGGGCCCACGGTCTACGACCTTCCTCATCTCGGCCACGGTCGCTTCACCCTGGTCTGGGATTCCCTACGCCGCTGGCTTAGCTTTACCGGACTCGACGTCACCTACGTCTCGAATATCACCGACATCGACGACAACATCATCAACAGAGCTCTGCGGGAGGGTCGCACCGAAGCCGAGGTCGCCGGACACTACGAGGACGAATGGTGGTCGGCCATGGCCACTATCGGCGTTGCCCGCCCCGATCACGTGCCGCACGCCACCGAGTTCGTGCCCCAGATGGTCACCTTGATCAGCGAACTTCTCGCCGGCAACATTGCCTATTCGACCAGCGACGGGGTCTACTTTGACGTGAGCCGAGTCAGCGATTACGGCGCCTTGGCCGGGCAGCCACTCGACTCTCTGCGGGCCGGAGCCCGCGTCGATCCGAACGAAGAAAAGCGCTCGCCTCTGGACTTCGCCATTTGGAAGTTCGCCAAGCCCAACGAACCGGCATGGTCGGCCCCCTTCGGTGCGGGGCGCCCGGGCTGGCACACCGAATGTGTCGTCATGTCCCTCGACCTATTGGGTGAAGGTTTTGACCTGCACTGCGGCGGACTGGATCTGAAATTCCCCCACCACGAAAACGAACGGGCACAGTCAGTCGCCCACGGCCAAGCCTTCGCGCGTCACTGGGCTCACAACGGCTGGGTCATGGTGGGCGAAGAAAAAATGAGCAAGTCGCTCGGGAACTTCACCTCCCTGACGGACCTGGTGTCCAAGACCGACCCTCGTGCGTATCGGCTGCTGGTGCTGCGCTCCCACTACCGCTCACCCATTGAAGTGTCACCCGAGACCATCGCCGACGCCGAGCGTGCCCTGGCTCGATTGGATTCACTGGCGCGACGATTCGCGCTGGAGGCACACGACTATCGGAACCTCGCCCGCAAGAATTCACTGGTCTGGTCGAGTGAGGGTGAGACCCTCTATCGGCGAATAAGCGAACTACTTGACAACGATTTCGACTCACCGATGGCGGTAGCGGAACTCTTCGATGCGGTGACGGTGGCGAACACCTTGGCCGACGGGGGTGATGCTCACGGGGCCAGCGAGCTGGCCCGCGACGTCGCTCAGATCTTCTCTGGAATGGGTTTGAGTCTGGGTTCAGGTACCCAATTGAGCGTCGACGACGAAACCCAGGGCCTAGTAATCGCTAGAGATACAGCCAGAAACTCCAAGAATTGGGCAGAAGCTGACCGTTTGCGTGACGAATTGGTGAGCCGCGGCTGGATAGTGGAGGATTCCCCGGTCGGAACCAAAATCCGCCGTTAGCGGACATTTTTCTGACAGGGGTGCCGAACCCTACTAGCGTGTTGCTAGAGGTTGCCGTTGTGGTGCCTTCCGAACCGAAGTTCTCGGTTCAAAGTAACAAGGAGGCCACAGTGGCTGCAGGAACTGTGAAGTGGTTCAACGACGAAAAGGGTTGGGGTTTCATCGCGTGCGATGGCCAGCCGGACGTTTTTGTTCACTACAGCGAAATTCAAGGTGACGGACGTCGCACGCTTGTCGAGGGCCAACAGGTCGAATTCGACATCGAGCCCGGTGACCGTGGCCCACTAGCCAAGCGAGTTGTACTCGTCTAGTTAGTTGGCGGATTCGCCATCATGTTTGAATGCCGCCCTTCGGGGCGGCATTCTGCATTAGACCCCGAAATTTTGATTATCGTACCTAGGGGTTACTCATGAGTAACCTTCTCGTAGTTCAGCGTCGTTTCAGTGGAGGAATAATGGCCGATTTTTCAATGGATCTCAACGAAGACCAGATCACTCTGCGTGACTGGCTGCACGGCTTCGCCGAAGGCGTGATGCGCCCCGCGGCTGCGGAGTGGGATGAGCGCGAAGAAACGCCGTGGCCGATCATTCAAGAAGCCGCCAACATCGGCATCTACTCCACCGACTTCATCTTCAACGCTTTCTCCGACCCCACGGGTCTGTCGATGGTGGTCGCGCTCGAAGAGCTCGCCTGGGGCGACGCCGGATTGTGCATGGCCATCATCGGGACCTCATTGGCGGTCGCCGGTATTGCCGCTAACGGAACTCCTGAGCAGGCCATGGAATTTATTCCGCAATGCTACGGAACTCCCGACGACCTCAAGTTGGCCGCCTTCGGTGTCTCCGAGCCCGACGCCGGTAGCGACGTCTCCTCACTGCGTACGCGTGCCGTCTACGACGCCGCTACGGACGAGTGGGTACTCAACGGCGTGAAGACCTGGATCTCCAATGGTGGTATCGCCAATCTCCACGTCATCGTGGCTTCGGTGGATCCTGAATTGGGTGGTCGTGGCCAGGCGTCCTTCGTTATCCCTGAAGGCACCAAGGGCATTCGCATGGGCCAGAAGTTCAAGAAGATGGGTATTCGCGCCAGCCACACGGCCGAAGTCATCTTGGAAGACTGCCGAATTCCCGGCCGTTGCCTTCTGGGCGGTAAGGAAAAGCTCGACGAGAAGTTGGCTCGTGCCCGCCAGGGAATCAAGACCGGTGGCCAAGCAGCGATGAAGACCTTCGAAAACACTCGTCCATCGGTGGGTGCGCAGGCACTCGGTATTGCGCGAGCCGCCTACGAGTACTCCCTGGACTACGCCAAAGAGCGTCACCAATTCGGTCGTGCCATTATCGAGAACCAGGCCATCGCTTTCAAGCTGGCCGAAATGAAGATGAACATCGACGCGTCGCGCCTGTTGATCTGGCGCGCGGCCAACATGGCCGCCACGGGGAAGCCCTTCTTGAACGGTGAAGGTTCGATGTCCAAACTTTTCGCTGGCGAGACGGCTGTACGCGTGACGGAAGAAGCCATCCAGATTTTGGGCGGATACGGCTACGTTCGCGAATATCCCGTGGAGCGTTGGCACCGTGACTCGAAGATTTACACCATCTTCGAAGGCACCAGCGAGATTCAACGTTTGGTGATTGCGCGCGCCATTTCCGGAGTACACATCAAGTAGTCCGTCGCCACCGTTTCGCTCGGTCTTCGTTCGCGAAGACGGTACCCGTACACTGAGGGAATGACGCCAGACCCACATTCAATCTCCGTGGAGATTGCCTACGCCTCCGCGAGTGAAATTTTGCGGCGCTTAGACGATGGCGATGTCACGTCGCGGAAGCTCGTCGAAATTTTTCAAAGTCGCATCGCGGCCGTGGACGGCCCTGAGAGTGTGGTGGCCCTGCGATCGATTGCCGCCGTGAACGCGGAGGCTCTACGAGAAGCTGACGAGTGTGATGCCGAACGTGCGCGTGGCGAAAGTCGCGGTCCACTGCACGGGGTGCCGATACTTATTAAGGACAACATCGAAGCGGTCGGTCTACCGGGACGTGCGGGGAGTACGTCGCTGACGGGCCGACCCCCTCGTGACGCGGGGGTAGTGACGAAACTCCGTGCAGTGGGGGCCATCGTATTGGGGAGCACCAACTTGTCCGAATGGGCCAATATGCGCTCGCCGCATTCGACGTCCGGGTGGTCGGCCACGGGTGGCTTGGTGGGAAATCCTTGGGCTCTTGACCGCAGCGCGGGCGGGTCGTCAAGTGGATCCGGTGCGGCGCTGGCCGCTGGGTTGGCCCCTTTGGTGATTGGTACCGAAACGGATGGATCCATCGTGTGCCCGGCGTCGCTGAATGGCGTGGTGGGTTTGAAGCCCACCGTGGGGCGCTGGCCGACCGATGGGGTCGTTCCTATCAGCGCGAGTCAGGACAGCCCCGGGCCCATGGCCCGGTCCGTTGCCGACCTCGCTCTTTTCTATGGCGCCATGGTGAACGAGACGGCTCCCGCAGCCGGCACCCTGCGTTTCGGGGTGGCTACGAATTGGCGAACGGAACACGCCGCAACGGATGCGGCTTTTGACCAGATGATCTCACGTCTGCGCGCGGCGGGATATGAGGTCGTCGATAAAGAAGTGGCGGTGCCGACCTCGGAAGTTGGCGAGGACGAAGTCACGGTGCTGCTGTGCGAAATGGCTGACGGTCTGAACGCCTATTTGAGTTCCCGACCGGGTGATGGCGTTCATTCGCTGGCCGACGTGATTGCGTTCGAAGCTGCTCACGCCGATACCGAACTTGCCCATTTTGGTCACGAGTATTTGGTCCAAGCCGCGGAGCTGGGGGGAACGGATCACGAACGTTATGCGCCCGCCCGCGCGAGAAATCTTCATTGGGCCATCGAGGTCTGTTTGAATCCCGCACTTGAAGGTATAGATGTTCTTCTCGCCCCGAGCTACGCGCCGGCGTGGAAGAGTGACCTCACGGTGTCGGGACACGGCTCCGCCCTGTCCAGTCCCGTAACGTCGCCATCGGCTATTGCGGGTTGGCCTATCGGCTGCGTTCCGATGGCCCTTATCGATGGACTTCCGGTGGGCGCCGCCGTGGTTGGTCGCGCGCACGACGAGTGGACGGTCATTGCTGCTGCCGCGGTGCTGGAATCCGTCACGATGCTGGAGTGTCGTCCGACTTTCGCTCCCGCACGCCGCGGGTAGGAGAAACACCATCGTGAGTGCACCCACGCGCATCGTCACCCTATGTACCGGCAACGCGGCGCGCTCCGTGATGATGGGCTTCATGCTGACGCGACTGTCAGAGCTCAACAATTTGGAGTGGGAAATCCGCACTGCGGGCACGCACGCCACCGAGGGAGCGGCCATGAGTCCGCGGACTCTGGAGTCGCTGGTGGCTTTAGAGGATTTAGGCGAGCACCACTTCACGGCGCACCGAAGTCACCAACTCACGGCTGAGGACATGCAGTGGGCGGATCTCGTCATTGCGGTGGAGGCGAGCCACGTGGCCTACGTCGCCGCCCATCACCCTGATCACTCACATAAGGCCATTCAGCTGCGCCACTTCGTGCGTTACGCCCCACTCGATGAGGGTTTTGTCGATCAGCGCGAAGCCGTGAGCCAGTACGCGCTGACCGAGGCATTCGACATCGAGGATCCGGCGGGCGGCGACCAAGGCGTCTACCACTCCTGTGCGCGCGAATTATGGGACTTGTCGCATGCCTTCGTGACGGTGCTCGCACCCAGCAGCGACGAGAACTAGTCCTGCCGGACGCTGCGGAGTCCACCCCAGGCCAAAGTGGCGAGTCGACGGGCCAGTCGTTGCGCTTCGTCATCCGGGGGAGTGGGCCAATTCAGAGTCTCTTGGAGGATCAACCAACTAATGGCGGCACCTTCCGCCATTCCGACCACCGCCGCCGCGAGTTGCCGGCGATGGGAAGGGTCGAGGTCAATCGAAATCTGTTCCTCAATAAATGACGTCAGGAGCAATTCCACTCCGCGCAGTTCTCCAGCCATTTCACTCCGCTGGGACTGGAGGAAGAGGATACGAAAGGTAGTGGTTTCGCGTACCAGCATGTCGAAATAGACGCCCACCGCTGCTTCCACGCGGGCCCGCGGCGTACTGGCGTCGGTGGTGGCCCGAGAGAGCGCATGGAGAAGTTGGGCTGCACAGTTGGTCACGATTTCGGTGTAGATCTCTTCCTTGCCGGAAAAGTAGTTGTACAAAATGGGCTTCGTGAAACCCGCCGTCTCGGCGATGCTGTCCATGGTGGTCTTGGCGTAACCATGCTCGGCAAAGACCCGTTGGGCCACTCCGAGGATTTCAGCTTTACGTTCGGTACTCATTCCCCGTCAGACTAAGGGATTAGAGAATGCCCAGCGTTGCTAATACGGGAGAAAGTCGACCCGGGAGCAAACTGAGGTCATAATTTGCCTTGGCGATGGCGTGATTCTTTTCCAAGTTTTCGTCAAAGGGGTCATCCATGGCCCCGCGGATTCCGTCGAGGTCGTCGAGGTCGAAGAAATGAAACCCGTGAGATTCAATTTCTGCCAGGACGGGATAACGGAATCGGGCGAGGGGCTTGCGGTGGGCCACTGCCTCAATGACGGGGTTGCCGAATCCTTCCCAGGTAGAGGGCATGACAACGAGGTCGCAGCCGGCATAGGCATCGTGAATGCTGGCTCCCTGCGGCAGCAATCGACGTACGCCCGTCATGGATGAACGCAACAGCCGTTCCAAATCAGAGCCGAAACCATCTTCGACCGCTCCCGACAGCCAGTAGATCGCCCCTAAGCGTTCGGCCAGGCGCAAGCCTGCGGCCACGTTTTTGCGAGGAATCGCGCGCGTGGGTTGGAAAATTACTTTGGAATTTGGGCGGACCTGAATGGAACGACGAGTGAGATCACGACGGCCAATGGGTGGGTCGCAGTCGAAATGGTTCGGCACGGTGACCGCGGTAATGCCACGCTGACGCAGTTCGAGGCGTGAGCGATCGTTGATGGTGACGTGAACCCACGGGCCTAAATTCGCCGGTCCATCAAGGTGGGCTAAGTGGCTCCGTTGCCAGGGTAGGTCGTGATGACGAAAGATGGCTGCCCGGTCACGCAGCACTTCGTAGACGGCGTCGCGGGCGTCGAGATTCAGAGGCAATGAGGCTAAATTCTCAACCACCACCACGTCGGCAGCGTCGAGAGCGCGGCGCAACTCCTCGATGTCGGGATCAACCTCTGCGTTGATGGCCAATCCCGGGATCACGTAATCAACGGGACCCTCACCAGCCACGGTGTAGGTCTCATGACCGAGGGCGTGCATCGTGGTAATCCACTTGTCGGCTTCGAGGGATACGCCATCGCTCAGACCGAGCCGAAAACTGAGGAATGCAACCGTGGCCACCCGGTCAGGCTAGGCGAGACGGTGCCAAAAAGGAATTCGGTATTCGGTAGACTTTGAAGCGTTCTGCACAATTTATGGAGGGTCGCTTGTCAAAAAAGGCGCTGATTACCGGCATTACTGGACAAGATGGCTCCTACCTGGCCGAACTGCTTCTTGCCGAGGGTTACGAAGTTATCGGGGTTGTTCGCCGGTCGTCGTCGGAAAACTTTGAGCGAATTTCCCACATCCAAGATCGACTGACCCTGGTGTCGGGTGACCTGCACGACGGAGTCTCACTCATTCGAATCATTCAAGATTTCCGGCCGCAAGAGGTTTATAACCTCGCCGCCCAGAGTTTTGTCCAGACCTCGTGGATTCAGCCGGTGCTGACGGGCGAGTCCACGGCGCTCGGGGTGACCCGTGTTCTCGATGCCGTGCGTCTGGTCGATCAGGACATTCGCTTCTACCAAGCCAGCTCCTCGGAAATGTTCGGCAAAGTCCAGGACGTACCGCAGCGAGAAGAAACACCTTTCTATCCCCGTAGCCCCTACGGCGTCGCCAAGGTCTATGGACACTGGATCACCGTTAACTACCGTGAGAGCTACGACATGCACGCCTCTAGCGGCATTTTGTTTAATCACGAATCACCGCGCCGCGGACTGGAATTTGTGACGCGCAAAGTCACGCACGCAGCGGCTCGCATCAAGTTAGGTCTGGCGAGTGAGTTGCGCTTGGGCAACCTCGACGCGCAGCGCGACTGGGGCTTTGCGGGTGACTATGTCCGCGCCATGTGGCTGATGCTCCAGCAAGACCAGCCGGACGACTACGTCATCGCCACGGGCGAGACCCATCCGGTACGTGAACTGGTAGAGATCGCCTTTCATACCGTGGGACTTCATTGGGAGGACTACGTAGTGATCGATCCAGCGTTCTTACGACCCGCGGAAGTCGACCTCTTGGTTGGCGACCCGTCGAAGGCGCAGCGGGTACTCGGCTGGAAACGAGAAATGGACTTTCCTACGCTCGTCGAGACGATGGTGACTTCGGACCTCGCAGCCTTGCAGAGTTAAGTCAACGCTCGTGTCGACAGTGGTTCGGCTCGATGACGCAGTTGTGACCGCCGGTCGTTTCCCCGTTCTGACGGGACTGACGCTGACGGCGCGCGCGGGCGAATGCCTCGTGTTGGAAGGCCCTAACGGTGCGGGGAAAACGAGTGCCCTGCGGCTCATTGGTGGACTGGAGAGCTTGGCGCGTGGGTCGGGCGAAGTCTGCGGTATTGACCTTCGACGAGGGGATCGTCGAGAAATCCGTCGTCACTGTGGTTGGTTAGGTCACGAAGGCTCCTTCTACGACGATCTCACCGTGCGGGAGAATCTCACTTTTGCTGCACGTGCTGGTGGATTCGATCTCGCCGGTCTCGCTACCAGCGTGGAGGCCGTCGGTTTGTCGCAACGTCTTGACGTGCGTGCGGCACTCCTCAGCGCTGGTCAGCGCCGACGCCTCGGGATTGCCTGGCTCGTGATGCGGCGCCCTTCGATCTGGCTTCTCGACGAACCCATCGCCGCTCTCGATACCTCCGCACGTATTTTCCTTCAAGGGATTTTGGAAGATGCACTCGCCAAGGGTGTCTGCGTGATTCTCAGTGCGCACGACAACACCATGGAACTGCGGGCGCCGGTCTCGCGACTGACCATTGTGGGTGGCCGCATCCAAATGGGAGAGTCGTCGTGATTCGCGTGGCGCGCCTCGTCGCGGTAAAAGATCTTCGTGTGGAGTGGCGTAGTCGTGTCATCCTGTGGCAAGTACTTCCTTTCGGCGTCATGACGCTGCTCCTCATGGGCTTTGCGGAAGGCCCCGAAACGACGCTGTCACCCAGCGTGGCGGCGGGACTGTTTTACGTGGTAGTTCTCTTCGTGAGCATGCTGGTCATTGCCCGAAGTGCCACAATTGAAAGTTCTCCTGGTACGGCGAATTCGATCAGCATGCTGGGCCTCGATCCCGCTGGTGTCTTTCTCGGCAAAGCCACGGCGGTATTCCTTGAAGTACTCCTCAGCGCGCTGATTTTGCTGGCGGGCACAACTCTCCTGCTCCACCTGCCGCTCGCGCTTGCCCTGCACTCGCTCCCGTCGGTGGTTCTGGTGGTGATGGGGCTGTCGCTGGCAGGTACACTCTACGGGGCGCTGACGAGTGGGCTGACCGGATCTCCTACCTTGCTGCCCTTATTGGTGCTTCCCACCATGGCTCCTTTGCTCATCGCGGGGGAGCGCACTATCAGCGCCATCGCGACGCATCAGACGTGGTCGTCGTGGCTGGGTATGCTAATTGTTTTTGACGTGGGGTACACGGTCGCGGGAATTCTCCTTTACGGTGTAGTTGAGGATTCATGATGAAAAAACTTGCTGCCCAAATTCTCGGACCTACTGCCCTGGTGACTACGGCGTTAACGGTGTATCTGGGCATCTGGGTGACGCCGCAAGACGATGTCCAAGGCAATCTGGCGCGCATGCTCTACATTCACCCCGCGGCGGCGTGGATTGCTTTATACGTGGGCTTCGGGACCGCGATCATTGCCTCACTGATGTATCTCTGGCCGCGAACTCGATCGACCGCCGCGGACCACGTGGCGGCTTCGGCCATGGAAGTCACTCTGGTATTTACGATTCTGACCCTGATCACGGGCTCCCTCTGGGGTCGACCCGCGTGGGGGGTGTGGTGGGTGTGGGACGCACGACTGACATCCACGGCCGTCCTCGCAGTCTTGGTTGCGGGCTATCTCGCTTTGCGTCGGGCAATTGACGATCCGGAATTGCGCGCTCGTCGGTCAGCGGTGTTGGCCCTCGTCGCCGCCATCAACGTGCCCGTGGTTCACTTTGCGGTGGTGTGGTGGAAGACCTTGCACCAAGGGGCCACTATCTTGACCCCCGGATCGGGAATCCTGGTTCACGGCATCATGGCGTGGACGATGTTACTGAGCTTCATCGCCTTCACCTTGGTCTATGCGTGGATGGTTCGTGAGCGTTATCGCATCGCCATTCGTCAACAAACGCGTGACGACCGAGAACTGGCGCATGCAGTGTCGGCGCGTCATTCTGAAGGTGGCGCGGCATGAGCTACGTCGTTTCGGGGTATGCCTGCGTGGTTGGCGTACTGGGTTTCTACGGCATCTCGCTGTGGTGGCGAGCACGACGTGGCCGCGACTAACGAACCCCTCGACGTCACGCCGGTGGCCCCGCCCGCGCGCCGTTCTCGACGCGGACGAAGTGTGGCGGTACTGGGGGGAATCACGATCATCGTGGGGGTGTTGATTTCGCAAGGGCTCGTGCACTCCTTGAATTTCTTTGTCACCGTCGATGAGGTGAGTGCGCAACGCGTCACCCTGGGAACGTCCAAGGTCAATCTTGAAGGGAAAGTTGTTCCTGGTTCCATTCAGCGAAGCGCCATGGGATCTGCCTTTGTCATGGTGGGGAACGGGAAATATCGTGTCGACGTGAGCGCCATCGGACAGCCACCGCAACTCTTTGGTCCCAATATTCCCGTTGTCGTAGTCGGCCACTTCCTTACGCCCACGTCTACCCAGTTCGTTGCCACTCAGATCATCGTGAAGCACACGGCGACCTATATTGCCCAACATCCGAATCGCGTGACGGCTCCGAACGGAACCAAGCGATGACGCTGACCAACTGGGGACACCTCGGCATCTACGTCGCCGTGGCCGCCTTGGTGTGGGGGATTATCGATCAGCTACTCGCCCTGCGATTTGGTCGGCGCACCCATGCGGCTCTCGTAGTGCTCCTCGCTCTGGTTGGTGTCGGCGAATCAGTAGGAATCATGCAATACGCCTTGATTACGCACAATTTCTCGCTGGCCTACGTCGCCAAAAACAACGCACGCCAGACACCCCTTATTTATTCGATAACGGGCATGTGGAGCGACCTCGAAGGCTCGATTCTTCTGTGGAGCTTGTTCACCTTGTTCTGCGTGGCTGCGGTCACCATTCGTTACCGACGCGAGGTCACCGACGCCGTGGTGCGCTGGGCCACCTTGACCTTGATGGCAGTCGGCCTCTTCTTCACGGGGCTGATGGCCGGGCCCGCGGATCCTTTCGTTTTTAATCCGGACTTTCGACGCTCGGTCGGCGCGGGACCCAACGCGCTTCTGCAGAACAATCCGCTGGTCGCCATTCATCCCCCTCTGCTGTATTTGGGCTTCGTTGGTTTTTCCATTCCCTTCGCGTTCGCCATTGCCATGCTGGTGACAGGTCGGGTGAATGATCGTTGGCCACTGGAGCAACGTCGCTGGATTGTTCTGGCGTGGGGCTCGCTCAGCGTAGCCATCGTGATGGGATCGTGGTGGAGTTATGAGGTTCTTGGTTGGGGCGGATTTTGGGGCTGGGATCCGGTGGAGAATGCCGCTCTGCTCCCGTGGCTGACCGCCACCGCCTACATCCACTCCATCGTCGTCCAAGACCGCCGAGGTCTCTTTCGGGTGTGGAATATTTCGCTTGCGGTGACCACATTCGCCCTGACGGTGCTGGGCACCTTCTTCACTCGATCAGGCGTGCTCCAAAGCGTTCACGCATTTTCTTCGAGCACGCTCGGCCCCATTCTCATTAGTTTCTTTCTGATCACCGTGGGTGGTGCCTTGGTATTAATTATCTGGCGCGGCGACCGTTTACGCTCACCCATCGGTATTGATGAGCCGTGGTCGCGCGAAGGACTCTTCGTCGTCAACAACATCCTCTTCGTGGGCTTTGCCATCGTGGTCTTGCTCGGGACAATTTTCCCCCTGCTGTACGAAGCGGTGAATGGCGGCCAGGTGACGGTAGGCACCCCCTACTTTGCCGCAGTTGCCGCTCCGGTCGCCGTCGTGATTCTCCTGCTCATGGGAATCGCTCCCTTGGCGAGTTGGCGACGCGTTTCCTCGACGGTGTTGTGGGAACGGATGCGCTGGTCGGCGTGGAGCGCCGTGTTGGTCGTCGTCGTTCTCGAAATTACGGGGGTACGCAAATGGCTGGCTCTCGGGGCGTATTTTCTCGCCACCTTGGCCAGTGGGGCGGCCATCCGGACAATTGTGGCGTCCTTGCGCGCGGCCCGTCATCGTGACGGGATGTGGTCAGCGTTGCGTGGCCCATCTTTCGGGGGGATGGTAGCGCACCTCGGTGTGGTACTGATGGCGCTCGGAATAGTGACCTCAAGTTCTTTCACCACTCGTCATGAAGTTCCTTTGGCACCGGGACACAGTGCCGTGGTGGCCGGTCAAGTAATTACCTTCGAAGGTTTTCGCACATTCCAGAACTCCGTTCGTCACGGAACGCAATTAGAAGTTCGCGTGAATAATTCGGTGACCCTGTGGCCGGCGGTCACCACCTTCTACGGCCGAGCGAATCAGATTGTGGGCACCCCCGCGATTGATTCGAATCTGCTGCGCGACATCTACGTGACCTTCGACGGCGTGGGGGCCTTGAGCCAAGTCTCCGGTGCGCAAGTAGCAAGCAACATTCCCGCGAACGGTGTCTTGCTGGGGGTGACCGTCGAACCGATGTTGGCCTGGTTGTGGATGGGAGGAATGCTGCTCGGCATCGGCAGTGTGATCTCCTTCTTTCGTCGTCGACAGGGTGAGGTGAGCGCATGAAACGTCACCCCCTCGCCGCAGTGGGAGTCGTGATACTCGCGATCGTCGTCGCCTTCGGACTCTTCCTCGCGGGACGGCACCCGGTGACCGAGGCGAGTAATGCCCCCAGTCCTCTCGTAGGGCACGCGGCACCACTTTTTTCTGCGACCGCGCTCGACTCGTCCGCAACTGTTTCTTTGACGGCACTGCGAGGGCGCGACGTGGTTGTGAATTTCTGGGCCTCGTGGTGCCAACCCTGCGAAAGCGAGTCGCCGGAATTATCAACCTTCGCGTGGCAGCAAAGTCGTCACACGGGTGGTGCGGTGCTGCTAGGGGTGGTCTTTAACGACTACGCCACGTCGGCGCGGGCTTTCGAAAGGCGCTTTGGCGCCCTGTATTCGTCGGTCCTCGATCCGGAGGGAAACGTCGCGAACGCCTACGGCGTGGTGAGTCCTCCGACCACTTTCGTTATTAATCGACACGGGAAGATTGTGGAATCCTTTGTGGGCCCGGTGACCGCCGCGCAATTAACCAGCGCCGTGAACGCGGCGGACCAATAATGCGTTGGTTGCGCGACGTACGCGTTTTCGCGGTCGCCCTCGTGATGTTGGTGGTGGTCAGCGTCGTTGTGCTGCCGTCGCACCGTGAGACCAGCGCTTCGCGCATCTCCCACTTAGAACAGTCAGTGCGCTGTCCGGCCTGCGAGGGCCTCTCGGCCGCCCAGTCGAACGCGACCTCGGCGGTCGCCGTGCGTCACGAGATAGAGAAAGCCGTTGCGCAGGGTAAGAGTGATACGGAAATTCTTGGCACCCTCGAAGCTCGCTACGGAACCTCCATTCTTCTAAGTCCGTCCACGAGTGGCTTCGGGATGCTCTTGTGGCTCGTTCCCGTCCTTCTGATTGCGGTCGCCCTCGTAGGGCTGGGCATCGCGTGGCGGCGACGTTCGTGAGTGAGCGTCGGGGGCAACTCGAGGACGCCATCACCTTGGTGGAGGCGTCGATCGTGGACGCACGCACCGAGTTCGAGCGAGGGGAACTCAACGAGGAGCAGTGGAAAAAGATCACCGCCCGCGATGAGGCTCGCCTCCATCAACTCCGTTCTCGTATTTCCGATGCGACGGAGGAATCTCCTCGACGGCGTTGGGCCTCGCGCCGGAAATATCTCGTGATCGCGCTGAGTTCGTTCTCCGTAGCCGTTGGTCTCGTTCTCTGGTCGTCGTTGGTTTCTCGTCAACCGGGGCAGTCGGCTACTGGTGGTGTCACCGCCGAACGTCAGATAACCATCAACACCGAATTAGCGCAGGCCGAGGGCGACGTCGCCGCGGGAAACGTGACCAGTGCCTTGGCGGCCTATAACCAAGTGCTGCGAATCGACGCCCGTAATATCACGGCGCTTACCCAAACCGGCTGGCTCTATTGCTCGGCGGGCGCGAGCCAGCAAAACCCCACTCTGGTGAAATTGGGCATCTCACGTTTAACGACGGCCATTAATAGTGCTCCGCGAAATCCCGCCCCGCGTTTGTATTACGCCATCACTCTGGCGTCGACGGCGAACCAGCACGCGGCCGCGATTATCCAATTCAAGATTTTCAAAACGCTGTCGCCCAATCCCACTTTGGCGGCCTTGGCGCAGCCCTGGGAGTTAAAGCTCGGGATTTAGGCGGTGGCTTGGCAGGTGAGATCGCCGCGGGCACGACTGGTCAAGGTAATGCTCACGTTGCGCGAGCCAATACCTTCCAGGATTCCGGTGATCAAACCTCGGTCGACAGCACACAACACGGGGTGATGCGTGGCGGCGGCACCGAAGGGGCAACTTTCGGCAATCACGGAAGGGTGAGTTTCGTCATCGACGCTGCGGGCGGCAAAACCGTGGGAGGTGAGAACGTCGGCCACGGCAGCCATGGCCGCTTTCGCCGAGCGCACGGAGTCGCTGGGCGAGATGCGCGCCGAAATCTCGGCACCGTAACTCAGGCCCACTTCAAGGGCCATTTTCTCGGTGGCTTCGGGTCCGAGCATTTCCAGAGCGCGTTCCAAGAGAGCCACCAGCAAGGTGTCGCGTCGTGGGGAACCGTCGAGAACGACGGCATCATCAACCGTTCGGTAGGTCTTGGCCGGCCGCCCGACGCCGGTGCGACGTGAGACATCGAGCTCGACGTAACCCATGGAGGTGAGGCGATCGAGGTGGTGGCGCACCACGTTGGGGTGGACGTTGCAAGCGGTAGAGAGGTCGTTAGCGGTGGCGCCCGGATTCTGGCGAATGAAGAGGTAAATGGCCCGTCGCGTGGGGTCGCCAAAAGAGTTCACCAAGCCGGCTACCTGAGCGTTGAAGGAGTCGTCGTCAAAGACCTGATCGGAAAGCGTGCTCACTGAGGACAGTGTAGGTCTCCACAGGGAAAACCCATTCCACGTCGCGAAGCGGCGGTGACTAGCCCCCTGACGGGTAGCCTCACAGCGAAACGAAAAGAGGATGGCCGTGGCCGACATTTCAGACCTTCGCGCTCGTTGCGCCGCCGTCATAGACCCCCAGCTGGTCCGACCGATCGGCGAATTGGGGTTTCTCGGCGACGTCAGCCATCACGGCGAGCACCTTCACCTGACCTTGGCCCTCCCCGTACTGAACTGGCCGACCTTGCCCATGCTCACGGCGGCTCTCGAGGCCATTGATGAAGGCGTGGAGGTGCGTACGCGTTCGATGAACGACGAAGAGCGCTTGGCCTTGCGGAATTATTTGCGTGGCGCGATGCAGGGAGACCCGGGCCCCGGACTCCACCAACACGGCGACGCGGGTCCGAAGTTTTTGGACAAGCTGTCCAAGACGCGGGTTCTCGGAATTTCTTCCGGCAAGGGTGGAGTGGGCAAGTCCTCGGTCACGGTGAATCTCGCCATCGCCCTGGGTCAAGCGGGCTATTCCGTCGGCGTGCTCGACGCCGACGTATACGGATTCTCACTGCCCAAGATGTTGGGTGCCTTGACCGATCCCATCATTCTGGGTGACACCGTTATTCCGACCTTGGTGCACGGCGTGCGCTGCATTTCAATGGGGTATTTCGTCCCTGATGAACAGCCCGTCATTTGGCGTGGCCCCATGTTGCACAAGGCCATCGAACAACTCGTGACCGAAGCGTGGTGGGACGAGCCCGACTTTCTGCTCATTGACATGCCGCCGGGAACGGGGGACGTGGCCTTGACCCTGTCGGAAGTACTGCCGCGTATTGAGATGTACGTTGTTACCACGCCGCAGGCTGCCGCACAGCGTGTCGCACAGCGTTCGGCCTACGCCGCGCGCAAACTGAAACTGGCCGTTCGTGGCGTGATTGAGAACATGAGTTGGTTCACCGGTGATGACGGCAAGCGCTACGAGATCTTCGGTTCCGGTGGTGGTCAGCGTCTAGCCGACGATCTGGGAATCCCGCTGCTCGGTCAGGTTCCTCTCGAAACGAAGTTGCGCGAGGGCGGCGATCACGGATTACCGGTCATCGTGGCGGACCCCGAATCGGAAGTAGCACAAGCCTTTCGCGCCATTGCCGCCACGGTGGCGGCTCAAGGTCCGGCGCGCGTGTACCGCCAAGAACTCAAACTGGTCTAAAAGGTCTCGGCCTCGCGCGAGGTCAAGCCCAGTTCGTGCAGCAGGGCCATACCCATAATGGCGGCCTCACAACCGATCTGCGCGAGATCTTCCACGTCGTCACTACCTCGAACACCTCCCGCGGCGACCACGGGGATGCCGGCGAGGCACACCCGACGATAAAGGTCAAGGTCCGGTCCCGACATGGTGCCGTCACGGCTGATGGCGGTGACGTGCAGCCGTGAGACCCCCGCACTGCGACATCGTTCAAGGGCTTCGTCCACGTCAAGATGCGTCGAGTCCTTCCAGCCGTGGCTGGCGATCATGCCGTCACGAACGTCAATACCGGCAATCAGCTGTGCGCCCAGCGCGGCGACCCAGGAATCGAGTGCGTCGGGGTCACTCCACAGGGCCGTGCCGACGATCACCCGGTCGGCACCGAGATCGAGGGCGGCCCGCGCGGTGGTCACGTTGCGGATGCCCCCCGACACCTGTACGGGGAGCCCGGATGCGGCTTCCACGCAGGTCTTCACCGTCGACAGCCGTAGTTGCCCATCCCGAGCGCCCTCCAAGTCAACGATGTGCAGTCGCGAGGGACCAGTGGCGAGAATGACGGGGAGAACCTCGTCGACGGGGCGGCGAAAAATGACGCGGTTGTAATCACCTCGCTCCAGACGTACTGCGTCGTGGCCGAGAAGGTCGAGGGCGGGGATGATTTGCATAGTAGCGTGTTAGCACACTAGCATAATAAAATGACCTCTGGAAAAGTAGCCGACGCCGAGCTTCACCTCGATAGCAATACTCGTATTGACGAACTCATTCGTGCCTTCACAAATTTGCGCACCCCCGCGGCAACCGAAGCGTTCCTGCGCGATCTCTGTACCGAGGCCGAACTCAACGCGATGGGTCAGCGCCTGCAAGTCGCACGTCTGGTGTCCGACGGGGTGGTCTATTCGGAGATTTCTCGTCGTACGGGAGCGTCAACGGCCACCATTACCCGCGTAGCTCAGTGGTGCCGCCGCGGCACGGGTGGTTACCAAGCAGTGCTCGCTAAGTTGGCGCGATCATGAGTCGTCTCACCATGGCCCTGCCCTCGAAGGGACGACTGCGAGAGCCGTCGTGGGCCCTTTTGGAAGCAAGTGGCGTGGCGCCCCAGGAACCCAGCGAACGGGTCTTGCAGTCGCACTGTCGTAATGCGGACATCGACCTTCTCTTCGTGCGTGCCGACGACGTGCCGGAGTACGTGCAAGACGGCGTCGTGGACTGTGGCATTACGGGACTGGACCTGATCGAAGAGCGGCAGTGCGGAGTGGAGGTGCTTCTCCGTTTGGGATTTGGATACTGCTCGCTGACCGCGGCGGTGCTGCAAGAAGACCCCGCAAACTCTCTAGAGGACTTGGCCGGACGTCGCATTGCCACTTCCCACCCCGGCCTGGTATCGCGCGCCTTCGCGGCGCGTGGCCTGAGCGCCGATATTGTCACCGTCTCCGGTTCCGTAGAAATCTCACCACGTCTTGGTTTGGCCGACGCGGTGGTCGATTTGGTTTCTACGGGGAGTACGTTGCGGAGCAATGGGCTTCGCGCCATCGGGGTGGTCTTTGAATCAGAAGCTGTTCTCATTGGGCGCACGGGAACGTCGGATAAGGAGGCAGCGCAAACCCTCATTACGGTTCTGGGATCAGTGGTGAACGCGCGCGAGAGCCGCTACCTTCTGTGCAACGTGCCCGCTTCGCGTCTCGAAGAATTAGTTGCCCTTCTGCCCACGACCGGATCTCCGAGCATCATGCAATTGGCGAGTACCGAATTGGTGTCGGTGCACGCGGTAGTACCCGCCGCTGATATTTGGTCGCTCTTGCCCCAATTAGAGCGTTGCGGAGCGAGTTCCATTTTGACCCTGTCGATTGAGCGGATGGTCCGATGAGCGATCTCAAGAAATTGAACAAGGACTTCACCATCGCCGACATCGTGAACGACGTACGTGAACGCGGCGACGCCGCGGTAATGGAATGGTCGGCTTTGTTTGACGATGCCGTGGGAACCACGCCGCCACGCGCCGTGCCCTACGGCGATATTCCTACTGACGCGATCGTGGCGGCGGCCCAGAACGTACGCGCCTGGCACGCCGCCCAGCGACCCGCCGACGTGGTATTGGAGGTTCAGCCCGGTGTCGTTCTCGAACGACGTTGGAGCCCCATCCGATCGGTAGGGATTTACGTGCCGAAGAATCTGGTGTCGTCACTCATCATGGGCGTGATTCCCGCGCAGGAAGCGGGAGTCGAACGGATCGTAGTGTGCACGCCACCGAGTGGAGCCCCCGCGGTGGCAGCTGCGGCCGCGCTCTTTGGAATTGATGAAGTATGGGCCATTGGTGGTGCCCAAGCGATTGCCGCCATGGCCTACGGTACCGAAACGATTGCTCCCGTGGACAAGATCTTTGGTCCGGGTAACGCCGCCGTCAACACGGCAAAGTTGCTCGTGAGTCAAGACGTCGCCATCGATTTGCCCGCCGGGCCGAGCGAAATTGTGGTGGTGACTGACGGTGACTCCTTCGAGGACATCGTCGCTCAAGAGACGGCGGCGCAGATGGAACACGGTCCCGACTCGCGCGCCTTTGTGGTCCGCGTCGGCGATGACGTCGACGCCGCTCTTGCCGAGATCGAAAACTACGCGGCGGAACACGTATTTCTTATCGGGCCGCGCGCCGAAGCCCTCGCGCCACGTATTCGCAATGCCGGCTCGGTATTCGTCGGCGAGTATTCACCGGTGCCGGCCGGTGACTACGCCACCGGTGGAAATCACGTCTTGCCCACGGGCGGGTGGTCGCGTTCGACCAGCGGCCTGGGATTGGAGTCCTTTATGAAATCCGTTACCATCCAACGCGTCTCGAAGGAAGGCCTGCAGCGTCTGGCGCCGACCATCGAAGCGCTGGCCACCCTTGAGGGGCTCACCGCACACCGAGCGACGGCCCGCCGTGACTAAGCCCCGTACCTTGTCGAGCTATCAGTGGCCCGCTTCGAACGAAGCCATTGCCGCCACCTACGGACTCGACCCCCGTTCTATTCTGCGTTTTGACGGCAACGTGCCTCCCACGCCCCCGGCCAGCGCGCGCCCGGCCGCGGTGGCGCGCGCCCTCGCCGACGTCAACGAATACGACCGAGGACGCTACGAACGACTCCGTCGCGCCATCGCGGCGCTCCACGACGTGGACCTGGATTGTGTGAGCCTCGGTGCGGGAAGTGACGAATTTATTGTCCTATTGGCTCGCCTCTTTGCCACCGGGGGAACCATTGCGACGGTGCCGGCACAGAGCTATTCGATGTACCGCTACGCCGCTCAGATGGCGGACGCGGAAATCATCGATGACCCCGCACAGGCCGACCTCGTTTTTGTATGTCGACCGAATAACCCCACCGGAGAACTACCTGACATTCCGATCAAGGTCCGCGGGCAACTCGTCATTGACGAGGCGTATGCGCACTACGCGGGAGTCGACGAAACACCACGCTGGTCGCAGGGCGCGATTATTCTGCGAACCTTCTCCAAGGCCTACGGGCTGGCGGGTGCGCGGGTGGGATACGCCATTGCGAACCCCGAACTCACCGACCTCATCACATCTCGTCAGGCCCCACTCTCGGTCTCGTCGATTTCGGCGGGTCTGGCCGAAGCGGCATTGGCCGTTCCTTTGAATGTGGGCGAGCAGATCGCCGAACGTGAACGACTTCGACTGGCCTTGGCGGGAATTGGACTCGTCGCTCTGCCGTCGTTCACTAATTTTCTGTTCATTCCCATGGACCAGCCTCAAGAAGTAGTCGATCGACTACTTCCCTTCGGCGTGGTCCTGCGGGCCTTCGACGGTGGACTACGCATCAGCGTTCGCGATGAGATCGACAACACCGTAATGTTCGAGACGCTGCGCAGTGTGTTGACCGGTGAGCCCTTGCCGGATGCGTATCTCCGCCACCAACGGGCTACGGCGGAGACCTTAATTCGCGTCCGCCTGCGCCTTAACGGTCAAGGTCAGGTCTACGTGAACACGGGACAAGGTTTCTACGACCACATGCTCCAGCAGCTGGCTTTTCACGGCGGTCTTGACCTGCGACTGGAAGGCGTGGGCGATCTAGAAACCGGGGCACACCACACGGTGGAGGACATGATGCGTACCTTCGGCGAAGCGCTGGATGAAGCGCTAGGGGATCGACGGGGTCGAACCCGCTACGGGGAAGCGCGGGTACCGATGGATGAGGCCGTGGCCCACGCGGTGGTGGACCTTTCGGGTCGCGCCCGTGCCACTTTGGATATTTCACCGGACCCCGGAATGGCCGCTCACGCTTTCGAATCGCTGGCACAAACAGGGCGTATCACTCTGCACGTTACGGCGTCGGGTGACAACGAGCACCACGTGGCCGAAGCGGCGTTTAAGGCCGTCGGTCGAGCCCTGGCGCAGGCCATGGCCATGGACGGCTCACTGATTCGTTCCACTAAGGGCTCTCTGTGAGCGACGTCGTGGTGGTGGATTACGGCGCGGGTAATACCCGTTCTGTCCAAAGCGCACTCATGCTCCTCGGCCGCGACAGCGTGGTGAGTTCGGCGTCGGACGATATTTGTGACGCCGAGTTCGTGATATTGCCGGGCGTGGGGTCCGCGCGCAGTGCCATGGAGCACCTCACCGCCACCGGGGCAGCGGCAGCGCTCACCGCCCGCTTTCGTGCCGGAAAATCGATGCTGGGGATCTGTCTCGGGATGCAATTGGCGATGCACAGCAGTTCGGAAGACGGTGGAGTCGACACCCTCGGGCTGCTCGTCGGCACGGTCGAGCGCCTCGCGACGATGCCCGTACCGCGCCTCGGTTGGGCTCGGGTCACCGAATGGGGAGAGACGTTCTACTTCGCTCACTCCTACGTCGTGAACTCGCCGGATCAATGTGCCACCTCCGATGGGGTGTGCGCGGCGGTACGACGCGACGGCTTCCTCGGCGTGCAGTTCCATCCCGAAAAAAGTGGTCCCGCGGGTCTGCGCTTCCTGGAACAATGTCTTTCGCTCGCCTGATTCCCTGTCTCGACGTCACGGCCGGACGGGTTGTGAAGGGCGTGAATTTTCTTGGTCTCACGGACGTGGGTGATCCCACAGAACTCGCCGAACACTACAGCCGCGGCGGTGCGGACGAGTTGGTTTTTTTAGATATCAGCGCAACACCCACGGGCTCGTCGACCATGGTGGAGGTGGTGCGCAAGGTTTCGGCTGTCGTGACCATTCCCTTCACCGTCGGTGGGGGGATTCGGACGGTGGCGGACGCCAGCGCGATTATCGAAGCGGGGGCGGACCGCGTCTCACTGAATTCTGCGGCGCTGAGTCGACCTTCTCTGATCACCGAAATTGCGGATCTCTTTGGCGCGCAAGCCGTCGTGGTGGCCATTGATGCTGGGAATGATGGCCTGGCGTACAGCGCCGGAGGACGTATCGCTACGCAACGCGACGTAGTGGCGTGGGCCATCGAAGCCGCGGAACGAGGAGCGGGGGAAATTCTTCTGACGGCCATCGGCCGTGACGGCACGCGCCAGGGCTACGACCTCGAACTCACGGCGCGCGTACGTTCCGTCCTCGGTGTGTCGGTGATCGCGTCGGGTGGCGCGGGATCGGCGCAGGACGTGGTGGACGTTTTAGCTGTCACGGAAGCGGCCCTGGTCGCTTCGATCGTGCACGAGAATCCTGGTGGTCTGCCCGCGTTGCGAGCGGCTATTGAATCGCTCGGGGTCGAACTTCGACCCCTGTTCGAAAGGTGAGTATGGAAAATTTACGAGCAGCAATTATTCAAGATGACGACAGCGGTCGCGTCCTCATGCTGGGCTGGATGGATGACGAAGCCTTAGCGCTGACCAAGGACACCGGACTGGTGCACTTCTTCTCCCGTTCGCGCCAGCAACTGTGGCGCAAGGGAGAGACTTCGGGGAATTCGCTCCACGTGGTTGAAATCAATAATGACTGTGACGACGACGCACTGATCGTTCGCGTCCACGCCGACGGACCCACCTGCCACGATGGGACCACCTCCTGCTTTACCCCCTGGCTGTGGCGCAGCATCGTCCAACGCAGTGCGCAGCGCCCGGAAGGTTCGTATGTTGTTGATCTGCTGGATCGGGGAACCGCACACGTGGCTCGCAAGGTCGGTGAAGAGGCTGTCGAAACCGTGGTGGCAGCTCTGGGGGAGAGCGACGAGCGCTTGCTGAGCGAGGCGGCAGATCTGTGGTTCCACCTCCTCGTGCTCTTGCGGAGCCGGGGATTAGATCCGGCTGCCCTGGAAGACGAGTTACGCCAGCGGGTGAAATAAAGCGCGCCGGCGCGTAAAACTCAGCTTCTCGGAGGAATCTGGCAAGATGGACGTCTAGGGAAAAGTGGGGAATTATGGAACTGCAAGGACGCACGGCTGTCATCACTGGTGGAGCGAGTGGTATTGGTCTCGCCACCGCATACAAGTTCGCCGCCCTCGGGGCCAACCTGGTGCTGGGCGACATTGAATCGGGTCCTTTGGACACCGCCGTGGCCCAACTTCGCGACACGGGCGCCAAGGTCATCGGTGTGGTGGGTGACGTGGCTATCGAAGAGGACGTTCTGGCCCTGCGCGACGCCGCGCTCGATGAATACGGAGCCGCGCACTTGGTTTTTAACAACGCCGGCGTCGGCGCCGGTCCGACCATCGGTACGCCGAAGAAGGTCTGGGACTGGGTGATGGGCGTGAACGTGGACGGCGTGATCAACGGGATCAACGCCTTCATGCCGCTCTTCCTGGAACAAAATGAAGGACACGTCGTCAACACGGCATCGCTGGCGGGTCTCGGTGGCGTCCCGGGCATGGGTGCGTATTGTGCAAGCAAGTTCGCGGTCGTGGGAATTTCTGAATCCTTGTTTCACGAACTGGCCATGCGCGAGAGTGCGGTAGGTGTTTCGGCCCTCTGCCCTGGATTCGTCAAGACTCGTATTCACGAGTCCACTCGCAACATGCCCAGCGCCATGAAGAGCTACTCCGAGTCCCCGGACGCGCAATTGATGGGTGATCTGGGTTCTCAGGCCGTGCAAGCAGGAATTGATCCTTCCATCGTCGCGGACGCCGTCGCGGACGCCGTGCTCACAAACACGTTTTGGATTTTGACGCACCCACGAGCGGCCATAGGAATGACCAAGAACCGGGTGGAGTGGATGAAGGGCGTCGGCGGCAGCATCATCAACCTCGAAGAGGCAACGAAGCCTTAATTGATGATTGCCCTGGGCAGTTGATCCACGGGCCAGTTGAGCAAGGTCACCGCGCTGTTGCAGGCGAAACGATCCGTCATGCCCGCAACGTAGGCCACGGCTTCGTGCAAGGTTTCCGCGTCACTCAGCACGTCCCCACGTTCCATCACGCTGGGCAAAGTCTCTGGTGCGGCGGCGTAGAACTCTACGAGTCCGCGCAACAGAGAAATCACCGCGGTGGCCTGATCGCGTGAATCTTGACGCAGATAGATGGTGTTGTAGTTGAAGGTTCGAAAAGCGGCCAGGGCTTCGGCGTGATGGGCATCCATCCCGATAACGCCCGTCGTCAAAATCGTACGAATCATGGCGTTGATAAATGAGCCCAATTGACGTCCACGAGTATCGCCGCAGCGTTCACGCACGATGGCGGGCAGCTGATCGGGCGACACGAGGCCAGCCGATACGGCATCTTCGAAGTCGTGGCAGACATAAGCGATACGGTCAGCCCAGGAGACCACTTCACCTTCGGGGGTCATGGGTGCGGGCCGTGACCAGGAGTGGTTGCGAATTCCATCCAAGGTTTCGCTACAGAGATTGAGACTGACTAAGGACACATTCGCACCCCAGGGAGCGTGATCAAAGCCGCCAGGGACGTAGGGGTCGAGTGCGTCCTCGCTGGCGTGGCCACCAGGACCGTGTCCGCAATCGTGACCGATGGCGATGGCTTCGCAGAGAGCCACGTTCAAGCCGGTGGCCCGAGCAACACCGGTGGCGACTTGCGCCACCTCGAGGGCGTGTGTCAGGCGCGTGCGTTGGTGGTCGTCGGGGAAGACAAAAACTTGTGTCTTTCCGGCCAGTCGTCGAAAGGAGCTCGAGTGCAAGATGCGATCACGGTCGCGTTCGAAGGCGGTGCGATACTCGTCGGGCTCTTCTTCGACGGCCCGTTGACCCGAACCCTCAGCGCGGGTCGCGCCGGGAGCAAGCAGTGAATCGAGCACTTCCTCACGAGCTGCACGTGTGGTGGCCAAGGACTCAACCTGCCCGCCAGGGATGCCAATTTTGGCGCGAGAGTCGGCGTGGGCGACACGAACGGCGTCCCCGTCCCCGTCATAGCCAGCCATCGTGGCCGCCCAGAGTCGGTTTCTCTCGGTTTCTCGTTCGTCGCTCACGTCTCCTAGTTTGCCCCACGGCCGTATCATTGAGGGAACGAGGTCATGTAGAGGAGCATTCGTGGACGTACGCATCGGAATTGTGCAGTCAATGAAGGAAATCGAAATCGAAATGCCGGACTCGGCAAATCGTGAGGAATTGATGAAACAATTCGAAGAGATCGTCGGGGCCGACCGTATTTTGTGGCTCACGGACCGCAAGGACCGTCGCTACGGCATTCCGGGTAATCGCATCAACTACATCGAATTTGGACAGCCGGCGTCGGAACGTCGCGTCGGCTTCGCCACCTCGTAAGGGTGACGCCGCCACTGCGGCAACGCCGTCTCATTTTCGTCACCGGAAAAGGTGGCGTGGGCAAGACCACGGTGGCGACCGCCCTCGCACTATCCCTTTCACGTGCCGGAAAAAAGGTGCTGCTATGCAGCATCGATGAGCGCCCTGATATTGCCGAAGCTTTTGGTCGAAAAGAGCTGACTTTTGCCCCCGTCGAGGTCGAACCGGGAATGTTCGTGATGGGTATGGAAACCGAAGCGGCCTTGCGGGAATATCTCAAGATCAATCTCAAACTTCCCTTCCTCGGCAAACTCGGTCCCGTCGCGACCGCCTTGGACTTCGTGGCGACTGCCGCTCCGGGAGTGAAGGAAATCCTCACGATTGGCAAAATCTGCTTTGAAGTTCGTGAGCGCCACTACGACGTGGTGGTGGTGGACGCCCCCGCGACGGGTCACGTGGTGGGCTATCTTTCCGCCCCTCGCGCCATCAACGACATGGCGAAGGTTGGGCTCATCCGTTCGCAGACCAGCTGGATGGAAGAGATTCTGGGCGACGCGGAAGCGACGAGTGCGCTCATCGTGACCACGGCAGAAGAGATGCCCGTGCAGGAGACCCTGGAATTGATGGTGTCGTTACGCAATAAGACGCAGGTGCACCTGGACGCCGTCCTGGTGAATCGTGTCATTGAAGTAGAGCCGAGTGAAACAGAGAACGAACTGATAGATGAGCGAATGACGGGTGAGAGTCCCGTCGCCATTGCGTGGCACCTCGCGCGTGCACGTAGCGCGAAGCAGGGGCGTCACCTTTCGCATCTCGAAACGGGAGTGTCAGCACCCGTGGAGATACTCCGGGTGCCGGAAATTGTCTCGCAGAGAGCGTCGGAACTGGTCGAGGCCGTGGCGGCGTCTCTCGGGGCGGAGCTGACGTGAGTACTCTGAACGAACTCGTAGGCGACGCGAAGATTGTGGTGACCTGTGGTCCCGGAGGAATTGGTAAAACGACCAGCGCCGCCGCCATGGGTGTCGCCATCGCACGGCACGAGGACCGTCGCGTGTTGGTATTGACGGTGGACCCCGCGAAACGCTTGGCCACCGCCTTGGGTCTCGAAGGAATCGGGAACGACATCGGTCGTGTGTCACTCGACGGTGCCCGAGGCGAATTGTCGGTGGCCATGCTGGACACTCAAGCCAGTTGGGACTCTTTAATTCGTCGCCACGCCCCGGACGCGGGGACCGCCACCAAGATTCTGAACAACACCCTGTATCAGAACATCACTCGCCGCTTCGTGCAGAGTCATGACTACATCGCCGTGGAGCGCCTGTTCGAAATTGTGGAGATGAATGAGTTTGACGTCATCGTGGTCGATACGCCACCTTCGCGCAACGCCCTTGATTTTCTCGATGCGCCGAGCCGCATGGCCGACTTCTTCTCCTCACGCTTTCTTAAATGGCTGATTGCTCCGTCGCGCACCGGTTTGGCCACAGTGGCCACCAAGCCCCTGACCTTCATCGCCGACAAGATATTGGGTGGCCAATTCCTGTCCGACATTACGGAGTTCTTTTTGCTTTTGAATTCCATGCACGATGGATTCATCGCCCGTGCCCGGGAAATCGACGCCATCCTTCACCAAAACTCGACTCAGTTCGTGGTGGTTTCTACCTTGGAGGATCAGCCCTTACGCGAAGCGGAACAGTTCGCGGTAGAACTCAAGAAACGCTCGCTCCACACGGTGGCGTGGATTGTTAATCGTGTGGTCCCGGAGAAACTGCTCCTCCCCGGAGACCAGAGTGACCATGACGACCTCCTACATCGCTTGGAAGAAATTCCCGAACCACGACGTTCGGCGGTCGTGGCGATGGTGGAGAGAAATCGTGACTATTGGATCCGCGTTGCCCTCCGCGAGCAGGAATCCCTGGCCCGCATTGCTGACTATGGGCTCGACCTCTTTACCGTTCCCGAGCAAGCCGGCGACATGACCGACCTGGCTGCCTTGAGTACTTTGGGAGACGTGGTGATGCGTAGCGCAGTCAGAAGGGCGGGGACAACTGATGCTTGATTACCACCTGCATCTCTGGCCACACTCGGAAAGCTCGGTGTCCTACCAGTTGGATCAGATCGCCCGCTATTGCGAAGTAGCAGCTACTCACGGTGTCACCGAGTTAGCCCTGACCGAGCACGCGCACCGCTTTCGAGACGTACGCGCCACGGTCGGTGATTTCTGGACCAAGTCAGGCCACGAGCCGACCTCCTCGGTCATGGCGAGCTATTTCGATTTTCACGCGCGCAATTCCTTAGAGGCGTACGTCACCTTGGCGCAACAGGCCAAAGACGCCGGGCTGCCGGTGAAGATTGGTTTAGAAGTTGATTACTACCGCGGCCAGATGGACGACGTCTCCGCGTTATTGGCGCAGTATCCCTTCGACGTTCTCATCGGATCGGTGCACTGGCTGGGTACCTGGCAATTCGACGACATCGACAACCCCGTACAAATGGAGCAATATCGACTGCGCGATATCGACGACGCCTGGCGTGATTATTCCGAAGCCCTGGCCGAGTTGGCGAGCAGCCGGAGCGTGGACGTGTTGGCGCATCCGGATTTGATAAAGGTGGCCGGCTTTCGTCCCGAATTCCTCGAAGATTATTGGGACGCCATGGCTGACGCTGCGCAGGGCGTGGATATTTCCATGGAATGTTCTTCCGCGGGCTGGAAAAAGCCCGTCGCGGAGCAGTACCCGGCCGTGGGGTTTCTCGATCGCCTGGTGGCGCGTGGTCTCACCTTCACTACCGCTTCGGATGCCCACGGTGAGGGTCGCGTGGGGGAGCGTGCTCACGATCTCGCTCTTCTGCTCGAAGAACGTGGCGTGCACCAACTGGCCTCTTACACCGGACGTCAACGCCAGCTCGTAAGTCTGCGGAGTTAAGAGTGGCCACTCTTCCGGAAATCGCGAGCGTTCGCACGTCGCTGAACGAAGGTGAAGTCGAACATCTCCTTCGCCTCTTGGCCTCGTGGTCGTTGCTCTCAGACCTTTCTTTTTCGGACATGCTGCTACTCGCCCCCAGCGTCGGACACGCCGGCGTTCACGACGACCCCTTCGTGGTGTTGGCCCAAGTACGACCGAATAACCGTGCCACCTTGATCAGCGACGACCTCGTCGGCACCATTCAAGAAGCCAGTCTGTGGCCGTCGCTGCGCCAATCGCTGTCCTCGGGTGTCGTCGTTCGCGATCAGGTGATGATGGAAGAGTTGGGCGAGGCCGTACCGGTCTGGTACATCCCCGTCACCTTCGATGGACGGGTGATTTCCATCTTGGTCCGCGTGCAGGGACCTTTGCGCGGACCGGCCTCTCTCTACGAACAGGCCTATCTCAATATTTTCGAACGCCTCTCCACCATGGTCACCGAATCGAGTTTTCCCTTCCGCGAGTCAGAAGTCGCCGGACCGGGCATGCCGCGCGTGGGTGACGGCATCATTTTGATTGATCAACGAGGCTTGGTGGAGTTCGCAACTCCGAACGCCACCAACGCACTCCACCGTCTTGGTCTCTACGCCGCCACCGAAGGCCGGTCCCTCCGCGATCTAGGGCTCCGCGTTCGCGTAGTGGAACGAGCCTTGGAGTTCGGACTGCCGTCCATGGAAGAAGTGGATCGTGGCGCCGAAGTAGCCATCCTCTTCCACTGCGTGCCGCTCATCGAAGGTGTAGCAACCACTGGCGTCGTCGTGCTGATGCGCGACGTCACTGACGTTCGACGGCTGAATCGACTCGTTCTGAGTAAGGAAGCGGCGATTAAAGAAGTCCACCACCGCGTCAAGAACAACTTGCAGACGATTTCTTCGCTGCTGCGTCTCCAGGCGCGACGTAGCGACGACGGTGATAGCCGCACCGCTTTGTTGGAAGCCGAACGACGTATCCGGTCCATCGCCGTCGTACACGAGGTCTTGTCACGCGAGCCGGGCGAAGTGGTGGATTTTGCCGAAATCGTGGGCTCCATCGTGACCATGGTGGAAGACTCGATTGTGGTCGAGCACCCCGTGGAAATCATGGTGGAAGGGGAGTTGGGCAACCTCTCCACCGATATTGCCACCCCGCTCGCGGTGGCCCTGGCCGAACTCTTGACCAACGCGGTGGAGCACGCCTTCGTTGAATTTGGCGACCGTGGCGACGTGGGTATCGTGACCCTGCAGTTAACGCGTCAGCAGAATCTGGCCGAACTAGTGATTCGCGACAATGGACGTGGTCTTCCGGCAGATTTTTCCCTGGAGCTGCCCACCAGTTTGGGACTCTCCATTGTCCGCGACCTTATTCGTAATCAACTCCACGGCACTATCGAAATGCGTAACGGTGAGGAAATGGGGGCCTACGTGAATGTTCGTGTTTCCACCCTCGACGGGCGGCTCTAGAAACTAGATAGTGCTGGAACGACGGCGAGCAGCCAGCCACTGCTTACGCAGCTTGCGACGCTCTTCTTCTGTGGTGCCGCCCCACACGCCCGACTCCTGATTGGTGGCCAGGGCGAATTCGAGGCAGGACTTTGAGGCGTCACAGGCGTTGCAGACGCGCTTGGCGGCTTCGATTTGGTCCAGGGCCATGCCGGTAGATCCCACGGGGAAAAACAGGTCCGGCTCGGTGTCGCGGCAGGCAGCTTCGGTACGCCAGTCAGAGGCGTCCCAGTCGTGGGTGCGATTCCAGATAAGTGACATGATTTTTCCTTGATTTTTGGGGGTGGGTGCCCTTAACCCGTTCCGACACGAGGGCAGATATGAGATTTTAGGCAGGGGGCTGTCACATTGGCAAGGGGTTTTTGATTTTTTACGCATAATCAGGGATGAAACTCATTAATGATGCGGAAAAATTCCGATTTCACCACCCATCTGGCAGGATATGAGGGTGACCAAAATCTTCGCCCACCGTGGATTACACCTCGTCGAGCCCGAAAATACCATCGCCTCCTTCCTTGAAGCCAAGGCCGTGGGAGCCGACGGCGTGGAGCTGGATGTCCGCCGCACCCGCGACGGGGCTCTGGTAGTGCACCATGACGCGGAAATCAAGGGAAGCGGGCTGATCTGCGATTTAGATTGCCGTGATCTACCCCGCAGCGTGCCCACCCTGAGCGACGCCATGATTGCCTTGGACGGTCTGGTGGTGAACGTAGAGATTAAGAATTCACCAGAGGAAGCCGATTTTGATGGCTCGGGGGCCTTGGCGAGCAGGGTCGTGAGTGAGCTACGTGACGCGAAATATCTCGACAGCGTCATTATCTCCTCCTTTGACCTCGACACCTGTGCGGTAGTGCGTTCGCTGGAGCCCGATCTCGCCGTCGGTTGGCTCTTGGACTGGAAATTACCCACCATGCCTCTCCTGATCGAGGCCGCCCGTCAGCGTTTTAGCGCCGTACATCCCCATTTCCGCCACGTCACTCCGGAGTTCATGGCGGCCGCCCGAGAATTAGGCCTGGCGGTCAATACGTGGACCGTGAACAGCCCCGAGGACCTCACGAAGATGTTGAATCTCGAAGTAGACGCCATTATTTCGGACGACCCGGAACTCGCGCTGCGACTACGGAGCGAATGTTCCCTGGCCTGATTTACGCCGACGAGATTTCCCCTAGATTTGTCTCTATGAACATCGTCGTCTGCGTAAAGCAAATACCGGATCCCGCGGCTCCTCAGTCTTTGGAACCGTCCCACAACCTCAACCGCACCGGAAAGCTCATCTTGGATGAAGCCGACACCTACGGCGTGGAAATGGCGCTTCAACTCGTCGACGCCGCCGGCACCGGTGAAGTCACCGTGGTG